>JGI20215J15232_1000035_pt1 | contig 53265 bp, 32 predicted proteins | sample WetSurMetagenome_2_FD_15232 | JGI IMG/M metagenome (IMG submission 15232) | reverse complement strand
ACAGTGGTAAAATACCGCATTTTATCGGTTCCACCGCTTACATTGACATTTACCCTGTTCATTGGAAAGTTGTCCTTGGTGAACTCATCCATAAAGTTCCTGACTGGGTACAAAGCCGGTTTGTCACCGAGGCGATATCTCTCCAATGCATAATCTGAATATTCCAGAAGTGCCCCGTTCTGAACGTCTACCTGGTTTCTCAACATTGCATAATCATAAGCAGAAACCATCTTGGGCAGCCTTGTCGGCGACTGCCACGACTGCTCCATTGTAACGTCTATAATAGGCTTGCCTGCCACACCGCGGCGTGTGGAGACCAGGATAACGCCGTTGGCACCGCGCACACCGTATACTGCAGTGGCAGAAGCATCCTTAAGAATTGAAATAGTTTCAATCTCATGCGGATCGAGAGCCGAAAAATCACGCTCCACACCGTCGACCATGAGCAGCGGCCTTTGTTCATTGGTAGTGCTGCGGCCCCTGATATAGAATTCCATAGCTTCAGCACCGGGAGTACCCGAACGCTGGAGCACCGTCAGGCCGGGCAAGCGGCCGGCGAGGGCTATGCCTATATTGGAAGCCGGAGTCTGCTGCAGTACCCCGGTAGCCTTGATCGAGGAAATTGCGGCAACGACGCTTTCTTTCTTCTGAACTCCGTATGCGACCACCACGGTTTCTGACAGTTCAGTGATCGATGCTTCAAGGGCCACATTAAATGACCGGCCTTCTCCGACAGTAATTTCCTGCGCCTTGAAACCAATAAATGAGAATACGAGTACGGCTTTATTATCAGGAACGGAAATTGTGAATTTTCCATCCTGGTCGGTGGTAGTACCAAGGGTAGTTCCTTTTACCCGGACCGTTACCCCTGCCAGAGGATTATTCTGGCCGTCGGCAACCACCCCTTTCACCGGAATCTGATTACCCTGAAATGCAAATGCTGAGAAAGTTTGCAGCAGCACAACCAGGATACTTAGCAATAAGAATTTCGCTTTCATTTCTTCATAGGATTTAATTAGTCTAGTTTAAGCATGCAATATTTATTAGTTGCTGAATTTGGGTATTCCTTTTGTCTGCGTTATTAAAGTGTTCACGGCCGGGTCAGTTCAAATAGTACATATAACTTAACCTGCCCATCGGCATTGAACTGCCGGTCTGGTAATAATTCATGATATCCGAGGGGTTTTCCACTCCCGTGGCAACCTTGAAATAGAACCTGCTGATTGCGCCAGCCGCCGAAACTGCACTCCTCGGTACCTGGACCTGGATAATGTTATCCTTAAGAGTGAATTTGGCGGCTCCGCAATCAACAGCTGAAAAGTCACCGTCAAGACGGCTGATGACCATATCCCCGTTTTCGGCTTTTCTTCTGATTATATATTCATAACCTTCCCATCCTTTCAGTGAAGGATCCCCAGTGCCCAGGAAGAGATTCAACCAGTTACTGCCTGAATACCGGGACATGTTATCCCTGCACCGGATGAGAAAATATATATTCTGACCATCATGTGTCACTTTCACCTGGCTTATCCTGTTTACAGGTGCAGCCTGCATATACCTGACTGTCTGTGCTCCGCCGTAGGAATCCCTTTCAGGATATATATCATCAATATTCCTTTGATCATACCTGACATCATCCCACTGGGAAGGATCTCCTGAAATATCAATTGTTTTACTTCGTGCAGGCACTATTGAATCTGAGACTCCCTTGTACCTGCGGATATTCCTTATCAGCTGGAGGTAAAAAGCATCCTGGTATCCGCCGTTCATCGGCTCGATATCCCTCGAGAATTCCTTGTTTGCGGCATCGCACAGCATATACTCTCCCTGCCATGGCTGCTTGTATGCGATCCATTCATTCCAGCCACCTACCGAGAGCATGCCGGGGTTTACCGAGATGGCGTTGTCCCACTGCGACTGGAAGAATGTGCCTTTATCGATGTCTGCCTCAACATTGTCCTTGATCTCTACATTCCAGCCCCTTCCCCAGTTCTTGTTTCCCCTGGTCAGTGAGAAGGACATTGGTATCGCCGGGTGGCTTGCCACCGTAACGTTCATGATATTCGTGTGCAGCGGCTGAGGGAAGGTCCATTCCACCCACGGCAAACCGTCGGGGTACACAGGATCACTTGGCCACTGCGGCCTGAAAAAGTAGAAGAAATTCAATATTTCAGCTGACAGCGGTCCGGTAGTATACCGGGAGTCGCCTCTTGTCCGTGCTTCAGCGAGGTCATCGGCGGGATCGGTATAGGCAATGATCACCGGCTTACCGTTTATCCTGTACCATGTATCCGGGCAAAAGCCGGGTTTGTAAAGCTCCAGGTAAAGATCCCTGGTGGTCTGAAGCGAGTGCGAGTGAGTGTAAAATACCACCCTGGGCGGATCCCAGCCTTTCTCAATGTATTCGTGTATAACACTCAATACTTTTGTATACACATTTTTATAGATATAGGCGTTGGAAGCGTCAAAGAAGATAAAATCGACTCCCGCCGTCGTGATCATCTGGATCTGTTTCCTGATGACCCATTCATCATCCGAATTGTAGTAGCCCCAAAGGGGTTCTCCCCAGTAATGGGCTTGTCCATTGGGACTGATCGCCGGATCGAGGGAGTTGAAGTCAGTCAGTATCTTAAGGCCGTTGGGCATCGCGAGGATCTTAGTAGCATCGTAAATTCCCGATGCATATGGCTGCCCGATCCATAGCCAGAAGAACATTCCAACCTGCTTTTCATCTGTTAATTTATTAACAGTGCTGAAGCTTCTTCCAAACTGATCAACACCAACAATCTGGTTGGAATTGAAGCTGTTTTTTGATTCTTCCTTTTTATCAATATCGCTCCCGTACTTCTGGCAGCTTAAACATAACAGTATCAGAAAGATGAAATTCACAATTTTCCCCATTATCAAGTTTATTCTCTTGTCTGCAACACCTGGCTGAAAACCATCCGGTTTAAAGCTTCAGTGAACCTTCCCCCATAAAAAGAGCAAATAATTTATTCTGTTAAATATCTACTAATCAAGCTATAATCATATGTTAAATTCCAGTCTTGAAATGGTACTCGCCGGAACCGACAATGAATACCTCATAACCGCTCTCTTTTCCGGCAGGGACAATATATTTAATATCTTTAATTCGCTTTCCACTCTCGGTTACAGACCCGGTTCTTTTCACCGGTATACAGATCCTGGCTGTAGTATTGGCCGGAATAGTCACATCCATAAGCAATTCTCCCCCTTTTTTCTTCCAGGCGCTTTTGATGACCCCCTTGACAGTTTTCAACTCGCCCTCAGCATAGCTCAGATCGTTCAGGATGACAGGACGAATTGTAAATTTCTGAAATGCAGGATTTTCTATATCCGGCTTTATGCCAAGAACATATTTGTAAAACCATGAATCGGCTGATCCCATCATGGGGTGATTGTGCGAATTCATATCATCGCCGGTGGCATATTCCCATCTTTCCCAAAGGGTTGTCGCACCGTTTGCCAGCATGTAACCCCAGCCGGGATATGTTGTCTGACTGACAATTTTATAGGCCACTTCAGGGTATCCGTAATCCGTCAGCACCTCAAGGAGGTATTTTGTACAAAGGTTCCCGGTCGTAAGATGGTAGTCATGTTTCTTCACATCCTCAACCAGGTTCTTCACCACCCTCGGAATGTCCTTCTCCCCGACCAACCCCATATAGAGGGCGAATGAGTTGGAAGCCTGGTTATTTGAGGCATATCCCCCGGTCTGCTCATTCCAGTATGTGTCGTTATAGGCTTTCCCGATCCTGACCGCCAGTTCCCTGTATTTCTGTTCGTCATCATTATTGCCCAGGACATGTGCCATGCCGGAGATCAATTTTGAACAATAGTAGAGGTAGCCTGTCGAGATCATCTTGCCGGGAGTGTCCTTCGAAATCTTATCACCGAACTCAATTGGAGGGCACCAGTCGCCGTAATAGCTATAATTCACTATGCCATTCTCAGTTCTTGAATTGAGGAAATCGACCCAGGCTTTCATTCCGTCAAAATGTTCACGGATGATCCTTTCATCACCGTAAAACTCATAGCATTTCCAGGCAAGGAGCAGGTAGCTTGCACAAACAGGATCCGCCGGGCGCATTCCGAACCTGAAAGGTGCGACGCACGTTATGGAGCCGTCAGGATTCTGGGTATCGCCGACATCATCAATGAATTTCGGATAGAATCGCGACATGTTGAAGTTATAGATCGCCTGCTCAATTCTCACCGTAAGGTCATTCAGCCAGCCCATCCTTTCATCCCGTTGGGGGCAGTCCGTGGGTATGCTGTGAAGGTTGCTCGACTCAGTGTTTACGATCATCTTATGGATGTCGTTCAGAAGATTGCTGCTGCAGCTGAACTTCCCCGAGGGCTCAACGGCTGACCTTACTACCTGGACGGTAATATCACCAGGTTTAGGAGGATAAGGGAAACCTTCCGCCTGGATGTACCTGAAGCCATGGTAGGTAAAGGCAGGATGCCATGTTTCGACGCCGTTTCCGCTGAGGATGTATGTGTCTTCCGATTTTGCATTCCGGAGGTTTTCCTGGTTCACAAGCCCGTTATCATAAAGCGACTCGGCATACTTTAATGAGATTTTTGTCCCTTCCTTACCGGAAACCCTGATAGCGGCCCAGCCTGCAAGGTTACGGCCCGCATCGATAACATAGATCCCGCTTTGGGGCTCTTTGATAACACCCGGGACAATGGTATCGACAACCTTTATTGGCTCCAGCTTCTGTGAAACCATATTGTGCCCGGGATCATCGGTATTATGCGCCCAGGCCCATTGCCTGTTCATCAGGCCGGTCGGGGTTCCCGGCTTATACAGTTCGGGAATTGCCAGCCTTGCATCATAATATTCCCCGTCGAAGATTGTCGAATAGACGACCGGGCCGGTCGAAACATGTCTCAAATCATTGGTTGTTACATACTTACGACTACCATCCTTATAGGTAATCTCCAGCTGGACCCTTAATGAAGGCACCCCGTACCAGCCGGGAGCTACAGAAATAAGGACAACATTGTTCTCTTCCGACAGGTTCTCCGTCACATCATAGGTAGAATAATAATCCCTCCTGGAATAGGTGCTCTGTGCCGGATCAAGAACCTGGTCACCCACCTTTTTCCTGTTGATATAGATCTCATAAAACCCAAGGCCTGATATATACATGCGTGCCTGCTGAACAGGCTTTTCCTTTACGACAGTGCTCTTAAAATAGAGAACTCTCCCCGGCATGCCGGGAACATATGCGATCCATTCGGATAACCAGTCAGTCGGTTTCAGCAATCCCATTTCAAAATAGCCGGGCTGTGACCATTCGCTCTCCTGGTTATCCCCGGTCCAGACCTTTACCTTATAATAATATCTCTGTCTTGATAACAGTTCAGGTCCGTTGTAGCTTATTCCCGTCGAGTTTCCTGAGGCAATTTTCCCGCTGTTCCAGATATTTGCATTGTCCCTGGCAAGTTCTTCAGGTGAGGTTGAGACCAGGATCTGGCAGGAAGTCTGAAGGATCATCCTTTCCGGCGATTCAAGCTTCCAGCTGAATCGCGGAGACTGGATGTCCAGTCCGACAGGGTTATCAGCATATTCGCATTTCAACCCGACTACCTTAACATTACTTCCGGCAACAGACCAACCCATACCAACCACAAGGAATATGACCGCCAGACCGAGACTCTTATTTATCACACCTTTCACAGACATAAAACATTAAATGGTTCCAATACTCAACTACCAATTTTGATGATAAAATTAGGATCAATGATCAGTAAAGACCGGTAATTTCAATCCAGAGTTTTGTACTTTTCATCCGAAATTGACCGGTCAAGGTTGTAATATTTAATCAACATTTGTAGAAATTATCCGAATATGGATATTTGTAAATAACATGCTATTGTATTTTATATTTTAGCCGAGTTTAAAATACCCGGATGCACAGGTACCTTATTATTATATCCGCACTTGTATTGCTGCTTGGTTCATGTGGGCAGAAAAAGCCTGTTAAACAGGCATATACCGACATGGAGCAAAAAATATCCACCAGGGCCTCCTACCTTAACATACGCGACTTCTCCCAGGATTCGCTCGGCTATGTCTGGATTGCGACACTTCATGGATTGAACCGTTACAACGGGTATGAATATTTCCAGTATTTCCACGATGCTTCTGATTCAGCATCGATCGACAATGATATGGTATTTGCCTTGCTCCGCGATTCCCGCCATCGTCTCTGGGTCGGGACCCTGACCGGAACCAACAGGTATGATTTTCTCACCAACCGTTTTTTGCATTATTATAACAGTCCGAAGTACAATGCCAATGTCTATTCCTTCTTTGAAGATCACAAAAAGAACATCTGGGTCGCAACCCATGCCGGCCCCGGACTTGTGGACACAACTGCCCGCAAAGTGACATTCCCGTTCAGTGACCAGTGCATTGTCCGTGCCTTCTGGGAGGATGATTTCCAGCGATTGTGGATGGGGACAAACATCGGTATTGCCGAGTGCAGGAACAATACTTCCTGGGATTATTTTCCGTTACCGGGGAACCGCCAGGTAACCTCGGCAGTTTATAAAGATCCCAATGCAACCTGGTGGCTGGGAACAAATTCCGGGATCGTATGCTTTGATCCTGTTTCAAGGTCCTTTAAGAAATTACCGGCTGCATGTCTCGAATCCCCGGAAATAAGTAAAACCCAGATAAACTTCATCACTGAGATCAACAGGTCGAGGCTCCTGATCGGAACCGAAACCAAAGGGCTCTATCAATATGATATGTTGTCGCAGACCCTGCAGCACAATGAACCCTGGCGGCTTAACAATTTCAATTCAAATGAACTGCTCTCGAACTATGTTGACAGGCAGGGGAATGTGTGGATAGGTTCATATGATAAAGGATTCACAGTCTGGAACAAGTCACTTGAATATTTTAACTACGACCAGCAGCTCAGCAATATCGTCAGGGATAAATTTGTAACGAGGATTGTTGAAGACAGATTTGGGAATCTCTGGATCGGCACCCGTTACAACGGATTGTTCCATTATTCAGGTACAGGCAAAATAACTGTTTATGATTCACGAAATTCCAATCTTTTTAATGAGTCTGACGGGCCAATTGAATCCCTTTTCATCGACTCGGGGAACAGGATCTGGATCGGGCTTGCCGGGCAGCTTATTATTGGTTCTGTCACAAGGGAAGGGGCAATCAGTGTGCTTGACAGGAAAAAGATCGAGCAGGTAAGGACAGTGAAGGAAGACAAGGATGGTAACATCTGGATTGGTTCCTGGAATGGATTCATTAAGATTGAAATCAGCAAGGGCGTCTTAAAAAAAGTATCGAACTATTACAGGTCAAATGTGCCTGATCTATGTATCCTGGAATCGGGTGACATATTGTTTTCATCCTATGAGGAAGGAATATTCCGTCTGAACAAGGGAGACACCATCCCCCAAAAGGTCCAGATTGACGGGAAAGCATCGCCGGTTGCACAGGCATGCGTCACATTGTTTGAAGATTCGCAGCAGAGGATCTGGATGGGAAGTTACGGGAGCGGCATGCTGTTCTGGAAGAAGGGAGAATTTCATGTTTTTACAAAAAATGAAGGACTTCCCAGCAATAATATATTGTGTTTCGAAGAAGATCCCAACAGCAATATCTGGATGAGCACTTCCAGCGGTATCTCGAATCTCAATTTATCAGATACTCTATTTACCAATTATTCCATCAGTGATGGCACCCTCGGCAACCAATACCACGAAAAGGGAGGGCTCAAGAGCTCAGACGGGCGTATTTTCTTCACCGGAAATCATGGACTAACTTTTTTCAACCCTCTTGTCGTTGTGGCTAACAGTTTTGATCCTGTCATACGTCTTGAAGATCTGAAGATCGTGAATCAAAGCACACAGCCCTTATCAGTGAAGGTTCTGCCCAGGAGCCTTGCCTACCTGGATAATGTCACTCTCAGCCACCGTCAAACAAATTTTTCAATCGATTATACGGGTATCGATTTTATAGCCCCCGATAAGCTGACTTATGCCTATAAGCTGGAAGGATTTGATGAGAACTGGAATTACACCGGAAATTTCCGGAGGGCTACATATTCAAACCTCTCAGCAGGCGGATATACCTTTTACGTCAAAGCGATTAACAGTAACGGTGTGGAAAGCAGGATACCTGCCAGGATACATATAACCATCGAACCGGCGCCCTGGGCTACCTGGTGGGCACGAGGCCTCTATATCCTGACATTTATATTTCTTTCATACTCCCTCTTCCGGCTGATCTTTAAAGCCAAGCTCAACCGGCGGCTGCTGGAAATAGAACACAATGAACGTGAGCGGGAGAAGGAGATCTCCGAGATGAAGACCAATTTCTTCACCAATATTTCGCATGAACTCAGGACCCCGCTTACACTGATATCAGCCCCGCTGGAGCAGCTATCCTCATCCGGAAACCTGAGCGAACCGAATATGAAGCTCCTGAATACAGTTTCGAGAAATGTGCAGAGCATGCTTCGTCTTATCAACCAGCTCCTGGATTTCAGGAAGATGGAAAGCGGGATTCTGGCGTTGCAGGTACAGAAGGAGGATATCATTCAGCATCTCAAAAACATCCTGGAAGTCTTTGAATATCCGGCCCGGAAAAAACAGATCGAGCTCGTATTTTCGCCTCATTCTGAGAGCCAGGTCCTGTTGGTGGATATCGATAAGCTTGAAAAAATACTACACAACCTGCTTTCCAATGCGCTCAAGCATACTCCCGATAACGGTTCGGTAAAACTTGCGACCAGGGAGATCAGTGGAGTAGAGGCATACAAAAGATATCCCGGCATGCCGCTGGCGTCGGATTCCATTTATCTTGAGCTCACGGTTTCAGATTCAGGCCCGGGGATCCCGGCGGATAAGATCGGGGAACTTTTTGTCCGTTACCGCAGGATAAACAGTTTTTCGGGGCTGAAGCCAGACTACAGCGGAAGCGGAATCGGGCTGCATCATACGAAACGAATGGTAGAAGCTCATAATGGATTTATCAGCGGACAGAACCAGCCCGAAGGCGGAATGGCGTTTTCATTCATTCTGCCTCTTGAAGACGTATACAACGAAATAGACAAGATAAGCCCCACCGATGTGATCAAAGGGGAGATCAGGCAGGATCATCATGTTGAGGCTGGAAATGCACAGGCAAAGAAACCGTACACAATCCTTATTGCCGAAGATAATACGGACCTGATGGAATTTATAAGGAACCTGCTCGACAGCCAGTATAACCTTCTCGAAGCGCTCGATGGCAGCAAAGCCTGGGAGATGGCCCAGCGAGGCTCACCAGATCTTATACTCAGTGATGTCCTTATGCCGGGCATGTCGGGATTTGAACTTTGCAAAAGGGTTAAAGATCACCCTGAGCTCTCGCATATCCCCGTGATCCTGATCACGGCAAAAAGTACAATAAACGACCAGGTTGAAGGTCTTGAGCAGGGAGCTGATGCATATATCTGCAAGCCTTTCCATGTCGACTTTCTGCTGCTGACCATCAAGAACCTGTTCATGTACAGGGACAGGCTTCGCGAGTATTACTCCACCCCTCAGCCTGAACCCGGGAATAAAGCTCCCGTGCCAATTGCATTGAGCCAGCACGATCAAAAGATGATGAATAAGCTCACATCGATCCTTGAGAGGGAATTGTCAAACCCGGAGCTAAATGTGGATCAGATCGGGAAGGACCTGGGTTTCAGCAGGACTGTCTTTTACAGGAAAATCAGGGGATTGATGGACATGTCGCCGATAGATTTCATATCCAGCTTCAGGCTTAGAAAAGCGGCGGAGATGATGCAGGAGGGCTCTGCATCACTTACGGAGATCTCGGATAAGACCGGATTCAGCTCTTATTCATATTTCTCCAAAGCATTTAAAAAGCATTTCGGCGTTTCGCCAAGGGTTTATCAGAAAAACCATTGTCCCTGCTGAAACAGTGCGATACCCGGTGATTTATGCCCCGGCTGTAAAGAGCAACGAATCACGGCTTCACCGGAAGACGATTATTTATTTCAGGGATTCCTGGATTGCCTTAATGATCCTGTTCGCAGTGTTGACCTGGATTCCCCTGGGAACTTCCAGCTTATAGATTTCGAGCAACCGCTTTATGCCCTCAAGAAGCTCCAGCATGGTTTTGCCGTTTCTTGGCCGCAGATTATCATTCTGCAGAACCTCCCCATAATTATTGACCAGTTCAGCACCGGAAATAAGCTTGTCGAGGTCCTCATAGCATTGAGCAAGTTCAGGATCCCTGCAGGTGAGATCAAAGGGTCCGTCCAGGCAGGTTCTCATAGAAAAATCGTACAGATTGTAAAGCGTGGATTTGAATTCTTTCAATGACCCTCTTTCCTGGACCAGGTTATTGAACAGCTTTTCCATGAATTTTTATTACAAGTTCGGTTAATAATCGTGACAAAGCAAGTTTTCTTTATCACTAGCCTTCATGCAGCACCATCAATTATTTGCAAAAGAACATGATCAGCAGGCACAGGGATCCTCAGTATCAGAAACCGTTAAGCTTCATTGTCACGGTGGGTATAAGAAGAAGGAAGCCGATGATCACGAGTGTAATAAGGATCGGCATGACCCATTTCAGCCACTTTATATATGGGATCCTTGCCATACCGAGCACACCTATCAGCACCCCCGATGTGGGAGCGATCATATCGGTAAACCCGGCCCCGAACTGGAAAGCCATTATGGTCGCCTGCCGTGTCAGCCCTACTATGTCAGAAAACTCGGCCATTATGGGGATAGTGAGGGCTGCCTTGGCAGATCCCGAGGTGATCACGAGGTTCAGCAGCGACTGGAACCCATACATGATTGTTATCGCCGACAGCTTTCCTGCCCCGTGCAGGGCCCCGGAGAGGCTGTTGAGAACGGTATCGATGATCTGGCCGTCGGTCAGTATGGCTATTATCCCCCCGGCAAAACCCACAACAAGGGATGCAGATACAATATCCTTTACCCCGTCGACGAAAAGCTTCGCGACCTCACCCGGTTTCCTTGATGCCGCAAACCCGGTCACAAGCCCCATGGAAAGGAACAGTGCGGCTATCTCCATGATATACCACTGGTAGCCGAGCACTCCGATAACCAGGTAAACCATGGTAAATGCCAGCACATTAAGAACGAAAAAATGTATCGAACGCCGTAGTGCCACAAAACTGGTTATGATGAACAATCCTGCCAGCACCGGAAGCAAAGGGGCCGAGACTGATGCGGTCCCGGCGTTCAGGGTTGTGACCGGATACCTGACGGCAAAGATCACCAGGGCGGCAGAGGTCAGAGCCGCAACTATCCAGGCTGACAGCGGTGTATTGTACCTGATCTGATCGAGGTGGCTGCTCCCTTTTTCGCGCCAGTACTCATCCGCCTGGTACATCGGGCTCTTCTCAGGGTGCTTCTTAATCCTTGCGGCATACAGGAGGACAAGGGAAATCCCTGCGAAAGTGATTATTGACCAGCAGAGAGTCCTGTACTCAATACCTGTAAAGAGGGGAACGCTTGCAAGCCCCTGCGCTATCCCCACCGTAAATGGATTCAGGATCGCACCTGCAAACCCGATATGGGCCGCGAAATAGCAAAGGGCAATGCCTACAAGGGAGTCATATCCCATGGAGATCGCCAGCGGAACGAATATGACGGCAAAAGCGATCGTCTCTTCACTCATCCCGAATACCGCACCGAAAAGACTGAACAGGATCATTACCAGTGCGATTATTATATTGTTCACACCCAGCATTCTGACCGGCCCGTACCTTTCCATCCTCCTTGTGAAGCCCAGGAAAGCAAAAATCCCGACGTCGATCGCCCTGGTGTCGTTCATGATCCAAAAGGCACCGCCGACCATCAGGATGAATACTATTATGTGCGACATGTTGATGAAGCCTTTGTAGAAAGCTGAAAAGACCTGCCAGGTCTGGGGATTCTTTTCCACGTAATGGAAAGATCCGTTGACGATTACGCTCCTCTCTACACCGTTGACGTTCACCGTTTTGCGGTCAAATTTACCGCCAGGGATGATCCATGTGAGGATAGCAGAGATTATGATAATGCTGAAGACAATTACAAGATTGTGAGGTACTGAAAATTTGAGGCGCATGGTAATTGATCAGGTTAAGGCATTTACAAAATTCCAGGCATGAGGTTAAATGTAATCAAAATTCCCCGGGAGACTCCAGTTTGAAACAAAGAATGGCTAAATTTATCATCCGGGACCGCAAGGATCTGACACAAAGCAGGCAAAAGCCTGGTCCGGCTATCTTTCGTGTACCTTTGTGATACTGTCACTCAAAGCGGCACAAAGGCTGGTTGATGCGAAATTATGCTCCTTCGGTCCTGCATATAACTAAAAAAAACTGATTATGCTGCTAGTAAAGAATGCAATGGTTTATACACCGCGCCTGCTTGGCAAGAAGGACATTCTGACCGGCGGCGGGAAGATCCTCCTTATCGGGGACAATATCGAGGTCCCCGGTAATCATGGGACAGAGGTTTTTAACGCTGACGGACTGACAGTTGTTCCGGGGCTGATCGACAATCATGTTCACATTGCCGGTGCCGGAGGTGAAGGTGGCCCTTCGACAAGGACGCCCGAGCTGCGGCTCTCGATGATGTTCGGGGCCGGTGTGACAACCGTGGTTGGGGGTCTCGGGACGGATGGCTTCACAAGGAGCGTTGAATCGGTCCTCATGAAGGCAAAATCCATCAGGCAGCAGGGGGGTTCAGCATGGATCTGGACCGGGGCTTACCAGGTACCGTGCCCGACAATTACAGGCGACATTGGCAGGGATGTGGCTCTTATCGACGAGGTGATCGGCGCAGGGGAACTCGCACTCTCGGACCACCGCAGCTCATGCCCGACAACTGACGAGCTCATAAGGATAGCTTCACAGGCCAGGGTTGGCGGTATGCTGGGCGGGAAAGCAGGAATTGTCAACATCCACCTGGGCGATGCCCGGGACCCTTTCAAGCCGATACGGGAAGCAGTCGAAAAGAGTGAGCTGAAGCTGACACAGTTCCTTCCGACTCACTGCAACAGGAATGATTATATTTTCGAGGATTCGAAGGAATACGGGAAAACGGGATATCTGGATCTCACTACCAGTTCATGGCCTTACTTCAGGGACGAGGAGATAAAACCATCTGCAGGGCTGCGTATGCTGCTTGAGGCCGGTGTGCCCGCCGGGCATATCACATTTTCATCCGACTCCTGCGGATCATTGCCGGGGTTTGACAGTGAAGGCCGGCTCGTGAAGCTTGAAATGGGCTTGCCGGATTCGAACCTGAGAGAACTCAGGGATGCCGTTCTGGAAGAAGGCATCGGACTCGAAACTGCGCTTCCCGTACTTACCTCCAACGTGGCACAGATCCTAAAGCTCAGGGGGAAAGGGATTATTGACGAAGGTGCCGATGCCGACATCCTTTTCCTCGACAGCGGGCTAAAGCTGGTTCATCTGCTGGCAATGGGAAACTGGGTCGCAAGGGATGGAAAGGTTACGCAAAAGGACCCATACATCTGACCTTTCTCACCTCCTACCGAAGGATGATATTGTCTCCTGGCAGATAGACACTCAGTTCCAGACCTTTTGTCCCCAGGAGGCTGCCTTTTACACTTTTTGTCATCCTGTTATTGTGAATGACAATCACCTGGCCCTCCCCGGTCACCCTTGCCTGGTCCTTATCGACAATAATTGCCGTCGATTCATCTATGCCTATGCAAAGGGCTTCGGGATTCTCGATGGATACTGCAAGCAGCCTGTTAAGTCTCTGGCGCTTAATGAAATGCTGATCAATTATAACATCATTCAGGAAGCCCAGTCCTTCCGTGATCTCAACGTTACCTGTCTCTATAGTAGGAAACGAACCTTCAAGATCAGGATGCTTCAGCTGATTACCTGTAATCATTTTCCTGCTCATGACTGCTGCGCCCGCGCTTGTTCCTGAAATGACTGCACCATTCCTCCAGGCTTCCTTTATGGCTTCCTGCACCTTAGTTCCGCGGACTGCATCCATAAAGCGGGCCTGGTCGCCCCCGCTGATGAATATCAGTTTTGCAGATCTCAGCGAGTCCAACATCTGCTTAGGGGGCTCCTCCCCTTTTTTGAAATTATACCCGGTTATTTTCCTGATGCCGGTCACACTGAAATCTTCCCTTGCCCAGATGATAGAACTGTCGGGATCAGAACCGGCCATGGGGAGAACAAAAAGATAACCTTCAGGGCCAATTCCAGACAGGTTTACCAGCTCCCTGAGCATGGCATCGCTCTTGTTCCCGCCGCCGATTATGAACAGCTTGCCTTCGGTTGTCGCCGGTTCCTGTTTACAAGATGATAAAGCAATTGCCAGGAGGACTCCGGAGATCATGGTAATTCGTTTCATGGGATTTGCAGGGGATGGGGTTAAGGAATAAATGCCTTGGTAACGCGCAAGCTGTTCCCGTCTGACAGAACAACAACCACAATTCCCGGGGGGGTTGAAGAGATATCAAACGTAACAACATCGCTATCAATCAATTTTGCCGAGATCATTGTCCCCTGGATGCTGAACAGTTCTGCTTTCCAGCCGACATAATTCGAATTCAGCATTATCCTGAGTTCATTTCCTGTTACAATCGGCATTATGACGTCATTTTCCGAATCAGGCTGACCCGAGATGGTTACGGCAAACTCCCCGTATGCACCGGAGCCATCATTAGCAGTGGCCCTGATTGTAAGGGTTCCATTGTAGATCGCTGTCACCGTGCCATCGGCTGCAACCGTGGCCACACCTGAACCATTCCTTACCGACCATTTGACGCTTGTGTCAGTGGCATAGTCAGGCAAAGCAACTGCGGTCATTTTCAGGGTCCCCTTTACAGTAGTTATCGTATTTTCACCATTTTCACTGAGGACTTCAATATTTTCGACGGGAATATTCTGATCAGGTTCAGTGATCGTGACCGTCCACCCTTTCGAAACCAGGCTGTTCCTGTGGGTCAATCCTGCCGGTGTGGGCGGGGCATTTCCGTCGAGCTCAAGCAATCCGTCGGTCTTTCCGGCTTCATCAAGCCTCGCGAGGACATAATCGGTAAGGGAGGTTCTCAGCCAGCAGTCTTTCAGACTAACGATGACAAGCTTATCCGAGAGGTTCAGGTTAAGCATGCTTAACTTGCTTCCGGACAAGGAAAGCTGGGTCAGATTAGTACACCCGCTTACATCCGCACTTGTGTAATGATTATCATAAGAATCGATCCTGTCAACGACTATATTATGACAGGTAAAAGCGCCCGACTGGTTATCATCCCAGGTAAGGAGCTCTATCAGGGAAGGAAACTGGCTCAGATCAGGAAGCTGGCTGACAAACTGGGGATTTGACCTGACACACAGGTGCCACATCTGTGACCCTGTCGAACCCCAGTTCACAAAGGGAAAGCTGTTTGCAGCTCCCCTGAAGTCCTTGAGCCCGGGGCAGCCTGAAATGTCCAGGCTTACCAAGTTGTTTTCCTCCACGCAGAGCCTTTCAAGCAAAGGATGCTGATCCAGCTTTAAGGAGGTCAGGTTATGGCAGAAAAGAAGCTCAACGAACCTGATCTCCGAAAATCCCCGGAGATCGAGTTCATATATGGGGCTGTAGCTGGCACAGAAATATCTCAGGCTGCTTTTGGCCAGGTCAATGTTCTGGACCTTCATAATGAACTGGTTGTCGAGGACGCCAAAGCCTCCGTATCCGCCATCAGCGGCATCGTATCCCAGGTTAATACCTGTAAGCGCCGACCATGGAGTAACCCTGAGGAGATTGTTCCTGAGCCCGATGGTTCCATAGTTCTTAGCGGGAGTCGCGGATGAAGAATATGTTTCATCGTCAAAAGTCCATTCGATCGTGGGATTTCCGGTTACTTCCAGTACCGCAGAAAAAGAGGGCCCGCAGCTCTGGATGTTTATCATCCCCGACGGCGGCTGCCAGGCCAGTGCATCAAGGTCCACCACTCCCTCGATGATCACCTTGCCCCATTTGGTGTCGCCGCCCCATCCGCCGATGGCGACCTGCCTGTCAAGGGAAGGAGGGGTTGCAAGATTGTGGGTATAGGTAGTATTATCGGAGGAAGATAATGCGGTAATTGACGTATTGCTGATGTTAATGTCACAAGTGTACTTCTGGCCGAGTGTAATTGTCGGCGAGGGCAAAGGGGCATTGCTCTTGTTCTCGAGCCAGTAATTCCTGTCGGAGACATAAATGAGCCCGATCATCCCGTCGGGATTGAAATCATATCCGCTCCATCCTATTACATTCGTGGTAAAGTTCAGGTGCGCACGCGATGAATTGACCGCAACGGCATCCTCAGCATAGATCCTGGTGCATTTAATAAGCTGCTTCCATATCATTGACCTTACAGCGGCTGTTCCCCCCTTAATGGTCAGGGAGCCGTTTCCCCTCACCAGCTGCGACTGATGGGTCGGTATCCAGTCAGCAAGCTGGGAATCATCCGACCAATCATATTCAACCCTTATAGTTGTACTGGAAACCCATGTAACGTTGCCATGCAATCCAAGATCAGGATTATCAAGGAGTGACTTATGAACTCCCTGACCCGATGCCAGCAGTGAACAAAGTGCGATAATAATTGAAGCTATACTCTTTCTCATCAGGTACTTAACATCAGTTTTTAAGGCTCCGGCCGGCATTCCGTTTTCAGGAATATCAGGGAGCCTAATTTAGAATATTTTCCTTTAAGTAAGTATAATTCCTGCTACTTTGACCAGAAATTCTTGCGGACCGGGAGGGCCTGCCGGGGCTAAATATGCTATCCGTTAACCGGGAACTACCAATTGTTAAATACAGCTTCCACAGTATATATACAAGGTTTATATTCGGTATGAAATCATCAGGGAAGATGAGCAGAATTAAAAATGAATTTTTGGACAATCAAACAATAAAAAAGCACCGAGTAAATTAACATTAATTTTTAAAGCCATGAAAAGAATAATCATTTCCGTATTACTTGCAGCAGCTGTCTTTTCAGCTTCATATGCAAGGAAAGTCGTCGCAGTAGGACAGACCTACACCCAGCTTGGAACATACAGGATTGAACTTGCCGACCAGCCGGTAAAGATCAACGGTGAAGAATGCAAGACATTTGTAATCACCTACCAGAATTCCCCGTTGGAGGTCAAAGTCGTGGTAACAGATGGAAGCAAGTGCAAGAAATATATCGTTCTTTCCGACAAGCTTTCAGTCCAGTATGTGTGCAATGAAAACTATTTCGGAGTCGAAAAGATCGACAGGAAACTTGAAAAGGAGGGCTTCAAAACAGCTGATTCAGAGCTGAACAGAAGTGCTTATTTTCATCAGAAGGTGCTGACCCCCGGCAAAAGGGGAGAGACGGAAGCTGCAATGCTTATAGCAGCTTATTTCCCCTATCTCTTAAACAATAACGAAACGACCGCCTCGCTCTGAGGATTTGGTAACAGCCGGGCAGGTTTGAATTAGGTTTGAAAAGAAGAGGGCGCCTTTTGCAGGCGCCCCTTTCTTTTATGCGGCTTTTTCCGGAAGCCGGATCAGCCTTTGAATTTTGACATCTGGGCAAGAAACAGATCTTTCTTATTCCTTGAAACTGGAATAAGTGCCCCATCCGACATCTCAATATAGCCGCCCTCCTTGCGGATGAATTTTCTCACGAACTTCAGGTTGATCAGGTGTGAATTATGAGATCGGAAAAAATACCTGTCGCCAAGCAGCTCCTGGAATTCTTTAAGGTGTTTCGAGACGAGTATTTTCCTTTCCCCACTGCTGATGTAGAACCAGGAGTAACTCCTGTCTGCTTCAATCCTTATGATCTCCCTGGGATTAAGATATTCCATCCCGTCTGAAGTTGGAATTGCAAGGCGTGAGGGAACGGACGACCTGAGGTTCTCCATCAGGACCTTGAAGTTCTCATTCGGGTGAAGTGGCTTCTCGGACTTCTTTTTGGTCACCCTGGCGACAGCCTCGATAAACTCGTTGATATTAATCGGCTTGAGAATATAATCCACCGCACTGAACTTTATCGCCTTGATCGCATAGTGATTGAAAGCCGTGATAAAGACCACCTCAAATTCCTTGTCAGGGAAATGGGTCAGGAGGTCAAAACCTGTTCCGTTCGGCATTTCAACATCCAGGAATACCAGGTCGGGCTTGATTTCCCTTATTGCTGCGACGCCTTCATTCACATTGTGTGCCCTGCCTGCAACCTCAAGGGAGGGACAATACTCCGTAATTATCGAACTGATGAAATCAACGGCGTCATGTTCATCATCGATAATTATCGTTTTGAGCTTACTGTTCATGCAAGTAATGGTATATGGATTTCCACCCTGGTGCCTGTCGGCTCGCCTTTTTCATTTGTAAGGTCGGTATATTGTGTCTTCAGGCTGGTGCCATAAAGGGAATTCACCAGGTCGAGCCTCGACTCGGTGATCTGTGTCCCGAGGGAATTATGGTTCGGTTCCCTCAGCCGGCTTCTTTCCATTGCAGCTTTCCTGCCGATGCCGTTGTCCTCAATGGTACACAGCAGGCAGTTCTCATTCATCCTGATGTCAATTCTGACAGATCCCTTGCCCTCAAGCGGCATAAGCCCGTGTGTAATGGAATTCTCCACGTAAGGCTGTATCAGCATTGTCGGGACCTTGTACATGAGCGGATCGATCTCATCATCGACAACGATGCTGAAATCGAACTTGTCCTTAAAACGGATACATTCAAGCTCAAGGTAGAGGTTCAGGGCGGAAAGCTCGTCACTGAGAGGAACGGAAGTATGTCTCGAATTATCGAGCACCTTCCTCATCAGAGTCGAGAATTTCGTGAGGTAGTTATTTGTAGCCAGCTTATCATGCTGGTACATATAGTACTGGATTGAATTCAGGGTATTGAAAATGAAGTGGGGATTCATTTGCTGCCTGAGATTGGCCTGGGTGACCTCCGCTATCTTGCGGTTCATTTCACTTATCCGCCTCTTGTTCCTGAGCCTGTTGCTCCTCATCAGCAAAACCCCGATCGCCAGTAAAAGCACGATAAGCCCTGAGAACCCAATATTCAGCAACCTGTTGTTCTTAAGTCTCAGCGACAACAATTCGACCTCTTTCCGGTGCGACTCCGCTTCGTACCTTACCCTCGCATCGGATAGTCCCCTGCTGCTCTCTTTTTTGTTCTGGATATCGCTGTACTTCTTGAAAAGGACATATGATGTGAATGCTTTTGCAGTGTCATTCAGGCTCAGGTACAGCTTACTCATATCCTGGTATATCCACCAGAGGTTCCTCGTTTCGTTGTCCGGGTCGAGCTTTGCACGGTCTATCGCCTTGTTATAGTAGGCAAGCGCCTGCCCGTATTTATGGAGATCGCGGTATATGGTTCCGAGATTCCCGTATGAATTGACGGAAGTATAGTTATAACCAGTATTCAGGCCATATTTAAGCGATTTCTCATAATAGTATATTGCTGAATCGTACTTATTCTGAAGGTAGAAATTCCAGCCCGCGTTGGCCATTGCACCTGCCATCCAGATGCTGTCGCCGACTCCCGAAGCGTAACTGATGCACTTTTTGAGCAGCGAATCAGCCTTGAGGAAATTCCGTGCAGGTACATTCGCGGAATCTCCGCAGTAAGAAGTCCCATACCTGTAGTAACCTTCGATAACATGCCCCATGTTCTTCTCTTTCCTGCCGGCCTCGATCATTCTTTCAAACGATTCCCTTTGTTTCCCTATATCGTTCAAAGAGCCATATACTTCTGACTTTCCTACATAAGCTTTGGAAATGAATCCTTTCAGGTTATTTTTCTCACTTACCGCAATTGCCCTGTCATAATAGTCAATGCTCTCCTTGTACAGCCCTGTACGGTTATTGCATTTTCCAAGGAACAGGCAGATCATGACATTAAGCCGGTAATTCTTTGTCCCTTCGGAAAGGGAGAGGGCTGCCGACGCTTCTTCGGATGCCCTTTGGAAGTCTCCCGCTGAAAAGCTGCATTCGGCATCAAGAAAATGTGCTTCGGCTGGTATCTCGACCCTGTTCCTGTGACAGATCATCAAAGCGCTGTCAAGATATTCCCTGGCGATCGAATCATTCTTTATTACATAATCGAGTCCTTTTAACGCCAGAAGCCTGACCTTTGCTGTATCCTCCCTGAACTCCCTTGTTTTTTTTATAAAACCCGTTGGTCCTTCATCAGAGACATCATATGCAACAAGAGGCAAACATGTTGTCATAAGCAACAACAGTACGACAAGCGTTCGTGCTTTCATATAAATTCCTCCCTTTATGGGACATCCGCCGTTATCCACTATTCAATACCAAAGGATCTCCCGGCGCTTAATTTAAGTCTTTCACCCGATGAATGACGCAATCGTTTTACAATTTGCAGGTTTGGGCCAACGAAACCAGGTTCCCGGTTTACGGCCAGAGACAGGTAATATTGCGGCCTGATCCTTTGCACCCGGAACAAAGCCGGATCTAACTTCATCTTTGATAGACCCTTACATAATCCACCATCATGGTATCTGGGAACAGGGTGGTCTCGTCGGGATTCTTCGGCCAGTCTCCTCCGATCGCCATATTCAGGATGACATAAAAAGGCATGTGGAACTCAGCAGTGCTGTTCACGCTGTCGCGGATGCAAACCCCGTGATACCTGCTGCCGTCAAGAAACCATCTTATTGAATCCCTGTCCCATTCGACGGAATAATCATGAAAGCGTGTAACATCGCACGGAGCGGTACCGCCGCTGGATACATGCGAGGCGTTATCCCAATGTGCAGTTCCGTACAGGGTGTTCTCATTGTTGATATGTTCCATAATATCAATTTCGCCGCAGCGGGGCCATCCGACCTTGTGGATATCCTGCCCGAGCATCCAGAATGCCGGCCAGAGCCCCTGCCCCTTCGGAAGCCTGATCCTCGCTTCGACCTTTCCATAGGTCCAGGAATGCATGCCGTCGGTCGTAATGCTTGCGGAGGTATATCCCGCCGAATCGTAAGATTCCTTCCGGCCGATGATAAGGAGATTCCCATTATGCACAATACAGTTTTCAGGTCGTCTGGAAGTATAATACTGCAGCTCATTGTTCCTGATAAACCCCACTTCATTCCTCCAGGAGGCGGAATCCGGCAAACCGGAAAAGTTGAATTCATCGGACCAAACGAGGTTCCATTTCTTTTCCGCAGGACGGCCGCATGCAGTAAGCATGACAATAATTATCAGAAATTTTTTCATAGGTCAGTTCGGTTAAGTTGAAGGGAAGGTTACATACAACAAATTTAAAATTTCCATGGGAATTTATAGCTTCCCGGCCGGACAGGATGCATGATATTTTCAATTACTTTTGAAGGGGCCGCATTAAAAGTAACTTTTACAGTAAACCAGCCTTTATGCAATCTTTGTGTTGTGCTTTGTGTCCCGCCCCGATGACTGTCGGAAGCTGTCGGGACAGCAAGGGTAAACCAGGGACTTTTGATGCAACTTCTTACGGGATAAAAGGATGGATGCTGAGATAACCATAATAGGTGCGGGTGCCGTGGGACTGGCAATAGCTGAAAGATTGTCTGCAGAATTCGCGAATTTATATCTTGTCGAGAGGCACGGCACTTTCGGACAGGAAACAAGCAGCAGGAACAGCGAAGTGATCCATGCCGGGATCTATTATACCAGGAACAGCCTCAAATCAAGGCTCTGCCTTGAAGGAAAGAGACTCCTTTATGAGTATTGCGCTGCCAATAAGATCCCGTTCAGCAGGTGCGGCAAGCTGATCGTTGCCACTGATGAACATGAGATGTCTGTCATTGAAGGGCTTAAGGAGAATGCTGAAGTAAATGGAGTCGATGACCTGGTAATTCTTGAGAGGGATGAGATATCGGCCATGGAGCCCGACATATTTGCCCTGAGGGCCATTCATTCACCTTCAACGGGGATAATCGACTCGCATTCCTATATGAAACGGCTGGAAACAAATACCCTGAATAACGGGGGTGCAATTGTGTATGGGAGCGAGGTGACGGGGATCAGGAGAACCGGCGAAGGATATGTTGTCATGCTTCGGGATGCTGACGGTAAGACATTCGGGTACAGCTCAAAGGTAATCATCAATTCAGCCGGGCTGATGTCCGACAAAGTATCTGGCATGGCCGGAATTGAAGATGAAAGCCTCAGGATCGTGTTCTCAAAAGGTGAATACTTCAGGCTTAATCCTCCGAAGAACAGGCTGATCAGCCGTCTCATATATCCAGTTCCGCTGCATAATCTCGAAGGGATCGGGATCCATGTGACAAGGGATATGGGGGGAGGTGTAAAGCTGGGACCTGACGTGACGTGGATGGCTTCGAATGTTTATGACTACACCGTCGATCCGCGGAAAAGGGATTCCTTCTTCAGTTCGGCGAAGAAGTTCCTGCCTTTCCTTGAGCCCGGTGACTTGTCGCCCGAAATGGCAGGAATCCGTCCAAAGATCCAGAAGCCCGGAGAGCCGCTCAGGGATTTTTATATAAGGGAAGAGAGTGACCGGGGCTTTCCCGGTTTCATAAACCTTATCGGCATAGAGTCGCCGGGGCTCACATCTTCGCTTGCCATTGCCCGATATGTAAGGGGACTTATCTCCAAATGAGATTAATTTAGTAAATTTAGTTCTTTCATTTGTTTCCCCTAAAATGAAAGAACTATGGAAGCATCCCTATTTTTCAGGAGAATTTGTTTGCTTTGGCTGGCATTGCTGGCAGGCCTGACACTTTTCGGGCAGGACAGGAAGCCGGCGGTTTATGAGCCTAAGATCGGCCAGAAAGGCAAGGATGTGGTCTGGGTTCCGACACCAACGGAGCTTGTGGACAAAATGCTGGAACTGGCAGAAGTGAAGGCGGAAGATTTCGTAATTGATCTTGGCTCGGGTGACGGGAGGACCGTTATTTCCGCAGCCAGGCTTGGTGCAAAGGCGGAGGGAGTGGAATTCAACCACGATATGATAGTTCTCTCCCGCGAAAATGCCAGGCGCGAAGGAGTGTCAGACAAAGTCGAATTCATCGAGGGTGATATGTTTGAGGCGGATCTTTCACATGCCACAGTCATCACGCTTTTCCTCCTCCCCGGATTGAACATTAAGCTGAGGCCAAAGCTTCTTGAGCTTCGCCCTGGGACCAGGGTGGTCTCCAACACCTTTACAATGAATGACTGGGTCCCTGACTCAACTGTAACAACCCCTGAGAACTGGAACAGCTGGAACACCGCTTTTATGTGGATAATCCCTGCACGGGTTGACGGTCTTTGGAAGAGCAGCGATTCAGAGATCAGCTTCTCACAGAAATACCAGATTGTGGGCGGCCTTCTGACCCGGGATGGAAGATCATATCCGGTCGATAACGGGCGGATAAGAGGCAACCAGATCTCATTCATGGTCGATGGCAGCAGGTATTCCGGAGAGATTGACGGGGACCTTATTAAAGGGACTGTTGAAGTCCCGAAAGAGGGCACAAAAGCTGAGTTTACGGCAAAACGGCTGGCGTCCAGGCCATAATCACTTTGAGGACTCCATGGCCCTGCTCCTGTGCAGCGCCTGAAGCTCAGCCAGTTCATCCCTGAATCGGGCAGCCTGGATAAAGTCGAGCTCAGAGGCGGCTTTTTCCATGTTCTTCCTGGTCCTTTCCATCGCTTTTTCAAGCGCATCAATATCCATGTACCTGACAACCGGATCAGCTGCAATATCGGGACGATCGGGCTCGACGTAAGCCCTGATCTCAACCCCTTTCCTGGAAAACCCGCTTAGCATGGTACCCGTCTTCTTTACGATCTGCGCCGGGGTTATTCCCATTTTCTCGTTATACTTCAGCTGCTTGTCCCTTCTGCGGTTTGTCTCATTGATCGTTTGCTGCATGCTGTCGGTAATGGAATCCGCGTACATTATCACCTTCCCTTTCAGGTTCCTCGCAGCCCTGCCAGCTGTCTGGGTCAGTGATCTTGCCGACCTCAGGAAGCCCTCTTTGTCGGCGTCGAGGATGGCAACGAGGGATACCTCCGGAAGGTCGAGCCCTTCCCTGAGAAGGTTCACTCCCACCAGAACATCGAAAGATCCTGCCCGGAGCCCTTCCATGATTTCAATCCTGTCGAGGGTATCAATGTCGGAGTGGATATAGCGGCATTTAATGTTGAATTTCAGCAGGTAAGCCGTAAGCTCCTCTGCCATTCGCTTGGTAAGTGTGGTTACCAGGGTCCTCTCCCCTGCCGCAGCCCGCTCCCTGATCTCCTTCATGAGATCATCGATCTGGTTCCTGCTGGGGCGGACATCTATCGGCGGATCAAGCAGCCCAGTCGGGCGGATGACCTGATCAACAAATACCCCTTCGCTCTTTTCAAGCTCGTAATCTGCAGGGGTGGCGCTCATGAAAATGGTCTGGCCCGTCAGGGTTTCAAATTCCTCCATCCGCATGGGCCTGTTATCGAGAGCGGCAGGCAGACGGAAACCGTACTCGACAAGGGTCTGCTTTCTCGAATGATCACCTCCGTACATGGCCCTGATCTGAGGAACGCTGACGTGGCTTTCATCGATAATGGTTATGAAATCTTCAGGGAAAAAATCCAGGAGGCAGAATGGCCTTGTGCCTGGCTTCCTGCCGTCGAAATACCTCGAGTAATTCTCTATCCCGCTGCAGTAGCCCAGCTCCTTTATCATTTCGATATCGTACTGGACCCTCTGCTCGAGCCGCTTGGCTTCCTCCCTTTTACCAATATCATTAAAATGGATGACCTGCTTCACCATATCATCCTGGATCAGCTTTATAGCCTGATTGATCCTTTCACGCGTGGTGACAAAAATGTTGGCGGGGTAAACGATATATTCCGGCAAAAGATCAAGCTTCTGACCTTCAACCGGATCAAATGAACTTATCTCGTCTATCTGGTCGCCGAAAAACACGACCCTGACAGCCTGGTCAGCGTATGCCGGGAAAATATCAACGGTGTCACCCCTGACACGGAAGGTGCCATGCTTGAATTCCAGCTCATTACGTGAATAGAGGCTGTCGACCAGCTTCCTGAGGAACTGGTTCCTTCCGAATGCCTGGCCCTGTTTGATATGGATTGTATTCGACTGGAGATCATCAGGATTACCAATGCCGTAAATACATGATATCGAGGAAACGACTATCACATCCCTTCTTCCCGAAAGCAATGCTGAAGTGGCGCTGAGCCTCAGCTTTTCTATCTCCTCATTTATTGAAAGGTCCTTCTCAATATAAGTGTCTGTGACAGGGAGGTATGCCTCTGGCTGGTAATAATCGTAATACGAAACAAAATACTCCACCCTGTTCCCGGGGAAAAACTGCCTGAATTCACCATAGAGTTGTGCAGCAAGGGTCTTGTTATGGCTGAGCACAAGTACCGGCCTCTGTACCATATGGATGACGTTTGCAATGGTGAAAGTCTTACCCGAACCGGTCACTCCAAGAAGAGTCTGGTAGGGTACACCATTGTTGAGACCCTCCACCAGCTGGGCAATTGCCTCGGGCTGGTCGCCTGTCGGCTGGAAATCAGAAGTCAGATTGAATTCCATAAGTATGCAAATTTACTTTTTCCCTGCAAATCAGCAGAGTTATCGCCTCATTTTAAACCGGAACCGTGTAACAATGCTCTTCAAATAAATGTTCAGGCTCAATGTCTCCGGTTGTTGAACGGATCATTAACGGACCCCGATAAAATGCTTACCTGCAAGATTTTGAAATTCCCGATTGTTATTTTATTAACAGAAAAAGATTTATCTTAACAGCCCGAATGCTGAGCTTCCGTATATATATGCCGGTTAAACAGGGGATCCTGGTTTTTACATGGACCCTCATTTTTGCCTTTTTGGCAGCAATGCCGCTTTACCCCCAGCAATTCAACTTCCGTACTTTTACCACAAAGGATGGGCTGGCCAATAATAATGTCAGGGAGATAGCTCTCGACAGTTCCGGTTTCCTCTGGGTGGCAACGTGGGATGGCCTTAGCCGTTATGACGGGTATGAGTTCAAGAACTATTATCACGTACCCGGTGATTCATCCTCCCTGCCCTATTTTGCGATCAAGGACCTGGCCGTGGACGGCGGGAACAACCTCTGGATAATGTCTGATATGGGCCAGGTTGTTCAGTATGACCGCTCTGATGATAATTTCCGCAGGGTTGAAATGGTAAATTTCCCACAACACCGGACTGATGCCAGCCTTGACGTGGACAATAAGGGGAACCTGTGGATAATAAGTGAATTCAGCCTCTACAAGAGAGACTTCAGAACCGGTCGTTTTGAACGCTTTGACATTTTCATGGAAGAGAGCAACTTTTTCAGCGCCGGCGGAATTTCTTGTGTTATGGTCACAAATGACAGGGAGATCTGGCTGGCCGGGGACGACCTCTATCACCTCACCCGGCGTACCACGAATGAAGGTGACAAGGTATATATCATTGACAATGAATACCGGATCTTCAATTCAAAGGATGGTATAACCAGGGATTACATGGAAAGACACTGGTCCGAGCTTTATATTTCACCGGGCGGAAACAAATGGTTCCTCTCCAATTTCGGCCTTTTCAGGCTCGAAAAGGATAACCAGTTCTGGGAGTTCAAGGATCCCATTCCCCCGCGGGAACTGGTTGGCAACAGGGTATTTGCGTGGGCTTCGCGCAAGGAGGGCTTAAGCATCTATAACCCGGGCACCAGGCGGACTGAATACATCAGGAACGAGGCATTGCCTTTCACCCTGGCTTTCCTGCAGGTGGACAAGAATCAATTGTGGTTTTCTGCAAGGTCGGGATCGGGGAATAGCCTGGGATTGGTCCAGGTAATGGTTTCACCCTTGATTTTCAGGAACTACCAGTCCGAATCCGGCATAGATCCGTCTGAGGCTGTCTATTCGGTATACAAGGATCATTCCGGAGTAATCTGGGCCGGGATACGCGGCAGGGAATCCATTCACATTATCAGGCCGGATGGCTCGACCGGTAAAATTGACCCGATCTACCCTGACAAAAGGGAGAATGTAGCTCACCTGAGGGCGATTGTCGAAACACGAACCGGGTTATGGCTGGGATATTATCTCAAACGCCTTGAGTTTTATGATTTCGCGTCAAGGAAATTCACAATCTACCATCCCGAGGTCCCTCCACTTTTTCACACAATATTACCTGAGGCAAACGGCACCATTCTGGTTGCTACGAACAATATTTACAGGTTCGATCCCGTGACTGGGCATTCAACCTTAGTCTGGAACAGGGAAGACGGAGATTTTACAATTTACCGGCTGATCCGCGACAAAAGCGGAACCATCTGGGCAGGTTCGAGGAATAACACGATTATTGCAATCAATCCTGCTAACTGGAGCAGCAGGATGGTAAAGCTCGGGCTTGACGGCTACAATGTTGAAGATATTTGCGAGGGGGACGACAATAATCTCTGGGCAGCGACCCTGGGGGGAGGGGTTTGCAACTACAAGCCCGGCACAGGGGAAATGAAGTTCTACACGACTGCAAACGGGCTTTCAAACAATACGACCTACAGCATCAGGAAGGACAGCGGCGGCTTTGTCTGGGTCACAACCAATAACGGGATATCGAGAATTGACCCAAGGACCGGGCTTGTAAAAGTGTACAACATATCTGACGGACTGAACATCGTTGAATTTAATTCTGACGCATCCTTTGCCGCTCCCGATGGGGAGTTCATGTTCGGAGGCATCGGAGGGATCGCAGCATTTTATCCCGACAGCCTCCAGGTCAGGAGCAGCTCCTCCAGGCAGCGTGTAATTATTACCGATATAAGTGTTTCGGGTGTGACAAAGCATTATAAAAATGGTGCAAATGATTCCGATACGATAACCCTCAAGGCAGGAGAAAATAATTTCAGGATCACCTTTTCCTCCATTGATTTCATAAATTCAGGCAAAACAAAGTACAGGTATCTGCTTCAGGGCATTAACAGGGACTGGGCCGTAACTGATTTCCGTGACAGATCGGTCAATTTTGCCAACCTGAGACCCGGTTGGTACGATTTCAGGATTCAGGCAACCGACAGGAACGGTAACTGGTGTAATCCTAAACTCCTGAAAATAAGGGCCACACCATACTTTTACCAGACCCGCCTCTTCTCATTTGCTTTTCCGTGCCTGATCATTGGCCTGATCGGCCTTGCCATTTACCTGTATATCAGAAACCTGCGGCAACAGCAATCCCTGAAGCTCGATACCCTGAGGCTGCAGACACTCAGGGGCCAGATGAACCCACATTTTGTTTTCAATTCCCTGAATTCCATAAACTACTTTCTTTCAAACAACGACAAGATCTCAGGTAACCGCTACATAGCTGATTTTTCAAAGCTTATAAGATCGATCCTGAACAACATGAATCATGACTTCATAACCCTCGACAGGGAAATTGAAATGGTCACCGATTTCCTTAAGGTTGAGTACCTCAGATTCGGTGACAGGTTCGACTATGAAATTTTCATTGACCCTGCCATCGAGCCTGAAAAGTACAGGGTATCCCCCGGTCATATCCAGCCCTTTATCGAGAATTCCATATGGCATGGTATGAGGGGTCTTTCCGGGAGGAAAGGAACGATCTCCCTTTCATTTACCCTCACCGACCACAGGATTAAATGCACAGTCGAGGATGACGGGATCGGGAGAAAGAAAGCCGGGGCTCAGAGATCGTCGCAGTACGGAACGGAATCACACGGAATATCGATCGTTCTTGAGAGGCTGAAGATCATAAATAAGCTTCTTAAGACTGATTACCAGGTGACTATCAGCGACTGTTATCCTGACAGGGAGGATACGGGCACCAGGGTTGTGATCGACCTTCCGGTCATTCCGGGCTGATCCCGGGACCCGCTTCTCAATAAAGCAATAAGATTTTTAGGTTCTGAAATTTTGAAACTGAAAGATATTTAGCTATTTTTATTAAATATCTGACTTCTAGGCTACCTGATCTTTTAAAACCATGGACTCCCGCCGAAAACTCCGGGCCATTATAATCGATGATGAAAAGTTGTCGAGGGATGTTCTGTGCAACTACCTGGAGGAGTACTGTCCCGAGGTGGAGATTGCAGGTACGGAGCCGTCCATCAAATCGGCTTTCCGTTTAATAAAAAGGCTCTCCCCCGACCTGATATTTCTGGATATAGAAATGGGAGACGGCAAAGGGTTCGACCTGCTTTCGATGTTTGACAGGATCGACTTCAAGATAATCTTTGTGACCGCATACTCGGAATATGCAGTAAAGGCGTTCCGCTTCAGCGCAGTGGATTACCTTCTTAAGCCGGTCAAGATCGATGAGCTCCGTGAAGCTGTTGCCAAGATCATGGATTCCGGAAGAGAGAGAAGCGAACCCGAAAACCTGAAGGCACTCGTTTCAAACCTCAAAGGCGGGCCGGCAAAGAACCCCACGCTTGTCATACCGAATATCAAGGGGTTTGTGGTCCTGAAGATCCCTGAGATCATTCTGTGCCAGGCTGATGGTTACTGTACAAATTTTTTCCTTACAGGAAGCAGGAAAATCATCAGCTCCAAAAACCTGAAGCACTTTCTCGATCTTCTTTCGGACCATAATTTCATAAGGATCCACCATTCCTACATAATAAATCTTGATCATGTGACGGCATACAACCGCCAGGGAGAGATTGAACTTTCGGAGGGATTGACGGCTCATCTCAGCGATTCGTACAAGGGCGAATTCGTGAACCGCTTTGCAAGGAAATAAGGTTTCCGCCGGGCAATTTTCCAACTATTTGCTATACCCGTTTATAGGCTGTACAGCCGATCCTGTTGGCCGTAAAGGGGCAACGGTTAGCTGAACGGCCGAATCCTTGGAATTGAGGCTTCATGGTAGTACTTTTCGGATCAGAAGTACAATGACTCAGCAGAAATTTAATAAGTCATTTAATTGTTTCCCCAGCCCGTCGCTTCCACGCAGACGGGCATTCCAAAAACGAGTCTCTCCCCGGGGCTCGTTTTTCATTTCTTCCCATCGGAAAAAAAGAACCGGCGCAGCCAATGGCCGCGCCGGAATTTTATTTACAACAATTGAACTTTCAGAACTATTAACCCAAATACCCCTTCAGCAACCTGCTTCTGGACGTGTGCCTTAGCCTGCGGATAGCCTTTTCCTTAATCTGGCGCACCCGCTCCCTTGTAAGGCCAAACTTCTCACCGATCTCTTCAAGTGTCATCTCCTGACATCCGATGCCAAAGAAATATCTTATGATATCCCGTTCGCGTTCAGTCAGGGTTGCCAGAGCCCTGTAAATCTCCCTTGAAAGTGATTCATCCATCAGGAGCTTATCGGCCACCGGGGAATCGGTGTTTGTAAGTACGTCAAGCAGGCTGTTGTCTTCACCTTCAATGAAAGGAGCGTCGACCGAAACATGACGTCCGGAGACCTTAAGAGTATCTGTAACCTTCTCCTTCGGCAGCTCGAGCACATCTGCCAGCTCCTCAGGCGAAGGCGTACGTTCATTTTCCTGCTCAAACCTGGAAAATGCCTTGTTGATCTTGTTCAGCGATCCCACCTGGTTAAGAGGCAACCGTACAATCCTCGACTGCTCCGCAAGAGCCTGGAGAATTGACTGGCGGATCCACCACACTGCATATGAAATGAATTTAAAGCCCCTTGTCTCGTCGAATTTCTCAGCAGCCTTTATAAGTCCAAGGTTGCCTTCATTGATCAGATCCGGAAGACTTAAACCCTGGTTCTGGTACTGCTTTGCAACAGACACGACAAAACGAAGATTTGCTTTTGTGAGTTTTTCAAGAGCAGCCCTGTCTCCCTTTTTGATTCTCTGTGCCAGTTCGACCTCTTCCTCTACCGTAATCAATTCTTCCTTGCCTATTTCCTGAAGATATTTGTCGAGCGAAGCACTCTCTCTGTTAGTTATCGATTTGGTAATCTTTAGCTGTCTCATTGTGCCTCCGAAAAAATTTCCGCAAAGATAATTCTTTACGAAGTAATAACAAAATATATTTGATAATGTTACAAACAGGGGATCATATACTCATAACCCCCTGTTTTACACTCATATATGTAGTTCCTGTCAGCTCCTGTAGGTATAGCTGAAGAAGGTGCCATCGGGTTGGATGCCCTCAATCGACTGAAGACCTCCATCATTGGAAGCAGCCTCGCGAACATCCGCGGCGCTCTTCACCTTATGACCATTTACATTCAGTATTATGTAGCCTTTCTTCAGGCCTATGTCCCTGAACTTGCCGCTGTTGACCTCTGAGACTTTAACCCCATAGTCAATATTATACTTGCTCTTATCAGATGATGAAAGGGCTTCAAACCTTGCTCCGTAGACCACGCCCATCATTTCCTCATCACTTCCCGGCTTTACGATGCTTGTATTGCCCGCAAGGTTCTTGAGAACAAGCGGAACCGTGAACTCCTTGCCGTTTCGCAAATAGGTAATGTTGACCCTGTCGCCGGGGCGATGTTTCCCGACCTGCTCCTGGAGCTCTGCCGGTGTACCCACGGATACCCCATCGAGCTTCACGATGACATCATTGGCTTTCAGCCCGGCCGACTCGGCAGCCCCGTTTTTCGTAACATCTGCAATCTTTGCCCCGCTCACTTCAGGAAGCTTCAGCTTATCAGCATCATCCTGGGTAACTTCCGAGATCCTCACTCCAATTATGGCTCTCTGCACTTCCCCGTATTTCCTGAGGTCATCGACCACCTTCCGCACAATGTTGATCGGAATGGCAAATGAATTTCCTGCATAAGCGCCGCTAGGAGAGATTATTGCAGAAGTGATACCGACAAGCTCACCCTTGGTATTTACCAGGGCCCCTCCGCTGTTACCCATATTGAGGGCGGCATCCGTCTGTATATATGCCTCTATCGAATAATCGCTGTTGATAAGCTGCAGGTTCCTTCCCTTGGCACTCACAATCCCGGCTGTGACCGTGGAGGTAAGGTTAAAAGGATTTCCAACGGCCAGCACCCATTCACCGAGCTTCAGCCTGTCGGAATCCCCGTACTTGATAAAGGGAAGGTTATCTGCCTTGATCTTAAGTACAGCAATATCCGTACTCGGATCCCTTCCGATAACTTCCGCCTTGAATTTCCTGTTGTCGTTCAGGGTTACCTCGATATTATCGGCATCCTCTATTACATGGTTATTGGTAATGATATATCCGTCAGAGGAGATAATGACTCCTGAACCCCATCCGCTGACCTTCTGTGGTTTATTGTATTGATTGCCGTAAAACCATTGCATGATCGGATTGTCACCCTCGTTCTCGACTGTGGATACCGTGTGCACATGAACCACCGTGGGCACCGTGACTTCAGCGGCGAAGGTCAGGTCAACCGGCTGGGCCTGTTGATCGGAAAGGGAGGTAAGCAATGCTTCGGTCCTCTTCAGCTCGGCATTTGAACTCCCGTTAGTCGTGGCCGGTGAACGTTTCCCTTGAATCATCGAATATGCGAAAAGTGCAATTACCGCCCCCAGAAAAGCCATCAGGATTGCCCCAAAAAAATACTTTGCTTTCATTGTTCTGTCTTATTTGAATTAAAGTTATGTTTTTCCCGGTTATACATCGGTATGACTCCTGTTAAAAGATTCATATCTTTATAACCTCTTACAGTTTCATTTGTTTAACAAAGTTCATGCAAATTATATTCGCCATGATCTAATAGACAAATATTTAACAACACTTTAACACGGATGGTAATACCTTTTAACAAATACCAGGGCACAGGGAACGACTTCATAATCATCGACAACAGGGCCAGCCTTTTCGACCCTGCGGACACAGGCACTGTAAGGCGCCTCTGCGACAGGCGGTTCGGCATCGGTGCGGACGGGTTGATCCTGGTCTCAGTCGACAATGAATTCGATTTCAGGATGTCATATTTCAATTCAGACGGATTCGAAAGCACCATGTGCGGGAATGGCGGAAGATGCACGGCACGGTTTGCCCATTCTTCAGGGATTGCCGCGAAAGAAATGGAATTCCGTGCGATCGACGGCATCCATCGCGCAATCGCGGATGAAGCGTATGTCACCCTGCAGATGAATAATGTGTCAGGAGTGCGGATGATAAATGGCAGCCTGTTCCTCAATACCGGATCGCCTCATTACGTGGTTTTCTCCCATGATATAGACAATATCGACGTATTCAGCAGAGGAAAAAAGATAAGATGGTCCGGGGAATTTGCACCCGGGGGTACAAATGTGGATTTCGTGGAGCTGAGCGGTGATGGAATATATGTCAGGACTTTTGAAAGAGGTGTGGAAGATGAGACGCTCTCCTGCGGAACAGGCGTGACAGCCTCTGCCATTGCTGCAGTGATGGCCGGACATTTTGACAAAAGCCCTGTAAACGTCAGGACCAAAGGTGGTGATCTCAATGTGAAATTTGAAATTTCCGGAATGGAAGCCGGGAACATATGGCTCACCGGGCCCGCAACATTCGTTTACTATGGTGAAATAGCCATTTAGAAACATGGTCCTTAAACGGACCTGCAATGCACAAATACAATTTGTCAAATTCTGAGTAACTTTGCCACCGGATTTCCGGAAGGGTTGTTATTGCCTGTCCGCCGTATCTGATACGGCGATTAAGAATAATAAGACTTTACGATGATCCGGGCAGATGGGAATGGAATTGTGGTTCTGATGATGTATTGATTTTCAGATGGAAAAGGAAAAACTTTACGGCAAAACACTTAACGAGCTGGTAGCAGTCACGAAGCGGATGAAGATGCCGGGTTTTGCAGCCCGGCAGATCACCGACTGGCTATATAAAAAGGAAATAAGCTCAATCGGTGAAATGAGCAACCTTTCCAGGATGGCCAGGGAGGCTATGGAAGAACAATATTGCCTTGGTCTTTCCGCGCCTGTCAGCTCTTTTGAAAGCTCTGACGGCACAAAGAAATATCTTTTCAGGGTAATTGTGGACAAATACATAGAAGCGGCATACATCCCGGAAGATGACAGGGCTACCTTGTGTGTCTCATCCCAGTCGGGATGCAAGATGGGTTGCATTTTTTGCATGACCGGCAGGCAGGGTTTCCAGGGGAACCTTTCAGCGAACGAGATCCTCAACCAGTTCAGGAGCATTCCTGAATTCCGGAAGCTTACAAACATCGTTTACATGGGAATGGGAGAACCTCTCGACAATACCGAAGAGGTACTTAAAAGCCTTGAGATACTTACTTCCGAATGGGGTTACGGATGGAGTCCGACCAGGATCACAGTGAGCACTGTCGGGATGCTGAAAAGCATCAGCAGCTTCCTGGAAAGAAGCAGGTGCCATCTTGCAGTAAGCCTGCATTCACCGTTTGATGAGGAGAGAAGGATGCTCATGCCGATACAGCGCACCAACAGTGTTGCGGAGGTGCTCGATGTCATCCGTAACTTCGATTTCAACAGGCAGAGGCGGGTATCATTCGAATATATACTTTTCAGCGGCCTCAACGACTCCCCTGCCCACGTTAAGGAGCTTGCCAGGATATTGAACGGCATCAGGTGCAGGATAAACCTGATCAGGTTTCATCCGGTTCCGGGGGTCACCCTTTCTAGCCCCGAAATGCAGGATGTAATAAAATTCAGGGAGGCGCTGAATGAAAAAGGCATCACGGCAACCATCAGGGCCAGCAGGGGAACGGATATCCGTGCTGCCTGCGGCCTCCTGTCAACCATGCAGCAGAATAAGCAAAGGCAGGAATGAAAATCAGGGCCGTCCTCTTTGTTCTCCTTGCCTGTTCCGGGCTCGCTTCTGCTCAGTACAGGGCAGTCAGCAGGCTTCTCGTCGATTCACAGATGGTTCATGCTTCTGTTTCGATAAGCATTATCAGCGCATCAACGGGAGAAATCATTTCCGACTACAATTCCGAAAAAAGCCTCGTACCCGCTTCGGTGATGAAACTGTTGACCACTGCAGCCGCGCTGGAGATGCTCGGGCCCGATCACAGGTTCAGAACAACTATCGGCTACACGGGCAAGCTGGACAAAGACAGCGGAATACTTGACGGGGATATAATCATAAGGGGAGGAGGCGATCCTGCCCTCGGCTCAGATAATTTCACCGGAAACTATGGCGACTTTGCCGGTTCCTGGGTTGAAGCCGCAGGAAAATCAGGCATCAGGAAAATTTCCGGAAGGATTATCGCTGATGATTCCTACTTTGACAGCGATCCGGTTCCCCCGAAGTGGCTTTGGGAGGATATCGGGAACTACTACGGCGCAGGCGTTTACGGTATATCCGTCTTTGACAATACGTTCGGGATCCGCCTCAACACTTTATCGGGCACCAGGCCGGTGATTACCGGGATTACTCCGGACGAGCCTGCACCGGATCTCGAGAACAGGCTTATTAGCGCCGGCATATCCGACAGCGGATTTGTATTCCTTCCGCCCTACGGCAGCTATGGATGGATGAGTGGTTCAGTACCTGCCGGCCGGAGCGATTACATCCTGAAGGCTTCAATAAGCGACCCGCCGCTTGTGCTTGCGAAGATACTGTCGTCTCGGCTCAAAGCCTCAGGGATAAGCGTGGACGGCAATCCGACGACACTCAGGCTCGAGAACGATACCCTGCATTCCGCTCCTGTTGTTATTGCAATAACAGATTCTCCCCCGCTATCTGAAATTATCAGGATATTGAACCAGAAAAGCGTGAATCTCTATGCCGAACACCTGGTTAAGGAACTTGGGCGGGTATACGGAAAGAATGGCTCGACTGCTTCGGGGATAAGGGTGATCGAGGCATTCCTCGAGGATTCTGTCGGGCTGAAACCCGGAGGCTACATGATGAGCGACGGAAGCGGGCTCTCCCCTGCCGACGGGCTCGATTCAAGGGACCTGTCGCTTCTTCTTCTTTACATGAAAAAGAAAGGGAAGTATTTCAGGGAATTCTACTCATCCCTGCCGGAACCGGGAAAGGAAGGAACCTTGAGAAACAGGTTCAGGGACCCGGTGTTCGGCTCACGCCTGAGGGCAAAAAGTGGTTCTATGACCAGGGTGAGAAGCTATGCCGGATACCTGGTTGCAAAGTCAGGTGATGAACTGGTATTCAGCATCATAGTGAATAATTATAATGGCGACGCCCAGAATGTCGTCACGGCAATTGAAGATATCCTGAGGGAAACCGCAATTCAAAACTGAGGGGAGCGTAATTTCTCCCCGGTAATCGATATATTTGCAGCCGGTTTCTGCAAAGCAGCCCAGCATATACATAAGAACAAGGCCTTGCATTTTTCAACGATCAGAATGGAAGGTGATAAAAACATTGATGATTTCTATGGACAGAACGGTCGCAGTAAGAGAATGTGCTGAATACGGGTTTAATGAGGTTTACAGCTGTGTTGCGGAGATTTACCGCTCCTGCCGGGGTCCTTCCCTGAGCGGCAAAAGAGTCCTCATCAAGCCAAATATCCTGTCGGACGATTCCCCGTCGAAGTGCATCAGCACTCATCCCGTGGTTGTGGAAGCAATGATAAGGTTCGCGCAGGCTGAAGGAGCATCGGCGGTTGCAGTTGGTGACTCCCCTGCTGTTCACCTGAGAGGCTTTAAACCTGTGAAATCGGGGATCTATGAAGTTTGCAGGAAAACAGGTGCGGAATGGACCGACTTTACCAAAAAACCGTCAGAACTGACACTGAGGAACGGCAGGATAAAGATTGCCTCCGCCGTAAAACGTGCCGACATTATCATTTCACTTCCCAAGCTGAAGAACCACGAGCTTGTCTACTTTACCGGCGCGATCAAGAACACTCTCGGGCTTGTACCGGCTTTCTCGAAGGCCAGGCAGCATGCACTGCACCAGGACAGGGAGAGTTTCAGCAGGTTCCTGGTGGAGCTTAATGAGGCATTGATGCCTTCATTTTTTCTGCTCGACGGCATTATGGGAATGGAAGGCAGGGGCCCCGGCCAGGGCGACCCGGTCCGTACCGGCTTCCTTGCCGGCTCATCCAATCCGCTGGCCCTCGATATCATTGCAGGTTCGCTTATCGGATATGATCACATAGATCTTCCGGTTTGCCGGTTTGCCCTTTCACGAGGCATATGGCTCGCTTCAGCGGATGAAATTGAATATGATGGCCCTGAACTTGAGGCACTTGTTAAGTCTGATTTTAAAAAGATCCCTGTAAGGGGCAACACGAATATCTCCCTCGGATTCATAAAGAACCGCATCCCGTTCCTGAGGAAGCTGGACAAAAGGCCGGTATTCCTGAATGAAAAATGCACCGGCTGCGGCCAATGCATCAGTATATGCCCTACATCTGCCATTTCATTGGATCCCGTGAGGCAGAATCATGTGACCCTGACCGACAGGGAGTGTATCAGGTGCTTCTGCTGCAGTGAGGTATGTCCTTCGAATGCCATTCAGGTAAGAAGAAAGCTCATTGGAGCCTGAATGCGGCATTGCCGGTCCGGTCACACATCAATCTTCGCATACTTGGCATGTGCCTCTATGAATTCCCTTCTTGGAGGCACCTCATCGCCCATAAGCATCGAGAATATATGGTCGGCTTCCGCGGCGCTTTCGATCGTTACCTGGCGAAGCGTCCTGGTTTCCGGGTTCATGGTGGTCTCCCAGAGCTGCTCGGCGTTCATTTCCCCGAGACCTTTGTACCTCTGAATATTCACCGAAGATTCTTTTCCCTGGCCGAGCTCATTCACGGCAGTTTCCCTTTCTTCCTCCGTCCAGCAGTATCTTTCGGTTTTCCCTTTCTTCACGAGATAAAGGGGCGGTGTGGCGATGAACAGGTGTCCTCGGCGGATAAGGTCCTGCATATACCTGAAGAAGAATGTCATTATCAGGGTGGTAATATGCGATCCGTCGACGTCGGCATCAGTCATGATTATGATCTTGTGGTATCTCAGGCCGGAAAGGTTCAGGGCCTTGCTGTCCTCATCGGTACCGATATTGACCCCGAGCGCGGTAAAGATATTCTTTATCTCCTCGCTTTCATAGATCCTGTGCTGCATTGCTTTTTCAACGTTAAGGATCTTACCCCTGAGCGGCAGTATTGCCTGGAATCTCCGGTCGCGGCCCTGCTTGGCAGTTCCTCCTGCAGAATCTCCCTCGACGAGGTAGATCTCGCATTTTGACGGGTCACGGTCGGCGCAGTCTGCCAGCTTGCCGGGGAGCCCGGAGCCTGAGAATTCGTTCTTCCTCTGCACAAGCTCCCTTGCCTTCCTGGCTGCGTGCCTTGCCGTCGCGGCAAGAATCACTTTCTGTACAATCACCCTGGCATCCTTGGGGTTCTCCTCGAGGTAGTTGGTGAGCATCATGCTCACTGCCTGGTCGACAGCTCCCATCACTTCGGAATTCCCGAGCTTGGTTTTTGTTTGCCCCTCAAACTGGGGTTCGGCGACTTTTACGGAAATTACGGCAGTAAGGCCCTCCCTGAAATCATCCCCATTGATATCGAATTTGAGCTTTGTGGTTGCACCGGAATCTTCGGCATATTTCTTCAATGTCCGGGTAAGGCCTCTCCTGAAGCCAGCTAGGTGGGTTCCACCTTCAATCGTATTTATATTATTAACATACGAATGGACATTCTCCGAGAATGAGCTGTTGTACTGCAGGGCAATTTCAACCGGGATCTCCGTCTTGTCAAAGGAGATATGGATAGACTTTTCGATGATCCTTTCCCTGTTGGCGTCGAGGTATTCCACGAATTCCTTGAGGCCGAGGTTTGACAGGAACTCCTCGAATCTGGGCTTGCCGCCGTTGCCGTTCTCCACTATTTCCCTCTTGTCCTCTATTGTCAGGACAATTCCCTTGTTCAGGAATGCCAGTTCCCTGAGGCGTGCCGACAGGATCTCGAAGTTGAACTCAGTGGTCTGAAAGATCGTGCCGTCGGGTCTGAACTTTATTATGGTCCCTGATTTATCGGTCTCACCTATCACTTTAACGTCGGAAACGGGTTTCCCCTTTTCATAATCCTGGCGGAATATTTTCCCCTCCCTCATGACCGTTGCAGTCAGATGCTCCGAAAGTGCATTAACGCAGGAAACACCCACACCGTGGAGGCCGCCTGATACTTTATAGGAATCCTTGTCAAATTTTCCGCCGGCATGGAGCACGGTCATTACTACTTCCAGCGCCGATTTCTGCTCCTTTTCATGGAACCCGGCGGGTATTCCACGTCCGTCATCGATAACGGTCACAGAGCCCTCCTCATCAATTACCAGGTCGATCCTGGTGCAATAACCTGCAAGCGCCTCATCGATTGAATTATCAAGAACCTCATAAACGAGATGATGAAGTCCTTTTACCCCAATGTCCCCGATGTACATTGCAGGCCTTTTCCGCACCGCTTCAAGACCTTCCAGTACCTGAATGCTCTCTGCAGAGTATTCAGATCCGTCCTGCAATTTCTTTTCATTCTCTCCCATCATTCAGCAAATTAAATTAAGATCGATCGCCGCCGTCATTTTTTTGTAAGAACGGCAGCGGATATTCTTTTATAAATAATTGAAATATTGATTTTTAAACATTTCAGCAAAGTTACTGATTCAGGATGATTTTTTAGTTAAAAGGATGTTAAAAGTAATGCACATTTTGACAAAGAAATTAACAGGAATTGTTAGTCAGAACGGGAAGGAAGGGTTACACGAAGATCTCTGAGAAGACACAGAGTTCACTGAGAAGTGTGAGGTGCAATAATTCACAATTCTGGTTACAGTGGACAAGATAAAGTCACGTGAAAATTTCGCCACCTTCCTTAGATGGTGTCCCAAAAGGTGAAATCCAATAACCGCAAGGTGCGCAAGGTTTTATCGCAAAGCTCGCAAAGAGATAATTTTAAATTATTTAGCTTTGCGTTCTTTGTATTTCGATAGCTATCAGGACTTTGCGTTCTTTGCGGTTAATACCTGCTTTTGAGGCGTCACCGGTTGAATCTGCAACTCCCCCCGGGGCCTGCCTGCTGATGGCTGAGAAGGCACAGAGATCACAGAGGAGAAAAAATGGACTTTTTACCGCTTAGAGGCTATAGCTGAATCCCACCATGAAGTTGAACATCTGGGAAGGATAATATGCCCATTCGTAATACCGGTTATACGACACATTATTCAACCTGGCCCAGAACGAAAGGATCTTCGTATACCTGTATTCGGTGCTCAGGCTAAGGTTCAGGTGAGCGGGCAGCTCCTTCACGACAGGCTGGAGGGTTGACCAGCCGGTGCTGCTTTGGCGGATAAGGACCTCCCTCTTCCCGAGTGCATTGAAGCCGACGCCGGCAATTATCTTGTTCCTCAGGTTATAGGTAAAGTCAAGGCTGCCATCCCAGTCCGGCTTGTTCCAGGCATAGGCGTTTGCAGAAAGGGTATACCTGTAGAAGTTTGCCCCGGCCCTGAAGGAGAGCCTGCTGCTGATTTCGCCCGTGAGCTCGCCATGGATATTGAGCATTTCGGCATCGTCGGCAAGGACAGTAAAATAGTTGCCCCTTTCGATGGTGCCAAGGGTATCGGGATAATTGATATTCGAGAACAGGATCATATCCTTAACTGCGGAATATGAGACGGATGCGACGTAGTTCCCGCCGATCCCGTCGTTGCCCTTAAGTCCTCCGGTAACGATAAGCGGATACTTCGTATTGGGGACGCGGAAAATGCTTCCGTCGGGCTTCAGGTAAGGATTCATGTCAAACACTCTGCCCGGGTTGTTATCCTCAATCTTTCCGCTCAGGGATGCGAAGAATCTCATATAGCCTGAGACGATGGAGAATCCGAATCTCAGGTCGGGGAAAAGATGGGCTTTTGTCTCGATTGTAAGGTTCTTTTCGAGAGCCAGGCCAAGGCCGAGGTTGAACTCCCATTGCGCGGTGCTTTTACGAACGAAAGGGGAAGCCACGAAAATGAACTTGGGGTTCATGCCGATGGAATCGGAAAGGCTGTAATGATCGAAAGCAAGTCCCGACCCGACATAGAATCCCTTGAAGTTCTTTGCCATAGATCCAGTAAGGCCCGCATGGTTCATTGTCATATACCTGGTATACCTGAAATAATCGTATGCAACGCTGAAATCATATGAAAAATCGGCCGAATCGAGATTGAGCGATGCAAATGAAGCTTTCGCCCCCAGGTCAAAATACCCGGTCCTGATGTTCTTCTTGCCCGGTACATAGATGTACTGCGGATCTTCTGAATTATATCCATAGGCATACCTGGTTTTGCCTGTGTAATCGAGAGAAAGCCCAAGCACGCTCCTGTTGAAGAACTTCTTCCCGAACAATGAGGCATCGTTATCCATGAATCCGGCAGGCACCTTTTCCGGTGAGTCGGGAAGCTTCAGCATACCGTTCGACGAATAATGCCTTCCATTGAATCCCAGGGCTCCCTTCTTCGACCGGGTGTTTGCCACGCTCAGTTCAGCCAGCGGTGTGGTGTAATTCCCGAGGCCTATCCTGATATACCCCTTGTAGAGGCGGGAAAGGGGATCAGAGAGAAGTGAGGCAGGTTTGATAGGACTGATGGCAAGAACCGGGGAATAGGGACTTGAGGTCACCTGGTAGCTGAAAGAAGGAATGATCCTTACGGTGTCGATAATTTCGGGAAGATAGCTTTTCTTCCTTACCTCTATGAGGGATGGCTTGTACGGGTTGTACAACGTGACTTCCCTTTTCAGTTCCGTTCCTTCCTTTTTTACCTGCGCCGCTGCCGGCAGCAACAACATCGAAAAAAACAATGAAACCGCAGTCCTTCCGGTGATTATCATAATATTTCTGTTACTCATTGCAGTTCGTTCTTTGGGTAATTAATTCTGCTTTCCTTCCTCAAGTGAAGAGAGCTTGGCATTTACCTCGTCAAGTATACCGTCATCGGTTGCTGTATAGTACTCTTTCAGGCTCTGGAGTGTTGCCCGGGCCTGGAGGTTGTCTCCTTTCCTGATGCTGATATCGGCAAGAAGGAGGAACATTTTGGCCATCCAGAACTGGTGGGGAGAGTTCTGGTTTATGAATTGCGTCACCAGCTTCTCCGATTCTTCGGCATTGCCGTTTTTGAAAAGTATCTCCGCCACCCTGTACTTTGATTCTGCGCCTTCAGCAGAGGTGGCCTCAGTGGCAGTCTTTCTGAAATCTTTAAGTGCCTCGTCAAACTGGTTGAGGCTGTAATTTGCTTTTGCCCTGATGAAAGTGGCTTCTCTCACAAGCTCCTCGGGCTTATTCTGGGAGCTCAGGATCCTTCCGGCAACTGTGATGCTCTTCTGCGCATCCCCCTCCTGGTAGGCCGACCTCAACTCACCCCTTAATGCCACGAGCTTTCGCTCGGGAGTCGAAGTGATCCTTTCAAGCTTTTCGTAGTTGTCATATGCTGCCTGGTAATCTTCCTTCTCATACAGGATCGGTGAAGCAGCGATCAGGGCCTGCTCCATGAACTGGTTGTTTGAGTTCTTAATCACCTCACTGTAGAGGGCGAGAGCCTCCTCTTTCTTTCCTGATGAATTCAGGCACTCTGCGAGGTAAAACTGCGCATTGACCCTGAAGCTTCCATTCTGAAATTCATTAAGGTAGTTACGGAACACTTCACTCGATTTATCACATTTTCCCGACATGTAAAGATTCTCTCCCGAGGTATAGAGAAGGGAGTCTTTCTCCTCGGTACTGACATCGCCGTACCCAAGGGTTTTGACATAAGCAAAGTAGCTCTCCACGTCGTTCATGTCGACATATGTGTTTTTCAGACCGGTAAGTGCATATCTTGCCTCAGGTGTCGACCTGTAATTCTCGATCACCTTCTTGAACTGGGCAACTGATTGCTGGTTCTCACCCTGGTTGTAATAGAGCAGACCCAACTGAACTATTGACCTTGGCACGAGAGGGCTCGAGCCGTAGTTCGCAATGATATTCACAAAATCAGCCTCGCTCCTCTTATAGTCCTCAAGCACAAAATAGGACCTGCCTCTCTCAAATATTGCATTCGGGACCAGCGGTGAGGAGGGGAACCTCGTGATCATGGAGGTGAGTATGTCAACCTTTCCTTTCTGGTTATTTGTCAGTCCAAGGCAAAATCCCTTCTGGTACATGGCATAATCCACGTCGCTTTTGCCGGTTGCAATCACTTTATCATAATATGAAATGGCCTGGGGATAGCTTGTTGTTATGAAATAGCAGTCGGCTATCCTCAGCCTGGTGTCATTCTGAATTTCCGGCTTCGCACCTGGTGAACCCGATTCAAAGGTCCTGAAAAGGCTCAGGGCGCCGTTGTAATCTTTCAGGTTATACATCGAATAGGCAAGGTTGTACCTTATCAGTGGCGATTCAGAGAGAGCTGAAACCCCGGGCAGGCTCATAAACGTTTCATAATCAGACTTTGCACTCTCATAATCTCCGAGCCGGTACTCTGCTTCACCCTTCCAGTAAACCGCCCTGGCCCTGAAATCCCTGTTGTATTTTTCGTATTTCAGAGATTTGTTGAACATATCGATAGCCCGTTCCATCTCCATGTTTTTCATCAATTCAAGGCCCCTGAAGAATGCGACCCTCTGGTAGGCTTCCTCGAGGCGGCTGTCCCTGCTCCTTATCTTATCGAGGGAAGCGAGGGCGGCCTGGTAGTTTTTGACTGCCGTGAATGTTGCAACAAGGTAATTGTATGCTTCGCTGATCCTTGGTGATCCGGGGTAGAGATCGATATATTCCTGGAAGGCTGAGATGGCTTCTCCAAATGGGGAAGATGTAGTTTCATATGTGAGCTTTGCATAATTGAAAAGGGCATCTTCCTTCAGCTTTTTGTCGAAGTCGAGCTGGGAAGCCTGGCCGAATGCAAACTGCGCCCGTTTCTTATCACCTTTCTGAAGATAGCAGTCTCCCAGCACATACCAGATATTCTGACTCAGAACATCAGTCTTCGCGCTTGTTTCAAGAAGCACCTTAATTGCCTTGTCAATATTTCCGGTCCTGTAATAACAGTACCCCAACTGGTACTTATCCTCGCGCGTGACCGATTTTGCTGAAGAATTGTACTGTTCGAGATATTTCAGGGCTTCGGTGAANTTGCCTTTTTCATAGTTGGCATCGCCAATGAACCTGTAAAGCTCGGCCACCCTTTCCTTTGGCGCCGATTTTATCAGATCAGTAGAGATCCCCAGGATCCCGTCATAATCCTTATTGAGGTACATTATCTGGGCGATATAAAACGGAACAATTGGACCGAAAGTCTCATCATTCCTGAGTTTCATGAATCCCTCCAGTGCACTCTGGTACATTTTCTGTTCATAGGCAATGTGGGAGTAATAATAGATTGCGGGCGGGGTATACTCGGTATCTATATCCTTGATTTCCGAAAACATCATCATGGCCTTTGGCTTATCCCCCTTGATATACAGTGAATAGCCGTACCTGAAGTAATATTCGGGCAGCTTCGACTGGTCGATCTCCATCCTGTCGACCATATCATAGTAGTCCACCGCTTTCCTGTAGCTCTTGTTCTGGTAGAAATAGTCAGCCAGGGCAAGCCTTCCCTCCGTTATCCGCGGGGTTTCGGGGTGAGAAGCCAGGTACTTCAGCATCCTGTACTCGGAATCAGGATTGAACAGGCGCAAAGCAGACAGGGCGGCATAATACTCGGCTTCCGATACCTTTGTTGCATCGACGGAACCTTTGTTCCCGGCTATCTTGTCAAAAGCAATTATGGCAGCTGAGTACTTCTCCTTGCCGAACAGGTCCATCGCCCTGTTGAATTCCGAATTCAGGTCCATCGCTGAAAAAGAGGCCTGGGGCAGAATTTCGACAAAGGAGACAAGCAGGAGACTTATAAGCAGGGTACGTTTTCTGTTCATAACTTAGATTTTTCGGCTTACAGGACAAAGAAAATAAAAATTGCCGTACTTTTCATCCAAAATGTAAAATCCTAATTTTAAGCAACATAAAGTAATTATATATGCCATGGATGAAGGTAAAATTACAATTATTAAACGGGGGGCTGCCGGCGTTTATTACGGATTTTATTAACATATAAATATTAATTATCAATTCTTTCCTTACATTGCGGATAAAATGAGGGGATTATGCCAGAACCCTTGAATAATGAGAGGATTATTGAGCTGATTGACTGCAATATATGGCAGCAGGACCACCTGGTCCTTTCGGGTGTGAATTTTGCCCTCAGTAAGGGAGATTTTGCATATCTTGTCGGCAAGGTTGGAAGCGGGAAAACGAGCCTCATCAAGACGCTGAATGCCCAATTGCCCCTGAAGGAGGGCACCGGAATAGTTGCCGGGTTTGATCTTTCATCTATAAAGCCGAAGGATATTCCGTTTCTGAGAAGGAAAACAGGGATTGTTTTCCAGGATTTTCAGCTGCTGATCGACCGGTCGGTAAACGATAACCTGGAATTTGTGCTAAGGGCAACGGGATGGAAAGACAGGCAGGCCATTGAAGCAAGGATCAGCGAGGTTCTCGGAAAGGTCGGGCTCGAACTCAAAGGCTATAAGATGCCGCATCAGCTTTCTGGCGGCGAACAGCAGCGTGTGGTGATCGGAAGGGCCCTCCTCAATGATCCCGAAATCATCCTGGCCGATGAGCCCACCGGCAATCTCGACCCGGAAACCTCAGAGGGCATCATCAGGCTGCTTAAGGATATAAGCCTTACGGGGCGGGCTGTGCTGATTGCCACCCACAATTACACCATCCTGAAAAAATTCGCTGCAAGGACCGTCAAATGTGAGGACGGGAGGATCTCTGAAGTCCGCGATGATGAGGAGATTGAGCTCGAGCAGTTGTGAATGATAATCGGCTCCCGGGAACACGGGCATGCATAATTACAGGGATCCCGACCCCTGGGTCAGCCTGCCTGGGTGTTAAGTGAATACTCAAAGACCTTCCTCCATTTCTGCCCCTCATCGTTTCCAAGCAAAGTCGTGTTATGCCATATACTTGCAATGGTTCCGCCGGCTTTCCTTACCTGTTCATCCAATCTCGTTACAGCTTCCAGCGCGGCGTCAGGATCATTCCTGTCCTGCCCGAAGAACATAGCGTCCATGAACTGGAACGGGGTGATAAGGAGCGGGCAGACCGTATCTTCATGCAGGTCGTAAAACCTGAATGGGTGTGAAATACCTGCCCTGAACCCGGGCNGGTCGGGATACCCCATTGAATAATCTTCCCTGATCCCTGAAAGGACAAGGTTCCTGAATGATACAGGAAAGCTGAACCTAAGGTAATGGAACCTGTTAATCCTGGCCTCATTCCCGAGGATATCGCCGAAACGTCTTACCTCCATCCTGAGCCTCCTAAGGCTGCGGGCCGATTTGAATGAGAGGTGTATGCCGGTTTCGTAGGATGAGGATATTTTCCTTATCAGGCTCCTGTAATTTTCACTTTTCCAGGAAGGATTCTGATCAAATTCCGAAGGATCGCCCACCGGAATGAAGAACCTGGCTGCCGATCGGTTTTTACCCAGTGATTCAAGGATATAATCAAATACGTCATAAGGGTCTGTACCCCCTTTTGTGATGGAAGTGAATCTCATCGANGCCTTTCCCTTTCCGCCGGCAATGTCGCTTATGAACCCGGTGATTGTACGCTTGACGCCCATTCCCTGAAACCTGAACGATTCATCCGCATCGATTGTCATCAGCGACCTGAACTCCGTCCTCCTGAATGACATGTACTGGTATTTTCTCACCAGGGCATTTGCCAGTTCCCTGGTCCATAGCTCAACGACAGGCAGGTGCAGGAACCCGTTCCGGGCCGCCAGGGAATCGGACGAGCGGAACCTGCCGTATTTATCCTGATCTTCGGCAAAGTACTCCTCATACCTCGTGACCAGGTAAAAAGACGCAGCAAAGATATCGAACGGGAAATCCGATCTCTCCTGCCGCTGAAAGAATACCGGAAGGTTGTTCCATTTTGAAACCCCGATCACCTGCTTCTTCACGCCGGTTTCCTGCAGCAACCCGGAGGGGGTGATCTTGAAGGAGCCCGGGATCTCCTCTGCAGAGTAGTTTATTACCGGATGTTTCCCCAGCTTGCGCCTGTCGGTAACTAGCTCCCAGGTCAGACCCAGGATATCATTCAGAAGCAGATCTGCAATATATCTGAGCCTGGGAAAATCTCCCCCTGCAAAAAGTTTTACTGATCCGGGATCCATAATGACAAATTTAAACAAATAAAATTTGCCATTATACTTTGGAAATCATGAATTTGATCGGTTTCTGGACGGTTCCTTCACCATGGTTGCCAGCATTATCATCGCGACGAGTGCGAGAAAAGCGCCGAATCCAAAGGCCACGGTACCGCCGTATCCCGGGAATTTCCTGTTGAAAAGGCTGTAAAGGAACCCGAATATCACGCTGGCAGGCAGGGCACCGAGCCCGATGGCAAAATTAAACAGGCCGAAAGCGCTGCCCCTTTTTTCCTCGGTCACCATATCTGCGACAAATGCCTTTTCCGTCCCTTCAGTAAATGCATAGAAGAGGGCATAGATCCCGAAAAGGATAAAAGTGAAAATAACCTGGATGTCACCTGGAAGGAACACCAGCAGGGCGAAGGAGGCGTAAACCAAAACATAAATTGCCCACCCGGTGTTGATGACCTTCTTTCTACCGGTCCTGTCAGACAGCGAGCCCATCGGTGTCGATAAGACAACCTTTATGATATTGAAGAATGCCCACACCAGCGGCAGGAACAATATGTTTATAACATTTTCCTGTGTCTTTATGTCGCCGAAATTCAATATCATGGAATTCAACGGCCCGATGCTTCTGACGATATTCACCACGGCCCCGCTGTGCCTGATCGATTCTTCAACCCTGTATAAAAGAAATGCGTCAGATGAGTTACCGAGGGTGAAAATGAGCATTATGACAAGATAGGTCCTGAAATTACTGTCAAAGCTTTTAAGCGAGAACCTGAAGGTGCTGGAGCTTTTCCCGGCAGGTGAAGATTCCTTCACAAGGAATACAAGCGTCAGCACTGCAAAAATCCCGGGTATGATCGCAAGGATGAAGGTCCACCTCAGTACCAGCAGCGGATCTTTCATCTTAAATCCCATAAACAGCACCAGGAGGACTGTGATTGCAAGCAAAGGCCCGATGACAGCGCCGGCATTATCCATCGCACGGTGGAAACCGTACGATTTGCCGCGCATGCTTTCATCGACGGAAGATGCGATGAGGGCATCCCTTGGAGCTGTTCTTATACCTTTCCCGACCCTGTCGAGCATCCTTACGAAAATGATCTGCCAGGCGGCGGAAACCATGCCGGTGACAGGCCGTATCAGCGATGAGATCGAATACCCTATCACTACCAGTATCTTCCTTTTTCCCAGCTTATCGGAGATTATCCCGCTGACGAGCTTCAGAAGAGCGGCTGTGGTTTCAGCAACACCTTCAATTATTCCGAGTATTATTGCACCTGATCCGAGAGCGGCAACAAACACAGGAATAAGCGGATAGATCATTTCAGTGGCTGAGTCGGTCAGAAGGCTGACAATGCCCAGCATTACGACTATTGCGGGGATCTTCCTGGCAGTCCCGGTCAAGCCTGCTGAATCTGTTGAACTGATCTCCATCGCATTTTTATCTTTTCAGGTAATCATCATAAAGAATTTGCTGATAAGCCTTCCCATAGTCTTCAGCTTCCCTGACTCCCTTTCCTTCCTTCAGGACCGGGCCCCGGAGCTTATGATCAAAAATGAACGAAGAACTATCGGTTATGAACGCAAACCCTTCGTTAAAGGAATAAAATGCAAAAGAGTTCGATTGTGCCGAAAATAAATCCTTCCCAAATCCAAAATCACTCCTGATACCGAGCTGGTCCAGCAGAGTAATGGGAATATCGACCTGGCTGCCTGTTTTATTCACCTCGGTTCCTTTCCTTCCGACCGCACCGCCAAACCAGATCATGGGTATCTGGAAAATTGATTTTGAGAAGACCAGGTCAGTCGATGAATTCCTCCTGCAGTGATCTGCAACAAGGATGACCAGTGTGTTTTTCCACCATTCCGTGGCTTGTGCCCAGTCGAGGAAACTGCCGAGTGAATTATCGGTATAGTGGACCGAGTTCCTGAACCTTGTGGGTTCGTCATTCCCTTTAAAAACAGGAGGGACTGGCACTTCGAAGGGCTCGTGGCTCGAGAGTGTCAGGACCACCCTGAAAAATGGCTCCCTCGGAGACTGCATCGAGTCTTTCAGCGCTTTGAAGAGTATATGGTCGTGCACTCCCCATTTCGAATTGTAATCAGAGGGGCTGAAGTTCTTCATGCTGATTATGCTCCTGAAGCCGGTGCTGATGAGGTACGAATTGATATTGGCAAAATTGATATCGCCGCCATACCAGAACGAACTGCTGTACCCGAGTGAGTCCATTATCTTTGTCAGGCTCATCAGCGATTGGGTCTTTCGCGGATCCTTGATGATGGAAACTGCCGGCTGGGCAGGATAACCGCTCAAAATGGCCGGCAACGCCTTGTCAGTCCTGTTCCCGGAGGAATAGAAATTCCTGAAAAGGATCCCTTCTTTAATATACTTGTTGATGCAGGGTGTAGTCAACGAATCTCCTCCAAGGGGGCCGATAAGGGAATTGCCGAAGCTTTCAAGTATCACGATGAGGATATCCGGCCTTTTGTTATTCAGCACGGTGTCTGTTTCACCCTTTGGATCGAGAAGTTTTCGCGTGAGCATCCTGGCATACTGCGGTTCGAGATATGCATACGGATTGCCGCTTTTCTTCCTGTTGAATACCGAGCTTCCGACGTTCCAGACAACATTTACCGCGGTATGGTTGGCAAACATTTTTTCAGTGAAATAGACCGATCCCGCGTTTATCGGGGCAAGACCGGTCCCTCCCCTGACGGGAATTATGAGGAAAGAAGTCAGGAATATGAAGAGGGCTGTGATTGCCAGCTTGTGCTTTTTTATATCAGCACCAGCAAAGAACCGGTCGACAAATCTCATATAAATGAACCGGAACCCTATCGTTATTAAAATAACAGCCGCCACCACCCCGATTATCAGCAGTGTACTCACGGAAGCAGCGGCATCCTTCGGCTTGTCGAGATAAGTGAGTGCGGTATAGTCCATGCGGTAACCCCAGTACCTGTACAGAACGGTGTCGGCAACTACAAGGATGGATGAGACCAGCACGAGGATCGTCGTATAACACCTCATAAAGACCCTGAGCCATCTTCCTCCGGTCCAGGTATCAGCAGTGATCAGCAAAAGTGGTACAGCGAGGAAATAGGCTGTCATGGAAATGTCCAACCTGCTGCCATGAAAAAACGTTCCTGCAAGTGTAACCGCCCCGCATCCAGCCGACTCAGACAGGTGTGTAATAATGAAAAATAACCTCGCAAAAGCAAAGAAGATCAGCCAGTAAAGAGCATAAATCCCTGTTCCGTATAACCTGGTTTTCATTTCGAACCGTTAATATCCTGTATCACTTTTCTATCACGTTCCTTTAAATGGAAAGCCACAAGGGAAGAGGTGATAATTACCATCCCTGATATCGTCAGCCATTCAGGCTTTTCCCCCGGCACAAGGAGCCAGCTCAGGATAGCCCCGACTACAGGGATTATGAACTTCAGAAGGTTAAGCTCCGAGACCTTAACCCCCGGACGCTGAAGCAACTTAAACCATATTGAGAAAGCTGATGCAGCCATAAAGCTGAGCCAGGCAAGGTCAATCCAGTAGACCGGGGGCCTGGGTCCGCTGTGGATGCCCTCAACAGGGAAAGAGACGATGAAGATTATAAGACCTCCAAGCCCGAGTGACGATGAGCTCAGGACAAAGGGATTCATCCCTTTGCTTTTCAGTGAGACCACTACATTACTGGTGGCAGTTGCAATATTAGCCACCAGGATCATAATCACCCCGATGATTTCTATAGCGCTTCCCATCCTCAGGGCCTGCCTTCCCGCACTTATCAGGACCACACCTGCAATACCGAAAATGATGGTGATGATCTTTGCCTTTGTGAGTTTGTCTTCCTTGTGCATCAGCGATGCTACGACTGCCGTCACCAGCGGCTGCGATCCGACAATAATTGCTCCCAGTGCGCCGGGCACCAAGGCCAGCCCCAGGTAAAAAAGAGAATAGTTTATGAGCGTCTGGAGGACGGTAACCCAGATTACAACGGATATGTTTTCCCTGACCATCCTGATATAAACTGAAGGTTTTACAGTGAACGGCAGTATCAGCAACGCCGAAATGATGAACCTTATCCCGGCAAAGTGAAGAGGGGTGTCATACTGCAGCCCGATCTTTATCCCCGCGTAAGCCGTGGACCAGAGCAGACATGCTATGATTGCCCATGTCAGAGTATTCCTGTTCACCCCAGAAATTGAGTTAAGCCCCAAATATGTGAAAAAAAAATCATTCCTTATGCACGGATTGATCATCATCTCAGAAGCGAATTTGAATCCCCGGCGACATCTGTATGGAATAATAATTGGTAGATTTGTCCCGTAATCTTATCAGCTGGAATGATGACTTTTGCAGACTACCTTGCGGAACGGCTTAAGTATCTGGGGGTCAAATATGTATTTGGATTGCCGGGAGGCCCTTCAATTCCGTACATCGAAGCTTACCGGAGAGCTAGTATTGAATTCATCCTTGTGTCGGGCGAGGCATCAGCCGGTATAATGGCCTCAGTTTCAGCACGCCTTACAGGGATCCCCGGAGTCTGCCATGCGACATTCGGACCCGGTGCCACAAACCTCTCCACCGGTGTAGGCGCGGCTCTCCTCGACAGGACCCCGGTAATAGCCCTCACCGATGAGATCGGGGATAAAATGGCAAGCCGGACCGTTCAGATGAATATCAATCACCAGAAACTCTTTGCTCCGCTGACAAAGGCAACCTTCAGGCTTGATCTCCAGGGGGCGCCTGACATGATCGAAAAAGCGTTTGAAATATGCCTCAGCGAATACCCTGGACCTATCCATCTTGGCCTTCCGGCTGATATTGCATCCGGGAATGTCGGTGCATCGGCCGGGCGGCATAAGGCTAAAGCCCCGGGCGCCTTCCCGGGCAACAGGCCCGCTGTCCTGTCACTCATTGCTGGATCCAGGAAACCCCTGGTTGCGATCGGACTTACATCAGCCAGACTTATGCCCCAGCGCGATCTCCTCGACTGGCTGGAGAGAAAAGAGGTACCGGTGGTCGTTACGCCCATGGCCAAAGGAATTCTCCCCGAGGACCATCCATGTTACGCAGGTGTCCTGTTCCATTCATTGAGCGGACAGTTGAAGGAACTGACCGGCAAGTCCGACCTGGTCATCGGCCTGGGTTATGATCCAGTTGAGTATAATTACGAATCATGGTTGCCGGATGTTCCCCTGATTCACCTGAATACGGTCGAAACTGATCTTCCCGGCACCGGCACAACAGTCCAATATACCGGATCGCCTGCAGAATGGCTCGCCCTCATGGATGGCCTGACTCCGGGGAATGATTGGCGCGGCCGGCAGCTTGTTGAACCGGTGCGGCAGGGTATGGCATCGGCTTTCGCACGGTTCACGGGGCGGTTCGGCCCGGTCTCTGCACTCACCATTCTGCAGGAAGAGCTTCCTTCCGATGTCATCGTTACGGCTGATGTCGGCTCGCATCTTCACCTGCTGGGTCAGCTCTGGAAGACCAATGGCAGGAAGAACCTCCTGATGACGAACGGCTGGTCGGGAATGGGTTTCGGCATTCCTGCGGCGCTGGCGGCAAAGCTTGTGAGGCCGGCTGCTCCGGTCGTCTGTATCACGGGTGACGGAGGATTCCTGATGACCGCCGGGGAAATAATGACAGCACGAAGATACCGGCTCCCGGTAATTTTCATTGTTTTTTCTGATGGGGAATTGAATCTGATCCGGCTTAAAAAAGCAAGGCAGAAACTTTCACCTTATGGCACCGGCCTCTATTCAGGAGAACTTTTCGGTTCCGGCACGTTCCTGGGCATACCTGTACTTGACGCAGGATCCGGGGAACAGCTGAAAAGTGCTGTCAGGACAGCTCTCAGTGGGGGCGGACCGGTGATCATAAATGCGAAGATAGATCCTGATGATTATGATGCGCTCATTTCAGGAATAAGCTAGCCTTTTTTCTCTTTCCTGGGTTTGGTTTCCTTCTTTTCAGGCTTATCAGCTTCAGCCCCGGCCGGCTTTGATTCCTTTTTTTCTTTAGGGGGTTTTGCCTGCTTTGATGCTGCTTCTTCTTTAAGAGGTTTAGGTTCCTTTGGCGGCTTAGCCTCTTTGACTGCTTTGGGTTCTTTCACGGGTTTTGGCTCCGGGGATCCGGCTGGTGCCGTCTTCTCCCC
>JGI20215J15232_1000034_pt1 | contig 54625 bp, 52 predicted proteins | sample WetSurMetagenome_2_FD_15232 | JGI IMG/M metagenome (IMG submission 15232) | reverse complement strand
GCGGTTTACGCATTGTCCGCAGTTTGTGCAGACCACATGGCTCATCGGCTTGTCGTGGAAGGATGATATTTTCTGGTGGGCACCTTTGTTTGCAACAGCAATTGCGGAAATGTACTGGAGTTCGGAGCAGGTCCTCACGCAGCGCTGGCAATGAATGCATTTGCTGTCGTCCTTAAGAAATGACGGTGATGACCTGTCAATCGAGTATTTATGATCTTCTACCAGATCAAGAAAGATCGTGTCACCGAATGCAAACTCATTTGCAAGTGACTGAAGTTCGCACTTCTGATTTTTATAGCACTTGGTGCAATCGGACCGGTGTTCTGAAAGCAGCAATTCAACGACATGCTTCCGTGCATTCCTGACCTTCAGGGTATTGGTATGGATCTCCATATTTTCCGATACCGGTGTGGCACATGAGGCTACCAGTGTTCTCGCACCTTTCTGCTCAACCAGGCAAACCCTGCAGTTTCCTGCCACGCACAGGTCAGGATGGTTGCAGAGTGTGGGTATGTTGATATTGAGTTTCTTTGCGGCATCGAGAATGGTAGTACCTGCCGTCACTGAAACTTTTTGATTGTTTATAGTAAGATTTACCATATTTCCTGTTTTTTCAAAAATTAGTAAATGATCTCCTCCCTGAAGTTTTCGACGATAGTCCTGAATGCATTTCCAACCGATTGGCCAAGGCCGCATTTGGAGGCAATTTTCATTGTATCTGCAAGCTTCACAAGCTCGTTAAGGTAAACCGATTTGGCTTCACCCTTCTTCACTTTTTCAACTCCCTTGAGAAGCTGCTGGCAGCCTACCCTGCAGGGTGTGCACTGGCCGCATGATTCCTCAGCAAAGAAATCAAGGTAATTATGGAGGACATTGTACATTGATCTTGAACTGTTGAACAGTTTCATTGAACCGCCGGTGGGAACGCCTTCGAACCCGATTATCGTGCTGGTAAATTTCTTCCTGGGCACGCAGAATCCGGATGCGCCTCCAACCTGAACGGCTTTGGTATCCCCATCGCCGAATTCGTTCACGAACTCCTGCACTGTCATCCCAAGTTCAAGCTCATATATTCCCGGAACAGGGGTGTCGCCGGAGATGGAGAACACCTTTGATCCGCGTGAATCCTTGGTCCCGAGCTGGCTGTAACTGGCAGGCCCGTGCTTGATGATCATCATCACTGTCACAAGCGTCTCAACATTGTTGATTGAGGTTGGCTTGCCAAATATGCCGTTTGTGGTCGGGTAAGGAGGCTTATTGCGGGGTTCACCGCGTCTCCCTTCTGCTGATTCGAAAAGTGCGCTTTCCTCACCGCAAATGTAGGCACCGCTTCCGAGGCAATACCTTATAGTGAAATCATATCCGATTTCTTTTATCATGGCATGAAACGATTCAAGCTCCTTCATGAGTTTCGGGAAAAGGAACCTGTACTCGCCGCGCAGGTAGACAATGCCATTCTTTGCTCCGATCGCCTTACCGGCAATTGCCATGCCGCCGTACATTTTGTAAGCAGCCCTGTCGAGGATCTCACGATCCTTAAATGTCCCGGGTTCTCCTTCATCGGCGTTGCACACCACATACTTCTCGGCTTCTTTTTCAGCAGCGGTATATTTCCATTTCAGTCCGGTAGGAAATCCTGCACCGCCCCTTCCTTTAAGTCCAGACTCAAGAACCTGCTGGATAATCTCATCGCTTGTCATTGAGAAAGCCTTCGAAAGGATCTCTTTCAGGTCAATTTTCTCGAAGATTAGATCTACTTTATTTAGTCCTTTATTTTCCATGATCTTCCGGGATATTTTATTTTTGCAAATAGCTTTTTATAATCTCCACTACTTTTTCCGGTGTCAACTCGGTATAGGGTATCTCATTTATAAGTATTGCAGGAGCCTTGTGGCACCACCCAATGCAGTTGGTTTCAATCAGGCTGAACTGCTTGTCGGATGTTGTCTCCCCCACCTTAATCTTAAGCATATCCTCGAGTGTCTGGATGATTTCCGCCTTTCCTTTCATCGAGCATGTAATAGTCTTACAAACCCTGATTACATACTTACCCCTTTCCTGCGTATCGAGAAAAGTATAAAAAGAGGCTGTACCGTATACTTCAGCTGCTGAAATATCGAGCTCCCTGGCAACTTCAACCATTATTTCGTCGGTCAGATAACTGTGTCTGTCGACAATACCCTGGAGTATCGGCATCAGGCTCTTCCGGTCGCGACCATGTTTATCGGTCAATTCCTTAACGAGATTTCCTACTTGATACATTTCTGATTTATTTTTAGATAATTATAAGTTTGATTTGTACAAAAAAACGTTTTTTTCAGCGGCCGTTAAAATAATAACAATACTTTAAAAAAAAACTTATAACAATCACTATTAATTATTTAGAATTAGTATAAATAAATAGTTGAGCCTTGCAGATCATGCTTGTTCTTGCCAGTCTTGTATGTCATTTATTTAGGACTTACATTACAAAACCGGCAGGACTGCAAGACTAAATTGTCTTGCAGGTCTTGCAGGTCTTGCAAGTCTTGCAGGTTTGGAAGGTCTTAAGAAGATCCCTGAGAAACGGAGTTTATTTTACGACCTCGATCTTGCTGAGAAGGGAGATATTGCCGATATCAGAGTAACTGTACTGGTATAACCCGTCGGACCCGATCATTACAAGGATGTTTCCAATCGGGATCACATCATAGGCATTGATAGCAGGATACGAATAGGCAAGCCTGGTACCTATCCGGTAAGGATCTGAAGCATCGTATATTTTAAGGCCGGCATCGCCGTCGCATATAAACAGCAGGTCGCCATCCTTACCCAGACCATGAGGATTTGTCATTGCCCAGGTAGAGACAGACACCGGCCTGGTTATGTCGCCGATCCCTACCACATCGAGGCAGTTGACAGTTCCGCCGCAATTTGTTCCCGAACGTAAAGTAATATAAGCAAGGGTATCGTCAACAACGACGGGATCGCAGCTGCGGGCATGGGTGAACTGGGCCTTGTAGACCGGTACCAGGGGGGTTGCTATATTATATACGATCATCCCGGTGGTGGATCCGAAAAACATATTGTCGCCGTGAAGGAACATTGTCTCGATGTTCCAGCCAGGGTAAAGGTCACCTGTCTTAACAGGCGCAGTCTTGTTCGTTATGTCAAATATTTTCAGATTATTCTGATCCACAATATAGAGGACATTGTCCTTTATCCCGAACCGTGCCATTGATCCTCCGAATCCCACCCCGCTTCCGCTCAATCCGGAGGAGGCTCCCGATGAATTAGCAGCATCAAGGAAAGCGATACCACCCTTATAATATATGGGCCAGGGATTGGAGTAATTCACTACCTTCTCCTTAATGGTCTTAACATCCCAGCTTGTCACCACACCTTTTTTGGAGTCGACAAATGCTGTAGGATAGCTATTGCCGGTAGGCGGTATAGTGTATGGAAGGACGTCTGTCACCCGACCGACCTCGTGTATGTTATCCACATCCTGTACATCGAGTATGACCAGGTCGACAAAACTGTCGGCGTACAAAATATAACCGGAAATTGAAATATCGATGACACCTGGGAGGTTAACGAAGCTCTTACTGACAGGCGATGCGGGATTAGAATTGTCGTAAACATGAATACCTTTCAGCTCCTCGACAATGAATATATAATTGTCCTTATAGTAGATCTTTCCCGGGTTCTTCAGATCTACCGGTTGTTCATTCCTCACTGAGGTGCGGAGCTCTGAATAAGTAAGATAGACAGGTGAATTGCCGGTATATTCCTTATATGTGGAATCTTCACAGGAAAAAAAGAAAGGCGAAACACCCGCAAAAAGCACTAAAATTGGAATGATTTTTGTTTTCATTAGTTTCAGGGTTAGCAGAGAATCTTAATCAAAAATCATGCTAAACCTGTTACCTAAAACCTGATTTATCATGAAAAAACATTTTATTCTTCTCATCTTACTTATATTCTGCAGTTTATCGGTTAACGCTCAAAAAAACAAGGATGCTTTATACCTTAAGAACGGGAGCGTCATCTACGGAAAGCTTCTTGAGATCGCAAATGACAATTACAAGATTCTCACTTCCGACGGAAGCATGTTCAATTTCAAGTCAGAGGAAGTAGATAAGTTCATCAAGCTGAACATGGTCACGGGTGAAAGGAAGCAGAACGGGCTTGGGCTTACGCTTGAAAGCGGGTTGCTGATAGGAGCCCAGAACAGCAATTTTGATGCACCGTTCAGCTTTAACTTCCTGGTGAATTACACCATTGCGACAACAAATATGTTCGGCATCGGTTCCGGAGTTGAATTCCTTGGTTCATCTTTTTCGCCGGTCTTCATCGAGTACAGGAAGCTGTTCAGCGAGCGGAAGACCACCCCGTTCATTTACTTCAGAGGCGGAGCGCTGATTCACATGGGAGATGACAATAATGATAATCCGGATTCATACCCGCAATACTACCAACCCACCAACTATAAAGGGGGCTTTAGTCTGACTGCAGGTACGGGGATTTCGTGGATGAAGGAGGGTTACGAGATCTGCCTTTCATTTGCCTACAGATATGCAAGGACCAGCTATGAGGAAAACGCCTACAACAACGTCAACTTCACTTATTTAAATAACTACAACAGGCTTGAGCTGAAGCTTGGCTTCAGATTTTAAACGGATGGATCACCAGAAGCAATTAACGGACCTGAAGCCAGTCCACAAATTCTTTGTGGGGATCGACTCAGACGGATGTGTCTTTGACACCATGGAAATCAAGCAGAAGGAGTTTTTCATTCCCGTTGCACTTAAATACTTCGACCTGTTCCCAATTGCCAAGCCGCTGAGGGAGACCTGGGAGTTTGTCAATCTATATTCCGTAAACCGCGGAGTCAACAGGTTCCCGGCTCTGATAAAGGTATTTGAACTGCTTGCGGAAAGAAAAGAAGTTCGGGAATCCGGTTGCAGCCTTCCTGACCTGCGCCTGCTGAAAGAGTGGATAAAGTCAGAAACTAAACTAAGCAACGCCACTCTCGGAAGATTTATTGAAGGCAAGGCCGATCATGGTCTTCTGAAGGTTTATGAGTGGTCGGAGACAGTGAACAGGGAGATAGGTGAATGGCTGCACGGGATTCCGCCATTTCGCTGGGCTCGCAAGACCATCAGCAGGATTTCGGATTCGGCTGATGCGATTGTTGTTTCTCAGACGCCGCTTGAGGCTCTCCTGAGGGAATGGAAGGAGCACGGGATGGACGATCATGTCAGGCTTATTGCCGGGCAGGAACATGGTACAAAGGCGGAGCATATTGCATTGTCCGCGAAGGGGAAGTATCCTGATGACATGATTATCCTCATAGGTGATGCTCCGGGTGACCTGGAAGCAGCCAAAAGAAACAATGTCCTGTTCTACCCAATCATACCCGGGACAGAGAGCATATCATGGGAGAAGCTTTACACGGAAGCTTTTGACAGGTTTCTCTCAGGGACTTACAAAGGTGGTTATGAGGCATCGCTTATAAGCGAGTTCAGGAGATCGCTTCCCGATACTCCGCCCTGGCACAGCAGGAGCTGAGGAGTTGGAGGAAATTCTCGTTTGCGGTTAACTGTTCTTTCCAGGAAGGCAGTCAGGCTGGAAAGTTGTATACGGAGGAAGGCATCGTGACGCATTGCCGGCAACAAGGCGGAAATTCAGTCAATTTTTTTTCAGTGATTACCCATAAGCTGCTTCAGGTATTGTGGGGTGGTGGGCTTATGCGTTTCTATAGGTGCTTTTGCCCATAGGGGCAATTATCCCTAGGGGCAATTATCCCTAGGGGCAATTACCCCTAGGGGCAATTACCCATATATCCAAATAAGAATATGTGAAAATAAGAATATGTGAAAATAAGAATATTCAAAGACAAGAATATGTGTTAACAAGCTTAGGTGTATCCCATCAGTATCCCATCAGTATCCCCTAAACCCCTGACGGACTCCCGGAACCTGCTCGCCGACCCACTCATACCATGACTCCAGCCCGTCACCACGCGTACAGGAGATATCAATGATGGGTACCGATCCGTTGAGCTTGCCCATATCCGACCGGAAAGATGAAATATCGAAATTGACGTACGGAAGCAGGTCAATCTTGTTCAAAACAACAACTTTTGCCTGCCTGAACAGCATCGGGTACTTCGCAGGCTTGTCATCCCCCTCAGTGGTGCTTACAATAGCTACCTTGCAGGTCTCTCCAAGGTCAAACTGCGAAGGACAGATCAGATTGCCGACATTCTCCACTATCAGAAGATCAATGCTTTCAAGGTCAAACAAATCAAGCACCCTGGAAATACTGTGCGAATCAAGATGGCAGCCTCCCTCTGTATTAATGACTACTATTGGCACATCGTACTTCTTCAGGCGCTGCGCATCGCGGTCAGTGGTTATATCCCCCTCAATTATTCCGAACCTTATGCGGTTTGATAGTTTTTCGCACGTCCGCTCCAGCAACGTGGTTTTCCCTGCACCCGGTGAACTTATAAGGTTCAGCATAGGGACACCCTTTGATTTCAGTTGCTCCCTGACCTCATCAGCTTTATTCTGGTTACGGTCCAGGATATTCTTCATTATCTTAATTTCCATAGCGCTCTCCTTCTATGCTTTTGACAAACACTTCATTGCCGTGGATCAGATCAACATCTGCAGAATTGCAGAGATTGCATCTGAAATCGTTTTCGCTTACAGGGAATTCATTCCCGCAACTCCTGCACCTCACCCGGATCTTCACCGTCTCAATGTCAACAAGGGATCCTTCTGCAACGGTGTTCTTTACGGTCTCGGAAAAAACAGTCCTGAAAATATCCGGGACAACCTGAACCATCTCCCCGAAACAAACACTTACTTTTGTCACCTTCGGAAGGCCATTCCTCTCCGCCTCACTCAGGACTATCCGCGCCAGTTCCCCTGCAATCCCGATTTCGTGCATTGTTATTTAATTAACAGATCCTTGGAAGCTGAATGCCTGATGGAACATCAAGTATCCTCCTCCCGCCGATTTTAGTTGAAAGGATGACACGGCTCTCATTTCCGCCGACTACCCTGCCGACAACTGCCGCCTCTCTTCCTTCCGGTTCATTTCTCATGATCTCAACGACCTTATCACTCTCTTCAGAGTGCACAACAAAAAGGATCTTTCCTTCATTCGCCAGGTACAAAGGATCGAATCCCAATATCTCGCAAAGTCCTCTGACAGGAGAATCTACAGGTACTGAGCTTTCATCCACCAAAATCCCCAGGCCGGTCATTGTCGCCAGCTCATTTAGGACAACCGCGAGCCCGCCCCTCGTAAGGTCCCGCATAAAATGTATCCCGCTGCAATTTTCGAGGACATGCTTTGTCAATCTATTCAGGGATGCGCAATCTGAAACTACGGGAGTACTGAATTTCAGGTTGTTGCGGGCGCCGAGTACTGCGATTGCATGATTGCCGACGGGTCCGTTTATGATCAGCACATCCCCTGGGACCACTTCCTTTCCGAAGCTTATCCCGGAATTCCTGTCTTCCAGGATCCCAACCCCGGAAGTGCTTATGAAAATCTTATCGCATTTCCCTTTCTCCACGACCTTGGTATCCCCTGTCACGATCCTTACCCTTGCCTTCCGCGCTTCATCAGCCATGGAACAGACAATGGTAAAGAGATCATCCTTTGAAAAACCTTCTTCAATTATGAATGATGCGGAAATGTATTTCGGTACCGCACCCGATACTGCCAGGTCATTAACAGTGCCGCAGATGCTCAGCTTCCCAATGTCACCACCCGGGAAAAAAACAGGATCGACCACGTATGAATCTGTGGTAAATGCAAGCTTTCGGCCTTCGTTCTCAAGAATTGCGGAATCCGTCATTGGTTCCTCCATCGCAAATGTCCTGGCAAATACTGATTTGATCAGCTCGTGGGTCATTCCGAACCCGGCCCCGTGGTTCATTGCAATTATTTCTTTCATTCAGGGTACCTGTAATAAACATTGCATGCTCCTTCAGCCGATACCATACACGCACCGGCAGGGCTTTCCGGTGTACAGGATTTTCCAAACAATTTGCAGTCAACAGGGGTATTTAGACCCTTCAGTATCCTGCCGCATATGCAGGATCTGTTCTCCTCACGCAAGGCGATATCCAGCGGAAATGTGATTTCTGCGTCAAATTCCTCAAAGTCCCTGCGCAACCTCAATCCGCTTCCGGGGATCATCCCCAGCCCGCGCCATGCGGCATCGCATGGTTCAAATACCCTCGACAGCCTCTCCTGCGCTATACTGTTGCCCAGCCTGGTCACCGCACGCGAATATTCTATTTCAACAGCCGGTTTTCCGGAATTGACTTGTTTTACCAGCATCAGAACCGAAAGCAGGATATCTGTCGGTTCAAATCCTGTAACCACGCAGGCGAGGCCAAAATCCCCGGGCAGGAACTCAAATGCCATTGAACCGGTAATGGCAGCAACATGGCCCGGGCAAATGAATCCATCAAGCTTTGATTCTCCGGTCACCAGGGCCTTCATGGCCGGAGGCATCACTTTGTGAGCTGCAAGGACCCTGAAATTCCGAATGCCTTTTTCGCGCGCCCTGAGAATTGTCACTGCTGAACCGGGTGCGGTAGTTTCGAAGCCGATTGCCAGGAAGATTACAGTTTTACCGGGATTATATTCAGCAATTTCAAGTGCATCAAGGCAGGAAAGGACTAAACGGACATCAGCACCGCCCGCTCTTTCCTTTTCAAGGGAGGATCCTGTTCCCGGGACCTTCATCAGGTCGCCGAAGGTGCAGATTATGATATTGTCGAGACGGGAATAAGCTACCGCTTTATCAATATAATCAACTCCTGTGACACAAACCGGGCAACCCGGGCCGGAAACGAGCCTTATTGCCGGCGGAAGAAGTGAAGGGATGCCAAATCTGTGAATCGCGGCAGTATGGCCGCCGCAGACTTCCATAAATGAATATTCACCTGTTACTGAATCCCTTATCCTCCCGGACAGGTTCAGGACCATTTCCTTGTCCCTGAATTCTTCGATATATTTCACGCCTGGGTCATTCATTTCCTGCTTCATTCAGTTCTTTCAGCAATTCGAGTGTTTCAATTGCATCACGTTCATCAAGCTTCTGGATGGCAAAACCGGTATGCAATAAAATATAATCACCGACCACCACATTCTCTACCATCTGCAGACCGGCACGGAATACGGCACCCCCGACTGATACCTCCGCCATATCACCTTCAATCCTCAATACCAGTGCGGGTACGCTCAGACACATAATTCATTCTGTTTTGCTGCAACTATAAGCTGACCAAGAGAAATCCCACCATCATTTGCCGGAACAAGATGATTGGTAAAGGCTTTGAATCCTTCAGACTCAAGTCTGCTGAAGGATCTTTCAAGAAGATACCCGTTCTGGAACACACCCCCTGACAAGACGACCCTGTTAAGAGTGTGCATTTCCCGGATCATCATGGCAATGTGCAGGATAATCTCTGCAATGGTATTGTGAAACCTTGCTGATATTGCTGCGATGTCCTCCCCTCTTCGCAGGTCCTCAAGGATTCCGCTGAAAGTTCCTTCAAATCCGATGGTTTGGCCCGGGGTGAATGGATAGGATTCATCTGCTGCATGATCAATAGCCGATTCGAGCCGCATCGGGGCCTCGGAGTCAAACGAAGAATGAGTGCACAACCCGAGTATTGCAGACACTGCATCAAAAAGCCGGCCTGCCCCGGAAGTCAGGGGTGAATTTATCCCATTAAGTATCATTACTTTAACCACTTCCTTTTTCCCCTTATCAATTCTTTTTAAGGAAGGAATGGAATCGAAGTCGAAATCCGGGCCGAAATACTTCACCAGGTATGAATAAGCCATCCTCCAGGGTTCAGCGACAGCAGCATCCCCGCCCGGGACCGGAACATAATCAAAATGAGCAAACCGGGAAAAGCTGACAGGATCAGCTATCATAAATTCGCCCCCCCATATTCTTCCATCCGTTCCATAGCCAGTCCCGTCGAGACTGATTCCTATCACCTTCTCATCCAGTCCATGCTCAGCCATGCACGAAACGATATGAGCATGGTGATGCTGGACCCTGATGAGTTTCACACCAAGCTCAGATGAGAGCCTTTCTGCATAACCGGTCGAAAAATAATCAGGATGCATATCACATGCGAGGCAACCCGGACTGAAGCTGAAGAGGTTCGAAAACCTTTCCAGCGACTCCCCGTAAAAATCACAGGCAGCCGGGTTCTTAAGATCTCCGATATGCTGACTCAGGATTGCCTGGGATCCTTTTCCGATGCAGAAAGTACTCTTTTGCTCGGCACCCATTGCCAGGAGTCCTTCAACCGGAAAGTCCAGGTCCACCGGTCCAGGAACATATCCTCTCGACCTGCGGATGACAGCAATGTCCTTCCCGATTATCTTCACGACTGAATCATCTGTCCTGTTACAGATCTCACGGTTGTAACTCACAACACTGCCGGCCACCGGCATTAGGCGTGCTATCGCCTCATCATCCCGGGTTATAATAGGTTCATCAGAAAGGTTCCCGCTTGTCAGCACAATGACCGGTGTCTCCAGGGACCTGAACAACAGATAGTGCAATGGCATATATGGAAGCATAGCCCCAGCCGTACCGAGTCCATTGTTGACTGCCATGGCCAGTGGCACCTTCATTCTTAAGATCACCACGGGCCGTCTCCATGATATTAGCTCGTCTTCCTCCCTTNCAGTTGTGAAGCAATACTTCCTCACTTCAGTNATGTCGCGGAACATCACTGCGAATGGTTTTGAGTCTCTTTGCTTCCGCTTCCTGAGCTCTGAGACCGCCTGGTCATTAAGCGCATCGCACATGAGAAAATAACCGCCGAGGCCTTTGATTGCGACACTTCTGCCGGAACTGATTTCCTGTGAGATCCTTGGAAGTATCGTTTCAGTTCCTGTTAAATCCTCCCTGCCGTCGGAATATGCCAGCTCCGGTCCGCAGCTGTTGCAGGCAACCGGCTGGGCATGAAAGCGCCTGTCTTCAATATCATGGTATTCTGCCGAGCATTTTGGACACATTTCAAAATGCTTCATGGAGGTGTTGGGCCTGTCGTAGGGTAAGGACTCCGTAATTGTGAACCTGGGGCCGCAATTTGTGCAATTGATGAATGGATAGCCGATCCTTCCTCTGTCTGACGAAAGGTCCTCGAGGCATTCATCACAGACTGCGATATCAGGACTCACTTCAGTAACGGACCCGGCTGTGTCCATGCTGCCTGAAATAAAGAACGTGTCATAATTCCCGACCGGTCTGGGGACAATTTCAATGGATTTCACGCGGGATGCCGGAGGGGCTTTTTCAAGGATCTCATTGCTGAACCTGTCAACAGCCTTGAGATCGCCGCGGACTAAAATGGAAACACCGTTTGTCCTGTTCCCTACTTCACCGGTCAGTCCGTGCTCGGTTGCAAGCCTGCAGATAAAAGGCCGGAACCCGACTCCCTGCACCAGGCCCCTTATCAGTATTTCATATCCCTGTATAATAGCTCGATATTTTTTAGTCCGTCGGCTTTAATCATCTTATGAACACAATATATAACGCTTTCCAGCTCATCGCATAGGTTTACGTTATTCACAATCACATCGGCCGGCACTTTTAATAGGACCGGTGCAAAGTTTACAATACCCTTGATCCCAACCCGCACCAGTTCATCGGTCACTTCCTGGGCCGATATCTCCGGAACCGCCAGTATTGCCACCTTTACCTTGAACCTGTCGATGATCTCCTTTAGCCTGCCCATCGAATAGACCGGGAGATCGGAACGCATTTTCTGCTTAAAGGGATCAATGTCAAACGTCGCCACAACGTTCATGTTCCTCTGAACGAATTTGCTGTACTTCGATAATGCAAGGCCAAGGTTTCCCATCCCGATCAATACAATGTTATGGTCCTTGTTGCGGTGGAAGATCTCTTCCATATTCCCCAGAAGCTCGTTAATTTCATAACCGCCACGCTTGTTCCCCTTGATCCTGAATTCTGAAAAATCCTTCCTGACCTGGTCAGATGTAACCCCTGTTTCATTTGCGAGGGTATATGAAAAGACCTTCTCGACGCCCATCATCTTGAGCCTGACGAGGCTGGCCCGGTAAAGAAAAATCCTTTTCAGGCTGTTTTTGATTATGTATTTTGTGATTTTTTTCACATCAAACTTGGTTTAAGTAAGGAAATCTTAAGCCCTGCAAACCCACACCCGGAATTATTTATAATGTTATTAAACTGTATTTCTGTCAATTAATATCATTTAAACAATGTATATACAAAAATAAGCAATTTTTTATTGATATTTTGTTGCATTGATTATATTTTTATATGTGAACCTTCTCACATAAATGCGCTACCTGAGCATCAATAAAGAGGAATGGGATGTGGCATTGGAGAGATTGCTTTCATCCTACACGGTTTTCGCCACAATAAGCAACGGATATGGTCTTGATTATGAGGTAGTAACTGCGGGAAACATCCGGGATATTTCCTATGACCGCCCCAAGCCCGCCACTCCATTGAAGACCTTCTTTCTCCCTGTCAGGGAGAATGTTACCTCCGGAAAACATGCCGAACGTCAAAGGATCATATTAGGCATCCCTAACTGCGATATCAAGGGACTGGGGATCCTCGATGAGATTTATCTCGACAAGGATTATACCGATATATCTTACAGGGAACGAAGGGAGACTACCCTGCTGATATCATCGGATTGTTTCGACATGGAAAAAAATTGTCATTGCAGTTCATATGGCATTAAGCCGTATTCTGAAGATGGCGCTGACCTGGCTGTCATTCAGATCGATGACCATATCATACTGAGGGTTATAACTCCAAAAGGAGAAGAGTTCTCAAGTCAGCTCACGATGCTCAAACCTGCGGAGAACGGAGAGATCCTTAATGAAATTGAGAAATATCACAAGGCCGTCGAATCGCTTCTGTCGTCAGCAAACAAGGCTTTGCCTGATTTTGAAACAACCGGGAAACTGGTAAGTGCGGCCGGCGGAAAGATCTGGGAAAAATACTCCTCCCATTGCGTTTCATGTGGTGCATGCACCACTATATGTCCTACATGCTCATGTTTCCTGCTCATTGACAGGCCTGGTTTTGAAAAGATCAAGCAGATGGATGCCTGCCAGTACCCGGGATTTGAAAGGACGGCGGGTGGCGGCGATTCCCTGTTTGAGCTATCGGAAAGGTTCCGGAACAGGTATCTGTGCAAATATGTCTGGAAATCACGAAAGTTCAGGTCAACAGCCTGTACAGGATGCGGGAGATGCATCGAAGCATGCCTGGGAAAGATCAGCAAGAATGAACTCTTCACAGAACTGACACATGCAAGTCAACAATAATATATATGCACCGCTAAAGGCCAGGCTTACTGAGGTGATTGAGGAATCGCCTCTTATAAAGACCCTCGTGCTGATCCCTGAAGAGAAGTTCTCCTTTAACACCGGACAGTTCATTGAGTTGTCGGTCGATGGGATCGGTGAGGCTCCGTTCACTCCCTCCTCCTCCCCTCTCGTGAGCGACCGTCTCGAGGTCACGATAATGAAGACAGGGTATGTGACAGGGTACATGCATGAACTTAAGCCGGGCGCAATCATGGGGATCAGGGGCCCGTACGGCCGGGGCTATCCTGTTGAGAGCTTTTACGGGAAAGAGGTGCTGATCCTTGGAGGGGGATGCGGCCTGGCGCCTATCAGATCACTGCTGTATGCACTTGAGAATATATCGGACAAGCTCGAAAGGGTGGTACTATGTTATGGATCAAAAACCCCTTCCGACTGTATCTACAAGCCTCTCTTCACACGCCTGAACAATACCCCGAAATTTGAAGCGCACCGCACGGTTGACAAAGCTGACGAAGAGTGGGGCGGAAATGTGGGAGTTGTAACAACCCTGCTGGAAAAGGTTAAAATCAACCTCCGCAAGTCGCTTGCAGTGGTTTGTGGACCGCCTGTCATGATGAAATTCGGAACACTGAAGCTTGTCGAGATGGGATATCCCGACGATCTGATCTATCTTTCAATGGAGAAGAATATGTCGTGCGGCCTCGGGAAATGCGGCCATTGTATGATGGGCAAATTCTTTGTCTGCAAGGACGGACCTGTATTTACATATAACGAGATTAAGGATCAGCCTGATATCTGGAATTAAAATGGAACGCAGGATACTAATCGATCTGGCCGGGCTGCGCTTGGCGCTCATTGCTGATCCGGGGATGAAGATCCCTGAGGGATTTCTCCCGGTGTCAGGGAAGAGTGAAGGGATGAAGACGATCAGGGAGCTTGCTGTTTTCAGATTCACCTGCAGGAAATGCGAGGACGCACCATGCATTTCAGTTTGTCCTGCAGATGCCCTTGAAAAGGACGGGGAAGGGATCATCGACAGGCACCTGAACCTTTGCATTTCGTGCAAATCATGCGTGACCATCTGCCCGTTCGGTACCATGATGACTGATTTTTTCAGGCACCACAGGAACAGGGATCTCTTCTTCGATCTTGATGATCCCCGGGAGCTTGAGCTTTTTGTTGAGGCATGTCCTCCAGGAACCGTAACATTCACCAATTCCGGGGAGGCCCCGGAAAAGAACATCTTCAGTCTTAACGACAGGGTGCTTGTCAGGGATTACCTGTACACGCCAGCTAATAAGTAAGTTTGTATGGCAGCTAACCTGTTCTATTTCCTCATTTTTCCCGGCCTGCTGTTTGCAGGCATAACCGGGGCATTCCTTTCCTGGTTCGACAGGAAGATAACTGCCAGGGTGCAGTTCAGGAAAGGTCCGCCGCTGCTCCAGCCATTTTACGATTTTTTCAAGCTCCTCCTCGTGAAGGAAACCATACTTCCCAAAAAAGGATCTCCCGTACTTTTCCTCCTGGCCCCGGTCTTTTCCGTTTTCGGTGCAACAATGGCAGGGGTCTTCATCCTGCTGCCGCTCTTCAACATCGCATCGGGGTTCCGCGGCGACCTTATCGTAATATTTTACCTTCTGACCATTCCATCATTCTCATACATAATGGGAGCCCTTGCTTCAGGCAATCCACTGGCGGCCGTAGGAGGATCGAGGGAAATGAAGCTCATACTCAGCTACGAGCTGACTTTCCTGCTTGTGATTGCGGGTATCATAATGAAAGCCGGCCAGCAGTTCGACCTTTACAGCATAATCGGCACCCAGCAGCAGGGGGGAGCATTTATCGGAAGTATCTCAGGAATTCTGCTTTTCATTGCGGCCCTTTTCTGTATCCAGGCCAAGCTTGCCCTGGTACCGTTCGACATGCCTGAAGCTGAAGCCGAGATCACTGAGGGTATATATATAGAGTATTCGGGGGCCGCATATGCAATGATAAAGCTTGCAAAGCACATAATGCTCTTCATCCTTCCTGCGTTCCTGGCTGCCCTGTTGCTGGGAGGATTCAGGACTGAAGGGATAAACATCCTGTGGTCAATACTTAAGATCGTCGGGACAGTTTTGCTTCTCACCCTTTTAAGGAACACCAATCCAAGGATAAAGATTAGGCAGGCAATGAGCTTCTTCCTTATCTGGATGAACCTCATCGCGATTGCCGCAATTGTGTTGATTGTTTTTGGCTATTAATATTTACCTGTTGTGGGATTTAAAAGTTATTGTTTCAAGAAATCACTCTGGGTGTTTCATTTCGGCGGTGCCTCATGCAACAACTGCGATATCGAGATCCTTGATTGCCTGACTCCCAGGCATGACCTTGAACGGTTCGGGATACTTCTCGTGGGCAGCATCAGGCATGCCGATGTGCTTCTGGTGAACGGGTCAATAAACCTTCATGACAGGGAGAGATTGCTCGAGATCTACAGGCAGGCGCCAAAGCCGCTCCTCGTAGTTGCCATCGGTGCGTGCGGATGCACTGGAGGTCTGTTCACCGAGAGTATTACGTTCGCCGGACCAGTCGACAAGATAATCCCGGTCGATGCATATATCCCGGGATGTCCGCCGAAGCCTGAAGCGATAATTGCCGGAATTGTAAAACTTGTCAATAAAAATTAGAAATAAGTCTTAACCACAATGTTACAAAGGGCATTTATGGAGTAACCCTGTCAATTGAAGGCCAATACCCGGTGAAACAGATGGTAAAAGTAACCTGATCGAAGAAAAAGATGAATAATTCCGATATCATAGCACGAATAGCACAGGAATTCAAAGGCGAACTTCTTAACACGGAAGTTAAGAATCAAAGAAGGGCAATTCTTACAATCAAGCCGGAGGCGATCCTGAAAATTGCCGCATACCTTTATAAGGCTGCCGGTTTCAGGTTCATCATAGCATCTGCTGTCCACACAAAAAAGGGATTCGAGATCCATTACCATTTCAGCAATGATCCCACCGGCCTGATCCTGAACCTGCATGTTGTGCTTGACCCCGAGAAACCTGAAATTGAATCCCTTTCCAACATGTTCAATGCTTCAAACTGGATAGAAAGGGAAATGCATGAACTTTTCGGCATCGTCTTTCTGAATCACCCGGAACCAGGTAAACTGATCTCTGAAGGCAACTGGGCCGAAGGTGTTTACCCGTACCGCAAGGAATTCAAATCTTCAAAGAACCAGGAATAATGGGCAGGAAGACACTTATACCGATCGGTCCGTATCATCCTCTCCAGGAGGAACCTGAGCTTTTCAAGCTCTACTGTGACGGAGAGATTGTAAAGGATATTCAGTGGGTCACAGGATATAATCACAGGAGCATAGAAAAGCTGAGTGAATCCAAGACGTATGAGCAGGTTTTCTTCCTTGTCGAAAGGATCTGCGGGATCTGTTCCACCTCCCATCCTTTTGCATTTGCAAATGCAGTCGAGGAAATTGCAGGAGTTGAAATAACTGACAGGGCAAAATACATAAGGTCGGTGATTGCCGAACTTGAGCGTATCCACAGTCACCTTCTCTGGGTAGGGCTTGCCGGGCATTTCCTTGGGTACAATACCGTGTTCATGTGGGCCTGGAAATACAGGGAACCGGTGCTGGACCTTTTTGAGATGATCACCGGCAACAGGAACAGTTATGCAATGTTCAAAGTCGGCGGAGTGAGACGGGATATCGAAGGGTCAAAGATCTCTGAGATACGGAAGGTGCTTGATGTGGTAAAGAAAAAGACCGACCTGCTGACGGGAGCAGTAATGGACGATCCAGTTATTCATGCCCGGACAAAAGGTGTTGGGGTTCTCTCTAAACAGGATGTCATTGATTTTGGGGCTGTGGGTCCCACTGCAAGGGCCTCAGGCCTGGCAATCGATGTCCGTATGGATGATCCGTACGCAGCTTACCCGCTTGTTAACTGGAAGGTCATCACGGCGACTGCCGGGGATGTTTTCGCCAAAGCTGAGGTCAGGCTACTCGAAATGTACGAATCCATTTCCATTATCGAACAGTGCCTGAAAGGAATCGAAAAGGAAAAGGAAGGCGAAATCACGGTAAAGGTGAATGAGATCCCTCCGGGAATCGGGCATGGACGTGCCGAGGCTCCCAGGGGAGAGGTGTTTCATTTCGTGATGTCAGACGGGTCAAACTGCCCTGCAAGGCATAAGATAAGGGCCCCCAGCTATGTGAACATAGCCACTTTCAAAAAGTCGTGCATCGGTCAAACGATTGCAGATGCCACAATAACCCTTGCCGGAGTCGATCCATGCTATTGCTGTACCGAAAGGATGGCTGTCGCCTGCGATTCCGGAACCGGGGAGGTTATCCTGAATGGCAGGGAACTGATCGAAAGGTCAGTCTTGCGGACCGGGGAATTAAAAAGCACTCTAAAGGAGAGGACATGAATGACATTGTACTGACAATCTTCCTGCCCCTGCTGGCAGGGATCCTGCTCTTCTTCATCCCGGAAAGGCTCAAGACCGTCAAAGGCATACTTGCTCTCCTGTCAGCAATTGCCGCTGGATTTTTTGCTGTCTCTTTATCCCGTGCGGATATCGTCGCGGGAACTCCAGGAGCTCTGTCGGGCGGTGGCGGATTTTCCATCCTGGGCATCGACATCCTCGGTGACCTGGCCAGGTACACAGTTTTCAATCCCGACAGCCTTGCCAGCCTGATCGTACTTTTTATCAGCCTCTTCACCATCCTGATCCTTCTTTATTCACTGGTGTATATAAAGGGAAAAAAGGCAAACAATTATTACGCGTGGGTATTGCTGACGGCTGGCTGTTCCTACGGTGCCGCATTATCCGACAACCTCATCCTCTTCATAACCTTCTGGGGGATACTTGGAATTACACTGTACAAGCTTATCCCGGGCAGTTCTGAGGAAAGTTCCGCTGCTGCAAAAAAGACCCTGATCCTCATCGGGGCCTCTGATTCGATCATGGTGATAGGCATTGGTATTATCTGGAAGATGACCGGGTCGCTGAGCATTAGCGGAACTTCGCTGAATACCGACAATATACTGGCAATCACTGCGTTCCTGGCCATGCTGACAGGCAGCTTCACCAAAGCCGGAGCATTTCCCTTCCATACCTGGGTCCCGGATTTCACAAAAGCGGCCCCGGCAACATCTTCGGCCCTGTTGCCCGCATCACTTGACAAGCTGCTCGGCATCTATTTCCTTGCAAAGATAACCTCAGGGCTGTTTAAAATGAATTCATGGCTGACCCTGATACTCCTCATGGCAGGAAGCGTCACTATCATCATAGCCGTAATGATGGCGCTGGTTCAGCATAATTATAAAAAACTGCTCGGATTCCACGCAGTTTCCCAGGTCGGGTACATGATCCTCGGATTCGGGCTTGGCACTCCGCTTGGGATTGCCGCAGGATTGTTTCACATGGTAAACAATGCGGTTTACAAGTCGGGATTGTTTCTCTCAGCCGGAAACGTTGAATACCGGACCGGGAAGGAAGAGATTGATGATCTTGGGGGACTGTCAAAGGCAATGCCGGTCACATTCATATCAACACTTGTATTCGCAATGTCGATATCCGGGGTGCCTCCATTCAATGGCTTCGCATCAAAATGGATGATCTACCAGGGTATAATTGATTTCGGAGGAGGCTCATCGATAGCATGCAAGCTTTGGGCCGTATGGCTCGGGGCCGCTGTGCTTGGATCTGCCCTGACCCTCGCCAGCTTCATAAAGCTTACCGGCGGGATCTTCCTCGGCAGGAGATATAAGGGTCTGGAGAATGTCAGGGAGGTTCCTGTCCTTATGTGGATTCCCGTAGTGCTCCTGGCGATCATTTGCATTGTTTTCGGCACCCTTGCCACTAAAGTCATTGTTCCCGGGCTGTTCATGAAGGTCACCGGCAATTTTAGCTTCAGCGGTTTTTGGGACTCCTCTTTTGTGTCGCTCCTTGTCTTTGTATCAATTGTCACGGGAATCATCATCTATCTCCTTACCGGCATCAGAAAGTTCAGGTCTGAAGACAGCTTTATCGGCGGGGAAGTCATACAGGATGAGACCGGGTACCCCACTCCCGAGTTTTACAAAACTTTCGGGGAAATGGGGTTCTTTTCATGGATGTACAGGAAAGCCGGGGAAAAATGGTTCGATCTGTACGAAATGTCGAAACGATTCGTACTGTGGCTCAGCCATCAGGTCAGCGAAGCGCATGCCGGAGTGCTTCCCGGATATGTGATCTGGGTATTTGCAGGTTTGATTGTAATGTTGCTCATAATGATATAAAACCAAAGCTATGGAACTGGCTATTTGCATCATAACCGGGTTTATGATACTCGGGGCAATTTATGCTATCCATGCAAAGGACCTTCTGTCGGCCGTAATTACATGCGGGATTGTCGGTTACAGCCTCGTGATCTGTTTTCTTCTTCTGAAAGCTCCCGACCTTGCAATCGTTCAGATAGTTGTGGATACTATTACCCTGATCATTATGGTTGCGGTGGTTCTCGACAGCTCACGCGAAGAGAGGTTTTCAAGGCTTGACCTCAGCGGCAGGATCACTGCCTTCACATCACTGGTCGTAATTGGCATCCTGCTTTATTTCTTCGTCATTGCGGCAGAAAACCTCGATGCCCTGGGGAACAGCACCCTTCGAATGGCTGCCCCGTATATTAACGGAGCGGCTGAGAAGACCGGAAGCGCCAACCTGGTGACAGGTGTGGTATTCGATTTCCGCGGATATGACACTATGGGGGAAGCAGTGGTCCTGGTAACTGCTGTAATCGGAGTACTCGCCGTCCTGAGAATCAAAGGGAAAAAAGAGGGTTTCGGACTCCTGAAAGAAGACTCAGCCAAAGCTTAACAGGAACTGCTATGAAAGGGATGTCAATAATTGTCAAAAAAACTGCACAGCTGATCTCAGGCATGATCTTTATCTACGGGATTTATGTCATCGTACACGGGCATCTGACGCCAGGGGGCGGATTTGCAGGAGGTGTTATACTCGCTGGTTCCCTGATCCTTGTAACACTGGCATACGGAGAGGAGTTCTTCAAGCTTGTCAGGGAGGAGATGGGGACAACGATCGTGGAGAGCCTGGCTACAATATCGGTGATCCTGATAGCCGTTGGCGGATTCCTGTTCGGATCAAAGATCTTCTTTAATAATTTCCTGCCCAGGGGAACCGTGGGAGAGCTTGTAAGTGCCGGGGTTCTGCCGCTGTACAACATTTTTGTCGGAACCGAAGTTGCTTCCTCGATCTTTATCATTTTCCTTTCACTAATAATATTCAAGGAGGAATCACCCAAATGACAGCCTATTACATGTGTTTCGGCCTTTTCCTCGTCGGACTCTACGGGGTGATTACCAGGAGGAACCTGGTAAAGATTGCCATTTCCCTGTCGATAATGGAGATAAGCGCTTTCCTGTTTTTTGCACTGATAGGATATATCAGCGGAGGAGTTGCCCCGATAGTCAATCCTGCCGACCCTGATAAAGTCTATGTGGATCCCCTGCCACAGGCGCTTGTGCTCACTGCAATTGTTATTGGCCTTGCGACTACCGCGCTGCTTCTTGCCGTAATAATCAGGATCTACAGAAAATACAATACATTCGATATAAGAGAGATAAGAAATTTAAGAGGATAAGTGATGAATTCGCTCCTTCCGTTATTTGTTGTTGTTCCGCTGGCGTCAACCTTCCTGATAATGATTATCGGGAGGTTCGTAAAGGATTTCAATAAATATTTCACCGCCGCGGTACTTCTCTTCCTTGCAGTCTTCAGTTACTATTCCCTGGCCTCCCTACATGGCGGCCTGGCTCTCTGCAAGGTAGGAGGCTGGGAGCCTGTGAACAAAGTGCCGATTGGAATCTATATCGCGTTGGACGGCTTTAACGCAATTGTCATATGCATCATTAATTCAGTGGGATTCCTTGCAGCCATCTATTCAATTTCCTATGTAAAAAGATACACCGGGGAAAACTACTTTTACGCACTTTTCTGCCTGATGATCGGCGGGATGAACGGTGTGGTCCTGAGCGCTGACCTGTTCAACATTTTCGTATTCCTTGAGATTTCCGTGATCTCATCATATGCCCTGGTTGCCTTCGGTGTCGGCAAGAACGAGCTTGAGGCATCCTTCAAGTACCAGGTACTTGGGAGCCTGGCATCTTTCCTCATACTGTTCGGGATCGGGTTCATCTATTGGAAAGCGAAGACCCTTAATATCGCCGATATAAGGGAAGCATTCAAATCAGGCTACGACCGTCCTTATTATCTTTTCGTGGAGCTTCTCATTCTCAGCGGTTTCGGACTGAAAGCCGCAGTCATTCCATTCCATGCCTGGCTTCCGGATGCCCACTCTTCTGCCCCATCCCCTATCTCTGCAATGCTTTCCGGGGTCTTCATCAAGGCAGTCGGGATCTACGTGATCATAAGATTGTTCTTCAATATGTTCGTCATAACCGAAGGCATGGCAATCCTGATAACCACTCTCGGGACAATGTCGATGGTGGTTGGTGTCTTTCTTGCGATCGGTCAGTGGGATATCAAGAGGCTTCTCGCCTATCACAGCATAAGCCAGATGGGGTATGTTATCATGTCGGTCGGCATAGGGATGATCCTGGTAGCCCGGGGAGTAAGGCATGAAATTGCTGTGCTGGCCATATCGGGAGGCATATTCCATCTCATCAACCATGCAGCTTTTAAAGGACTTTTGTTCCTTAATGCGGGAGCCATTGAATACACAACGGGTACCAGGAATCTCAAGGAGATGGGAGGACTTGCAAGATCGATGCCTGCCACCTCAGCGACCTCTTTTGTGGCGTCGATGTCGATTTCGGGAATTCCCCCCTTCAACGGTTTTTTCAGCAAGCTGATCATCATCATCGCAGCGGTTATGGCAAGATTCTACCTGCTGGCTGCCCTCGCTGTGGTGGTGAGCATAATTACCCTCGCATCATTCCTGAAGTTCCAGAGATACGCTTTTTACAACAAGCCGCATGATACTGATGACAGGAAATTCAGGGAGGTCCCCTTCCCCATGGTCCTCAGCATGGCAGCGTTGAGCGTTATCTGCCTTCTCCTGAGCCTTCTTGCTATTCCTGCGGTAAGGGATGCGGTTCTGACACCTGCGGTCGATATACTGACAAGCACCGTACAATATTCAACATCAATACTGGGCCAGTGATATGAAGTACCTGACATTGTTTATATTATCGATGATCCTTTGGTTGATGCTGACATTTGAATTTACCGCGGCAAACCTGATTGCAGGCGCCGTAGCATCGCTTATCTGCTCCCTGTTTTTCGGAAGGCTTTTCGTCAGCAATGTCGGCAAGCTTCTGCAGCCCCGCCGTTATTACTGGTTTGTTATATACCTTTTTGTATTTCTTTGGGAGTGCATCAAGGCAAATGTTGATGTCGCCTACAGGGTACTTCATCCTGCAATGCCCATAAGGCCGGGGATTGTAAAGGTCAGGACATCACTTAAATCGGATATGGCAAAGATGCTTCTCGCAAATTCGATAACCATGACACCGGGGACTATTTCGGTCGATATCATTGATGACTGCCTTTACATCCACTGGATATATGTAAGGTCGGAGGACCCGGCTGTCTACACCGCGATGATCACAGGCGCTTTTGAAAAGTACATTAAAAAGATAATCGAATGAGCCAGTTCCTAAACATACTGCTTTACGTCCAGATAAGCCTCTCGACAATCTGTCTTTACAGGATCATCCGTGGGCCCTCAATTCCCGACAGGATGGTCGGGGTCGACATTTTCGGCATTTTGGTGGTCGGTGTGTGCGCGATCATTTCGATCCAGACCGGGAGGTCCTTTATCCTTGATATCGGGATAGCATGGATAATCCTCAGTTTCATCGGGACGCTTACCCTTGCAAAATACCTGACAGGCAAAAAGTTGAATGAATAATATGAAAGAGATCATCAGTATTGTATTCATTACGGTAGGAGTATTGTTCAACCTCCTGGGGTGTATCGGGATTCTCAGGCTCCCTGACACATATAACAGGCTGCAGGCTGCTACCAAGGCAGTCACCCTGGGCTGTTGCAGCATACTGGTGGGAGTAATATTCCATTTTGGCCTCAGTGATGCTGCCACCAAAGCTTTTATCGCTATCCCGATCCTGTTCTTCGGATCCACGGTTGCAGCCCATGCCCTGATCCGCGGGACTTACCATTTCGGTATAACCCTCGGCGATAAATGTGTAAAGGATGACTATAAGGAGGCAATTAAATGAAATACCCGAAGATAAGAGAGCTGAAGGAGGCTATCATTTCGCTGGTCACACCTGCCTACACCTCAAATTTCCCGGGCCGGCCGCATATCCCCTACGAGAAATTCAGGGGCAGGCCCGTGGTTGACAATGACAACTGCGTCGGTTGTGAGACCTGTGCAAATGTCTGCCCACCAAATGCCATCACATTCATTGACGACAGGGAGAAAAGGGTCCGGACGATAAAGCGCGATTACGGGAAATGCATTTTCTGCGGCCAGTGCCAGGACCATTGCATCACGCAAAAGGGGGTAAAGCTATCGGACAAGATATTCGATCTTGCCGTTTTTGAAAGGGAGAAGAATATCGAATACCAGGAGAAGGAACTCCTTATCTGTGAACACTGCCACTCGGTGATAACAACAAAGGAGCACCTGTATTTCATGCACAGGAAGCTTGGACCGAGAGCCTTTTCGTCAATCCTCAACCTCAGCCTGCTCAATGAAAAACTAAAGCTTGCCGGCGGCCAGGACCTGAATGTGGAAGTAAGGGACGGGCTGAAAAGGAAGGATATGTTCAACATAATCTGTCCCAACTGCCTGAGGCAAACCCTCGTAAAATTCCTCTTCAAAGGTGCCTGAAACTCTTGAACACCTCCTCTCCCTGAAAGAAAAGGATATCCTGTTTGTCGGCATTGGCAACCGGCTGAAATCCGATGACGGGGTGGGGGTGTTTATCAGTGAAAGAATTGAGAAAAGGGAAAACATCTCATCCCTGACGGTAGAAACCGGAATAGAGAATTATATCGGAAAAATTAACAAACTGTCGCCCGACTTGATTGTGCTGATTGATTGTGCTGATTTGAAAATGGCTCCGGGTACATCTAAGCTTCTTCCTGTTGAAGAGATCCTGGATATGACGTTCAACACCCATACGATTTCCCTGAGAAGGATAACTGAATTCTTCAGAATGCCGGTGTTTGTTCTGGCAATTCAGCCGGAAAAAATTGACTTTGGAGAAATTATGTCGTACCTTGTAATGCAGGAAGCAGAAGAACTGGTAAGATCTATAAATAACCCATAAAAACAGGAGGTATCTTATGGCAACGCAGTATTTGTGTAAAGCTTGCAGGGGGGTCCTCAACGTGAAGACTTCCATTGTCCTTTCTGCTGCAAAGGTCAACAGCTCAAAAAAAGGCCTGATCTACTTCAATCCGGAGCTCGGTAACTACTCTGTTACCACTCATCCCTCCTTCCGTATGGAGGCTGGCGAAGAGTATACTATTACCTGCCCGATATGCCATTCGCACCTTAACAGCCTGAAATATGATCATCTTGTAAGGATAATCATGATCGATGATGAAGGGAAAGAATTCGACATCTATTTTTCAGACATAGTTGGTGAAAAATGCACCTATAAGATCAGCGACGGATATGTCGAAAAGATGGGGCCTGATGCCACCAGGTACGATAAGTACTTTGACGTTCCCGAGGAGGATCGGAAATACCTTTGATTATCCGCGGATCTGTTCATTTTCCCCTTTGCTCTGTTGTCAATAATTGTTACTTTTGTTTCCGTCAAATAATTTAACGGAAAATATACTATTGCAATGAGTGAAATTAACAAGCGGGCCGCCGACAACATCCGGATCCTTTCCATGTCGATGGTTGAAAAAGCCAGATCGGGGCATCCCGGGGGACCGATGGGAGGAGCAGATTTTATCCATATTCTTTTTTCGGAATTCGTAAATTTTGATCCTGGCGATCCTGAATGGATAAACCGCGACAGGTTCTTCCTGGATGCTGGTCATATGTCGCCCATGTTGTATTCGGAGCTGACGCTGCTTGGCCTTTTCACGATTGACGATCTTAAAGAGTTCCGTCAGTGGGGAAGCCACACTCCGGGGCACCCGGAACTTGACCTGTCCCATGGCATTGAGAACACATCGGGTCCGCTGGGGCAAGGGCACACAATGGCTGTTGGCGCAGCGATCGCCGAACGGTTTCTTGCCGCCAGGTTCGGAGAGTTCTTTGCACACAAGATCTATACCTATATTTCAGATGGTGGCGTCCAGGAGGAGATCTCCCAGGGGGCTGGCCGCCTGGCAGGGTTCCTGGGGCTTCACAATCTGATTATGTTTTACGATTCGAATGATATCCAGTTGTCGACCGAAACCAAGGCTGTGACGTCAGAAGATACCGGGATGAAATATGCATCCTGGGGCTGGAACGTGTTACAGATCGATGGCAATGACCAGGATGCGATACGGAAAGCGCTGACAAACGCTCTGGGAGAGAAAGAACGGCCCACCATTATCATCGGAAAGACCATCATGGGCAAGGGACTCCTCGATAATGAGGGCAGAAGCTTCGAAAGAAAGACCTCCACTCATGGCATGCCGGTCTCCGAGGCAGGAGGATCGTTCGAAAAATCTCTCATTAACCTTGGAGGAGACCCGGCAGACCCGTTCATGATCTTTGATGACGTTAAGGAATATTATGCAGGGATAGTCGCCGCAAAGACGAAGAAAGCCGGCGAATGGAGAATTGAAAAAGCCGGATGGGCAAAATTAAATCCGGAGCTTGACAGGAAGCTTCACCAGTTCTATTCATGTTATACTCCGGCGATTGATTTCAGGAGTATCCAGCAAAAGGAGAATATTGCCACCAGGGCCGCTTCATCTGCAGTCCTGTCAGTGCTGGCGAAACAGGTTGAGAATATGATCGTGGCCTCTGCCGACCTTTCAAATTCCGACAAAACTGATGGCTTCCTGAAAAACACCAGGCCCTTCATCAAAGGTGATTTCACAGGCGCGTTTTTGCAGGTGGGTGTTTCCGAGCTCACCATGGCAGCCCTGATGAACGGGCTTGCACTCCATGGGGGCGTTATACCGGCCTGTGGTACCTTCTTTGCGTTTTCCGATTACATGAAGCCTGCAGTAAGGCTTGCCTGCCTGATGGGTTTGCCTGTAAAATATATCTGGACCCATGATGCTTTCCGTGTCGGGGAAGACGGACCTACCCATCAGCCCGTTGAACAGGAAGCACAAATAAGGCTGCTCGAACATCTTAAAAATCATCACGGCACTAACAGTATGGTTGTTCTGAGACCGGCCGATGCGCTCGAAACAAGCGTTGCCTGGAAGATCGCCCTTGAAAATACCCAAACCCCCACTGCCCTGATACTTTCAAGACAAAATATCAAAGATCTTCCAGCAATTGGCACCGACAGGTTCAGCGATGCCCTCAATTCCGAAAAAGGGGCATACGTGGTTGCAGACTGTGAGGGGAAAGCGGATATCATCCTTGTTGCAAGCGGATCGGAAGTCTCCACTCTGGCTGACGGAGCTGAATTGCTGAAAAAAGAGAATATTAAGGTAAGGATAGTATCGGCACCTTCAGAAGGACTTTTCCGCAACCAGCCTGAGAGCTACCGCATATCGGTAATACCCGACGGCATTCCGGTATTTGGACTGACTGCAGGACTTCCCGTAACGCTGCAGGGGTTGGCCGGGCCTAAAGGAAAGGTGTTCGGTATGAACAGCTTCGGCTTCTCCGCTCCTTATAAGGTCCTCGATGAAAAGCTCGGGTTTACGGCAGAGAATGTTTATCGGCAGGTTAAGGATTACCTGTCTGACTATAGATGATAAACATTATGATCATTCGTTTAGAGGTTGCCGTTAAAAGCAACCTCTTTTATTATGATGTTATCGCAAAATTTAGTAAATTAGATAAGATTTTTAGCTGCTTGATCTAACTAAGGACCTGATGAAAAGATTTATTATTCCAATCCTGTTTTTTTTGGGATTCCTGCCGCAGTATGTTCAGGGGCAGATGGATTCGACGGAGGCAAGCCTTGCTGTCAGGGATACTCAGAACCTGAATGTAAAGCTCTTTGAAAGCGATGACCTGTTCGAGATCTCTCTAAGGTTCGATATCACCACCTATAAAAGGAAGAGGTCCGATACAACTTACCTGGATGCCACCCTCACATACTATACGGGGGATAATGATTCAATCAATAAGAAAGTGAAGGTCAGGGCACGCGGGGAGATACGCCGGACGGCAATTTGCGATTTCCCGCCGCTGAGCCTTAACTTCAAAATGAAGGAATCAGGGAGCGATGAGTTCATCGGCATCGATAAGCTGAAGCTGGTCCCCTACTGCAGGCTGGGATACGAAGACTATATACTCAGGGAATTCCTGATCTACAAACTTTACAGCCTGCTCACTCCGTACAGTTTCAAAGTGAGGCTTCTGAAGATCAATTTTATAAATACAGCGAAAGTCTCAAAACCTATTATCCAGTATGGATTTGCAATTGAACCGGTAAAACTCCTCGAAAGAAGGAACCGAATAACGGCAATCAAGACGTCGAATCTGACCCAGCTCAGCATAAGACCTGAAGTGATGAACAGGTTTGCAATTTTCAACTACATGATCGGAAATACAGACTGGGCTGTGCCTAACCAGCATAATGCACTTGTTTTTGCTCAATTCGTGCCAGAAGGATCAAACCTTTTTATTGTTGTCCCCCATGATTTCGATTATTCCGGGCTGGTGAACACAACTTATGCGGTCCCCAACGAGAATCTGACGATCAAAAATGTCAGGGAAAGGCTTTACATGGGCGTGTGCAGGAGTGAGCAGGAGTTTACTAATGCCACCAGGGAATTCCTTGAATACAAGGTCAAATTTTATAAGACGATTGAGGATTTCCCATACCTCACGGCACGGTCTAAAAAGGATATGATCAATTACCTCGACGAATTCTATGAAAAATTCGACAGGCGCAATAGCATTGTCAGTGATCTGGTCTATGAGTGTAAAACCCTGAAGTAAATAAGAAATAATTTATTTACTTTTGCCCCACTTTTTTATTGCTATGGAACACGATATCCTCGCAGGGGTAAAAGGTTTGATCTTTGATCTGGACGGTACGCTCGCCGATACCATGCCCTATCACTTTGACGGGTGGAAGAAGGCTTGCACCAAGTTCGGAGCTCATATCGACAACAAATTCCTTCGTAAACATACCGGAAGTCCGGGCTGGATAATTGCAGCCGAGATTATCAGGGAATCAGGCCTCGATGGGAGCGTAACCATCAAAGAGATAATGAACGAGAAGATCAATGAGTTCTACAAGATGCAGCATCTCATAAAGCCGATCGAACCCGTCGCTGCAATCGTAAGGAAGTATTCCGGTAAACTTCCGATGGCCGTGGGCACCGGAGGACACAGGGAGGCTGTTGAACGGACACTGGAAATCACCGGCCTGAGAAAATACTTTGAGATAATCGTTACCGCAAATGACGTGAATTCCTTTAAGCCTGATCCTGAAACTTTTCTTAAATGTGCTGAGCTGATGAATATCGACCCCGCTTTGATTGAAGTGTTTGAGGATGGGGACCTAGGGATAGAGGCAGCCATCAAGGCAGGAATGAGGGTCACGGACGTTAGGCCATGGTACGATTCGGACTGGTAGGAGAAGAAGGCATCAGGCATAAGGCGGAAGGCGTCAGGCGGAAGGCGTCAGGTTAGTTTGCACGATTACCCCGACGCGTTGGTCGGGATCTGCGCTTCGCTCCGACATGATTGCATGATTGCATGATTGCATGAATGCATGTTTACCCCTGATATCTTGCCCGAAATAAATTAATAACTATCTTTGGACCCATATTCTTCTCAGTGAGAAAGGGGCTTAAGATAAAGGCATACCTGATCCTTATTGCATGGATGACAATATTCATGCATAATGTCATTCCCCATAATCATATTGAAGAGTGCCTGGCAGTTTGCCAGGGTACAAATGACAGGAGTGCCGGTGATTCACATGTGGCTGCAGGGATCACACAGCTTGGCAGCCAGTCTTCTGAAAGCACTGTCTGTCATGCCTCAAGCCTCCTTTTCCATAATCTCAGCCAGGAGAATCTGGTCACCAGGGCTTCAGAGGAATTGATCCCTGAACCCAACATAATGGCAGCCATCATTTTCCCCGTCGGGGAGCAATCATATTTTTCAAATCACCCGGAAAATTCCCTTCTGTTCCGGGCTCCTCCTGCCTGCTGATCTATCCGGTCAGCAAATCAGCATCATTTCTTGATTTAATTGATAATATCCTTATTATCAATTCTTTAACAATTCAAACATGATTGAGAGAATAATTGGATTTTCGATAAGGAACAAATTCATAATCGGTCTCTTCGTGATCGGCCTGGTCGGCTGGGGGACCTATTCCCTGACAAAGCTTCCGATAGATGCGATCCCCGACATTACCAACAACCAGGTGCAGGTGATCTCACTCGCCCCTTCACTCGCAGTGCAGGAGGTGGAGAGCTTTATCACCGCTCCGATTGAGGTCTCGGTAGCCAACATCCCCAATATTATTGAGCTCAGGTCCATTTCGCGACTGGGGCTCTCTGTGGTCACTATCGTGTTCAGGGACGGGGTCGATATCTACTGGGCCAGACAGCAGCTGACGGAACGGCTGAAGGAAGCGGAGGAATCAATTCCTGACGGACTGGCAAAAATTGAGCTTGCGCCTGTTTCCACAGGACTTGGTGAAATATTCCAGTACAGGCTGGCGGTGAAAAAAGGCCTTGAAACAAAGTACGATCCCATGGAGCTGAGGACTATCCAGGACTGGATTGTCAGGCGTGAAATGCTTGGAACACCGGGCGTTGCCGATATTAACAGCTATGGGGGATTTGTGAAGCAGTATGAAATCGCCGTGAATCCGGAGAGGCTCAAGGGTATGAACCTCACCCTGAACGACATATTCGATGCCCTGGAGAGAAACAACGAGAATACCGGAAGCGCCTATATCGACAAAAATCCGAACGCATATTTTATAAGGGGTATCGGGCTGATCAGGAGTCTCGATGACATCGAAAAGATCGTGGTGAGAACCAGTTCTTCGGGGATGCCGGTACTGATAAGGGATATCGCAACTGTCCAATATGGGAATGCTACCCGTTACGGGGCCTTTGTGGTGGATACCACCGAGGCTGTCGGCGGGGTCGTGATGATGCTTAAAGGAGCCAATGCACACAGGGTAATCGATGACGTCCAGGCAAGGATCGCCTCGATACAGAAATCGCTGCCGGATGGTGTCACCATCGAGCCCTACCTCAACAGGTCGGACCTGGTCGGACGGGCGATTGGTACCGTTTCCAGGAACCTTGTTGAAGGGGCTCTTATCGTGATCTTCATACTTGTACTGTTCCTTGGGAATATCCGTGCAGGTCTGATTGTTGCCTCGGTGATACCGTTGTCGATGCTGTTTGCAATATCAATAATGAACCTGACGGGGGTCTCCGGCAACCTGATGAGCCTTGGAGCCATTGACTTCGGACTCATCGTGGACGGTGCGGTCATAATTGTTGAAAGCGTGGCTCACCGTATTTTCAGGACCGGGGAAAAAAGCAATGGCACGCCGATGCTCACTGTCAGGCAGATGGACGAAAGCGTATTTGAATCCGCAAAACGGATGATGAGCTCTGCCACATTCGGCCAGATAATAATCCTCATAGTTTACCTGCCCATAATCGCACTTGTCGGCATTGAAGGGAAAATGTTCAGGCCGATGGCCCAGGTCGTAACTTTCGCCCTGACGGGAGCCGCGATCCTTTCGCTTACCTGGGTCCCGATGGCTTCAGCGTTGTTCCTGAGTAAAAAAAGTACTCATAAGAGGAATTTTTCGACCGTCATGCTCGAAAAGCTTCACAAAGGGTTCGAACCTATCATAAGGATGGCCCTCCTGCACAAAGCTGCAGTGACTATAATTGCTATTTCTCTCTTTATAATCAGTCTGTTCGTTTTTACCAGACTTGGCGGGGAATTCATTCCCCAGCTTGAGGAGGGCGATCTGGCTGCCGGGGTTATGACCCTTCAGGGTGGTTCGCTTACCCATACGGTCGAAACGATCCGAAAAGCCAATAAGATCCTTCTCACGAATTTCCCTGAGGTAAAACATGCGGTGTGCAAGATTGGTGCAGGGGAAATCCCCACTGACCCTACCCCGATGGAAACAGGCGATTATATAATTACGCTGAAGGACAAAGAACAGTGGACATCAGCGTCGACAAGGGAAGAGCTGGTCGCAAAGATGGAAGAGAGCCTCGTTCCCCTGGCCGGGGTGAAATTCGAGTTCCAGCAGCCCATCCAGATGCGGTTCAACGAGCTTATGACCGGATCGAAACAGGACGTGGCAATCAAGATTTTCGGGGACGACCTGAACGTCCTTGCTGCAGAAGCTGCAGAAGTTGAAAGGCTTATAACATCCATCAACGGCGTGCAGGATATAAACGTTGAAAAGGTGACCGGGTTAGCCCAGATTCAGATCACCTACAACCGCGACCGCCTCGCGCAGTACGGCCTGTCGGTTGCCGATGTCAACAGGGTGCTGAGGGCTGCTTTTGCCGGAAGCCAGGCAGGGGTAGTATTTGATGAGGAGAAAAGGTTCGGGCTCGTGGTGAGGTTCGACAAGGATTACCGGCAGGACTTTGAAGATGTCAGGAATCTTTCCGTCGGCCTCCCCGGCGGGGTCCAGATACCATTCGACCAGCTGGCGACAATTGAAGTCAAATCAGGACCCGCCCAGGTCTCCCGGGAGGATACCAAAAGGAGGATAACCGTCGGATTTAATGTCAGGAACAGGGATGTCCAGAGCGTTATTTCCGAAGTATCCCGGAAGATCGATTCGGAGATCAGGCTTCCGGCCGGTTACTACATAACTTACGGAGGACAGTTTCAAAACCTCGAAGCCGCAAAGGCAAGGTTGTCCATAGCCGTTCCGGTTGCCCTACTGCTGATTTTTGTCCTGCTCTATTTCACATTCGGGTCGGTAAAGCAGACCCTTTTAATCTACACCGCTGTTCCCATGGCTGCCGTCGGAGGGATCTTCGCCCTCTGGATCAGGGGTATGAATTTCTCAATATCCGCCGGTATAGGATTTGTAGCGCTCTTCGGCGTTGCCGTCCTCAATGGGATTGTCCTGATAGCCGAGTTCAACAGGCTGGAGAAAGAAGGGATTACCGATATCACTGAAAGGGTGATGAAAGGCCTTCACTCGAGGCTGCGGCCTGTCATCATGACTGCCGCCGTTGCATCACTGGGCTTCCTTCCCATGGCGCTGTCGACATCCGCCGGGGCAGAGGTTCAAAAACCGCTTGCCACAGTTGTTATCGGAGGCCTTATAACAGCCACCATCCTTACGCTGATCATCCTACCGGTCTTTTATACCGCGGTCTCAACAAAAAGGCTGAAATTCCCGGGAAAAATGAAACGGGCAAAACTGCTGACAGTGCTTATACTTACTACTGGCCTGACAATTTCCAGCCTGACCGCACAGGAGAAGAAACCCGTTTCCCTGCAGGAAGCTGTTCAGATAGCGCTCGACAACAACCTGAAGATAAAATCCTCTTCCCTGTCGGTCGAGGCGTTGAAATCGCTGAAAGCTTCATCGTGGGACATAGGTAAAACCGACGTTGACCTTGAATACGGACAGCTGAATTCTGCCCTGAAAGACAATAATCTGTCTGTTTCCCAGTCGATCTCCTTTCCGCTCGTATACATCAACCAGGCAAGGTTGGCCGGTGCAAGGATAAGGAGCGGTGAGTGGCAGCACCAGGGGACAAAACTCGAAATAGCCACACAGGTGAAACAGGTCTACTGGCAGCTTAACTACCTGTATTCAAAGAGGCGGCTGCTGGCTTACCAGGATTCCCTCTACTCCCTGTTCCTGAGAGCTGCAGAGCTCAGGTCACAGACTGGGGAGACAAACAGGCTCGAAATGATCACTGCAAGATCACAGAGCCTCGAGATCAGGAATCAGCTCAACCAGATCCGGCTCGAAACGGGTATCGCGGAGCGGAATCTTCGTACCATCCTGAACACCGATACCTATTTTATTCCCTCAGATTCCATTCTGAAAAAGGCAGGTGGTTCCACTTTCCCCGACTCAGCAACAATCACAGGGAATCCTTCACTTTCATACCTCGAGCAGCAGGTGGAAGTGATGCGAAGGGAAAAGATGCTGGAAAAGAGCCGGGCGCTGCCGGACCTTAAATTCGGATATTTCAACCAGTCGATAAGGGGAGTCCAGGAAATAAACGGCCAACCGCAGGCATTCGGACCTGGCGACAGGTTCACGGGTATAAGTGCCGGAATATCGCTGCCCCTGTGGTTCACGCCTTATACCTCACGTGCCAGGTCGGCCAGGCTGAATGAAAAAGTTGCCGCATCGGATGCGGAGTACTATTCCAGGTCACTGGCAGCCACATACTGCTCGCTTATCGATGAATTCAAAAAGTATTCCGGCAGTGTAAATTATTACGAAAGCCAGGCTTTGCGTGAAGCAGACATGATAATTGACCAGTCAACCAAGAGCTACAAGGCAGGTGCAATGGATTACCTCGAATATGTGCTGAGCCTGGGCAGGGCGCTTGAGATAAAGCAGAATTACCTCGATGCAGTGAACAGCCTGAATCAGACTCTTGTAAATATTGATTTTGTAACAGGAAAAATATTTTAAATCGATGAAAATGTCAGCAAACAATTTCTTCCGTAATACAGTTTATCTACTGATAGTCACGCTATTCTTCTCATGCAAAGGGAAGAACCCACCCGCCGTAAACGGAACGGAAACGGAGATTATCCCGGATGACATTGTGGAAATGAGGAGTGACCAGATAAAAGTGGCAAATATTGATACGGGAACGGTGAAGCTGCGGGAGATAAACAGCACCTTAAAGGTCAGCGGCAAGATATCGGTTGCACCGCGTAATTACGCAACGGTCTGTGCTCCCCTGGGGGGCTTTGTCAGATATACTGCCCTTGTTCCCGGAAATGCAGTCAGGAAGGGTGAGACACTGGTCATGATTGAGAACCAGGAATTTGTCGATATCCAGGAGAATTACCTTGAGGCAAAAAACAAGCTCGAATATGCAGAAGCTGAATACCGGCGTCACTCCGAGCTTTACAAGGAAGACGTATATTCTGAAAAAAACCTGCAGCAGGTGACAACAGATTATAAGAACCTGAAGGCCCTTGTGACCGCCTATGCCCAGAAGCTTGCACTCATCGGGATTGATCCTTCCGGTTTGCGGGAGGACAATATAAGCAGGAGTGTTCCCATAAATTCACCGATCAGCGGGTATATCAAGTCGGTCAATGTGAACCTTGGCAAATCGATCTCTTCCACGGACGTTCTTTTCGAAATTGTGAACAACGATGACCTGCTGCTAGAGCTTACGCTGTTCGAGAAGGATGCCAACAAGGTTGCCGCAGGGCAGAAGATCAATTTCTTTATCAATGATGAAGAGGAGGTTCATGAAGCGGAGATCTATCAGACAGGGAAGTCAGTCGAGGCAGACAGAACTTACCGGGTCTATGCGAGGGTGACAAGGGGGTGCAGGAACCTTATCCCGGGCATGTACGTGAACGCTGCCATCAGGACCTCAGGAGGAGTGGTGAATTCGCTTCCAGCCGATGCCATCGTGACCTTCGATGACAAGGATTATATTTTTGTTTTTTCTCGAAACAAGCAGGAAAAAGGTATGGACTTCACGGAGTACAGGATGATAGAGGTGAAAAAAGGAAAATCGGAGGAAGGGTTCAGTGAAGTCTCCCTCCCGGAAAATTTTGACATCAGGAAAGAAAAGGTTGTGACCAGGGGGGCGTATAACCTTCTGTCGGCAAAAAAGAATGCCGGAGAGATGGCTTGCTGATTTTGCAAAAGTTGAAGTTCCGTCGCGTAATNATGGATCAACCGATAAATAAATCCGACAGTGGAGTATTCACATTCCGATATCAGTAGACCATCAACTGACAACTCGTTCAGGGCCGGAATCGTACTGAATATTGCAATTGTGGCTGCGGAACTCATTTTTGGACTGATTTCCAACAGCATGGCCCTGATCTCCGACGCAGGGCATAACTTCAGTGACATGCTTACCCTGGTATTCTCATGGATCGCTGTAAGAGTCTCTCAGCGAGAACCCACCTTCAGGTTCACGTACGGGTTCAGGCGCTCGACGATCCTGGCGGCATTCATAAACACTTTAGTCCTGCTTGTAAGCGTCGGGGCAATCCTCTGGGCAACCATCATGAGACTGAGACATCCGGTTGAAGTCAAATCGGTGAATGTAATCCTGGTTGCAGGAACAGGAATAATTGTCAACGGGATTACGGCCCTGTTTTTCAGGGAGGGGCAAAGGACCGACATTAACCTGCGCAGTGCATTCCTCCACTTCATCACCGATGCACTTGTTTCGTCAGGAGTCGTGGTGGCTGGCATTGCCATTGCCCTCACCGGGCTGAACTGGATCGACCCGGCCATCTCACTTATCATCATTGTGGTCATCGTGTACAGCTCATACAGGCTTCTTATTGATTCGGTAAACCTGGCCCTCGATGCTGTCCCCGAGAACATTGACATTCATGAAGTAAGGAAATACCTCGAGGATCTTCCGGAAGTTTCGGAAGTGCACGACCTCCATATCTGGGCTCTCAGCACCACAGAAGCCGCCCTGACCGTTCACATGGTAACCACCTGCCAGACAGACCTCAGTTTCATAGTCAGGACAAGGGGGCAGCTTCACCAGAGGTTTGGTATAGAGCATTCTACCATCCAGGTTGAGTTCGGAGGGAACTCAGAAGCTTAAGAATTCCATTGTGCCTGCTTTTGATGTACATTTGGGCATCAAATCCTGTTAAGATGCCCGAAATTATCAGAACGGAGGATGGCTCGGATACACTTTATGTCAGGGAGCTCAATGAACATTACCACTCTGTTCACGGTGCGATCCGGGAATCTGATCACATTTTCATCAGGCACGGTTTCGACTTTTTCAGGGGAGAGAATGTCAGGATATTTGAGGCCGGATTCGGGACAGGGCTGAATGCCATTCTTACCCTGGCTGCAAACAGGGAAATCAGGAAAATTCAATATACGGCGATCGAGAGGTTCCCCCTTCCCCTGGAAATCATCTCAAAGCTAAACTACGCCAGCCTGATACCCGAGGAGTACAAAGCCATATTTACTGAGATCCATACATGCGCCTGGAATACTGTTATAAAAATAACAGACAGCTTTTCACTGTTCAAAATAAACGATGATCTTGCATCATGCAGGCTGACAGGCGAATCAGATCTTATTTATTTCGACGCATTCGGTCCGGACAAGCAGCCGGAAATGTGGACCGACGACATCTTTCATAAGATCTCGAAGGTTACAGCCCTGGGCGGGATCCTGGTAACTTATTCTGCCAAGGGAGAAGTGAGAAGGAAGCTCACCCGCAACGGTTTCAAAGTGGAGCTCCTGCCCGGTCCTCCCGGGAAAAGGCAGATGATCAGGGCCGTTAAAATTTGAAAATTTATTTTTTTGCCCTTTTTTCCTTTTCCCAAAGTGTTATCTTTGCGGAAATCAAAATTAAAAAATCCTATCAGATGAAAATCAAAGAATTAATTGTTCTGCTTGCGATTGCAGGCATCGTACTTGTTTCCTGTAATAAAAATGCCATCACTAATGCCAAGGTAAAAACTAAGATGGACTCCCTGTCGTATGCATTCGGGATCATGAATCTTGCCCAGCTTCAGAATGACAGCATTGACCTTGACCCGGTGATAATGGCAAAAGCCATGATGGATGGAAAGAACGGGAAGCCGCAAATGACGCAGGAAGCAGCGAGAGGTTTTATATACTCATTCATTACCAGGCTCGAGAGTGAAAAGGAAGCAAAACAGGCAGAATTAAATAAAGTGAAATACAAAGACTATATTGCAGAAAATGAAGCATTCCTTGCAAAGAACAAGGAAAAGCAGGGCGTAGTAACTACTGCCAGCGGGCTTCAGTATGAAGTTATTAAGATGGGAACAGGCGAAAAGCCTACCTCCCAGAGCACTGTGAAGGTCCATTATGTCGGGACCCTTATTGACGGTACGGAATTTGACTCCTCAGTAAAAAAAGGTCAGCCTGTCCAATTTCCCGTCTCAGGTGTGATCCCAGGCTGGACCGAGGCGCTTCAGCTTATGCCGGTAGGCTCCAAGTTCAGGCTCTTCATTCCGCAGAACCTTGCCTACGGTTCAAGAGCTGGCAGCGAGGTTATCAAGCCCTATTCAACACTGATATTCGAAGTCGAGCTTCTCGATATCGTAAAATAACACCGGTTTGCAGGAGGATGGTGCTCCCATTCAGCAGATCACAGTGAAAAAGGCAGTGACAATTAGTAAATAACAAGTAGCGAAGATCGAAATGGCATTTGAAATTACCGGGAAAATCATTGATATTTTGCCCGTCAACCAGGTAAGCGACAAATTCAGGAAGCGCGAGTTTGTTATTGAGAAAAAGGACACAAGCAGCTCGAATGTGTTCATTGACTATATAAAATTTCAACTTGTACAGGATAAATGCGACCTGATCAATGAGTCGTTTCTCAATGAGGAAGTGAAGATCTGGTTTAACCTGAAAGGCAACAGATGGGAACGGGATGGCAAAGTGAATTACTTTACCAATCTTGATGCCTGGAAGCTCGAAAAAGTGACTTCTGCAGGAACTGATCAGAATAAATTACCGCGTAGTCCCCTGGAGGATATGCCCCCGGATAATGAGGAACTAAGCGACCTTCCCTTCTGAACCGTACTGAAAGAGACCGGAAATATCCGGTCTCTTTTTTTTCAGGTCCGTTGCAGTTAATGGAATATTAACAGTATTAAATCATTAATTGAATCAGATACTTTCACTAAGTTAGTGCAACCATTCCAATAAAGCGTGCAATATGAAAAACAGTCTGGTCATTCTGGCATTGCTGATATGCATGGGTACTGAGGCACAGGTCACTACGGTGACAGGAACCGTAAAGGGTCTAAGAAAATATGATATGCCGTATAACCGGTTTGTACAGCCGGCAGGTAAACAGGTATTCTTCGGTGATGAATCGCTCGAGAACCACGCCCTCGATGCAGCCCTTTCCCCTGACGGGAAATGGCTTGCAGTTGAGGAAAGGTTCAGCATAGTCTTCATCAGCACGGCTGATAATAGTGTCAAAGCGGTCCTGAGAAACAACGAGGTGGAGAATCTCAGGGGAGGAATGAACACCTATTCCGGGATCACCTGGAATGTCGGGCCCGACGGCCCTGAAGTTTACTGGAGCGCGGTTTCGGATATGGTGAGATCATTCGTCGTTTCGGCAAGGTGGGACGGTGCAAAGGCCTCCTTCAGCAAAATATTCGAATACAGGCCTGTTCCCCCTGCATATGTCGCCCTTCCAAATGAGATCCTTGTCAGAAAAGAGGCAAACGGCGATTATCTGTATGTGGTCCTGAACGGTAGCAATAAAGTAATAAAGCAGGATATTACGACCAGGGAGTTAATCTGGGCAGCTGATCCCGGGATCGCCCCTTATGGCCTGGCTTTTGCGGCCGGGAAGCTTTACGTCACTAACTGGGCTGGAAGGAAACCGGCAGAGGGCGACCGGGATATTGCCGGGATACCATGGGGCATTGCCAGGGTCGACAATGAAAGCATGGGCGGAGCGACAAGGGAAGGAAGCCTTGCTGTTATCAATCCGTCAAACGGAAAAATACTAAGGGAAATACTTGTAGGCCTGCACCCGAATGATATCATCTCCGACCGGAAAGGGGCATTCATCTATGTTGCCAATGCAAACAGCGATAACATATCGGTTATCTCAACCCGCAGCGATGAGGTGACGGAAACGATAAGCGTCAGGCTCCAGCCTGAGATCAATCCTTTTTTCGGTGATTCCCCGAACGGACTGTGCCTCTCTCCGGATGAGAAATATCTTTATGTCGCCAATGGCATGGACAATGCAGTTGCCGTGATCCGGCTCAGGGATTATAGCGCAAAAAGCACCTTCCATAAAAGCTTCGTGACGGGATTTCTCCCGACCGGCGCCTACCCCTCTTCAGTGACGATATCAAAAAAAGGCGCCCTCTATGTTTCAAACCTGGAAGCGATCGGCGCCCGGTCAGGCCTGAGCCATGCATCCACCAAGAATCTGATCTATAATTCCCATGATATGCTGGCTTCAATATCTGTGATACCTGTTCCCGGTGAAAAGACCCTTAGCGCATACACAGATACGGTAATAGCACTGAACGATCTTTCAAGAGCGCTCAGTGCGAGGGAAAAGCCCAGGGAAGGTGCAGGTCCCAAGCCCGTCCCGGACAGGATCGGTGAACCATCGGTATTCAAGCATGTTGTTTATATAATCAAGGAAAACAGGACATACGACCAGGTGCTGGGCGACATGAAACAGGGTGACGGCGATCCTGCATTATGCACTTATGGTGTCAATATTACGCCTAATACACACAAGCTCGCGGAGGAATTCCAGCTGCTCGATAACTTCATGGTATCAGGAAAATCTTCGGCGGAAGGTCACCAGTGGACCGATGCGTCGATAGTTACCGACTATATTGAGAAGAACGTAAGAGCCTGGTTCAGAGGTTACCCGCATGTACAGAACGATGCTTTGGTTTACGCTCCTTCAGGGTTCCTCTGGGACAATGGCATCAGGAACGGGAAGAAAGTAAGGATATATGGAGAAGCATCCTCCCCTATTATCGATGAGAAACTGAAATGGTCAGATGTATACAAGAAGTACAGGAACGGGGAGAAGGTGGATTTCACAAACAGTACGACGATCGAATCGGTGAAGCCCATACTGTCCATGTCCTACCCTTCGTACGGAAACCACGAGTTCAGTGATGCGATGAGGGCTGATGCCCTGATTAGGGAGCTGAAGGATTTCGAAGCCAGGGAAGGAGACCAGCTTCCTGAACTGATGATCGTTGCACTGCCCAACGACCATACCGCAGCCATCAGGTCGGGATACCCCACTCCCCGGGCAATGATCGCCGATAACGACTATGCTCTCGGAAGGATTGTGGAAGCCTTCACAAAAAGCCGCTTCTGGAAAAACACAGTGATCTTTGTTGTGGAAGATGATTCACAATCAGGATGGGATCATGTTTCAGCCTACCGGACTGTAGCCCTTGTAATAAGTCCCTATTCGAGACTTAACAAGACAGTCCACACATATTACACCCAGCCATCAATGGTGAGGACCATTGAACAGATACTCGGACTCCCTCCCATGAATATCCAGGATGCCATTGCAAACCCAATGACCGGATGCTTCATTCCGGAGCCGGACCTGAAACCCTATACTGCAATACCGAATAAGATTCCTCTCGATGAGATGAATCCTCAGATAATATCGCTCAGAGGCAAGGCGCTTTACTATGCAAAAAAGAGCATGCTCCCGGAATTTGACGGCGTCGACACGGGGAATGATGATCTCATGAACCGGATCCTGTGGTTTGCTGCCAGGGGAAATATACCATATCCGTCAAAATACACTGTTCCTTCCCATTTATTGGAAGATGATGATGACTAAGATTTTATCATAACAGAACAATGATGATCAATCCCCTGCTCGACAAATGGAGGACACCGAACGAAACGCCGCCTTTTGACCTGATTGAGGTTTCCCATTTCAGGCCCGCCATTGAAGCTGCTGTCAGGGAAGCCTCGGCGGAAATTGAAAAGATAGCCGGGAACCTGGAAATTCCCACTTTTGAAAATTCTGTCGACGCACTCGACAGGTGCTGCGAGAAAACCGGTAGGATCGCAGCTATCCTCTTCAACCTGAATAATGCCGATACGACCAGGGAAATGCAGGCAGCAGCACAGGAGATCTCCCCCATGCTCACAAGATTCTCCAACGACATAACACTGAATGAAGTCCTTTTCAAAAGGATAGATTCCGTTTACCAATCCCGGCACACTTCCGGGCTGACTGTTGAACAGCAAATGCTCCTGGAAAAAAAGCACCGGAGCTTTATGCTCGGCGGAGCAGGGCTTGGGGAAGAGGAACGGGACCGTTTCAGGAAGATCTCTGAAGAACTGTCTCAGCTCTCACTTAAGTTTGAGGAGAATGTCCTTGAAGAGACTAACGGTTTTTTGCTGCATATCCGGGATAAAGACGGGCTTGCAGGGCTGCCGGAGACCGTTGCCGGAGCTGCGGCTGCTGAGGCTGAAAAGCGCGGAATGGAGGGATGGATATTTACCCTGAATGCTCCAAGCTATATTCCCTTCATGAAGTACTCGGAACGGCGCGACCTCCGGGAAAAGCTTCTTAAAGGTTATGTATCAAGGGCATACCATGGAAATGAAAGGGATAACAGGCCGCTGGTGACAAGGATTGTCAATCTCCGCCTGGAAATTGCACGGATGCTTGGTTTCAGAGATTTTGCAGAAATGGTGCTCGGTGACAGGATGGCTGAGAACCAGGAGAATGTGGAACATTTCCTCGAAGACCTGTTCTCATGGTCGCATAAAGCAGCTCTCAGGGACCTTGAAAATGTCAGGAGCTTTGCCCGGGAAACCGGTCAGAACGGTGAGATCGAGCGTTGGGACTGGCCATTCTATTCTGAAAGGCTGAGGAGGGCAAAGCATGATTTTGATGACGAATCGCTCAGGCCCTTTTTCAGGCTTGAAAATGTTGAAAAAGCAGTCCTGGGCCTTGCAACACGCCTCTATGGAATAGCATTCCGTGAAACCGGAGAGATCCCCGTTTATCATCCGGAGGTCAGGACCTGGGAGGTGATCGATGAAAATGACTCCCTCCTGGCGATACTTTATATCGATTATTTTCCCCGCGAAGGAAAGAACGGCGGAGCATGGATGACCAGCTTCCGGGACCAGAAAAAAGAGAACGACGCCAGAGCCATACCACTGGTGTCGATTGTCATGAATCTCACCAGGCCGTCGGGTGCGGGGCCGTCACTGCTCACTTTCAATGAGCTTACCACATTCCTTCACGAATTTGGCCATGCACTTCATGCCATGCTTTCGCAGTGCACGTATGAGGGAATCGCCGGGACGAATGTGGCACGCGATTTTGTCGAGCTTCCTTCTCAGATAATGCAGAACTGGGCATTCGAGGAAGAGTGGCTAAGCACCTGGGCAGTTCATTATGTTACCGGGGAACCGATGCCTGCAGCGATCATACGGAAGATCCGCGAAGCGTCGGCGTTCAATGAAGGATATGCCTGCGACAGGCAGCTGAATTTCGGATTCCTCGATATGGCCTGGCATAGTGTAACGGAGTCGGTCGGACCTGATGTAAAGGGTTTTGAAGTCAAAGCAACAGAAAGGACCGAATTATTCCCCACGATCCCGGAATCCTGCATAAGCTGTTCATTTTCACATATCTTCGGAGGTGAATATGCGGCCGGGTACTACGGGTACAAGTGGGCGGAGGTGCTGGATGCTGATTCGTTCAGTCTCTTCAGTGAAAAAGGCATATTCAACAGTGAGGTAGCCAGGTCATTCAGGGAGAATATCCTCGAAAAAGGAGGAAGCGATAAACCGATGAACCTGTATGTGAAATTCCGGGGGAAAGCCCCTGACAACAAAGCCCTTCTCAAACGCAGCGGGCTGATCCGGTGACACGGAGATGTAAAAGATGCTATATTTGCAATTGTTTAAAGGAAGTCGATTTTTGAGGATAATATACTATAAATCAAGGCATTAATAAAATAATGATTCTTTTTTTCAAAACCGGCACAGGCAATATTATTGCTGCAGGATCCAATGCTGACCTGTCAGATCGTGACATCGATAAGCTTGCCTGGCTTTTCGGCAATGCCGCTTTACTTCGTCAGGACACCGTTAAGGGCATATTTATCGGACCAAGGAAGGAAATGATCACGCCCTGGAGTACAAACGCCGTCGAAATCACCCAGAATATGGGGATCGGCGGCCTGATGAGGATCGAAGAGTTCTTTCCCTCGGTTTCTGAGGGTCCCGGGCACGACCCGATGCTCCAGGCCGTGTACAGGGATCTCGGCCAGAAGCTGTTTACAATAGAAAGGGAGCCGGAAAAGATTGTCTATATTGAAAATATTGCAGAATACAATGAAAAAGAGGGTCTGGCCCTGAGCAATGATGAGATCGGCTACCTGGACCGCCTCTCCGGATCTCTGGGAAGAAAGCTCACCGACAGCGAAGTGTTCGGTTTCTCACAGGTCAACTCCGAGCATTGCCGTCATAAGATATTCAACGGGATCTTCCGGATCGACGGTGTAGAAAGGGATTCGACCCTTTTCCAGCTCATTAAGAATACAACTCATTACAACCGGAATAAGGTTGTGTCGGCATATAAAGATAACTGCGCGTTCCTGCAGGGGCCGGCCGCGGAGCAGTTTGCCCCGGCAACCCAGGACAAACCTGATTTTTTCGTAAACAAGCCTTTTGAATCGGTTCTTTCCCTCAAAGCTGAGACCCACAATTTCCCCACGACGGTTGAGCCCTTCAACGGCGCTTCTACAGGGACCGGTGGAGAAATCCGCGACAGGATAGCCGGCGGAAAAGGAGCATTACCGATTGCGGGCACGGCCGTCTATATGACCTCTTATCCAAGGCCCGGAGGGCCAAGACCGTGGGAAAAGGCAACCGAAGAAAGGGATTGGCTTTACCAGACTCCCGAAGATATCCTCATCAAGGCTTCGAACGGCGCCAGCGACTTTGGCAACAAATTCGGACAGCCATTGATCTGCGGATCTGTCATGACATTTGAATATTTCGGGAATGCCAGGAAATACGGGTACGATAAGGTGATCATGCTGGCAGGAGGGATAGGTATCGGGAAAAAGAAAGACAGCGGGAAAGACATCCCTGAGAAAGGGGACCTGATCGTCCTCCTTGGGGGAGACAATTACCGTATCGGAATGGGAGGAGGAGCGGTCTCTTCGGTCGATACCGGGAAATACGAAAGTGCCATCGAGCTCAATGCCGTGCAGAGGGCCAATCCCGAAATGCAGAAACGGGTATATAATGCAATAAGGGCTCTCGCTGAATCAGCCGCCAATCCGGTCGTCTCGATACATGATCATGGTGCCGGCGGGCATCTGAACTGCCTCTCAGAGCTTGTTGAAGCCACGGGAGGAAAGATCGATATAAGCAAGCTTCCCATCGGTGATCCGACCCTTTCGGCCAGGGAGATCATCGGGAATGAATCCCAGGAACGGATGGGGCTGGTGATTAAGAGTGGGGACATAGAGTTACTGAAGAGCATCGCTGAAAGGGAAAGGGCTCCGATCTATATCATCGGGGAGATCACCGGCGACCATCAGTTCACTTTTGAAAACAGCCGCACAGGTGAAAAGCCGATAGATATTTCCCTTGAAGCGCTTTTCGGAGATCCTCCCAGGACAACGATGGTGGATACGTCCGACAAAACAGGGTTCAGCGGACCCGGATATACCCGGGAAAAGCTTGTGGAGTATGTTGAGATGGTACTTCAGCTCGAGGAGGTCGCATGTAAGGACTGGCTTACGAATAAAGTCGACAGGTCAGTAACAGGGCGGCTCGCAAAACAGCAATGTGCTGGGCCTCTGCAGCTGCCGCTCAACGACCTTGGAGCAATAACCCTCGACTACCGCGGAAGATCCGGCATGGCCACATCAATCGGCCATGCTCCTGCGGCAGGATTGGTTGATCCGGCCGCAGGCTCGGTACTTTCCATTGCGGAGGCCCTCACAAATATAATCTGGGCCCCCCTCTCCGACGGCCTTAAAAGCGTTTCGCTCTCAGCAAACTGGATGTGGCCATGCAGGAATCCCGGTGAGGATGCCAGGCTCTATTCCGCGGTTGAGGCAGCCAGTGAATTTGCCATTGCCCTGGGAATCAATATACCTACCGGAAAGGACAGCCTTTCAATGACCCAGAAATATGGCGACCAGGTGGTCCTTTCACCCGGGACGGTGATCATCTCTGCGGCCGGTGAAATAAGTGATGTCAGGAAGATCGTGGAGCCTGTAATAGTGAATGATCCGTATACCAGTATCCTTTACATCGATTTGAGCCGGGATGCCTTCAAAACCGGGGGAAGCGCATTTGCCCAGGCCCTTAACACCATTGGTGATGAAGCGCCGACCGTTACAGATCCCCATTACTTTGCCAGGGTATTCCGGGTAATTCAGCTGCTTATCGGAAGAGGCAAAATTCTTGCCGGCCATGATATATCTGCTGGCGGAATGATCACAACCCTTCTGGAGATGTGCTTTTCGAACCCGGAGGGCGGCCTAGATATCGACATTACCGCTGTCGGCCAAGAAGATACCGTCAAGGTGCTGCTTAGCCAGAACCCGGGAATTATAATCCAGGTAAAAGATGTCAATGAAATTTCAGAGATTCTTCTTGAGGACGGAATCTCCTACCTGTATATCGGGCATCCCGTTGCCAGCCGTTCAATCAGGCTGACAAACAATGATGAAGTCACACTCTTCGATATCGACAAGCTGAGGGATAAATGGTTCTGGTCCTCCTATCTTCTCGACCGCCGTCAAAGCGGTAAAGAACTTGCCCGGGAAAGATTTGACAATTACCGCAATCATGTTCTCTCATATAAATTCCTTGATTTCCAGGGTACTTTCAGGTCGTTGGGGATCACCCCTGACCGACAGAAAAGATCAGGCATCAGGGCAGCGATCATAAGGGAAAAGGGGGTCAATGGCGACAGGGAAATGGCGTATGCGCTCTGGCTTGCCGGGTTCGATGTGAAGGATGTTCATATGACCGACCTGATCAGCGGAAGGGAGACCCTCGAAAGCATAAACATGATAGTCTTCGTTGGCGGCTTCTCAAACTCCGATGTGCTTGGTTCCGCAAAGGGATGGGCCGGGGTTTTCAAATACAATGAAACCGCACGCAGGACACTTGAAGCTTTCTATGGCCGGGAGGATACATTATCCCTCGGAGTGTGCAACGGATGCCAGCTTATGGCAGAGCTCGATCTTATCTACCCTGATCATAAAGAGTCCCTGAAGCTTCTCCATAACAAATCAAACAAATTTGAATCCGGGTTCCTGAAAGTCACGATACCCGGGAACGATTCGATAATGCTCGGGAACATGTCCGGAATGGAACTGGGCATATGGGTGGCACATGGAGAAGGACGGTTCAGCATGCCATATCCGGAGGATAAATACAATGTGGTATTGAAGTACAGCAGGAGCACATACCCTGCAAACCCTAACGGATCGGATTTTGATGTTGCAGGGGTTTGCTCGTTTGACGGGAGGCACCTGGCTGTTATGCCTCATCTGGAAAGAGCTTTCCTTCCGTGGCAATGCGGCTATTATCCTTCAGAAATGAAGAATGATGAAGTAACACCATGGATAAAGGCGTTTGTAAACGCCAAAAAATGGATTGAACGAAAGCTCAGCGGGTCATCGGAGTGAGGATCACCGACATCAGCCTTGTATCAGTCTGCGCTTTTGAGATTTGCTCCCGTGTCTCCTTGCTGAGGACCTTTTCGCTTATGACCTGGATATTGTACTGTCCTGGTTCAGAGATATAAAACGACCCGAGATAGGAATCGGCCCTGAAAAACGGGAAAGTAACATCGGAGGAATTACGTACGATTTTGTCACAGCCTGGCTTGATCTCGATTAGCTTGTCCATGAATGACACCTTAACCGGTTCGGTATATTTAAGGTTTGTTGTATCAGTTGTGGCGCTCGACAGCCAAAGCTTATACCTGCCAGGTTTTGATACGATAAAACTCCATTCAGCAGTATTGCTCGAAGGATCGATAGTGTTACTGTAGCACGCCGCCTTATCCAGGTTTAGAGCCAGGGTCCCGTCATCCTGCTGCAGGATGGCACTTCCTTTTTCAGCATCATTACCTTTGTTTTTCCCGCATGACCCGCCCAAAAGCATAAGTACGGATACTAAAGCAATCAGTTTGCCTTTCATTGTAACTAATTTGTTATTAACGAGTAACTAAGATTATAAAATCCCTGACAGGATTCAACCACAAATTTTACAAATAAAATCTGATAAAAAATGTAAATCAGACCATGTTTTGACTAACTCACCTTTTTTTTTTATTAACAACCAAAAGGATGAATTTGTTCTCCCGGGGGATCAGACTTTGGAAGTCTCTATGGGATTTGGGATTCTTTGCTTTTTCATTCCATTTGCAACCGGCTTAACTATTGATTCTGCAACGATTTCCGCAATATCGGCGACCCTGATCTTCGTTTCGGCAGAAATGGTTTTCTTGCATAGGGGGCACGCTGTTGCAATATAGTCGGGAGCAGGCGCAGAGAGGGCTGCAGCTGCAAATGATGCGATCTTATGCTTGTCGGGACTCTGGAGCCTGAGGTTGGCAAGGCTGCCTCCGCAGCACAAGGAGTTCCCATCGTCATATCCGGTTTTTTCCAGGTCAGCCACGTGCCTCAGCACCTCCTTTGGCTCATCATAAACACCTGAATTCCTCCCTAATTCGCATGGGGAATGGTATGTGACCCGCTTGTTCAGGTAGTTCATTTTGACGGTTTCGTCCTCGATGAGCTGCTTTATGAACTGGGTATGATGAAGTACTTCAACATCGAGGTAATAGCTTTCCCTGAATACCTTATAGCATATCGGGCACGAAGTGACGAGGGTATGCGCCCCCGATTTCCAGATCAGCCTTGAGTTGAAATTTATAAGCTCCCTGGCTTCCCTGTCGTTCCCTGCCAGCATCAGGGGCCTGCCGCAGCAGACTCCTCCGTCTTCATCCATAAAACTCCACTTCATCCCAGATGCATCCAGGATCTTTACCATTGAATTTTTGATTGACGGGGTAAGATGCGTCATGCATCCTGCGAAGTAAAGGATGTCGGCTTTTTCAGGCTTCCTGGCCGGGAGGAAGTCATATGAGGGCTTTGATGCAGGTTGTTTCGCGGTGACCGGAACAGGGTTCGTCCTGAGGTACCCATGCCAGATATTATGGATCCCGTTCCCCGCTCCTGCTGCCCTGCGTTGTATCATCCGTATTGATGTCAGCTCGATCCCCACAGGGCATTTTACATCGCACCTGCCGCACATCAGGCAGTTGAAGACAATCCCGGATGTGTCCTCATCCTTTCTTATCGCCTTTAGAAGGTAAGCGGACTGTATGTTGTTTATTCCCGCCGAAAAGCTCATCTGGCACGCATCGATGCATATTCCGCACGAAGAGCAGGAATGGACCTCGACCTCTGAGTAAGTACCGGCTTTATCACCAGTCCTGATCCCTGAGTTTCTCATGAATATTAGGAATAGCTCCGTGGGGATGTGCATATATCTTGTGAGAGGAAGCAAAACGAAGAAAGTTCCCAGGGATAGCGAATAAAGCCACCAGAATGGGTATGCCGCCTGTTTGGCCGGAAGAAATGAATTGAACCAGGCTCCAAGGGTACCCGTCAGGAAGCTTCCGGTTCCATAGGCCCCTGAGGTAAGGCTCTCAGCCAATAGCCTGCTCGGGAAAATAAGCCATAATGAGGCCAGTGCAATCTTATCAAGGTGTTTTAGCCTGGTCGTTTTCTTCATCCCGACGCTTTTCGATGAAAATCTTTTAATGATTGCAAGGATAAGCCCTGAAAGAATGAATGCAAGGACCAGGTCCATCAGGAATGCGTACCCGTTTTCAAACGCTGTTTTTCCATGATCGGGGTTGAAGAACCTGAAGAAAATTGCCATATGCGGGGGGTTCAGGTGATGGGAACCGAAAATGTCCGCTTCAATGGTGCCGAAAAGGATCAGGAGGAACCATCCGAAAGCAAGGCTCATATGCATATAGCCGAGCCGTAGATTGGTCTTCAGGATCTTCCTGTGGATAAGGCTCTCCAGGAAGATCTCTTTCAGGCTCTGTCCGAACGCCATGCCGAAGAATCCACGCTGAAGCCTCAGCTTGTCGGGTCTCGAAAGGTTCCGGAACCAGATTATGCTTCGGCCCACGACATAGATCAGGATGAAGTACAACCCAATATTGAATGGTATTATAAAAGGGTCAAAGTGCATTTATTCCGAATTTTTTAAAGGCTTCCCTCGCTGTGATAACCACATTCCTGGTGTTCACCCCTCTCGGGCAGACGAGTATGCATTTACCGCAGAGCATGCATTTCCTGATATCGCTGCCGGGTTTCCTGTTTTCACCCCGGTGGATGAGGATATTTATTTCCCTCAGGCTGAATTCCGTAAAATTTCCAGTCGTACAAGTGGCAGCGCAGCCTCCGCATGCAATACACAACCTGAAGCTCGGCTCCTTCTCTGCAATATACTCCGCAACGGCATGGTTATTGGCATCATAATCTATGACCCTTGCTTTTGAAAGCGAATAACCAAACCTGTTCATCGTTGTCAATGCTTGTTTGTAAGATAATTCAGGACGTCCGAAACTGCTCCGCGGGCATGGGAGATCGTTTCGGTTATATTCATCGGTGCAGTACATGCGCCTGCATAAAACACTCCCTTGATATTGCTGATGTTGCTCCCGAAATGATAATCGGCCGGTGCAAAGAACCTGTTGACACCCCTGTTAAGCTTACCTGATATATCAATTGCTTCCCCGTCCTTTGACATCTCCATCCCGGCCATGAGAACAAGCAGATCCATTTCGATCCTCAAAGGACGACCAGCAAGGGTATCTTCCACTTTGGTGACAAGCTTTCCTTCAATATTCTCGCTTACCTCAGAGACCTTGCCTCTTATGAAACTGATCCCATATTTCTCCTGAGCCTCCCTGTACATCTCCTCATATAAAGCACCTCCCATCCGCATATCCATATAAAAGCAGAAGACCTTTGATCCCGGAATGAGCTCCTTTAACCCGATGGCCTGTTTGACGGCAGTGATACAGCAAAGCTTCGAGCAGTAAAGGTTCCCGGATTTTTCATCCCTGGATCCGACGCAGTGTACAAACCCGATCTTTTCAGGCTCTCTTCCATTCCTGAGAAGGATGCTCTTATCCCTGAACATCGACTCAAGGTCGGCAGAGGTTATAACGTTGTCATAAATGCCGTAACCGTACTCCTCCTTTCGTTCTGACCTGAAGAGATCAAATCCTGAAGCAATCAGGACCGCATCACCGTGGAATTCCTTGCCTGATGAGGATTTTAAACGGAAACTTCCTCCCTTTTTGTCAAATCCGCTTATGAGTTCCCCTGTGACCAGGGTAATATTATCATGTTTAAGCTGCTTCCTCAGATAGTCAATAACCTCAGAACTGCTTCTCCTGTCAGGAAACAGGTGATGCCAGTTCCTTACATGGCCTCCGATCGTTGATTCCTTTTCAATGACTGTCACTCCAATGCCCGACCTGGCAAGCTGACCTGCAGCCTCCACTCCGGCGGTTCCGCCCCCGATAACGATTACATTTCCGGTCATCTCAGCAGTTAATCAGGTTGCGGGGTATTGGCATCTGCACACCATCCTTTGTCTTGTACTTGTCTTCAGGATCAAATTCCACCCCCATTTTCCTTAACAAAGGCTCGGATTGCACCATATGGTACTGTAATCCAAGGTTCCATGGATTGTACCCCAGCACAAGGCCCGCCAGCTCTTCATAAGTAAGAACGGGGATCGAGTCACCGCTGGGTCCGAAGGTCACTCCTTCCATTTCACGGATCGTATATTGCCATTTGTCCATGAACATATTGCATCCCGGACAATTAGTAAGTATAAAATCCGGCTTATATGGTTCCATGGAGGCAAATTTCTTTGCTGTATTTGAGACCGAATAACCCCGGTTTGCCTGTACCAGATATTGCCTGAACCCGAATCCGCAGCAATGCCGTCTTTCAGGATAATCGATTATTTCTCCTCCCCAGGCTTCTGCCATCCCGCTGAGCACACGGGGGAATTCTGCACCTCCGACCCCGTGTTTCGGGAACATCTTGGAATAATGGCACCCGATATGTTCAACCACCTTAAGCGGTTCGCCCGTCTGGTGATTTATCAGCCGGTACTTTGCCCTCGAAGCGATCTCGTCGCGGAACTTATAAATAATATCACTGGTATGGGCCATATTCTCAGGCACATCAAATTCCCGCCCGGTAGCCTTGAAGAGAAATTCACGCGTCCTCTCCAGCTGTTCGGGAAAATGCTTCCATGTTTCGAGAATTTCGGTGTAAATGCCGAAAGACGTGACACAGGATATTGCGATGTTTTTGTATCCCGACTCCTTCATCAGGGCAAAATGCCTTGCTACTACGGTCATGATGGTTTCGATTGGCACTATATCGCCATGATAGCCGATACCTGTACATGTGGTGTGCGACGGATTTTCAAAAACATCCTTCCCTAGTCCGTTCCTCATGAAGTCAAGAAAAAATTGCTCTGATCCCGGGAAGAAACTCTGCCTGATACAAGATCTGACATAGAAAAAATGATCATCAGCTATTTCTTTCTGATATTCCGACCAGACTCTCTTTTTCCCTTCATTTTCCATACTCTTCGATAATTTCAGGAGGTATGCTTGCCGTTATTAGCCGTATAAACTTCAATAAAATATTCATTATCGGTACCTTCATCTTTAAACTCGAGCCCAAGTTCTGTAGCTTTCTTCCTCGAGTGCTCCTCAATTGATTCAAAAAACCTGGTACCCCCGGTCACCTCAAAGATCTTTTTAAGTTCATCCCTGGCATCCTCAGGGATCCTCCTCAGCGGCCCTGTTCCGTATTCGTCAATCTTGCCTCCGAGTCTTTCAAACACATCGTGGGTATGGTTAAGAATATATTCCCAGATCGGGCCCTGTTCGGGGTGCATATCAGGATTTACCGCATAGGAAGCAACACAGTACCCATATCTGAAAATATTCTCACCAACTGTCCTTTTAATGGCAAATTGCTGCCGTCCTTTTTCCGATTCGGCAAAAAGACCTGTTTTTTGAGACAATGTACGCAATGCCATAATGACCAGGCCCGGGGTATTTCCCCTGGGGCATCGTGTCTTGCACGACATGCATTCCCCGCAATACCAGATAGTATCCGATCTGAGAAGCTCGCCGATCGCATCATTGTCGCCCGACTGTACCATATCGATCACTTTCCGCGGGTCGTAGGTGTAGAATTCAGCAGCCGGACAAATTGCAGTGCAAACACCGCAATTCATGCATGCATTGAGCCCTTCCTTAAATCTTATGTCCTGTTTAAGAAGTTCTGTGTAATTTTCCATCCGGGATCCGGTTAGGCCTTTTGATTGTTATTTTATTAACAACAAAATTATCTGTTTGGGCTTAAGTCTATAAGAGGGTTAAAGCCTATTTTTCGAGGGGTATAAATACGTAGTGGGGAAGAGAAGGGTGTAAAGGGTGTGAAGGGTGTAAAGGCTCCAAACCTGCAGGACCGCATGACTTGCAGGACTAAATTTAGTACATTTGAATTATGAAACTGATAGCTGACAGTGGAGGAACAAAGACTCAATGGTGTGGTGTAACTTCATCGTCGCGCTCAGGAATCATCACGACTATCGGGCTTAATCCAAATTTCGTCCCCGACAGTACGATTACCAGTGTCGTTTCAAACCAGGTACTTCCGGGGTTGAAGGGCAACAATGTAACTGAAGTCTGGTTCTACGGTGCGGGATGTGCAAATGAAGCCACCGGAATGCGGGTAAGAAATGCCATTGAAGCCGCCCTGCCTGGTTCCGCCATAAATGTTTCGTCGGACCTCACTGGTGCCGCCCGGGGACTTCTGGGCCGGGGAAGCGGATTTGTCTGCATGATCGGAACCGGCTCCAATTCAGGTTATTACGATGGTGAGAGTATAACAAAGAACGTGCCGCCGCTGGGATTTATCCTTGGCGATGAGGGAAGCGGGGCATTCATGGGAAAAAGACTACTTGCGGATTTTCTAAGGGGAATAATGCCTTCCGGACTGGCTGAAGAGTTCAGGCAAAGGTATGGCGCCGAAAAGGACGATGTGGTAAGCCATGTTTACGCCGGAGTTTTTCCCAGCAGGTTCATAGCCGGCTTTGTGGAATTCATAAATCAGTACCTGCAGAACGGATACTGCAGGGACCTTGTCACTTCGTCATTTGAAGAGTTTGTGGAACGGAATCTTAAACTGTATGGGACCGGCGGCACGACTGAAATTGCAGTCTCCGGATCAGTTGCATGGTACTTCAGGGAAATACTGGAGGAAGTTTTCCGGAGAAACGGCTACGTTGTATCCGTATTGGCAAGAGATCCGATTGAAGGGCTCATCAGATTTCATCAAACCAGCAACTAACCACCCGTCAATGATAAGTACAACAGAATCCGAATCCCATTATGACAACCTGGATAAAATGCCTGTCAGGGAACTTCTGGAATCAATTAACGCCGAGGACCAGAAGGTTCCCCTGGTAGTGAAGGGATGCATTCCATCCATCGAAACGCTTGTGGAGGAGATCGTTGCCAGGATGAAAAAGGGCGGACGGTTATTCTACATTGGCGCAGGAACCAGCGGGAGGCTTGGAATAGTGGATGCCAGCGAGATACCGCCAACATTCGGCCTTGATCACGGCTGGGTCGTCGGGCTCATTGCAGGCGGCGACAAGGCAATAAGGAAAGCCGTGGAAATGGCTGAGGACAACGATGAACTGGGGTGGAACGAGCTGCAATCCTTCAGCCCGACAACAAACGATGTAATAGTTGGAATAGCCGCATCCGGCACAACACCTTATGTCGTTGGCGCACTGAGGAGAGCCAGGGAGAACGGGATATTCACGGGAGCCATTACCTGCAATCCGGGCACGCCTCTTGCTTCATTTGCTGACGTTCCGGTTGAGGCTGTAACAGGGCCCGAGTTCGTGACGGGCAGCACCAGGATGAAGGCGGGCACAGCCCAGAAGCTTATACTGAACATGATCACCACTTCAGCCATGATCCGCCTGGGAAGGGTAAAGGGCAACAAGATGGTGAACATGCAGCTCACCAATCAAAAGCTGATCAGAAGGGGAACGAAAATGATCTCTGACGAGCTTGGATTCGATGCCGAAACATCACGTAAGCTCCTGCTTCTTCACGGGTCGGTGAAGAAGGTGCTCGATGCTTTCAGGGGGAAGGGAGGGTGAAGAAAGGCGTGAGGCGTCAGGCGGATTGCACGATCGCACGATCGCAAGATTGCAAGATTGCACGATTGCACGATTGCATGATTTAATTTTCTTAC
>JGI20215J15232_1000033_pt1 | contig 55649 bp, 42 predicted proteins | sample WetSurMetagenome_2_FD_15232 | JGI IMG/M metagenome (IMG submission 15232) | reverse complement strand
AGTTAACAATCTACACTCCCAAATCCCTCAGTGCCTCCTCGAGCGACCGGATCTTTGACTCGGTATCGCTTTTCTTCTTCTTCTCCAGATCGATGACCTGGGCAGGAGCATTCTTTACAAACTTCTCGTTTTCAAGCTTTTTCAATATTGAATCCAGGAATCCCCTGTAATAGTCAAGATCTGTCTTTATCCTGTTGATCTCGCTTTCAGCATCGACCCTGTTGCCGAGGGGAATGAAAAATTCGGTGGTCCCGATCATGAATGATGATGATCCCTCCGGTTTCTGACCGGTAAACCTGACCCCGGAAATGTTGCACAGCCTGACTATTACCGGCAGGAGTTCATTATCGTACTCACCCTTGTTGCATTTGATGATCAGTTTAATGGGATCCCTGTTAAGAATTCCCTTTNCCTTCCTGATCGAACGGATGGCGGTTACCGTCTCACGGGCGATTTCGAAGCGTCCTGTCAGACCTGCTGAATACCTGCCGGAATGCGGCATGCTGCTTACCATAAGGCTTTCACCTTCCTTTCTATCGGAGATCAGGTGCCAGAGTTCCTCCGTAATGAACGGCATGAATGGGTGGATCACATGCAGGAGACCGTCGAAAATATCGATGGTGGCATCATAGGTTTTCCTGTCGATATGCATTTTGTATTCGGGCTTGACAATCTCGAGGTACCAGCCTGAAAAATCATCCCAGAACAACTTGTAGGTATTCATCAGGGCCTCGGAGATCCGGAATTTCCGGAAGTTGGAATCGATCTCTCCAAGGGCTTTTTTCAATGTCTCGTTCATCCATCTGACAGCTGCTGCAGATGATTCCGGCTGGGGGATCCCGTCATCGGTCTTCCAGCTTTTCACCAGCCTGAATGCGTTCCAGATCTTGTTGGCAAAATTCCGTCCCTGCTCAGGAAGCGAATCGTCATAAAGCAGGTCATTCCCCGCGGGTGAACAGAGCATCATGCCAACCCTGACGCCGTCGGCCCCATACTTTTCAATGAGCTCGAGCGGTTCGGGGGAATTCCCGAGCGATTTGGACATCTTCCTCCTTTGCTGGTCCCGGACCAACCCGGTCAGATAAACATTGCCAAAAGGCTTCTCTCCCCTGTATTCATATCCTGCAATTATCATCCTGGCAACCCAGAAGAACAGTATCTCCGGGGCAGTGATCAGGACACTAGTCGGGTAATAATATTTTATATCCGGATTGTCGGGGGAATTGATCCCGTCGAAACAGGTTATCGGCCATAGCCATGATGAGAACCATGTATCGAGCACATCCTCATCCTGCCGCAGATCATTCGGTCCCAGGTTCATATTCCCGCTCCTTGTCCTCGCCAGCCTGAGGGCCTCCTCAGCCGTTTCCGCAACCACAAATTCATTGTTTGCATAATACCAGGCCGGGATCCTGTGGCCCCACCACAACTGCCTGCTGATGCACCAGTCACGGACGTTCTCCATCCAGTGACGGTAAAGATTCCTGAACTTTGCAGGATGAAGGTTCACATCCCCGTTAAGGACTGCATCGAGGGCGGGCTTTGAGATATCTGCCATTTTCAGGAACCATTGTACTGACAGTTTAGGCTCGATCACAGCATTCGTCCTCTCCGATCTCCCTATTTTATTGTTGTACGCTACAACCTTCACGAGACTGCCGGTCTTCTTCAACTCAGCCTCTGCCAGGTCCCTGGCGGCAAACCTGTCGACTCCGGTGAACATGCCCGCTTCTGCACTCAGGGTTCCATCGTCGTTGAAGACATCGATCGACGGCAGGTTATATTTTAATCCTATCTCATAGTCATTGATATCGTGTGCCGGGGTTATCTTGAGGCAGCCTGTTCCAAACTCCATATCGACATAGCTGTCGAATATGAACGGGACTTCCCTGTTGACCATCGGGACGATCACCTTTTTCCCCCTGAGCCCCGTGTACCTCTCATCGACAGGATTTGCGCATACGGCAGTGTCGCCAAGGATGGTCTCGGGCCTCGTGGTAGCTACGGTCACATAGTTGTCCTCCCCGACGATCCGATACCTGACATAATAGAGCTTCGATTTCTCCTCGGTATAATTGACTTCCTCATCAGAGACAGCGGTCCTCGCTTCAGGATCCCAGTTCACCATCCTCACTCCCCTGTATATCAATCCCTTGTTGTACAGATCGACGAATACCTTCATGACCGATGCTGACCTTTTCTCATCCATGGTAAACAGCGTCCGGTCCCAGTCGCACGATGCCCCGAGCCGTTTAAGCTGCTCCAGGATTATTCCGCCATGTTTTTCCTTCCATTTCCATGCATGTTCAAGGAATTCCTCCCTGGTAAGGTCCCGTTTTTCAATACCCTGTGATTTCAGCAAAGCCACTACTTTTGCCTCGGTGGCGATAGATGCATGATCTGTCCCGGGCACCCAGCAGGCATTCCTGCCCATCATCCTTGCCCGTCTCACAAGTACATCCTGGATGGTATTGTTGAGCATGTGGCCCATATGAAGCACCCCTGTTACATTCGGCGGGGGGATCACAATCGTATAGGGTTCGCGTTCGTCGGGGGTGCTCCTGAAATAACCGTTTTTCATCCAGTAGGCGTACCATTTGGATTCTGTCACGGATGGCACATATTTTGAGGGTATATCCATAGCCTGATCGTGTAATGTTTTTGCGAAAGTGCAAAATTATAAAAATTCATTATATTAGGCGATTGTGAAAAGAAAAGGAATTCAGTAATCACGTGTGTGTTCAGAACTAAGAATCATTCAAAATGAAAATGACAGTAATTAAGCTCATCGGGTTTGGGATCGTGCTGACAGGATTATTATCGACGACCGGTTGTGAATTGAATAACAATCCGGATCCGGGAAACCAGAAACTTACCCATAAAGATTCTCTTTGCATCATGCTCCTCAGCAACGTGCGGCAGGACAGCATAGGCCTTACAGTTGACAAGCTTACGGAGTTCAGTTCAAGGTTTGCGCTTGCTCCCAACAGAAAGGAAATTGCCCTGGCGATCCGTGATATGTTCAAAAAAGTTGGTTACGAAAATGCAGCGATTGATTCATTCCAGGCTTCCAAAACATGGAACGGGCAGGATTATACGACCTGGCAGTATAACGTCATAGCGGAGCTTGAGGGGACCGTTCACCCCGATTCCGTGAATATCGTCTGCGCCCATTATGATGATATCGTGACTAACGGGGATCCTTTCACGCATGCCCCGGGAGCCAACGATAATGCAAGCGGAGTTGCAGGCATGATCGAGGTGGCAAGAGTGATGAAGTATACCGGGTACAAGCCTGCGATCAGCACACGCTTTGTGGCACTTGCCGCCGAAGAGATCGGACTTCTGGGCAGCGCCGACTTTGCAGGTAAGCTTGCCCTCTCTGGGAAACCGGTCAATATTGTGATAAATCATGATATGATCGCCAAGGTAAACAATCCCAACTACCTGTTCTGGACAATGAAGATCATTTTCAACGCCAACTCCTTCAGCCTGGCGAACGGAACTTCATCCCTTTGCAGCAAGTATATCGGGATCTATGTTCTCGGGGATTCAACAAAAAGCAGGAAGGTCGACAGCTATCCGTTCTCTCAGAAGGGATTTAAGGCAATGTCGTTCACATCTGCCGATTCCGATATTAATTACCACACGACAAATGATCTGACGATCTATTGCAACATCGATTACAGCAGCCTGATCACCGGCCTCTCATGCGTCACGCTGGTGTATCACGACTAATCGGTTAACTGGTTAGCTGGTTAGCTGGTTAACTGGTTTACTGGTTAACTGGTTTGCTGGTTAGCTGGTTAACTGGTTTGCTGGTTAACTGGTTTGCTGGTTATCTGCATGATTGCATAATCGCATAATTGCATAATTGCACAATTGTCCCGATTGCACGATACTGCATTGCACGATTGCACTGTTTTTCTTAATTTTGGCAGGTTTTCTGGTTAATTACTTTTAAGATATGCCATCGATTTCAGAAAAAGCCAGGCTTATGCCGGCATCACCCATAAGGAAACTGGTCCCCTTCTCGGAAGAAGCAAAAAGAAAAGGAAGGAAGGTTTACCACCTGAACATAGGCCAGCCTGATATCCCGACCCCCGATGTGGCCCTCAACGCGATAAGGAACCTCGATCTGAAAGTGCTTGAGTACAGCCATTCCGCAGGGAACGAATCGTACAGGCGAAAGCTCGCCGCTTATTACCAAGGAATCGGGATTGACATTGATATCAGCGAAATAATGGTCACCACCGGCGGTTCGGAGGCTGTTCTCTTTGCCCTGATGACCTGCCTGAATCCCGGAGATGAGGTAATTACACCGGAACCGTTCTATGCAAATTACAATGGTTTTGCAGTTACTGCAGGAATCAGGATTGTCCCGGTGACTTCATATATTCAGAATGATTTCGCGCTTCCTCCGATAAGGGAGATCGAGAACCTGATAACCCCGAAAACTAAAGGGATAATAATCTGTAATCCGAACAATCCCACCGGCTACCTTTATTCCAGGGAGGAGCTCCTGCAGATAAGGGATATCGTGAAGAAGCACGATATCTATCTCTTCTCGGATGAAGCTTACCGGGATTTCTGTTATGACGGGGCTAAACACTTTTCAGCGATGAACCTGGAAGGAGTGAGCGCGAATGTGGTGCTGGTCGATTCTGTTTCAAAACGATACAGCGAGTGCGGAGTTCGTATCGGCGCCCTTATTTCGAGGAACCGGGAAATAATGTCGGCCGCCCTCAAGTTTGCCCAGGCGCGGCTTTCACCTCCCGGACTTGGCCAAATCGCCTCTGAGGCTTCGATCGATACCCCGCAGGAATATTTTCACAACGTAAACAGGGAGTATACTGCAAGGCGCGATTTCATGGTCGATGCGCTCAATAAAATCCCCGGTGTCTATTGCCCGAAGCCGAAGGGTGCCTTCTATACGATCGTCAGGCTGCCGGTTGACGACAGTGATCAGTTCGCACGATGGCTCCTCGAAGAATTCGAGTATAAGAACCAGACAGTGATGGTGGCACCGGCTTCCGGCTTTTATTCGACTCCCGGATCGGGAAAGGATGAAGTCCGCATCGCATACGTTCTTAAGATCGATGACCTCAGGAATGCCATTGAGACTCTCGGGGAAGCGCTTAAAGTGTACCCTGGGAGGAAGTAACCTGGCCCGGCACGGGATCTTTATAAAAACTTCAGGATGAACAGCAGGCTGAACTGTATTGCAATCGACGACGAACCGCTGGCCCTTGACCTGATCGGCGAGTTCTGCTCAAGAATTCCCTTCCTCACTCTGACCGGTACATTCACGAACCCGTTCGATGCTGTCCAGGTGCTAAATAACGACAAGATCGACCTCCTGTTCATTGATATAAGAATGCCGCAGATCTCGGGGATCGAATTCCTCCGGACCCTTTACAATCCGCCGTTGGTCATCATAACATCAGCATTCAAGGAATACGCTTACGACGGGTATGAAAACAATGCTGTTGATTTCCTGCTGAAGCCTTTCACCTTCGAGCGGTTCTCAAGGGCGGTGAACAAGGCTTTTCAGCATCTCAGGATAAAGCTTCCCGCTGAGAACCAGGAGTATTACAATTCTGTCCCGCTACCGGGATTCCTTATGGTGAAGGTGGAATACAGCACCATCAGGGTGGACCTGAACGACGTTTTGTACATTGAGGGCCTTAAGGATTATGTGAAGATATTTACCGAAGGGAAGCTGGTCCTGACAAAAACTACCATGAAAAACATAATGGGGAAGCTTCCCCCCTCTCTCTTTTTCAGGGTACACAAATCATATATAGTTGCTGTCGACAAAATCGACATGATCGAGAACAGCCGCATAGTCATCGGCAATCAGAGGATACCCATCGGGGAATCGTTCAGGAGTGGCTTCTTCAGGATGCTTAACAGGAGCCTGATCTGAACCTGTTACATGTACTTCTGTTTCTGGAACCAGAGCGCCCTCAGTGCGAAATCGAGATGCAGGGTAACGAAGTTTTCCCTGAACAGGTCTTTTGTTCTGATCCCGTTCTGGCCAAGCTCAAGCGATACATTGACAACACTCACGACACCCTTCAGCGGAATGCCTGCGCCCATGGTCACTCCGTAATAATTGACAGGAGTTCCCTGTATTATATAAGGTGACCCCTTGTATTCGGCACCGAAGCGGTAGAACATCATCCTTGAAGTCCCTTTGTTCAGTCCCAGCGACGGGAACTCGACGCCAAGGGATATCCGGTTACTTGTCCTTCCCTGTATAAGGGGATTTTCAAATTTGATATCTTTCCAGATGCTCCTTTCAAAATCTACACCGGCGTGAAAATAACCCTTCCTGAATGACAAACCTGCGCCAAAATCCTGCGGAATGCTGTAATTGTGCGTTCTGTTCTTTAGCTCAGTGGTTCCGGTGTTGGTTGTAACAGTTGTTACATTGCTGGTATTAAGGGCCTTGCCGTTGCTGTAGATAAGTCCTATGCAGAAATTGCTGCTTTTGACATCAAAGTGATAATTCAGGCCATACCTGAAGGTGATATTGGAAACATAGGTGATGTCCTTAAGTGAGTATGCAAGGGCTGAAGATGCCTCGCTATGGGTGACGTTACCAAACAGGTAATAGGCATTGACGCCTGCAGAGAGGTTTTTGAAGATCTTGAGCGAGCCACCGAGGTAAACCTGGTTCACTCCGCCCTCCCCGGAATACTCCTTATCGAACGACTGAACGCTGCCGCCGAGGACCGAGGTTGAATTGATATTGTATCCTATTGAGCTGTAAGGTGTGAATCCGAAGCTCGTGGAAAGCCTTTTGGAGATCCTGAAGCCCATTAAGATGTACTTCAGGTTCCCATTGACCAGGGATTGATTCTCCTTTATGGTCGAAAACCTGGTGTACTTCCCGAAAACGCCTACCTCAAAAATTGAAAGCAGGGAATCAAGTCCGCTGTACGATGCCGGATTCTGCATGTTGATGTACTGGTCCGACATGAACCCTATCCCTGTGCCGCCCATGCCTTTTGAAAACCCCGAGCTTTGCTCCTCGGGTGTGCCAAGGCCGAACATCGAATAAGGAGACGATGTCACCTGCGAATATGCACTGCCGGTCATAATGCAGGATATAAATACTACTAACAGTGATGATATAAAGATCTTATGCATTTCGCGGTTCAGTATGACAGGTAAAACACTCTAAGCTTCACCGGGGGATTCTTGCATTCCACAATAAGCCTGTCGAGTGATGATTTCAGTCCAGACTCGCTCAATCCTATGGCAAGCGCATGGTTATAGTCAAAAAACATATCAGAGATTTCGGCATTTATAAAATTCGAGATGTCGTACGTGTACCTGGTATCCTCGTTATAAAGATTGTCATAATTGAACGTGGCGACCAGGGGAACATTTTTTGAATCAGTCAGGATATTCAGTATGACATTGCTTTTATTTGTGTCGTAAATGTACATTTTCGTCGGCAGCTTAAAGACATCAAAGCTGTTTGCCACGGGAGCGGCAATAAGTTCAGATCTCAGGATCTTCCACTGGCTTGACAGGAACAGGTTCTGAAGTGTCGGGAACTGGATCTTTGGAACAAGCCCGACGAGGCCTTGCATGTATGCCCTGTTATATGTATTGACCGATGATACCCTGTGACTCGTTTTGATGCCATCTAGCGGGGTCCCTGAAAAATCAGACCTGACACGGTTGAACTGATGGGCGGCATCACCCATATTGATAGTGATTTCCTTCTCAACCGGCCCGACATCTTCAAAATGATAGTAGATCTTTAAAAGCACATGATTATTGTCAGCCTTGAGCCCTATAACCGAGTTACCCTGGGTTGAATCAGGGATCAGCACAAAACCCTTTATATAGTCATTGAACAGTTCTGCTGACGAAAGCCTCTCATCACCATTCTTGATAAGCGTGAAAAGCTCTTCGCCGAAACCGTTGACCGGAATTTTCAGCAGTGTATCGGCTGAATTCGGGTTTGGATAAAAGGTCTTCCTTCCAACCGCAACCGGTGAATAACTGATTTGTGAAGTGTTATAGAGATATCCGTCGGTGTAGACAGCTATCATGCTGGAGAGCTGATGTATTTCGATTGAAATGGCAGATGTTGTATCGCCGTAGCTTGCTTTTGAGTATGTGAAGATGAAGGAAGCAGAGTCGAAGGAAGCCCTGTCACCCGGAGCTGTGAATTCGGAATATTTCAAATCGAAGTATGATTCGCAGTTTATGGAACCAAGGACGGTATCGCGATAAAACCCTACATATCCAAGCCCGGTCTGGGAGCTTCTTACGGAATCGAGAAAAATAGTTGAGACATCGGTTTTAAATGTATCCACAATGGCTACATTTGTCTCCGCATCAATAAAGTCTTTGCCGACTGTGAATTCACCTGATTTTGTACAGGAAAGGTTCGTAAGCGCCTCGGATCCCAGAATAACTGACAGAACTATGAAACTCTTTGTAAATGAGAGGAATTTCCTCAACCATTTACCCTCACCCTTACTCTTCATCAACAATTCAGTTTATGCAAATGAATACTAAAACAGGTTCTGAACAAAGCAAAAGAATATAAACAAGGTTAAATAGTAGACCTATAGGCTTTTTTCAAAGACTTTGTCAGATGCATGATAAATCTACCAAATATTGTAATGTTTTTGAATTTTTCAAAATTTTATCGACTATAATCTGTATCTTGTCTACAATTTAAAAGTATATATCTACTAAGCTTTTTATTGATACCCGCTTCAGATAGTTTTGTGTGGATTATTAACGTAAAAATTGAAACATGACATTCAAAGGGGTTAAGTACTGGGTTGTACTGGTTGTGGTGATCGTTCTTCTTCCAATCCTCAATTCCTGTTCCAAAAGTTCGACGGATCTGGTAGGGAACTGGGTAAAATTATCCGATTTTGACGGTATTGCCCGTAGCGGCGCAGTTGGTTTTGCTATAGGTACCAAGGGTTATATCGGTACCGGTTACGATGGAGAGGATAGGCTTACCGACTTTTGGGAATATGATCCCGTGAGGAATGCCTGGACCCAGAAAGCTGACCTGCCTGGTATCGCCCGGAATAGCGCAGTAGGGTTCGGAACTGATTCAAAAGGATATATTGGCACCGGTTATGACGGCAAGAACAGGCTGAAGGATTTCTATGAATATGATCCCTCCTCAAACACCTGGGCCCAGAAGGCCGATTTCGGCGGAACCGCCAGGTTCGAAGCATTCGGATTTTCAATCAACAACAAGGGATACCTTGGCACAGGAGATGCCACTACCAGCTATATGAAAGATTTCTGGGAATATGATCCGTCTACTGACACATGGACACAAAAGACAAGCATCGGCGGTGAGAAGCGTCGCGGCGCATCAGGATTTGTGATCAGCGGTAAAGGATACATTACTACAGGTGTCGATAACGGCTCATATCTTACGGATTTCTGGATGTACGATCCTTCAGGCGATACATGGACCAAAAAACGGTCAATCGCCGATCTTTCAAACGAGACCTACGATGATAAGTATACCACGATAAGAGGCCAGGGAAAAGTCGGCTTCACAATTAACGGGAAAGGGTATCTCGCTACTGGTGGCACCGACATTGGTGTGGAAACCTGGGAATATGATTCTACAACTGACCTCTGGACAGAAAAGACTGCCTTCGAGGGCACTACAAGGACCGACGCAGTAGGCTTTGCCATCGGGGCAACGGGGTATGTGACAACCGGTAAGAACGCAACCTATTATTTTGATGACATCTGGGGATTCCAGCCTGATGCCGAGAAGAATACGGATGACAATTAAAAGAGCCGTTCGCGGGCTTTTAATCCTTTTTATAATTCTTTTTACCTTCTCTGCCTGCAGAAGCAGGCAGAACTCTTTTGATATACATACATTCAGGTCGGGTCAGGGATGGGGTTACGACATCATGGCAGGCGGGAAGGTCTATATTCACCAGCCATATATGCCGGTAATCCAGGGAGAGGTCCCCTTCAGCTCCGAAAAGGCCGCCGAAAAGACCGGGCAATTAATGATCAAAAAGCTTAAGCATCACAGGGTGCCGTCGGTGACGCGGGAGGAGCTGGAAAGAATAATCAAGAATTAGAGACTTTTAAGTTACACAGAGATCACGGAGGAGACCCGGAGGAAAAACGGAGTCTCTGTGATCTCTGTGCAAGTTCTTCAAATTATTTGTAGAGTAAGTATTTCTCCCTTATCTTCCCGAACCTCTCCAGCCCCTCCTTCCACGAAGCCATGATATCATCCGCACTCATTCCCTTCATTATCTGCTCCCTCAGTACAGGTCCGGATGCAAGCACATCAAAATATGAATTAAAGAACTTCTCCTTCACAGGATAATCGTTGTAGGCGCTTATAAGCCAATCAAGGTTGATCCTGAGTGCAGGGATTAACTTATCCTTTATCGAATTCCTCAGGTCTGTCCCAAAGCACTTCTCACCTTTGAATGGTGGATCGATTGCTTCCGGAACACTCCGGGGGATGAAGCTGAATCCCCTGTCGGGCAGAAGCGGCGAGCCGAATACCTGGAATGGGAAATCAGTTCCGCGGCCTACAGAAACATTTGTCCCCTCAAAAAAGCAGAGTGAAGGGTAAAGGTATACCGAAACCTGGTTGGGCAGATTCGGCGAGGGCCTTACCGGGAGCACATATTTAGTGTCATGCGAGTAATTAAGGCATCGGACAACCGTCAGGTCACATCTCTCCCCATTCTTCAGCCAGCCCTCTCCGTTGAGCATGCCGGCATATTCACCGGTTGTCATCCCGTGCACCACCGGGACCGGATCCAATCCTACGAACGACCTGTATATGGTATCGGCAATATTCCCGTCGGTATAGAAGCCGTTCGGGTTGGGCCTGTCGAAAACAATGCATTTCACGCCGTTCTCGGCACAAGCCTCGAGGAGATAGTGAAGCGTAGAGATATATGTATAAAACCTTACACCGACATCCTGGATATCGAATACTACGACATCAATCCCCTTCAGATCGTCCGCTGTCGGCTCGAAATGAGAGCCATAAAGGCTGACAACAGGGATCCCGGTCGACGGATCAATCCCGTCGGGGATCTCCTCCCCTGCCTGTGCAAGTTCCCTGAAGCCGTGCTCGGGAGCAAAGATCACCTTCAGATCGATCCCTTCCAACTTCATTTTATCTACCAGGTGGATCTTCCCCGCCATCGAAGTCTGGTTGGCGACAACCGCCACCCGCTTACCGCTAAGCAGCGGCTTGTAAATCTCAGATCTTTCCGCACCAGGGACGGGTTTTTCGACTATTGCGCTGCATGCCGTAATCAGGAAAAGACAAGCCGGCAGGGAAATGAAAATTACCGCTGATCTCATGAGGTTCGATTGTTTCTGTAAAACTATGCCATTTTATTTAAACTCAGTGTTCCCTCAGTGTCTTCTCCGTGGTCTCCGTGAAATAAAAAAGTAAGAACTTACATGGAGGACACAGAGGAGACACCGAGGTTCCCGGAGAATTATTAAATTTGCTTACTCAAATGAACCTGCCCTACTTCATAGCACAGAGGCTGATAAAGGGGCGCCGGCAGGGAACCTCCTTTTCAAGGCCCGTAAACGTGATAGCCATCATCGGCATTGCGATGGGGCTTGCCGTGATGATACTCGCCGTATCCATACTGACCGGGTTCAAAATGCAGATCAGGGAAAAGGTGGTGGGATTCGGGGGAAACATCCAGATACTCAATTTTGATTCCAACATTTCGCTCGAGACAACCCCGATAAGCGACACCGAGACTTTTGTCCCCAGGATCAAAAAGATCCCCGGGGTAAGCCATCTGCAGGTATTTGCGACCAAAGCAGGCATAATCAAAACTTCCGAAGAAATACAGGGAGTGGTGCTCAAGGGCGTGGGGAGCGACTTCGACTGGAGCTATTTCAGGGATAACCTGACTGAAGGTAAAGTCTTCACCGTAAGCGATACCGGGCGGACGAATCAGGTCATCATCTCAAAAAAGATCTCGGGCATGCTCGGGCTGAAGGTTGGCGACTCATTCGCAATGTATTTCGTACAGGATCCTCCAAGGAGCAGGAAGTTCACAATCTGCGGGATCTATGAAACCAGCCTCGAGGAGTTCGACAAGATGTATGTCTTTTGCGATATCGGGCAGATCCAGCGGTTGAATGGCTGGCGGAAAGACCAGGTAAGCGGTTTCGAAGTGTTCATCAATGATTTCGACAGGCTNGATGAGATGACCAACGAAGTCCGTGACGCAATAGGCTACCGGATCGATGAGAACAAGACAAAATTCAAGGTCACCAATATAAGGATCAGGTATCCGCAGATCTTCGACTGGCTTAATTTCCAGGATATGAATGTTGTTATAATTATAACACTGATGCTCCTTGTCGCCGGGTTCAATATGATCTCCGGGCTGCTGATCCTGATACTTGAAAAGACCAATATGATCGGTGTACTGAAGGCTCTCGGCACTGAAAACCGGACTATACGGCAGGTATTCATCTACCAGGCTGCATATCTGATCGGGAAAGGCCTCTTCTGGGGAAATGTCATCGGGCTGGGCCTTGCCCTCATCCAGCTGAAGACAGGGATCATCACCCTTGACCCCACTTCCTATTACATAAAGACAGTGCCCGTAAACCTTGTTGCCTCACATGTGATTCTCCTGAATGCAGGGAGCATGGCTGCAATAATCCTGATGCTCCTTGTGCCTTCACAGCTGATCACAAGAATCTCGCCCGTCAAAGCCATAAGGTACGATTAAAAACTCAGGCAGAATGAGGTCTTTTCGCCGGGAATGGATGACACACTGAGGTTCCCTCCGTGTGTCCGCATGATCTGCCTGGAAATGCTCAGGCCAAGCCCCGATCCGTTCCTCCGGGTTGTAAAGAATGGGACAAAGATCTCATCGATGTTTTCAGCCGGTATGCCGGGACCATTATCCGTAACGCAAATTTCCGGGCGCTGGTCGGCACCCCTTCCCGCTTCCACCTTTATCATACCTGCCGGGTTTTCTGCATTCGATTCCAGTGCATTTTTTATCAGGTTTATCAGTACCTGGCAGATCAGGCTCTGGTCGGCAAAGATCTCAAGGTCGTATTCCCGCAGGAAGAAATTGACTTCAGTCCTGCCCTCATTCTCCAGCGAGCTGCTCAATATCTTCACATGTTCGAGCAGGTCGGCCGCCCGGAACAGCTTCCGGTCGGGCTGCGGGATCCTCGTCAGCTTCCTGTACGAATCCACGAACGACATCATGTTACGTCCCTGGTCCTTTATTACTTTCAATCCGTTAAGGGTAGCGGAGATCTCTTCCTTCGACAGCTCCGACGGTGATATCTCGGTTCCCTCCCTGTTGAAAATACCTGAAAGGGTGTCCGACAGCGAAGTTATCGGGGTAATTGAGTTCATTATCTCGTGCATCAGCACCCGGATGAGCTTCATCCACGATTCGGTTTCCTTTTCATCGAGCTCATTCTTGATGTCCTGCACCGACAGGATTGTCAGGTCCCCCTCATTTCCCGCAAAGGAGGTCGCCTTCAGCGAAAGCACTATTTTACCCCTCTCGGTATTCAGCTGAACGAGCCTCCTCTCCGGGGGAGTTATGGTCCGGATCGTTTCATACAGAGACCGGTCGACACGCTCTGTCTGCCTTATATGTGTGAGCACCTCGCACATCAGGAGCCTCGATGCCGAAGAGTTGCTATGGAGGATCATCCCCTTCCTGTCGTATGTGATGATCCCGATAGGCAGATGCCCGATCAGAACACGGAAGTATTGTTCCTGGTTCCTGTTGTCGATCTTCAGCTTTTCGATCTGCTGGTTGACCCTGTTCATGTTCCTGCATATCTCACGGACTGTCGGATTCTTTTCAGTGGTTGAGAATGAGAGTGTCGAGTCGTCATCCCTCACGGAATCAAAAAAATACCTGATCTTCCTGTTCGTTGAATTCAGCAGGTGCACAAGGTTAGCAGCCAGCGAGATTATCACGATCACGCCTATGACCAGTATCCTGATGCTCTTCCCTGATATGGCAAGCATGCCAAGGCCGGCAGAGAGAAGGATGATAAGAATGACCCTTACCAGTATATTTAAATATAGGTTTCTACTGATCACTCAATTTGCTTTTGAACTTATTGTACAAAGTCTGTCGCGTAATCCCCAGCTGTGCTGCTGCAGCCGTGAGGTTTCCATTATTCTTGTCGAGTGCCTGCCGTATCATCTCCTGTTCCATTTCTCCGAGAGTGACGAAGGGAAGCTGCGAGTTCAGCGGAGCCGGGGCTTTAAGGAATACATCCTCAGGTTTCAGGACATGCGATTCACTGAGTATCACTGCCTTCTCAATGGTATGCTGAAGCTCGCGTACATTGCCGGGCCATGAATAATTCAGCAGCTTGTCCGCAGCCTGCTTGTTAATGCGGATCTCCTGCTTCTTGTACCTCGATGAATATTTATTCAAGAAGAAATCCGCAAGGATCAGGATGTCATTCCCCCGCTCCCTTAGGGGAGGAAGCGCGATCTGGATGGTGTTGATCCTGTAAAGCAGGTCCTCACGGAACAACCCCTCCTTAACAAGCTGTTCGATATTCCTGTTGGTTGCGCAGATCAGCCTGATATCCGTTTCAACCGGCTGGTTTGAGCCGACCCGGGTAATTCTCCTGTTCTCGATTGCCGTTAGAAGCTTCGACTGCTGGCTCATCGAGATGTTGGCTATCTCGTCGAGGAAAAGGGTGCCCTTGCTTGCAATCTCAAATTTACCCTGCCTGCTTTCGTGGGCATCGGTAAAGGCCCCTTTTGAATGGCCGAAAAGCTCGCTTTCGAAAAGCGATTCGCTCAACGAGCCGACATCGACACTGACAAACACTTCAGATGCCCTTGAGGAGAGCCTGTGGATCTCCTGGGCAAGAAGATCCTTTCCTGTCCCGTTTTCTCCTGTTATAAGAATGTTCGCATCGGTTTTGGCAACCTTCCTTGCGAGATTCAGAACCCCAAGGATTGCCGGTGATGACCCGATTATGTATTTCTGCTCACGGTTAAGCTCATTCTTCAGACCGGTTTCCCTCTCCTTTAGGTGGATAACCTCCTTTTTGGAAAGATTCAGCTGGACCGCCATCTTTATGGTGGCGACCAGCTTCTCATTGTCCCAGGGTTTCATGACAAAATCCGCCGCTCCGGCTTTCAGCGCCTTAACCGCAATCTCGACATCGCCGTATGCAGTCATCATGATCACCGACATCTCAGGGTAAGCCTCCTTTATCCTCGACAGCCAGTAAATACCTTCATTGCCCGAGTTGACGCCCGCCCTGAAGTTCATGTCCAGGATAACTATATTGAACTCTTTTTTCCCAAGCTCGGTCAGTAGGCGGCCCGGATCAGAGATGGCGACAACGTTCTGAAACTGCGGGGTCAGAAGTATTTTCAGTGTGCTCAGGATGCTCTCATTGTCGTCTACTATCAGTATATTTCCGTTCTGGACAGGCATGGCAGATTGGATTTTTGTTTCACAGAGTTCCACAAAGGAGGCCGGGAGCATTACAGAGGGTAAAATATCTCCTTCCTGACAATATGTGACTCAGTGGTTAAATTAAACTTAATCAGTACAAGTTACACAAAACGTAAAATTATTTAACGCCGATCTGTAAAAATTATTAACTACCCAAAAAATGGTCCTCACATTATAATCTATATTTCAAATGATTACATTTCTGGCACAATAATGGAACCCGATCAAAAGAGATTTGATCGGCTGGCAGGGCCGGAAGACGGCAATATGGAATCCCGCGGATGTATTGATGTATGAATAAGGAACCAGGGAATATCCCTTTAAAAAGAATTCTTTTTACAGCTGTGCTGCTGGCATTTGCCGGCCCGCTGTTTTTCTGTCACAGGAATCAGCTCAGGTATGATCAGAAAAAACTGACACAGGAGATATTAGAAGAGGAAAAGCAATCTCCGGAGATCAATAAGGTGACCGGGGGCAGTGAAATAAATACGCAACATGTGCATAAGGGGACGCTGTATAAGGAGAACAGGACAGCAGATCCGGCAAAACCGCCTGTGATAATTGATATTGAGGGTTCGCTGGAAAACCGGGCTGACCTCAAGCTATCCGATGTTGCCTCGGAAATAAAATATATCAGGATTGAACCCATTCCCGACTCATCGGTCCGGACAAGCATGAAATTCAATTATCACCTTACGGATAATTACATTATTGCCTCGAATCTGTTTGGCATCCATCTCTTTTCACCGGAGGGCAAATATATCCGGACAATAGTCAAAAACGAGATGACAGGGGTAATCATCAGGCCAGATGCCATAATGTTTTACACCGATTATACCTTAAAGGGCGGAGAGATGGGTGTGAGCAGCAATGGCGACATTATTTACTACAATTATGTCAACACCGCCACCGGGGAAAAGTACATAATGAAGTATGACTGTTCATCTTTGTCCCTGGCACCGGAATACAGGTTTGATCCTGAGAACCCCGATCGGATCTCCGGGTTGGGGGAAGTAGAAATGGACCTTAATCCGGGCAACGGGAAACCAAGGAATACCATGGGCCAAAACGGAATGTTTGGCGGTTCACCGGAATGGCTCTACCAGGTAAAAAGTGCAGTTCCCCTTGGGAATGAACTCTACGCGTCTCCCCCGGATATAAGGCCATCCTCATTTAAAAACGACCGCCTAATGACGATCAGGAACAAATATGGAGACACCCTGACGACATTTGCCAGGTTTGAAAAGGTTTTAAACTACAATAAATCGCTGGCCAGGGGAATTGACAGCGATCTTCAGTTCGAGCTTGACGGGGTCCTGCACTTCCGGCCTAAATTCAATGATACGGTCTTTGCCGTTATTCCTCCTGACCACTTGGTTCCTCTTTATGTTTTCAAACTTGGGAAGTTTAAGGTCACGATGCAGGAGGGTATTGATCCTGATTTCGACCTTACAGGGAAGATCATTCCGGGAGAATGGGCCGAAACCGGGAAGTATATCTTCATTACCCTGGTCAGGGACGGCTACGATTGCCCCAATTCCAGGAAGAACAAAAAAGTTAAGATCTATCACGCTATCTTCTCGAAGAGCACTCAAAAGCTGGTTATCATAAAAGGCGACCCGTTTGATTATAATCCTGAAATTCTTGAGAACGATCTTGATGCCGGAGTACCTGTATGGCCGTCATTTTACATGATGGGAAACAGGGGGGAGATCCTGAGTTCTCTCAAAGGGAAGGAGATTAAGGACCGGGTGTCGTCCGGGATGTTTAAAAGATCCGCAGTGCCTGCCCGGAATAAAAGCATTCTTGAAAAGATTGCTTCAGAAGCGAAGGACGATGATGATATACTTATGATTATCAAATAAGTGAGAAAAGTATGAAAGAGTTCCTTAGAATATTATTAAGGAAGATATCAAGGAAGCCTGTTTATTCAGCAATAACGTTTGCAGGGTTCACGCTTGCGATCGCGGCAGCCCTCCTGATATATCTCTGGATACTTTATGAGAATGGTTATGAGAAGTTCCACCCCGACTATAACCGCATTTACAGGGTACTGACCCTGTCGAGGCAGGGTGATGAGATAGTCAAATCCCCCTGTTGCTACAGGCCTGTTGCAGCTACTTTAAAGATGGACTATCCGCAGATCGAAAAGGCAACATATATAAGCTACGATTCTGAGAGCTCACCGGTTGCCAGGGACACCGGCGGAGAGAAATCCGAAGTCAGGATATGCCGGACCAACGAAGATTTTTTCAGCATTTTCAGAGGTTTCCGGTTTGTTGAAGGATCACCCGAATCGGCATTTAAAAATCCCGACAATGCGGTGATATCCGAGGAAGTTGCCAGGAAATTGTTTGGAAAGGAGAGAGCGGTCGGAAAAACCCTGGTAAGCGATAAATATTCGAGGCAGGTTTACACTATTGGGGGGGTGGTCAGTATCCCTGAACAAAGCCACCTGAATTTCGACCTCATGCTTTCGGATCACAACAGCTTGTACTCGGCATATTCAAACAGCTGGAGTGATAAGGGATTTGTCAGGGTCTATTTAAAACTGGCTCGGGATGCACAGATCAGCGACCAGTTCCTTACCAGTATCACTAACCATATAAGCAGGTACTCCAGGATTAAGGTCAAGCTGATGTTTCAGCCGCTGACAGAAATTCATCTTCATTCCGATTATCCCAGCGATATTTTTGACAGGAACCCCGGCAATTACGCTTATGTCCTGATCTTTACTGGGCTGGCACTTCTTGTAATACTCATGGCGTCACTCAATTATTCTGTTCTGTCTGTGGCGGGAGCCTCGGAAAGGATTAAGGAAATAGCGATCAGGAAGAGTGCAGGAGCCAAAAGGGCCGGGATATTCGGCCGGTTCATCGCAGAATCAATTTTACATATATCAGTTTCCTCAGCCGCCGCCCTTATTCTGGTCTGGCTCATCCTGCCCTGGTTCAACAGCATTATATCAAAGCCCCTGATATTGGCCTTTACACCCGAACTGGTCCTGAATCTTCTTCTGCTGACACTCTCCATCGGATTCATTTCCGGCATTTATCCCTCCCTGTACCTTTCTTCTTTCAGCCCTGTCTTTATATTCCGCCGGGGCTCCCTCTCAGGATCAAAGGCCAGTTTCATTCGCGTGCTGGTAACAGTTCAGTTCTCCCTGGCAATATTTTTCATTATTGTTTCCCTCGTGTTTATCAGGCAGATCAGATTCATCCACAAAAAAGACCTGGGCCTTAACGGTAAGAATATTGTGGTTGTTCCGACCGGACTGTGGTACGATAATAAACAGTTCAAGGATGAGCTGGTCAGAAATCCGAATGTATTGAGCGTATCAGCGAGTGTGACCCCGCCTGTCGATTTCGTCTATAAGCAGAGCATCCCCCTCGATTTTAAGGGAGGTGCTGATACGCTCCAGGCTTCCCTTTTCTGGGCCGACGAAGATTTTGCCAGGACCTATGATCTGAAATTAGTCAGGGGAGAATTTCTTAAAATGGATAACACGGGTTACTGGAAGGAATATGAGAAGACAGGATCTGTTAAGCAGGATGGCACGGGGAACACTGTTACCATCCCTGCAGTGATCAATGAGACGGCCGAAAAGATGATGGGAATGGAGAACATAATTGGAAAAAGGATCGGGGACAATGTAATTGTTGGCGTTGTGAAGGACTTTAATTTCAGGCCTTTGCAGAATTCGATAGGCCCTCTGATCATTACAAATAATCCAGAGACCATCCAGACAATGAATATTAAGATTGCTCCCGATGACATTCCGGGTACGCTAAGGTACATAAAGGAGGTCTACCGGAAAAACAGGGAGAACAGGGATTTTTCATATTCTTTTTTTGAAGATCTGCTGGATGAAAAATATGAGCCGGAAATTCGGCTCAGGAATATCACGGAGGGATTCTCCCTGGTAGCTATCCTGATTAGCATTCTGGGGATACTCGGTATGACGATTTTTTCAATTGACAGAAGGACAAAGGAGATTGGTATCAGGAGAATTTCCGGAGCCAGCCCGCTGCAAATTCTGATCATGATAAACAGCAGATTTATGATTTGGGTTATTGCAGCTTTTGTACTTGTATCCCCAGTTGCCTGGCTGGTGCTGAAAAACTGGCTGACCGGGTTTGCCTATAAGGCGCCCCTGAGCTGGTGGATATTCCTTGTAGCGGGATCAATATCCGGCATGATAGCGCTTCTGACTGTAAGCTGGCAGAGCTGGAGAGCAGCAACCAGGAATCCTGTCGAGGCCTTAAGATATGAATAATGAATCTGTGAAAAAAAGACACGTAGAACCTTTACATTTATTGAATTCTTGTCCGAACTACACTTAAACCTTAACAATCAGGTGATCCAGTTAACTCAAATATTTAGAAGCATTTTCAGGGACAGGCTGAACACTCTTGTAATAATTGTCAGCCTGGCAGTAGGCCTTACGAGTGTCAATCTGATTGCCCTGTTCCTTAGCCGTGAATTGAAAACTGATGATTTTCATCAATATAAGGACCGGATCTACGGCCTTAAATGTGATGACCCGTTTTTCCCCGGTAAAAAAATGTACTACTGCCGGGCAGGTTCGGCCGAGTATATGAAGTTAAACTTTCCCCAGGTCGAGGACTTTTGCAGGTTGAAGACTTTGTATACAGTTAAAACAGTTGCCGACAACAAGGATTTTGACAATCCTCTTATCCTGGGTGCATCTGAAAACTTCTTCAGGTTCTTTTCATATACGCTTCTGACCAATAATCCGGAGTCAGTCCTTGAATCACCCGGGAACCTGGCCATTTCCACTGAGCTTGCCCGGAAATATTTCGGAACAGGCAACCCGGTCGGAAAAATAATTACCCTCGTCGGCCGGGATTCTGCTGAGCATATGATGGTCTCCGGAATTTTTGAAAAACCGGCCGGCAACACCCAGATTAACTTCGACGTGGTGCGATCGACAGGGAATGTTGACAGCCGGTGTTATCTAAGGCTCAAGGAGAATACCGATCCGAAGGAGCTTGAAAACCTGTTTGACAAAGAGAAAAACAGTATACCGATCGTCTCTGCCGGATCTCCTGATGTAAGGTACTACCTGGAGCCTTTTATGAAAGCCTATTTCGACAAATCGCGCGGATCAGCGATCGAAAAAAGCAGGGACAAAAGTGACCTTCTGACTGCAATGATAATCGGCATTCTGATCCTCGTGATCTCAGTTTTCAACTACCTGGGGATCCTTACAAACAGGTATTACAGAAAGATCAGGGAGTTCTATGTACGAAGGATTAACGGGGGCCCGATGCTCAGCCTTGTAAGCAGGTTCATGCTCGAGAATTCGATCCTGGTAATAATCTCCCTGGTTATCTCGATTGCACTTATGCAGGACGCATTGCCATTCTTTAACAGCCTGACCGGCAGCAACATCACAGTGAACACTATCCTGCAATCCGGACAGCTCCAGTATCTTCTCTTAGTACCTGCCTTTATATTGCTTATCACGCTGTTATTTGCAGTGTACCTGGTCCGCAGAACCCTCGATCTGAAGCTCCTGAAGTCTGATGGATACCTTTCTTTACGGAGCATTCACATTCCGGTCTTTAACATATTCCAGCTAGCAGGCTCAATTGCCCTGATAATATGTTCATTGGTGATTGTCAGGCAGATGAACTACATCACAAATAAACCAATTGGCCTTGACAAAGAGGTAATTGAGATAAAAATACCCCCCCAGTATAGTGAAAAGGCTCCTGTATTCAAAGGCGAGCTCATGGGGAACAGTTCAATTAAGGGTGTTTCTGTTGTCGGTGCTTCTCCTGTCCTCGAACATTGGCTCGTAGCATTGAAGTACCAGGAGAACGGGGTCGAAATGCAATATACCCCGGCAGGTTTCAGCGGTGATGAGAATTACCTTCGTGTCCTAGGAATTGAGCTCGTTGCAGGAACAGGATTTTCCGGCTCTCCCTCTGATAAAAGTAAATGCCTGGTTAACGAATCATTTGCCAGGCTCTTCCGCGGCCAGGACCTTGTCGGCAAGGGTATGCCGGGAATGGAGAAGAAGATCATTGCCGGTATCGTGAAAGACTTCAACTACTCAGATCTGAAGTCATATGTTGAACCTGCATTTATCTCATTCGACGATCAGGGGGGACATCTCCTGGTGAAGGCAACCGAAAGCCGGACCGGGGAAGCCATGAGTGCAATCTCTGCCGTCTGGAAGAAGCTGATCCCCGACTATCCTGTTGATATCGAATCGGTAGGTGACAGGTTCGAATGGTTTCACAGGGACAATGTCAGTTTCAAGAAACTGATCGGATCGTGTGCAATAATCAGCCTTTTCCTATCACTGATAGGCCTGTTTGCACTTTCGTACCAGAAAACCCGGTCACGGACAAAGGAAATTGGCATCCGGAAGATCAACGGTTCAACAATTGCGGGCATACTCGCGCTGATCACCAGCGATTTCATCAGGTGGACCGCCATTGCCACAATTGCAGCCATCCCTGCTGCCTGGTTCGCAATGCATTCCTGGCTTGAGAATTATGCCTATAAGACAAGTGTGAAATGGTGGTTATTTCTCCTTTCCGGCACAATCGTACTCGGTACTGTCCTGGTCACCGTGTTCTTCCAGTCTTACAGGGCTGCTACCCGGAACCCAGTGGAAGCATTGAGATATGAATAAAGAAGCTGAGCTGTATGGTTAACCTGACTCTCATTTACAGGAATCTCACAAAGACAAAGGGAATTGCACTGCTGAATATCCTCGGCCTCGGCATTGGCCTTGCCTGTTCCCTGGCAATGATATCCTGGGTAAGGAGCGAGCTGACCTACGACAGGGATCTTCCTGATGCAGACATGATCTACAGGCTGACATTCGAGACAAACAATTCCGGCAACAGGATACATTTTGCCAGGTGCTATGAAGAGTGGATCCTGAAATTTCCGGGTTATTTCCCACAGATCGAACAGCTTGTGCGCCTTTCTCCATACAGGCACACAGCAATAAAGGCAAATGAGAACAAATTCTACTCCGACAAGGTTTTTGCAACCGATTCAAATTTCTTCAAGGTGTTCGATATCAAATTGTTTTCAGGCGATCCCGAAAAGGTGCTGAATGAGCCGTTTTGTGCGGTCATATCCTCGACACTGGCCGGCAAGTGCTTCGGGAATTCCGATCCTGTGGGCAAAACCATTTCCATGTCGGGAGAGTACGACACAAAGATGACCCTTTTCACGGTCAGGGGTGTGATGAATGATTCACCCGTCAATTCACATATTCATTTCGATATCGTGACGTCATTCGAGAAACCCGGTGAGATGCCTGAATGGGCTTATGTTTACCTGCTCCTGGCGCCGAATGCAAGCCCAGGCCAGATCCTCAGCCGGTTCCCGGAATTCATGAAAGCAAATGCAGATGAATCAGAACAGGGCAGGTATAAGCCATTCCTTCAGAAGATTACGGATATACACCTGTATTCGGACAAGGACAGGGAGATTGAGCCTAACGGCAACATAACCGGGGTTTATCTCTTCATCCTTATTTCCGTAATACTCCTGGTCATTTCCTGGACAAATCATTTCAACCTCAGCAAGGCAAAGATGCTGTCGCTTCAGAAGCAGATCTCTGTGCAGATGATATCAGGTTCCGGCAAAACCCACCTGGTCATTCAGTCGCTCGCCGAGTCCGCGATAGTGGCCATTATGGCATTTGCTGTAGCCGGTTTTTTGCTGGACCTGTTCTCCGGCTATTCTGGCAGGCTCCCGGGGATCAGCGTGTTTCAAAATGGCCTTTCGGATACTGCAGCCCTGTGGTACGTAATTTTGCCGATTTTCCTTCTTACCATGCTGGCAGGCTCCCTTCCGCTCATAAGATATGTTGGTAATGAGCATAAAATCACCTTTTACGGAAAGGAGGCAGGAAGCGCAGGTAAAAAGAGGCTCACCTCCTACGTAGTCCTGCTTACCGCTCAGTTCGCTCTTTCAGTTTTCATGATGGTTGCCGCTATTACGATCAAAATGCAGAATGATCATATGCTGGCGCTCGGTCCCGGAAAGGAATCGCCGGATGTCATGGTCTTCAAAAGGCAGAACTGGGAGATCAGGTTTAAATATGATATTCTCCGGACGAAAGCATTGCAAAGCCCCCTGATAAAGGAGTTTACCGCTTCCATCGAAGAACCCTCGGGAGAGACCCTCGATGCGCTTCAGGTAGAATCGGGTGAGATCGGAAAGGGGAGTGATGAAATGAGGCTTTTTGTATTGGCAGTGGAGGATAATTTCCTTGATTTTTTCAATATCCCGCTTATTGCAGGAAGGAACTTCACAAAATACAATCCCGCCAGAAAGGGAGAAGACTATATCCTTAATGAAACGGCTGCCAGAAGGATGGGATGGACACCTGAAGAAGCGATCGGCAAACCGTTCAGGATAAAATTTGATGATCCGGATATTTTCTTTGGCGGAACAGTGACCGGGGTGGTTAAGGATTTTAATTTCAACACGGCAAAGCAGAAGATAAAACCTTATGTCCTTTTCCAGAAGCCGATCTTCTACCTGTGCTTCCTTGTGAAGATCGACCCCGGGAGGAGAAGCGAAGCCGTATCATACATTAAGAAGATATGGGAAGAAGAGCTGCCTGATTATCCCTTCCAGTTCGAGTTTCTCGGCGATACTTACAGGAACGCTTATGCAAGGGAAATCGTGCAGGGAAAGCTGACCGGTCTTTTTTCGATCCTTGCAGTCATAATAATCTGTTTCGGCATCCTCACCATTACTTCCCTGCTGGTTGTACAAAAAACCAAAGAGATCGGCATCCGGAAGGTTAACGGGGCAAGGCTTCCGAATATCCTTCTCGGACTGAACAGGGAATTCCTTCTAAGCTTCCTGGCGGCCTTCCTGATAGCCTGCCCTGCCGCCTGGTACTTCATGAATAAATGGCTCCAGGGATTTGTTTACCATATCAGGCTCAACTGGTGGGTCTTTGCGGTTTCCGGACTGATAATCCTCGCAGTTACGCTCATCACAGTCACCCTCCAGAGCCTGAAGGCTGCCCTTAGGAACCCGGTTGAATCCCTGCGGTACGAGTAGCCTTTATTTTATAGGGCAAGAAAAACAGTGCCATGTACATTTCCCCTCCTTTTGAAGGAGGGGAAACTTACCTATTAAATATCTGTGTCTTGGACATTTCCCCATACAGAGCGGGGTAAACTTGTCAGATTAAGCATCCGCACATCACAATTATCAAATTCTTTAAATAACTACTATATTGAGAAATTGGTAACTTTACTGATCATGCACCCATTTTAACCGATTATATTCCAAAAATCCCCAAAAACACATCAAATGAAAATCAAGCTTTTAACGACCACGGTATTTCTTATTGCCGCACTCAGTGCCCATGCCCAGGAGGGTTTTCTCCTTCAAAAGGATTCTGTCAAATCAGCAGTCCTGGGACAGAACCGGATGCTGGACATTTATCTTCCTGACGGATACAACAGAAGCGATGACAGGTTCCCGGTCATTTACGTACTGGATGCTCCCGGCCGCGACCAGCACATCGTCCCGACCGCAAAGTTCCTCCTTGACAATAACAAGATGCCCCAGGCGATCATTGTCGGGGTACCCAATATGGACAGGAACCATGATTTCCTTCCGGATTCATCGAAAGCAGCTCCGACCGGGGGCGGTGCCGGCAATTTCCTGAGGTTCTTCCGGGAAGAGCTGATCCCCTATATTGACGGCAAATTCAGGACCAATCCGTTCAGGGTGCTTATCGGCCACTCCTATGGCGGTGTATTTGTGATGCATGCCCTCCTCAACGATCCTGACCTGTTTGAGGCTTACCTGGCAATTGATCCCAGCTTCTGGTATAAGGACAAAATGCAGGTGAAAAGCGCACAGAGTGACCTTGCAAAAGGCAAAAACTGGAAAAAGATCCTATTCATAACGGGCCGTGAAGGGTCGGGAATGAAAGATATGGGGATTGATGCCATGGAGAAGGTCCTCAAGGCGTCCGCTCCGCAGCAGCTGACCTGGAAGGTGACTGCCTATGCATCGGAGGACCATGGGTCGGTGACTTTTAAAAGCGCATACGACGGCTTAAGGTTTATTTTTGACTCGGGAGGCAGCTACTCGGTAATGCCTTTGACGGGTATCCTGCCAAAAGGGGAATGGTCCTATGCCTATATCCTTAATAATAATTCAAACCTGAGGTATACGACCGACGGGACCGAACCGACTGAAAAATCACCGAAATGTCCCGACAAGATCAAAATAACCAAACCCTGCACCCTCAAGGTAAAGAGTGTCACCGGGAAGTATTATGCCGCACCGCCAGTTACCAGGGTCTTCAGTGAAGGCAAGTTTCTCGACGGGATTGCTTCGGCTGAAAACCTTAAACCAGGTCTGAAATATTCTTACTATGAGGGAGTATGGGATTCCCTTCCCGATTTTACCGGCCTGAGTGTCAAAAAGAGCGGTGTGTCGGAAAATACCGATTTCAGCTTCGTTATGAGGAAGGACAGCTTCGCTGTTCAATTTGACGGGTACCTGCATATTACTAAAAAGGACCTGTATGATCTCTGGATAACGTCAGATGACGGTTCAAAGCTATGGCTGAACAACGAGCTGATCCTGAGCAATGACGGCCTTCATGCGGCAAGTATGCCGGTGGTCGCGCTTCTTCCCCTCAACCCGGGGTACTATCCGATAACCATAAGGTATTTTGAGAAGAACGGGGATGAGTCATTCACCCTGGGGACTGTTAAAAATGATCAAACGGCGATGCCGGTGCCGAAGGAGATGTTCTTCCATAAGGAATAGGGTGAAGTTGAAGAACTTACACGGATCCCGATAGCTATCGGGACACGGAGGAGACACGGAGAAATTAACTCCGTGATCCTCTGTGTCTTCTTCGTGATCTCTGTGTAACAAGAAATCTTTCCTGGGATTTTGGCCATTGATTCAGTGCGATGGTGTAATAACGGCTGGGTCAGTACCTAATAATTCAGAATGAATGCCCCCATATCTAGTTTTTCAGTGCGCTGCACCTGGGTCCGTTATAAAATGAGATTGTTCTACAGATATTTTAGTGCTACGCACCTGTATTCATTTCTGGCGGCAGAGGACTGAAACAGAACCAAAATTCACAGGTACTGTTGATCATTTAATGCTGATCATCTGTTTCCTGCTCTGGCGGCAGAGCCGCCCAATATCTGTAGCAGAGAAGCTATGAAATATCTGTAGCTGCGTAGCTGCGAAATATTTCCCTGTTCATGGATAGATCCTTAATTATTGACCTCATCACCAGGCATCGTTGAAAAACTCAAACAGATATTCAGATTTAAATTCTACCTCATTTTTCTCCAACAGATTCAGATACTCCTCTTTGAATGACCTGTCTCTGTGATGTTCTTCCTGTGACATGATATAATTAATGACATTCCCAATCTCTAACTTTGAATAAGTAAATGCCCCATACCCTTTTTGCCAGCCAAATCTGAACCTGCTCAACTGTTCTTGCTTAATCCATGAATCTGTGGATGTCTTAATGTTTTCCACCAGATCGGGGATCAATTGATTAACATTATACCCTAAAAGGATATGTATATGGTCAGGCATTGCTCCAACCGCAAGCATCTTATGTTTGCTGTTCTGAACGATGCCAGTAATATACTTTTCCAACTTGTCTTTCCACTCTTTTTTGATTTGAGATTCCCTTTCCCTCACTGCGAATACCAGCTGGAAATAACATTGAGTATATGTATTTGCCATAAATATGATTTTTATATTATTATCCTACACCAGCATATAACATCATAGTCTGTATATTTAGGGTTATTATGGAGGTGGCCTGCCTTTTTCAGGGCTTTCTGAAAACAATGAATTTATGCAGCTTGTTATCAAAGAGATTTTCCTCATGTTGGACCGAAATGTAACTCTGGTAAAAAAGGTAAGATAAATGATACCGGGGCCAAAAGATATCATCACCGTCTCCCGCTACCTTAAGGAAGAGATCAACCGCGGGTTGCCCGGCACGGATGTTCAGTGGCAGATGGCTTCCTCCGACAGGATGGCGAAGGATTTTCCAAGGGTGCCGGGGAAAGATGTCACTACAGCTGCAGTCCTCATTCTGCTGTATCCTTACATGAATTCCATCTATACTGTCTTCATGCAGCGGCCCGAATACAACGGGATCCACAGCGGCCAGATAAGCTTCCCCGGGGGGCGGATGGAAATTTCCGACAAGGATATTGTCCGGACGGCGCTCAGGGAGGCAAACGAAGAGATTGGCACTGATCCCTCGCGAATAAGTGTACTTGATACACTTACACCATTGTTCATACCCGTAAGCAACATGCTGGTAACGCCGGTGGTATCCTGGTCCCCGGATAGGCCGCAATTCACCCGCCAGCCGGAGGAGGTTGTCTTCCTGATTGAAGCTGACATCACAAAGTTTCTGTCCGGCTCAATCGTAAAAACCAGGCCGCTGGAGGTCAGAGGTCAAACGATGGAGGTAAGATACTTTGACTATGACGGTCACGTGATATGGGGCGCGACCGCAATGATGCTCAACGAATTGCTGGAAATCTTCAGGCGGGGGAAGATTCTCTGACCCCTCTGTGCCTCCTCTGTGAAAGGCTTGCCCCCTTGCCCCCTAAAGGGGGTTTTAAGAAGTCCCCTTCAGGGGATTTAGGGGCGCATTCACACGGAGATCAGGGAATAATGTTCTTGTAATGCTGGTACCTGCCGAGTACCTGGTTGACAAATGCCACCGATTCCTTCCCTTTGAAAAACCCGTTCTTTACCACGGAATCATTAAAGTATTTCGGGTCGGACTTCTTTTGCAGCCAGACCTCCACATTATTCTCCCATTTTGTAGGATCGTTGCCATTCTTCTCCGCAAGCTTCATGGCATCAAGGACATGTCCCGGACCGGCATTGTAGGCGGCAAGGATGAAATGTGTCAGCTCGTCCTTGTCAGGCACCTTGGGATCGAAGATCGAATGAAGCCATTTGATGTATTCTGTTCCGGCCTTTATGTTGTTACGAGGTGAGGCGGTTATGTCGATGCCAAAATGCTTTCCGGTTTCAGGCATTACCTGCATCAGGCCGTAAGCGCCCCTCCTGGACTGGACATCGGGGATAAACCTTGATTCCTGGCAAATCAGGGATGCAAGAAGCCTCCAGTCCCAGCTTATGCTCACACTGTAAAGCTTTATAATATCGTCCCATTGTGAAACCCTGCCGGAGTTCAGGGAATAAGAGTCGCTCTTCATAATGTCCGCGGAGCGCGAATTCCTGAAGTATTTATCATATAATACAGCATACATATCAGTCTTCCGGAAAGTCGTGAGCCACTGGTCAAACTCCTTCTGAAACTGAGCGGAGTGCTCCTTCCTTATCGCCCAGGAATATGACTGTTCTTCGGTGACCGGCGTCGAAACATCGAGATCCGGATATGAAGCGGAGCTGACTTTTGCCATATTCTCATCACATATCGCAAAGTCAATCTCTCCCGTTTCCACCAGGTCAGTAAGAATATCCGATTCATAAGGCACTTTTACCACGGTTATATTCCCTGCGGCAGACCCTGATGCGGATCCTGGAACAAGCTGTATCTCTGAGCCTTCCTCAATATAAACACTCCTGCCGGTAAGTCCTTCCCTGTTTCTGACCAGCATGCTTTCAATCGCAGAAGCATTCATTTTCTTCCAGTTCCTGGGTTTTCTCTGTATCAGCACCTGCCTGGTCTCGCCTACCGGGGCTGTGCGGTGGTATTGGTCCACCTCCCCGGGAGCAAAGGTTATACTGGATGCAATAATATCAGCTTCGCCGTCATTTAACATTTTGACAGCCTCCTGAAGATGTGTTTCCGTAATAATATCGAGGCCGATCCCGAGATGGGCCGTAAATGCTTTCAGGATATCAAAGGTAAAGCCCATCGGCTCCCCTTTATAGACAAAATAATTGGCTGAGTTAAAATCTGTTATAGCCACCAGTCTCCCCCTTGCCCTTATCGAGTCAAGATCGAGGGATACGCATTCGGTTTTATGCCAGTTTCTGAGATTTCCGGTGCATGAAGTTAAAAGGGCACCGGTTGCCAATAAAAGGAATAGTAATTTTTTTACCAAACGAATCTTTTTTGTTGTACCTAACCTAAACCAGGCGCAAAGATACAACAATTTTTTCAATCATAAAAGGTCCATGCAATGCCGTACCGGAACATTCTGACATTCATCGGGTAACCTGGAACCTGGAGATAGTTGTACCCTGAGTAGCCGGAGTTGAGGTGATCGAACGACAGGAAGATCCTTGTCCGCTTAAGCTTGACATTAAGAAAGACATTGATGTACGGATAATCACCTGCCGTATAATCATACTGCCTGTAGAACCGGCCTGTTGCAGCCATATATGCGTAAGGATGATAAGGCGTATTGTAAATGATCTCCGCACCCAGCTGCGTACTCAGCCTCCCGTTCGTCTGTTTGAATTTGAAAGTATGGTCAAAGAACCCTGTCGATCTTACCGAGACCAGGGGTAAATCGAGTATTTCCGTGTTGCTGCTTTTTTGCACAAGGAGGTCTGTCGTAAGGTGGAATTTCCAGGCCCTCAGGTCCTTTTTTGCATAGATTGACGCCACCGACAATCCGCCAGAATGCTGAACCGGCAGTGCCAGTGTATCGAAATCGGTGTAGTTGTCAATAATCGCATAGTTGAACCTGATCTCGGCATTCCGGCCAGGGTAGGAAAACTGCGTACCCACATCGATCCTGAATTCCTTGCTGAGGCTGGTCTGCCATTCGATATTGTTCCCTCCCCACTGGTTCATCCAGAATGACGGCTGCCGGTTCCTCACCGACCCGGTAATATTCCAGACAGCCTGCCCCTTCTTCCAGTCAAACAATTTGGTAATTATCCCCGACAGGTCAAAATCCCCGGCTTTGTAACCGGTAAAATAGAGCTCCCCGGTTACTTCCCAGTTAAACTTATTCCCGATATTGTTGAACAGCTTTCCCAAAAGGGCATTGTTGTTGCGGTGCCATGCCAGGGTATCGGCGAAGAGTGTGTCGTGGGTTGGTACTATCTGGCTGTATCTGAAAAGCTCATTTCTTATGCCGATGCCGCCTCCAAGCCTGAATTTTCTCGAGGGATCGGTAGTGAAGTCAAACCGGATTGTATTCTGAATGCTTTGCTGGGTAAGCGAATCAAACGTTTTGGACTTGCTTATGTAGGTCGTGTCATAGAATCCCGATTTGGGCGACAGGTCGCTGTAGGTCCTCTTATTTCCATCAAAGGTGAAAATATGCGAAAATGTTCCGCTAAGCCTGAAATGTTTTTGCTTAGCGGCCTTTGATGTATCCACGGCTGCAGCCCCACCGGCACCGATAGTATAACGCTGGACCAGCATGATATTCCTGTTCTTCAGAATGTCCTGGGCATTGTTCAGTCCGCCAAGCCTGGTGGCAATTTCCGACGGGCTCAGCTCTTTCATCTGGGCAAGGTCGGTGATGCCTCCGTTTTCATTGGCCGTCAGGTTATTGATCGCTGCAGCCACGTAGAATTTATATTTATCTCCCGTATAAGAGGAGTAGATTGTGAAATCCTTATCAGTCGACTGCTGGTACTTATACTGCCCCAGGCTGTAATTGACGTCGAAGATGAGCCCGAAATTAAGGTACCTGTTGATGTTCTGGGAGTGACGTACCCTGAAAGTCTGTTCAGCCGTCTCCCTTGCGCCCCCATAGGTCCATAGAAGCTCCGTAAAGGGGACCTGGGTGTTCATGAACACATATCTCCCGGGCTGCCAGATGAATGGATAGAAATACCAGTAAAGGAACTTATCAGGATCGGTGCTCCTGTCAAAGAAATTCAGCTGGTAGAACGGGAGGCCGTAATTCCCAAGGGTTGCATTGAAGGGGGAATACCTGTCTGCAATCCGGTAATGGTTGAAAAGTGAAAAGGTAGTATCGAATGGCAGGGTGACCTCTTCGGTGAAGTCGCGGGAGAGATTCCATTCCCTTACGATCCTGTGCTTTATGGTGTCCTGTTTCTGGGAAAACAATAATGACGGCAGGAAAACCAGGATAGCCAATATCGGGACACATCGCTTCATCAGCGGCAAATATAGAAAATAAGAAGGATTTTCAGGGCAGCAAATTACCTGATTTGATTACACTGAGGAAATGCAGGAGTGGTCCGCAGAGTACCCTGTCTAAGAATCCGAATCAGCGAGGGTCCGCCCCATGCCCACTGAAGGGGGTATTAATGCACTTGATTTAGGCCCCCCCTCTCAGGGGGGTTGGGGGGCAGCTTTAAGAGTTCCCCTGATCAGTCTACATTATCGTTAAGGTAAGCATTGTTCTCCCTCAGCATCGGCTCCTTGTTGTCGTCGGATGAGAGCGTGAACTTCGACACCTTGCTTTCGCTGTCCTTGCCTTTGGGGCCCAGCGGCATGTTCCTTCTGATGTATGCAGGGACATCCTCAAAAGTATCGATGTTTTCCTTCATTGTCTTGCTCGAAAGTCCCTCCTTCTTCAGGACATTCTGCATGTGCTTCACTTTCAGGAGTGTCGTTTCGGGTTTTTCCTTTTCCTCATCCTCCTCATCAACCTTCCTGCTCCTGAGCTCATGTATCTCGTCGGACTTTTCGAAGTTGAATTCAAATTCACCCTGCATTTCTTCATCAACACTCGATATGACAGATCTGGATTTCCTGTCGTGGACCGTAAAGAGCTCCTCCCCTTTTTCGGGGATAACATGAGGCGGAACCGGATTATTGACCGTCAGGAGTTCCACGGTCTTAGGCTTTGTATGCTTGTAAGGCGTAAAAATGCTGTTGGCAGGAAACCCGGTGGCAATGACTGTCACGCTTATCTTGTCATTGAGTGATTCATCCTGCGACAATCCCCTGATGATCAATGCATCTTCCGAGGCAGTCTCGTACATATAGTCGGTTATTTCGCCCAGCTCATCCATTGTGAGCTCATTCGTCCCGGTCCCTGAGGAGATGTTTATCAGGATGCTCCTTGCCCCCGTGATATCGTTCGAATTGAGAAGCGGGGATGCAAGCGCATTTTCGATTGCTTCGAGCGCCCTGTTTTCCCCGGAGGCGGAACCCATACCCATTATTGCCACCCCAGAGTCCTTCATCACTGTCTCTACATCTGCAAAATCCACATTGATATACCCGGCCACTGTTATTATCTCCGCGATTCCTTTCACTGCGGTTGTAAGGATATCATCAGCCTTAGCGAAGGCAGTGGAGACGCCCTGGTCGCCATAGATCTCCCTCAGCTTTTCATTGTTGATGACAAGCAATGAATCGACATGGTCCTTCAGCTCATTCAGCCCGTCGATCGCATACCTTATCCTGATCCTGCCTTCCGATTTAAAGGGGATCGTCACCACGGCGATCGTAAGAAGTCCGGCATCCTTGCATGCTTTGGCTATTTCGGGAATTGCACCGGTGCCTGTTCCGCCACCCATACCTGTGGTCAGAAACACCATCTTTGTGTTTCCCGAGAGGACATCCATTACATCGCGGATATTCTCCGCAGCAGCTTGGCGGCCCACCTCCGGCTTACTCCCGGCGCCGCGGCCCTCGGTTATTGACTGTCCGATCTGTATCTTAAGCGGAACCGGGCTCTTTACCAGTGCCTGATGATCGGTATTGCAGATAATGAAATTGACATCCTTTATGCCTTTGGCGAACATATGATTCACAGCGTTGCAGCCACCGCCGCCTATGCCAATGACCTTAATGATCGATGATCTTTCAACAGGCAGTTCAAAATTCATTAAATCGTCTGTCATGTTCTTGATTTTAAATAATTTACAAACAGCTTCAGAATACCGTCACTATAACTTTGATTACTTGATCGGAGAATCCTCCACCTCAAACATGCCTGAGATCATGTTCCTGATCCGGTCGGCAAGGGTTACCTTACTGGTGGAAGGAGAAGCCTCGGCTCCTTCATAAACCTCCTCTTCAACTTCTTCCTCTTCGGCTTTCGGAATGACCTTCTTCTTCGGCTTTACAAAATCATCGGAATGGGCAGCATTGAATGATTTCTTATATGTCTCAAGATGTTCGAAGCCTCTCATGATCAGCCCTACACTTGTGGCGTACATCGGGTCATTGATCTCGTTTCTGGACGATCCTGCCAGGTTCTCGTTGGGATAACCGATCCTGACGTCCATGGCTGTTTTGAACTTCATAAGCTGCGGCAGGTGCTTGAGCAGGGCTCCGCCGCCTGTGATGACAATCCCTGCAGCGAGCTTTTCGGAATATCCTGAATTCTGGATCTCGAAATTGACTATGTCAATTATCTCCTCCATGCGTGACTGGATGATATATGCCAGGCTCTTGAAAGAGATCTCCTTGGGCTCCCTGCCTCCGATGCCCGGGATTGAAACGACCTTGTCTTCCGGCGCGATATCGCCAAGGGCCGAGCCGTACTGGATCTTCAGCTGTTCGGCATGACGCTGGAGGATGGAGCAGCCTTCCTTTATATCCTTGGTCACAACGTTCCCTCCGAAAGGGATCACTGCGGTGTGCCGGATAATATTATCATAGTAGATTGCCAGGTCGGTGGTTCCCCCTCCGATGTCGACAAGGGCCACCCCTGCTTCCTTTTCATCCTCGGTAAGGACTGCATCGGCGGAAGCCAGAGGCTCAAGGATCATATCCTTGACGCTAAGGTCGGCCCTCCTGATGCACTTTTCAATATTCTTGGCTGCGGCGACCTGTCCGATGACTATGTGGAAATTGGCCTCGAGACGCCTTCCGCAGATTCCGATCGGGCTTTTGATCCCGGTTTCGTTGTCGACAATGAACATCTGGGGGATCACATGGATGATCTCTTCCCCGATATCGACATGAATCTTGTACATATCCTCGATCAATCTGAAGACTTCTTCCTTTTTTATCTCGTCTTCAAACTGGTCGCGCATAATGTATCCCCTGGTCTTGAGGCTCTTGATGTGCTGGCCTGCAATGCCGACGAAGACTTCGGCAAAGGAGATGCCCGACCGTGCCTGAACATCCTCGACTGTCTTCTGGATCGCATTGACAGTTTCTTCGATGTTGAGCACAACTCCTCTCTTGACTCCCTTCGAGGGAGCCTTGCTAAGTCCGAGTATTTCGATCTTTCCGCTCTCGTCCTTAGTTCCGACAATTGCCACGATTTTCGTGGTGCCTATGTCGATTGCTGCAACGTACTGTTCCTTTTTGTTCATAGTGTGGTATGGTTATCCTGATTATCTTTTTTTACAAACTATCTGGTCCCTGTATGCTATATTAATCACTGAATACTTGTTCCATCCTACCTCAGGCAGAACCTTGTCATAAAATGCCCTCAGGTTTCTCAGCTTCCCTTCAAAATCCTCAGCCGATCCAATGTGGATAAGATGATTTCCGACCCTTGGCACCAGATCTATCTCATTCCTCGAATCCACATATATCTGGTCGATCTGGGCCGACCAGAATTCATTGCCATTAATGTACCTGACCAGAGGATAGATATCTTTCAAAATTGAATTATGGATACTGGTATCAAGGACGCTGACTCCGTTGAGCATCGTCTGTGTAATTGTGATGTTACCTCCGGCGATATGAAGCCTCGGCGTGTAGAGGTTCCTGTTCCTCACCACGACCCCTTCCGAATCCATGAAGAAGTCCCCTCCTGAATCCGGAATGATCCTCATTATCGGGTTTCTCTGATCGGCATAAACATGCAGGGTGCCGTCGATCGACATGAAAACCTCCGCGTGCTTAAGCTCCCGGTATTTTTCTATGCTGCTCTCAATATCGGCAAGCCTTATGTCCTTGACAGGCTTTCCAACTATATTTCCGTTTGAGTTCGTTATAGAGTTCCTGATCTCTCTTCTGGTGACATAATGATACCTGGCTGAATCGGCAATCGTGATCTTTATCCCCTTGCACGGACGGGAATATGAATAATGGGCATAGAATGCAGGTATCGTCAGCAGGTACAGCGCCGGTATGAGCAATAATATCCTGGCAAGCCTCTTCATCGCCCTGCCTCCCTCTTAAGTTTTTCCTCAATCGGGCCGACAAGCCTGTCTATATCCCCGGCTCCGATGGTCAGCAGGACATCAAGCTTCCTGACGTCGAGGCTGTCAAGCACCTCGTCCATCATGAGCATCCGTTTGTTCTGCAGCTTCATCCTGTCAAAAATGATCCCTGAAGTAATCCCCGGGATAGGCTTTTCCCTGGCAGGATAGACCGGAAGCAGGATCGCTTCATCGAGCTCGTCGAGTATTGCGGCGAAACCTTCTGCATGATCGCGCGTCCGTGTGAAAAGGTGCGGCTGGAAGATACCGGTTATCTTCCTTCCTCTGAAGTATTCCCTCACAGAACTCACGCAGGCCCGTATCTCCTCAGGATGATGTGCATAATCGTCGATATATGTAAGGCCCGCAAGGTTGACCCTGATGTCGAACCGCCTTTTCGTTCCCCTGAACAAGAGGGCTGCCTTCAGGATCTCCTCACGGGTGACACCGCAATTGAGTGTAACCGCAATTGCCGCGGTCAGGTTTTCGACATTGATCAGCCCGGGGAACGGGAACCGGATACCCTTTACCCATCCGTCCGGGGTCCTGATGTCAAATCTGTAATGATCGCCGCAGTTATTTATATTCTCAGCCCGATATCCGGCTCCTTCCACGGTTCCGTAAGTGAAGCACCTGATACCCTGGGGCACTTTAAGGCTCCCTTCGATCTTCTTGTTGATGAACAGCGACCCACCCGGAAGGATCTTTGAGCAGAATTCGCTGTATGCTTCGACCATGGTCTCCCTGTCGCCATAAATATCAAGGTGGTCAGCATCGACTGATGTCACGACTGCCATTGTTGGCGTAAGCCTGTGGAACGATCTGTCGTATTCGTCAGCCTCCATGACGGTATATTCCCCGCCGCCTGTCAAGAGATTGGTATCATAATTCTTTGAAATGCCGCCGAGGAACGCCGAACAGTCGAGATGCGACTGTTTCAGGATGTGGGCGGTCATCGTCGAAACAGTGGTCTTGCCGTGTGTTCCCGCTACTGCTATTGTAAGTGTATGCTTCGAGATCTCACCAAGAATTTCTGACCTCTTCCTCAGTTCATAACCGTTATCCCTGAAGAATGAGATTATCCTGTTCTCCACCGGGATAGCCGGGGTATAGATGACGAGGACACGGCCACGCTTGTCGGGGTCCCTGAACAGCTCAGGGATAGTGCTTTGCTGGTCGAAATATGTGATGTCGCAGCCCTGTTCAGAAAGTGAAACGGTAAGGCCGGTCTCTGACCTGTCGTAACCGGCAATACGGTAGCCGCCTTTCAGGAAATAAAGGGCCAGGGCGCTCATTCCGATCCCCCCGATCCCAACAAAGTAGATCCCGTCGATATTTTTCAGGTCCGTCATTTTCCTGCAAGTTTCAAAACCTCGACTGCTATCCTTTTAGCTGCATCCCTCTCTGCAAGCTTTTTTATATTTTCCGAAAGATTCTCCTTCCTGTTCCTGTCAGCAACAAGCCTGACCGCCTCTTTTACAAGGTTCCTGCAAACCTGTGTGTCAGGAATCATCAGGGCGGCATCCTTATCGGCGAGGGCTTTTGCATTTTTTGTCTGGTGGTCCTCCGCAACATTCGGTGAAGGGACAAGGATTGCGGGCTTGCCGGCAAGGCAAAGCTCGGAGATTGTCCCTGCGCCGGATCGGCTGATTATTACATCCGCTGCCGCGAAAGCCAGATCCATCCTGTCGATGAATCCATGGACAGAGATATTGTCGGTGTAAGACTCCGAGACCTGGCGGAGTATTTTCTCATAGTAAAACTTGCCGGTCTGCCAGAGCCACTGGCAGTCGGAATCCTTCAGAAGCCCGATCTCACATGCAAGGCAGTCGTTTATCGAGCCTGCCCCCAGTGAACCGCCCAGGATCAGTATGACAGGGAATCCCTTTCTGAGCCCGAAGAATGAAACAGCTTCATCTTTCAGAGCGTCAAGGTTATCAAAGTCCTGCCTTACCGGGTTTCCCGTCTTTATGATCTTTCGGGCCGGAAAGTATTTTTCCATGCCGTCATATGCCACGCAGATAACCGAAGCCTTCTTCGAAAGGAGCTTGTTTGTCACCCCGGCATAGCTATTCTGTTCCTGGATCAGGAACGGGATCTTCAATTTGCCGGCTTCGCGGAGGAGCGGGCCGCTCGCATACCCGCCGACTCCCACAACCACATCGGGGTTGAAATCCTTTATGACTTTTTTTGCCAGCCTGAGGCTTCGCAACAGCTTGAAAAAGACCGGTACATTTGTCAAAAGGTGCGACCTGCTTATACCTGCGACGGGCAGGCCGATGATCTTGTATCCTGCGGCCGGAACCTTTTCCATCTCCATCCTTCCTTCAGCCCCGACAAAAAGGATCTCCACCGAAGGATCTTCTTTCCTTATGGCATTGGCAATGGAAATTGCCGGGAAGATGTGTCCTCCCGTGCCGCCACCGCTGATAATCACCCTTTTATGACCTTGCAGGTTCATAGATCCTTTCTCCTTCGTCAATTTTTTCTTCTTCAGGCAGCTCTTCCTTTTTGATCCTGGCGTTCACGACCCGGCTCACGCTCAGGATTGCGCCTATCGAAAAGCTCATTACAAGCACCGATGTCCTTCCCCAGCTTACCATTGGCAATGTCTGCCCGGTAACCGGGAAAAGGCCGACCGCAACCATCATGTTCAGCATGGCCTGAAGTGTTATCATAACAATCAGGCCTATTACAAGATAGGCGGGAAATGCCGTTTCGCACTTTTTCACGATAGTTATACCCCTGAAAAGCAATATCATATATGCCAGGATCAGGGGAATGGCGCCGAAGATCAGGCCATATTCCTCTATGATGATGGCGAAAATAAAATCCGAATTTGATTGAGGGAGCATGTTCCGCTGCGTGCTTTTCCCCGGCATCTTTCCGAAAAGACCGCCCGTGGAAATGGCGATCTTGGCCTGGTTTGACTGGTAGTCGGCATCAGTGTCTCCCTTCCCCGTGAAAAAATTCTCGATCCTTGTTTTCCATACCTCCACCCTGTTCTTGCTTGTGAATAAAGAGAGTACCAGTGCAAGCAAAATTACCGCTACAAATGCAACTCCAACATAGGCAATAAGATACTTGAACGGCACCCTTCCGATGAACAGGATCACCAGACTGATACCGAATACCATGAGTGCGGTCGAGAGGTTCTCCGGCATAATAAGGGCACAAACGATGGCTACGGGGATCATCATGTACTTCGTGACGTTCATAAAGCTCAGGTCATCCTGGAACCTGGAGAGCTCCCGTGCCAGGTACATCACCAGGGCCACCTTGGCAATATCGGAGGTTTGAAGCCGGAAGCCGGTACCCGGGATCGTAATTGCCCGGACAGCCTCGTTGACCCTGGAGCCTATTGCAAAGGTGAGCACCAGGAGGCCGATCGACACCAGGAGGATCACGCCGGCAAGGCTCGAGTATATCCGGTATGGTAAATAATGCACCACGACCATGATGACCAGGCTGAAGACCAGCATTATAAGCTGACTTTGAAGGAAATACGTCGTATTGCCATGATGTTTGAGGTATGCGACGCTTGCGGATGAACTGTAGACGGCCAGCAAAGAATAGATCATAAAGAGAACAACCAGCGCCCAGATGACCCTGTCTCCCTTGAATGTTGTTGTAAGCCAGCCTTTCTTCATGAATTTGCGGTTAAAGGTTTCTGACTGCCTGCTTGAACTTGCGGCCCCTGTCCTCGTAGTTTGTAAACAGGTCGAAACTTGCGCATGCCGGCGACAGGAGAACTGTTTGTCCCTTTTTTGCCAGGTAATATGATGACCTGACAGCTTCCTCCATCGAGCTCGTCTCAACGATTGTTGGCACTTTGTCGCTGAAAGCTTCAATAATCTTCCTGTTATCCTTGCCAAGGCAGACGATCGCTTTTACCTTCTGCTTCACGACCGGGAACAATTCAGAATAGTCGTTGCCCTTGTCGATCCCCCCCGCGATCCAGACCACTTCTGTCTGCATGCATTCGAGCGCATACCAGGTTGAATTGACATTAGTGCCTTTGGAATCATTGACAAAACTGATCCCGCAGACTGTGATTACCGGTTCCAACCGGTGTTCAACACCCTGAAAATCAGCCAGGCTTTCCCTGATCACCTCCTTCCGGATGGTCAGGACTTTGCCGGCGATCGCAGCCGCCATCGAGTTGAAAACGTTGTGACGGCCTTTTAGTGCCAGATCATGAATGGTCATAAGGTTGGTTTTAGTATGGTAATCAATGATTATTTCGTCGTTCTCAATGAAGGCTGCCATACCCTCCCTGGCAGTCGTTGAAAAGGGAAGCATGGTGGCCGGGTACTCTCTTTTTGCGAGCTCAGCAATGATGACAGGATCGTCGGCCCAGTAGATAAAATGGTCAGCCCGGGTCTGGTTCCTGGTGACCCTGAACTTGGAGTCGATATAATTCTGGAACTTGTACCCGTACCTGTCGAGGTGATCGGGCGTGATATTCATAAGGATCGCTATATCAGCCCTGAATGAGAACATCCCGTCAAGCTGGAAGCTGCTCAGCTCGATCACGTAATAGTCATAACCTTCGGCGACTGCCCTTGCAAAGCTGTTCCCCACATTGCCGGTCATTGCAACATTGAGGCCGGCCTTTTTCAGCATGTGGAAGAGGAGGTTCGTGACCGTGGTCTTTCCGTTGCTGCCGGTCACGCAGATCTTTACGCCATTGCAGTATCTCCCGGCAAACTCGATTTCCGAGATGACGCTGATGTTCTTCTCCCTGATCTTCAGTACAAGAGGTGCATCTTCCTTTATGCCCGGGCTTTTGATGACCTCAGAAGCCGACAGTATTTCTTCTTCGGAATGCCTTCCTACTTCCCATCTTATTTTATTCTGATCGAGGATCTCACGGTACACGGGCTTTATCTGACCTGAATCGGAAACGAACACGTCAAACCCTTCCTTCGCGGCAAGTATTGCTGAACCAACCCCGCTTTCTCCTGCTCCCAGTATAACGATCTTTTCCATTTTCCTACCTGATCTTAAGTGTCACAATACTTATCACTGCAAGGATTATTGCAACTATCCAGAACCTTGTGACGATCTTGGGTTCCGGGAGTCCTTTCTTCTGATAATGGTGATGGAGCGGCGCCATCAGGAATATCCTCCGGCCAACGCCATACTTCTTTTTTGTTCTTTTGAAATATGAGACCTGGATGACCACTGACAGGTTCTCGACAAGGAATATCCCGCACAGGATCGGGATCAGCAGCTCCTTCCTTATTATTACGGCGAAGACCGCGATGATCCCCCCGAGCGCCAGGCTTCCGGTGTCGCCCATGAAAACCTGGGCCGGATATGAGTTGTACCAGAGGAAGCCGATGGTTGCCCCGATAAAGGCACTGGCATAGATCACCAGCTCTGCTGTGCCCGGGATATACATTATATTCAGATAATTGGCATATATGACGTTACTCGACACATAGGCCAGTATTCCCAACGCAGTGCCGATAATTGCCGATGTGCCTGTCGCCAGGCCGTCGAGGCCGTCGGTGAGGTTAGCCCCGTTCGAGACGGCGGTGACGATAAAAGTCACTACCGTGACGAAAACCAGCCAGGTCCAGAACTGGCGGTGCTTCTCGGGTATAAAAGAGACAATCCATGAATAATTGAATTCATTGTTCTTCACAAACGGGATGGTGGTCTTCATGGATTTGCGTTCCATGGTGACCTCACCGTTGGAATAAAACGGGTGGGCCGGATCGAGGAGCTCGATCCTCTCTCTCGCCGACAGTTCCGCGATCGGGACCTTCTCCATTATTATCACGTCATTGCTGAAATAAAGTGTCAGCCCCACGACCGTACCGAGGATAACCTGGCCGATCACCTTGAACCTCCCGGCAAGCCCTTCCTTGTTTTTCCTGAAGATCTTGATATAATCATCCATGAAACCTATCAACCCGAGCCAGATGGTGGTTACGATCATCAGGATCACGTAAACATTGTCGAGCCTGGCAAAGAGGATGACCGGGATAATTATCGATGCAAGTATGATTATGCCGCCCATCGACGGGGTGCCCTTTTTCTGGTACTGGCCTTCGAGCCCGAGGTCCCTTACCAGCTCACCTATCTGCTTGACCTGCAGGTATTCAATAATTCTTTTTCCGATAAGAAGTGAAATGATGAGGGAGGTGATCACGGCCATAGCCGACCGGAAGGAGATGTATGAGAAAACCCCGGCCCCCGGCACGTGCAGTTCATGGAGATATTTAAACAGATAATACAGCATTCTATCCCTCCTGCCTGGTTTTTAAAGCTGCCAGAAGCTCTTCCCTGTCGTCGAAATGAGATCTGACACCATTTATTTCCTGGTATGTTTCATGACCTTTTCCTGCAACTAGGATCACGTCATTCTTTCCTGCAAGCATTACCGCTGCCCTGATAGCTTCCCTTCTGTCCCTGATCCTGAGGACATTCGGCTTAAGCTCATGAGGAATGCCCGATTCCATGTCGTCAAGGATCTTATCAGGGTCCTCGGTCCTAGGGTTGTCTGAGGTCAGGATCACCTTCGAGCTTCCCTTCGCGGATATCTCAGCCATCTCTGGCCGCTTTGTCCTGTCCCTGTCGCCTCCGGCACCGACTACGGTAATAAGCTTTCTTCCTTCCTTCCTGATCTTGTTGAGAGTGCCGATCACATTCAGGAGAGCGTCCGGGGTATGGGCATAATCAACTATCCCTGTCGGACCGTTGCCGCTGACTACCGATTCAAGCCGTCCTGCAACGGGGTTGAGATCGCTGAGTATTGTAAGGACCTCTTTCCGTGAAGCGTCCAAAAGTTCCGAAGCTGCACAGACCGCGAGAAGGTTCGATGCATTGAATTCCCCGATAAACTTTGTCCATATCTCTTCCCCGCCAATATTCAGGGCCATTCCCCCGAAGTCCTGCTCGATTATGCCGCACCTGTAGTCGGCCATCCCCCTGACGGAGAAGGTGTAGCATTTTGCCCGGCAGTTCTGTGTCATGATGCGTCCGTTCCGGTCGTCTATGTTCGTAAGCGCAAAAGCATCTACCGGAAGGGAATCGAAGAATTTCTTCTTGGCAATCAGGTAATTGGCAAAAGTCTTATGATAGTCAAGGTGGTCATGCGTCAGGTTGGTAAAGATGCCACCTGCGAATTTCAAACCCGCAATGCGCTGTTGATCAACGGCATGCGAACTTACTTCCATGAAGGCAAAGTCGCATCCCTCGTTTACCATCTCGGCAAGCGTCCTGTTAAGGCCAACAGGATCGGGAGTTGTGTGGGTTGCCGGCAGTTCCCTCTCGTTCACATAGTTGCACACAGTCGAGAAGAGCCCGCACTTATACCCTAGCTTTGTGAACATCCTGTAAAGCAGGGTGGCAATGGTGGTTTTCCCGTTTGTCCCGGTGACGCCCACAAGCCTGAGATTGTGTGAAGGATCGCCGAAGAAAGCTGATGCGGCAATACCGAGAGCCCTGGCGGAGTCTGCCACTTTGATCCAGCAAATATTACCAGAAGCGTCAGGGGGTATCTTTTCACAGATCACCGCAGCCGCTCCTGAGCCTATCGCAGCATTGATAAAATCGTGCCCGTCGCTTCTGGTTCCGGCAACAGCTACGAACAGCGATCCGGCAGTCACTTTCCTCGAGTCAAATTCGACTGACAATACCTCCGGATTATCCCTGCCACTTACGGACAAAACCTCAATATTCCTTATCAATTCCGCTATTCTCATCTTTTGCCCTATCTTGTCATATCGAGTGAAACCGTCTTTCCTTCCGCGAGCCTTGCACCATGTTCCGGCGACTGCCGCAGTACCTTTCCCTTTCCGCTGTACCCGACCCTGTACCCTGAATTCTCGAGAAGGTACATGGCATCCCTCAGACTCATCCCGCGGACATCCGGGACCAGGCCCTTTATTTCCTTTATGGATGCGAGCCTGATGGTATCACCGCTTTCACGTGTTGCCACCCAGTCTTCCCTGGAGGTTTTCCTGTACCGCACGTCAAGGCTTCCCAGGACCTCATTGATGTCGGACCTGTAGCCGTTTCCTGCTTCCGGGGCAGCAACTATCAGGTTATCTTCATGTTCGGCCCTGTAATCCCTGAAGAAATTCGTAGCGTAGACTTTGTCGGATATTTCCTTAAATACTGTTCCTGCCACTATATTGCCGTAATAAACCCCGTTAGAAGGCGAGTTAACCACAACGATGCAGGAATAGAGCGGGTTCTCGGCAGGGAAATAGCCGACGAACGATGCCTGGTATGAAACTGTGAGTCCCTGCCTGTATCCCTGGTTGTTACGGGCGATCTGGGCAGTGCCGGTCTTCCCAGCAATTTTATAATTTGAATTCCTGAGGTTGGTTGCGGTCCCGTGCTCCACCACTCCTTCCATCATCTTCCTTGCTTTTCTGATAGTGGACCTCGATGCTATTGAATTGATAATGACTTCTGTGCCAAAGCTTTTTAGAACACTGTTATTATTCATGACCGCGGTAACGAACCTCGGCTTCATCATTCTTCCGTCATTGGCAACTGCATTATAGAATGTCAGGATCTGAAGCGGTGTCATCAGGACCTCGTACCCGTGCGACATCATAGGAAGTGTCAGTCCTGACCAGAGCTTGTCGCCCGGATACCGGATGACCGGGTCCCCCTCACCCTTCAGCTGGATGTCGAGCTGCTTATTCAGCCTCCAGGCATAGAGCCGGTTGACAAAGTCTTTGGGATGATCTTTATAATGTTCGTATATCAGTTTCGAGGTTCCGACATTCGAAGATTTCTCAAACACCTGTTTTACAGTAAGCTTCCCGTAACCATCTTCCTTTGTATCCCTGATCACCTTGTTGTAGTACTTGACGGTACCGTCCCCTGTGTCGACTATATCGCCTGTGTCGATCACGCCATCCTCGATGGCTGCCATGAGGGCCGGAAGCTTAAAGGTCGATCCCGGCTCTGTGCTTTCCGCAATTGCATAGTTGTATGTCTCCCTGTACGATCCGTCATCGGTCTTCTCAAGGTTGGCGATTGCCCTGATATCTCCCGTGGCAACCTCCATAAGAACAGCGCAGCCGTGGTCCGCATCGTTTCTGCGGAGCTGGTTTTCGAGGGCGCTCGAAGCGACATCCTGAAGTTCAATATCGAGAGTTGTCAGGATATCCATTCCGTCCCTGGGCTCGACGCTGTTGCCGCCTTCAACGGGGATCCAGTCGCCTCCCGCGAGCCGCTGCTTGACCACCACTCCATCCTTGCCACCCAATTCCCTGTCGAATGACCCCTCAATCCCGACCCGCGTACCATTGTCATCCATGCTCAGATAACCGATAGTGCGGGCGGCTAGTTCACTGTTGGGAAGGATCCTGCGGTTTTCAGGCTGTTCCAGAAGTCCTCCCTTGTACTGACCCTCTCTGAAGATCGGCAGTTCCTTGAGCTTTTTCAAGGTTGCATAGCTGACCTTTTTCTGGATAAGGAAGTACCTGTCGCCGCGCTTCCTGGCATCGGTAATGACCGTTTTCCATCCGGCGGCAGACCTGATACCAAGCAATTTTGAAAGACCCTCAGACAATCCGCTGATCCCGTTCGACCAGGTCGTACCTGTCATGCCGCTGCTGCGGGTATCCATGTAAACGGAGTAATACGGGACTGAGCTTGCAAGCAGGCGGCCGTCGCAGGCAAAGATGTCGCCCCTGTTGGCGGGCATCACATCGGTCTTGAACACATATTTCTCACTCATTGCCACCCACTTCGATCTCTGCACATACTGGAGTATCAGTATCCTTATCACGAGGGCAATGGCAACCAGGACAATTGCAAAATATACAACTGCACTTCTCCACACTATCTCTTCCCTTACTGCCATATTCCATCATTTGCTGACGATCAGCCTGTAAGGAGGCGTTCTCAGCTCCTCCAGTCCCAGGCTTCTCTCTTTTACCATCCTGTACACTTCCGATTGCCTGCTGGCTTCCATAAGGTCAGCAGAGGTCGAAAGCGACTCTGCCCTGAGATCCCTGACCTCCCTTGAAAGCCTGTTTGATTCACGGTTTATCTTTTCGGCATTGAACCTGTTTGCTATATAAACTGCCCCAAGAATAGTCAGCATCAGGATGTACCAGAAATTCTTCAGTATGATCCTGTCCGAGACCATGCTGCCGCTAAGGAGCTCCTTCAGAACGCTTCCCTGCTTCCGGGCATGGACCTCACCGGTCTCCTTCCGTGTGCTTCCTTCTCCGCCTTCCATCTTTCAGATCTTTTCGGCAATCCTCAGCCTTGCGCTTCTTGCCCTCCTGTTTTCCTCAACTTCCTTCTCATCCGGAATTGTTCCCTTCTTATTTATTATTCTCAGGGGAGCTATCAGGTTCCCGTAAAAATCCTTCTGCTCCACTCCTTCAAAATTCCCGGTCCTCATAAAATTCTTCACGATCCTGTCTTCGAGCGAATGATAGGTGATGACCACCAGCCGTCCCTCCCTGTTTAGCATTTCTAGAGCCTGTTCCAACAGCTCCTTCAGGTTGTCCATTTCATGGTTCACTTCTATCCTGAGAGCCTGGAAGACCCTGGCGTAGAATTTGTTCTCGAACCTCGGAGGCGCAAGCTTCCCGATCGCATTTATTATGTCGCTGACCTTTGTGATCGGGGAGTGCGCCCTGTATGCGACTATTTCCCTGGCGATCCTTCTCGAATTCACGAGTTCCCCATATTCATAAAAGATCTTTGCCAGAGACTGCTCATCGAGGGTTTTCAGGAGACTGGCCGCAGTAACACGGCTTTTCCTGTTCATCCTCATGTCTAGGGGCGCGTTCTGACGGAACGTAAATCCCCTTTCAGGTTCATCGAACTGGTGAAAGGAAACGCCCAGGTCGGCCACAAGTCCGTCGATTGATCCGATATCGTTGAACCGGAGGTTATTCCTGAGGAATCTGAAATTCTGGTTGAGGAATATAAACCTGCTCTCATCTGCCGGCAGGTTCGGCAGGACATCCTCATCCTGGTCGAAAGCAATGAGCCGGCCTGTCTTAAGCCTTTTCAGGATTTCCCTCGAATGACCGCCTCCGCCGAAGGTCACATCGACGTAAGTACCGTCGGGCCGTATATTCAGCCCCCTGATACTCTCTTCCAGCAAGGCAGGCACATGATAGAACATTATTCAAAAGGTTCATTTAGGGTTCCGCCCAGAATATTTTCAGCCGTGTCGGCAAATACATTGGGAGCCATTTTAATCTCATCGTACACTGCAGTCGGCCAGATCTCTATCTTCCCGGGCTGTCCCGCAAGAGTGACATCACGGCCGGCATTTATCAGTTCAAGAAGTCTTTTCGGGATCAGGAGCCGGTTATTGTTATCGATCGCAAGCTCAGCCGTGCCCTTGAAGAAGTTCCTGAGGAACTCATTATGCACACGGTTGTAGGGATTCGTATGTTTACGGATCATGTCAACCTGGCTGTTCCAGTCGTCGATCGTATAGAGAATGAGACAATCGACGAAGATATCCTTTTTGACCACGAAATGATCGGGGGCGTCGGCAGGCATCTGCTTCTTGAATGCCATCGGGAGGATAATCCTCCCCTTGACATCAACCTTGCACGGGTAATCGCCTATAAATGTGGCCATACTTGGGTTTTTCCATCAAATCGCTAAAGTAATTAAAAATATCCACTTTCCTCCACTTACCTCCACAATTTTAAAGTTTTGTTGATAACTTTTGAATTGGAGCATCCGGAAAACCACAATATAAGGGGGGTTAAGAACTTGCACTGATCCCGTCCCGATAGCTATCGGGAGCTATCGGGGCATGGAGGAGACCCGGAGAAGGCATAGGGAAGGCAAGGAGGGACATGGAATTTGATGTATTAATCGCTATAAAGTACTTTTTAGTAAATTTGTCGTTCTCATCAGTTTAACTAATTGGCATGTATGACAGGCTTTAATGACCCCGATGAACTTCTTCAGGTTGACGTGGAACAGGTGCTCTTTGCAAAAAATCCGGACCTGGCAAAAAAGCTTCCCGGGTTCCTAATAAATTATCTGAAGAGGATCGTGCACCAGGATGAGATAAACTCATTCCTGAAAATTCACGGGCACCTGAGGGATGCCGCATTTATCGAGGCAGGATTGAAATATTTCGGCATAAGGTATAATGTCTGTGGCAGGGAGAACCTCCCGGTATCCGGCAGGTATTTCTTTGTTTCGAACCATCCCCTGGGGGGCCTCGACGGACTTGTATTCATATCAGAGCTGTCGCACTTCTATCCGGTGCTGAAGTTCCCGGTAAATGACATACTGATGGCCATAAAGAACCTCGACGGAATATTTGTGCCCATAAACAAGCATGGTTCGCAGGGAAGGATGGCGGTGAAGATGATCGAGGATGCCTATGCTTCTGATGCCCAGATCCTTTACTTCCCGGCAGGGCTCTGTTCAAGGAAAAGGAAGGGCGTCATCAGGGACCTGCCGTGGCATAAGAGCTTTATTGCAAAGGCTGTTCAGCATAACAGGGATATTGTGCCTGCCTATTTCTCGGGAAGGAATTCGGACTTTTTCTACAATCTTTCGAATGTCCGCAAATTCCTCGGAATAAACTCCAATATCGAGATGCTTTACCTGGCGGATGAGATGTTCAGGCAAAAGAACAAGGAAATTGACCTTGTTTTCGGGAAGCCTCTTCCGGTGTCATTCTTCGATAATTCACGGACTCCTGGCGAATGGGCCGGCTGGATCAGGGATAAATGCTATGAACTTGAATCATTTATACCTTTAAAATCAACGGATTAAAAAAAAGCTTAAATTGCATCGAATCTTTCAGGAAATTATTCTGAATTAGTTCTGACCTCTGCTTAGTGTGCCTTCGTGTGAACCTTAGTTTACCTTTGTGGTTTAAAAAATTCTTGATTTACCACAAAGGACCTCAAAGGACCTCACAAAGGTTCAAAAAGGAATCAAATATTGAATGATGAAACCTGTCGTAGACCAACTTCCAAAGGACCAGATAATTGCGGAATTATCTAAAGATAAGCTGCTTCGGAAGACCAATAACGGGAACAACGAGGTGTATCTTTTCGATGCGCGTACTTCTCCCTCTCTGATGCACGAAGTGGGCAGGATACGGGAGCTCACCTTCCGGCACGCCGGCGGAGGGACGGGGAAGGAGATCGATATCGACGAGTTTGACATTGATCCGGTCGACCCGCAAAAACAGCTGATTGTATGGGATCCTGACAATCAGATGATAATCGGCGGCTACAGGCTCTACTTTCCCGAGAAAGGCTGCACTGAGTGTGATGTTACCAAGATGGCCTCCTCATCCTATTTCAGGTTTTCGGAGAAATTCCTCAAGAAATACTACCCGCATATGATGGAGCTGGGGCGCTCGTTCGTGCATCCCGACTACCAGTCACGAACGATGGGACGGAAAAGCCTCTACGCCCTCGATAACCTCTGGGATGGGCTCGGAGCCATTATACTCGACAATCATCATCTTAAGTATCTCTTTGGAAAGGTGACGATGTACACGCATTTTAACCAGAGGGCGAGGAACATGATACTTTATTTCCTGAAAAGGCATTTTGGTGATCCGGATCATCTGATTACGCCTCTGGAGCCGGCCGAAATCGACCTGCATGAGGACGAAATGAGAAAGGTATTCAAGGGGTGGAGGTACAAGGATAACTACAAGATCCTGTCAAGGGAGGTGCGGAACCTCGGTGAGAACATTCCCCCCCTGATCAACGCCTACATGGGCCTCTCGCCCACAATGCGCACTTTCGGCACCTTCATAAACCACAAGTTCGGAAATGTGGAAGAGACAGGGATAATGATCACCCTCAGGGATATTTACATTGAGAAGATCAACAGGCATCTCGCCTCATACAAGAAGGATTTCCTGATCACCTGGTTCTCCCACGAGAATCCAGGCGCTCACGAAGATCAGTAGGCCCTTGCGTTTATACCCTCGACATAATTGATGAACGACTGGTTAGCAACCCGGTTTCCTCCGGGCGTCGGGTAATTGCCGGTAAAATACCAGTCACCGGTATGCCCGGGGCAGGCTTCATGCAGCCCTTCGATCGACTGGTACACAATCTCGACGCCAGCCTTAATCTCTTCGGGCCTGAGCATCGCCGAGATCTTTGCGGAAATCTCCAGGGGCGTGAACGGCCGGTAGATCTCCTTTACCAGGTTCCTGATCTCAACGACAGGCTTCAGGTTTTCGCGTTTTGCCTCCTCGTAAAGCTCAGGCACCAGGTTTTCCCTGCCTGTGTCTTTAAGCAGCTCAACGGCGGCCCTGAAGGCAATGAGATCCCAGAGCTTGGCCATGTCAATGCCATAGCAGTCGGGGTACCTGATCTGGGGGGAAGATGAGACAATAACGATCTTTTTCGGGTCGAGCCTGTCAAGGATCCTGATTATGCTTTGTTTCAGGGTAGTGCCCCTCACAATGGAGTCGTCGATTACGACAAGGTTGTCGACGCCACGCCGTATCACTCCGTAGGTAACATCATAGACATGACCCACAAGGTCATCGCGTGCCTTGTCCTCTGTAATGAATGTCCTCAGCTTTACGTCCTTCACCGCAATCTTCTCTACCCTTGGCCGCCTGTTGATGATTCCTGCAAGGGTCTCCCTGGTAAGTGTCCCATGATTGTCGATGATCGTCTTGATCTTGAACTCATTGAGCCAGTTCTCCACTCCTTTCACAAGTCCGTAGAATGCACTCTCGGCAGTGTTGGGGATGTATGAAAAGACGGTATGATCGATATCGTAGTCAACCGCTTTCAGGACGGGAAGGGTGAGGCTTTCCCCGAGCTTCTTCCGCTCCCTGTAGATCTCCTTATCGGTACCCCTGGAAAAATATATCCTTTCGAAGGAGCATTTCCTGGGTTCGCTTTCTTCCCTTATCTTCTCAACCGAAACTTCCCCTGATGCCTTAATAATGATGGCGCTCGCAGGAGGCAGCTCGCTGACCTTGTCAGTCCGGACATTGAAGATCGTCTGAATTACAGGCCTTTCTGAAGCTGCCACCACTACCTCATCATCATAATAATAGAATGCTGGCCTGATCCCTGCCGGGTCCCTCATCACAAAGGCGTCGCCATGACCCACCATGCCGGCCATGGTATAACCGCCGTCCCAGTTGCGGCTTGCCTTACGGAGAATATTTGCCAGGTCGAGGTTCTGCTCGATCAGCGGGGTGATCTCTTTCTTCGTGAAACCCTGATCCTTGTAGATCCTGAAAAGCCTTTCGTTCTCCTCATCGAGCCTGTGGCCCACATTCTCAAGGATTGTCACAGTGTCGGAGAATGCGACCGGGGTCTGGCCAAGTTCCACCAGGCTCTGGAATATTTCCCCGACATTTGTCAGGTTGAAGTTACCGGCCATTACGAGGTTCCTCGATTTCCAGTTGTTCTCGCGGCTCACCGGGTGAACTGAGTCGATATTATAACTGCCGTAGGTACCATAGCGCAGGTGGCCAAGGTAAATATCGCAGGCAAAGGGGACAGCGGATTTGATAAGCCCGAAATCGGGAGATCCCTGTTGATTGACGGGATATGCTTTATTTATGTCGTCATAGACGATTCCGAAAATTTCCTTTATCGGGTTGGCTTTGTTCGATCTCTGGCGGTAGATATACCGGTTTCCGTGTTTCACATTCAGCTTTATGCCTGCAAGGCCTGCCCCGTCCTGGCCCCTGTTGTGCTGTTTCTCCATCATGAGGTACATTTTCTGGAGACCCCAGTCCCATGCACCGTATTTTTGATAATAGTATTCCAACGGCTTGCGAAGTCTCAACATTGCAATGCCGCATTCGTGCTTGATATTATCGCTCATAGCTATTTTTTATTCGGGTCGGGGAAATTGATTATATCATGCACCAGGATGGCGTCCTGAAAAACTCTCCGCACCATCAGGAGATCCCTGGTACCTTCGACCCTGTTCCTGTAATCACCTGCCCGTATCTTGTAGTATCCGGGCCTCTCAAAGGATGCGTAGGAGATTATGGCGGGAAATTTGCTGATAAATTCAGCCCTTACCTTCCCCGATTCCTCCCTGGCATTCTTGTTAGAACTGTTGTAGACCTGTATCCTGAAGCCATCCATTCCTTTATTCTTCATGTTATACAGGATATATTTGCCGATCAGAGTGTCAATTGCAGGGTCCTCCTTTATGGTAAGCTTTCCGGCATGGTAATCCTCCCCGTTCCGCTGAAGCAGTCCCGAAACGGTAAAATAATCCTGCGCCCTGCAGAGTGTGAAAGGCAGCAGAAAAAGCACGAAAAGAGGAAATGACCTTTTTGACATTCAATTAGTTTAACCCTGATCCAATGCTTCAGCAAGCTCGTCGGTTATCTCAAGGTTATGATAAACATTCTGGATATCATCATCATCCTCAAGCGTTTCAATGAATTTCATAACCTTCCTTGCCGAATCGACATCNAGCTGCTTCGTGTTGTTTGGGATCCTTTTCAACAGGGCCTCCTCCGGTTCGATACCCAGTTCATTGAGTTTCCGGTTAAGGCTTCCGAAATCCTCCTTGGCACATGTAACGGTGATCCTGTCCTCGAAGGTCTCAAAATCCTGTGCTCCCGCGTCTATCAGCTCCAGTTCAATATCTTCGGGGTTGAACCCTTCGTTCCTTATGGTAAACACGCCTTTGCGCTCAAATAAAGAGCTCAGTGACCCGTTCGTACCAAGCTTGCCCCCGAATTTATTGAAGACCGACCTGATTGAAGCAACGGTCCTGTTGTTATTGTCGGTCAGACACTCAGCAAAAACGGCAACACCGTGGGGTGCATATCCTTCGAAGGAAGTCTCAATGTAATTATCAGATTCAGAGCCGACAGCTTTTTTAATAGCCCTTTCAATATTGTCTTTGGGCATATTGGCTCCTTTGGCATTCTGGACGGCAAGCCTTAACCTGGAATTGGTTTCGGGATCCCCTCCTCCTTCTTTTGAAGCAATTATGATTTCCTTGATGATCTTTGTGAAGATCTTTCCTCTCTTGGCATCATTTGCGCCTTTCTTCCTTTTTATGGTGGACCATTTATTATGCCCTGACATACAGTTAGTAAATTTTGGAATTCACATGCAAAATTAAATAATTCTTTAATACATCAGTCATTGTTGTTACTTTTGTGGGGGGAAAAGAGGCAAGGTGCAAGGCTTGACCCGACAGTTATGTGGCCTTGCGAACTTTGCTGAGACCTTTGCGCACTTTGCGGTTAAAGATTGACATACAAAATGTTAAAAAAAGTATATATCGAAACATATGGGTGCCAGATGAATGTCGCCGACAGCGAGGTGGTCGTTTCCATTCTTTCGGATCACGGCTTCGAGCACACCTCAAGCATTGAAGATGCCGGGTTGATTCTCATCAACACCTGTTCGATCCGTGAGAATGCAGAGCAGAGGATATGGGGGCGGCTCAGGGCGATCGGTCACTTCAAAAGGAAGAATGGTGATCTTGTCATCGGGCTCATAGGCTGCATGGCCGAAAGATTGAAGGAGCAGGTTATTGAAAAGGAGCACCTCGTTGACCTGGTCGCCGGCCCGGATTCCTACCGGGAACTGCCATTCCTTGTTGCAGAAGCCCATGAGGGTCATAAGGCGGTGAATGTCCTGCTGTCCCGTGAGGAGACCTATGCTGATATTTCTCCTGTAAGGATGGACAGCAACGGGGTGTCCTCATTCGTTTCGATAATGAGGGGATGCAACAACATGTGCGCCTACTGCGTGGTGCCTTATGTTCGCGGGGCCGAGCGGAGCCGCGATCCCGGATCGGTCCTGAATGAGATCAGGATCCTGAAGGAGAAGGGATACAGGGAAGTAACACTGCTTGGCCAGAATGTCGATTCTTACCTCTGGAAAGAGGATGGCCGGGCCACCGGGTTCCCCGAACTCCTCGAAAAGGCAGCAATGATCGATCCGATAATGAGGATAAGGTTTTCAACCTCCCATCCCAAAGATATTTCGGACGACCTGCTGTACACCATAGCCAGGCACGGGAATATATGCCGTCACATTCACCTCCCCGCCCAGAGCGGAAGCAGCAGGATCCTGAAGCTTATGAACCGCGAATACACCCGGGAATGGTACATGGAAAGGGTGAGCGCTATCAAAAGAATCATCCCGGGTTGCGCAATATCGACCGATATGATCGCCGGGTTCTGCACGGAGACTGAGGAGGACCATAAGGAATCTCTTTCACTGATGGAATGGGCCGGGTTTGATTTTGCTTACATGTTCAAGTACAGTGAACGGCCCGGAACAAAGGCTGCCAGGAGATACAGGGACGATGTGGAGGATGAGGTCAAAACCAGGAGGCTCAATGAAATAATTGCGCTTCAGAACAGGATGTCGGCACGCTCGAAAAAGCTCGATATCGGCCAGGTATATGAAGTCCTGGTCGAGGGCAGGTCAAAAAGATCCGCCGAATTCCTTTCAGGGAGAAACTCCCAGAACAAGGTGGTCGTTTTTCCCGGGAACGGGCAGAAACCCGGTGAATATGTTAACGTTATGATTGAAAGATGTACATCCGCCACTCTTATTGGAACGATTTTTGTGCATTGAATGATCTGATCAATTAGTATCTTTACCATACCTTTCTTTAAATCTGAAAATATGAAATCCCGAGTTCTGCTCTCAACCGTAATCTTCCTAAGTATCATATTTTTACCATCTTATGGTCAAAAAGCTGAAAAAGGGAAGAACAGGATCACCATCAAAGGTACAGTTCTGGATGCCAGTAAAAAGGCGGTATCCGGTGCATACGTATTTGTCGACGGTTATGGAATCGGAGTCATTACTGATGAAAACGGAAAATTTAAAGTCAGGTCCGACGGTTCAGCCAGGGATATCCTTGTTGCTGCTCCCGGCACCGGTTTTGCGATGAAACCTGCGGAAGAGAAGCTGGAATTCATTCTCAGCAACCCCACTGAGGCCATCCCTGATTTTGCGATGAAGTACATTGATGATAACAAAGCAAAAGCAGAAAAGAGTAAACCAAAGAAAATGAATACCTACACTGATATCTACCAGATGATCAGACATGAGGTTCCCGGGGTGCTAGTAAACGGGAGAAGCATTGTGGTTCAGCAGCCAAATTCATTTTTCGGCGGAACCACTCCCCTCTTCGTTGTAAACGGGGTAAGGGTGACAAGCATCGATTACATCAATCCCCAGGAAGTGAAATCGATACAACTGCTGAAAGGCTCCTATGCAAATATTTACGGTGATGAGGGGGCTAATGGTGTCATCAGTATAACGCTGATCTCAGGCGGAGACAGAAAATAAAGTTCACTTTATCATTTATTATCAATATGAAACAAGCAAGAGTTTTCTTCTTAATAGTGGCTGCGGCTTTCCTTCTTTCGGGCCAGACCCTGGCTCAGAAAAAAGACAGGAAGATCACGATCTCAGGTTTTGTGGTAGACCAGACGCAGGCGCCTGTAGTCAATGCAGTTGTAATGGTCGACGGGATAAGTACTCCTGTCCTGACCAACAAAAACGGGTACTACAAGATAAAGGTGAGACCTGTAAACATGAAGCTGGGAATATTCACCACCACGAACGGGACCCTTGAGGAGACTATCAACGGGCGTGAACGGATCAATTTCCAGTTCGCGGGAACTGTTCCGGTCCAGCAGGTCTCCAATGCCGCTCCTGACCCGGGGGATGAAGAAGTGAATGTAGGCTACCAGAAAGTCAAGAAAAAGAACCTTACTACCTCGGTTGGCAAGATCGACGGAAGGCAGTCAAAATATGCATCCTACAGCTCGATATATGAAATGCTCAAAGGGGAGATCCCCGGAGTTGTCGTGACGGGAAACTCGGTATACATCCGCAATCCCTCCTCGATCAACGCCAGCAATGAACCTCTTTTTGTTGTTGATGGCGTCCCGGCCGCATCGATTGACGGCATCCAGCCGCAAATGGTCAAGTCGATCCATGTTCTCAAGGGTTCGGATGCTTCGATTTACGGTGTCCGCGGAGCAAACGGCGTGATCCTGATCGATCTGCTTACCGGGAAGGACAGGTAGGAGATGGGCAGGCGAAAGGCGTAAGGCGTAAGGCGTAAGGCGTAAGGCGTAAGGCAGCAGGCGTA
>JGI20215J15232_1000032_pt1 | contig 56700 bp, 42 predicted proteins | sample WetSurMetagenome_2_FD_15232 | JGI IMG/M metagenome (IMG submission 15232) | reverse complement strand
GCGCGCCACGTTCGGGACGTGGAGGTCGGAAGTTCGAGTCTTCTCACCCCGACTGAGTAAATCAAATGGCCTTGTAAATCAAATATTTACGAGGCCATTTTCATTAGTAGTACAAAAAGTAGTACAAAACATTCTTTTTACACTTAACTCGTGCAGGTATTATAATAATTTAAGTGAAATAGTACTCCTCGCAAAACATGTATTCACTGATCATCCATTAGTAAACTCAACACGGTAACTTGTAAAATCAATATTGTTAATCTTCAGCTATTTTATGAATTTAGCTAATAAAAACTTAAAATATAGGGAGATGAAAACTTTTAAAAGGTGGTCTAAAATCAATTTAATGATTGTATTTCTGATTACAGCAAATCTAAGATGCATGTCCCAGAATCAGGAAGATAAGAACATGAAGATTTTCGATATCATTCTGACTACTTTGGATTCGGATTACTTTGATCCAACGTACGGCGGCCTGAATTGGAAAAGTATCACCGATTCCTTCAGGCCAAAAATAAAATCCCAAAGGTCTAGTGATACTCTTTATTATCTGCTAGATAAGATGCTTTTTAACCTGGGAGTATCTCATCTTGGAGCTCTTCCTCCGGATAAATTGAATGAGATAGGTGATCCGCAATTAACGTTTGATGGCGCAGCTGGCCTGGATGTTATGTACCTGAACGGGAAAGCGATAATTACGAAGGTTTTCCCCAATAGCCCAGCGTATGAAATGAAGTTAAGACCTGGATATGAAATAATTGATATAAACAATAAACCAATAAAAGAGATTGCAAACAAAAGAAATAAATTTCTAATCCCTCCCTTCAATGAGCGCAATACTACCATGATGATAACTTCAGACATTTTAAAAGAATTCTATGGAACACCCGGTAAGATAATCAGAATGCAGTATAGGGACTCCGAGAACAGGTCAAAGGAGATTGAGTTTCCATTAATGAAAAGAGAGCAGAATAAAGCATTGATTTTAAACAATTTGCCTATGATGTATACAACTATTGATTCAAGGATAATTAATAATAATATCGGCTACATACATTTTGATATTTTTCATCCGGTATTATTGGATACGATAATTAAGTGTATAAAGGAATATCACAATTTACCATACCTGATCCTGGATATCAGGGGCAATAATGGAGGTGAATTTTTTACCAGAAAAACGATAGCCGAGCAATTTGTGGATAAAGGAAAATTGTTCTGGAAGTATAAATCCAGACAAGGGATCGAAGATGTATTTCTGGAGCCGGCAGACAAATCATATACAGGTAAGCTTATCATCCTGATTGACGAACGAAGCTGTTCTTCCAGTGAAGAATTTTCAGGAGGCATGAAAGCAATTGGCAGAGCCACCATTATCGGCAAGCAAACTGCAGGGAAGGTGTTAACAATGAAAGTTGTAACACTACCTGACGGCGGACTGTTTTTTTATCCGAATACACAGACTCTGACGTCGAAAAACGAGGTTCTTGAAGGAGTGGGAGTTGTACCTGATATAATTGCAAACTTAAAAATCGAGGATCTATTAGCAGGCAGAGATTCGCAACTGGAAGCTGCAATTAATTATATAACTGGTTTGAAAGAAACAAAAAACGAATAATAAAACTTCTTTAATTGTAAACCATTGGGATTATCTGGTAATATTATGATACTTCTCACCCCGACAAATGAAAAATGACCACTTTGTGACAACAAAGTGGTTTTTTATTGATCTTTTGCATCAACTGACAGCAGTTGAAAGCAAATAAGCAATAAAAAACACACTAAAGCGAAGCGGAAATGGTCATTTTTCATTTTAGCCGACCCTGGAAGTCCGCCAATCCAGTTTCGGTTTTCAGGAGAAACTGAATTAGCAGTCTTCTCACTCTGTTTTCTCACTCTCGCTCTGATACTCACACCTGGTTGTCAGAACGACAAACGCATGAATCAACTTCCAGGTCTGACTATTAAAAACAAATGGCCTTGTAAATATTTGATTTACAAGGCCATTTTTATGATATTAACTTGACCTGAAAAAGCTAATAATCCCTTCACAAATCGACCATATTGGGGAGTTATGCATAAGCCAGGTGCTTGTATTTCAAACCTTCAACTTCTATCCGGGCTTCGCTTTTTTGAAGTAAAGGGGGATTAGAAAATCCGAATTAACCTTGTTTTTATTTCCGTAATGCACTATATTTGCTGCATAATAGAAATAAAATGAATTTTATTGAATTCAGAAACAAGTTTCAATCACTGGCATGCTTTAACACAAACCAGGTGTATGCCTCATATCCTGGGTTTAGCAGGAATAATCTGGGACGCTGGGTAAGTCAGGGTTACCTCATCCGGCTTCGGCAGGGTTACTATGCCTTCCCTGAATACAGAGAATCAACAGACTTTACACTCTATTTTGCTAACATTATTTACAAGCCCTCTTACATTTCATTACAAACTGCTTTGTCATTCTATGGAATTATCCCCGAGGCTGTACCTGAGATAATAAGCGTGACAACTCTAAAGACAAACACATTCATCAATAATTTAGGTGTGTATTCATATAAGAATATAAAGCCTGATTTGATGTTCGGGTATGATCTGAGGGAGATGGAAGGAGGCAGACGGATTATGTTTGCCACGCCTGAAAAGGCCTTAGCAGACCTGCTCTACCTATATCCATTTTATAATACAGAGCGTGAAATTGAAGAATTGCGTCTTGATGAATCATATATGGAGGATGACTTCAATAAAGACAGATTAATGGAATATTCTTACCGTATTGGTAGCAAAACACTCACTAATCGGATTGATATTCTAAGAAAAGTACATAACCTTTAGCAATAACTATATGGTAGACCTGAACTTAATAAAGAATTATTTCCCTGAGCAGATCAGGAATAAGGCACTTCTTGGTAAAAGCATGATGCAGGAATATATTCAATTGTCAATTCTCGACTACCTGTCCACATCTCAATATATCCGTAAACTCATATTCATCGGCGGAACCAACCTTAGGCTGGCTAAGGGAATAGACAGGTTCTCAGAAGATCTGGACTTTGACTGTAAAGAGATGTACAAGGAAGAGTTCCTGAAAATGAGCGAGGATGTCATGCATTTTCTAATAAGAAATGGATATAAAATAGAATCGAGGGATAAAAATACCACGAAGCTTACAGCATTCAGAAGAAATATTTACTTTCCTGAGTTCCTGTTTAATCTCGGACTTTCGAGACACAGGGATGAAAGATTCCTGATAAAAATAGAGGCCCAGGATCAGGGAGTAAGATACACACCAGAAATAAAAAATATCAAAGGCTGTGGTTTTTACTTTCCATTCCCGGTACCTTCTGACTCTGTATTATGTGCAATGAAAGCGACTGCCCTTCTGGAAAGAGGGAAGGGTCGTGATTTCTACGACCTGATGTTTTTATTGGGTCAAGCTAAACCTGATTATGACTTCCTTGCAAAAAGGATTGGCATTAATAATGCAGCTGAGTTAAAGTCAGAAGTTACAAAGCTCATTAAGATTACTGACCTGAAAACCAAGGCAAAAGATTTCGAACATTTGCTGTTCAATAAGGAAAATAACAAACGTATACTCAGATTTGAAGAATTTCTTGGGGAGGCTATTTTATAACAAAAGCGAAACAGGTAATATGTCCATTGATGAAACTATCCGGTGGGATAAACCTAAGGTGGTATGCCAGGAATTAGATCTCATCACCTGGTTTCAAATAAAATCCGATTGCATTAACAGATTCACCCTTTCGGTAATATTCAGGTTCAGTTAGTTTCGTATTTTCCAGCCGTTTAACTCTGATCATAGAACTGCCATCCTTCTGTTTCATAACCTGGACCCCTTTTGTTAACCTGCTTCCCACAGCATTGATCAGAGATGTGTTGAACAAAATAATCTTCTTTATGCTGCTCATGGCAACCAGATCTATATCATGTTCAATGAGTTCAATAAAGATCAGGCGCGATTCGTTACTGAAAGCATTCTTGAGTTTTTTCCTAGCATACTCGGTCTGATAACTTTCCATGGAAATTTTTCCGATTTTGCCATTTTCAAATGCCACAATCAGAAAACCTTTATAACTCCTTTCACCTGTCAGATAGATTGGTCTTTCACCGGGTTCAAGCTCAATTTTCTGCAGTGCCTGAAACTTGTCCATAAGTTCTTTTTTCTGAACTTTATAGACATTACACAGGGAAGTAAAGACAAGGATCTCATTTGATCTTGAATCGTCCGATACTTTAATTGTTGTGGGTTCCGAGGGAGATTCACTTCTGAAATCATTTCTTTCTGCCATTTCTATTCTCCTTTTCAGGCTTTCTGCACTTTGCATAGCTATCAGGTCTTGATTAATATCCAAATGTGGTAATTATTATTTTTCTTCCTTCATAATTCTTTGAATTTTTCTGCCCGGCTTTTGCGCGCCTTTGTGATGTACTTTGTATCCCGCACCAGGTGCATCTCCGCGGGTCCCTCCTGACAAACCGTGCCCACGATAATCGAGCCCTGCACATTCCTCCGGATCAAAAAAATCAGACAGGCTCAGATTTTGTTTAACATCCTGGACATCATTTTGGGACCTGTTTGCCTATCTGCGATGTTTCAGGGTTTTTAAAAATTTTGATTAAAAATTCCGATAACCTGGCCTCTGTTTTAAGTGGATTTTTCATACCTTCATACGTCTGCTGCGTTTAATAAATTGATATTTTTTTCTCCCATGGAAACTGACGAAAACCAGGATCTGCAACTCGCATTTGAGTTTGTCCGGTTCACCAACCGCAACATCTTCCTTACAGGCAAGGCAGGCACAGGCAAGACAACATTTCTGAGGGAGCTGAAAAAATTATCACCGAAACGCCAGGTCATTGTTGCACCTACAGGCGTAGCTGCAATAAATGCGGGAGGCGTTACTATCCATTCTTTCTTCCAACTCCCTTTCCATCCATTTATTCCAGGCTTTTACCTCGGAGATGACAGGCGCCAACAACAGGCAGGCAGGGATGAGCCCACCGGGTACAGGATGAGCCGTGAAAAAATCAACATAATAAGGAGCCTCGACCTGCTGATCATTGATGAGATAAGTATGGTGAGGGCAGATACCCTTGATGCCATCGATTCAGCCCTCAGAAGATACAAAGTGCGTCAGCTGCCCTTTGGCGGTGTCCAGCTCCTGATGATAGGCGACCTTCAGCAGCTTGCACCCGTCATAAAGGATGATGACCGCGAGATCCTGTGCAAATACTATGATTCATTTTTTTTCTTTGGCAGCAAGGCCCTGGGAAATGCCGATTATCTTACCATCGAGCTGAAACATATTTACAGGCAGACTGAACAGGCCTTTATCAGGCTTCTCAACAAGGTTCGCGATAATATCGTGGATGCAGAAGTGCTGGAAGAACTGAACAAAAAATATATTCCTGATTTTGACCCCGAGACCGGCGGCGGATACATTACCCTTACAACTCATAACAGCCAGGCAAGGGCAATCAACGATTCAAAGCTTGATAAGATCGAGGCGATACCACATTCTTTTAAGGCGGTTATTAAGGATGAATTTCCGGAGATTTCTTACCCTAATGATGATGAACTGATCCTTAAAACGGGAGCCCAGGTAATGTTTGTAAAGAATGACCTGTCACCTGAAAAGCTCTTCTTCAACGGCAAAATTGGTAAAGTGGAAGCCTTTGAAGATGACACTATTGTAGTCAGGTGTCCTGAAGACAAGTCCCCGATCTATGTGGAAAAGGCTGAATGGCAGAGTGTGAAATACACTCTTGATGAAGAAACAAAGGAGCTTGAAGAGACTGTCATCGGCACCTTCACACAATACCCTCTCAGGCTGGCCTGGGCAATTACAATCCATAAAAGCCAGGGGCTTACATTCGACCGGGCCGTAATAGATGCAAGGGCAGCATTTGCTCACGGGCAGGTTTATGTGGCTCTCAGCAGGTGCCGTACCCTGAACGGGCTTGTATTGAGCAGCCGGATCGGCAGGGGAAGCCTGGTTGATAATCCTGATATTTCAGATTTTATTAAAGGCTCTGTACAAAATCAACCCGGACCACACCAGCTTGCTGAATCAAAAATGGCTTACCATCTGCAATTGCTTACAGAGCTTTTCGATTTTGGTTCCCTTGCAGGCAGGATCAGTTATTGCATTAAGATTGTTGAAGAAAACTCCGGAGCTATTCTGGGAAATCCGCTGGAGATGCTTGAAAAGGCTGCAACCGGTGTCAGGACAGAAATGCTGGAGGTTTCTCAGAAGTTTCGGCGCCAGGTAAAGGAATTATCTGATGGTGAGGCTGATCCGGAAACCAATGTCAGGTTGCAGGAACGAGTGGGAAAAGCAGCAGCCTTCTTTTCGGAAAAGCTCGAAAGCCTTCTGAAAGAGATTATTAACGGATACAGGGTCGAGACTGATAACAAAACCGTCCGGAAATCAGTTAATGATGCTTTTGAAAAAACCAGGAAGGACGTTCTAACGAAGCTAGCCTGCCTCGATGCTGTAAAAACAGGTTTTCAGATCAGCAGATATCTGGATACCAGGGCAAAGGCCGTGATCGGGATGCCTGCTGCCAGGAAACGTGCAGAAAAGCTCGTGGAAGATGCTTCGGGAATTATTCAACATCCGGCTCTATTCAGCTTGTTAAAGGAATGGCGCAGCGAAAAAGCGAAGGAGACAGCGCAGTTACATTACCAGATACTTCACCAGAAAACGATCATGGCCCTGTGCAACAACCTGCCTATGACACCCGCAGAGCTTACTCATATTAAGGGGATCGGGAAGAAGAAAGCGGACAAATACGGCGAGGAGCTCCTCGAAATAATAACATCATACTGCCAGGCTGAAAAAATCGACAAGCCGGCTCTCGTTTCCGACAGTAAGAAACATCCGAAAAGGAAAAAGGAAGACACCAAAAAGGTAAGCTATGATCTTTTTGCGGGAGGTAATTCAATATTGCAGATCGCAGGGATGAGGAAGCTGAGCATTCCGACAATCGAGAACCACCTTGCATACTATGTTGGCACAGGAGAAATTCCGGTCAGCAGGTTTTTGTCACAGGAAGTGATCGATTTGATCTCCGCCCATCTCGAAGGGGATGAGAACCTGAGGCTGGGACCAGTCAAGGAAATCCTTGGTGAAAAGGTATCGTGGAGCGATCTCAGGTTTGTAAAAAGCCACCTGATATTCCTTCGAAATTCCCGGTAAGCAAATTAAACCCTGAAGACTTCAACTTAAGTATAGCTATATCTATAAGCATATAAAATAAATATTTTCTCAATAACTATATGCAAATAAACCTCATATAACGGGAACATAGAATACATCCTCAAATGTTCATTAGCGTCTTTTGTGAGGCTTGATCTGTTTTTTCGACTTGCCCTGAACCGGGGCAACGATGCCAGCAGGATGATATTTTGACATTTTGGCCGCCCTGATATTTTGTGCAGCCTGATGCCCCCTGTCAGGAAACAAAACCATTTCCCTTTTGTTATACTTCGTCAAATTACTGCTGAAACAAATGAAAGAGTGTCCGGACTAACCTTACTTATGCGCTTATGCCTTTAATTAATAACAGTCAAACCCCTTATCAGGCGGACTTCAGCGTTCTCCGGTTACGTGATTTTGCCCCTGGCAGATTGTTACCCATGGTATTAACCGATAATTCAAAACAGATACGTATAAACAGATTATTTAAAAAACCAAACTGAAAGACTATGAAGACAATATTCTTAAAATCAACCGGATTTACAGCCGTTCTGACTGCAGGACTGTTACTTTCCTCCTGCAGCAAAAGCTCATCTTCCACAGATAACATTGTGGGAACCTGGGGATCTGCATCATATACCGTGACGACCACGGTAAACAGCATGCCGCTCCTTCAATACCTGACTGACGTACAAGGCCTCCCTGCCGACCAGGCACAGCTGATAGCCAATTCTGTCAATACCGGGCTTCAGCAAAAACTTCCGGGCTCCATACAGATAAAATCGGACAACACTTATACCGCAACTTCGACAAGCGGCACCGATACCGGTACCTGGACCCTTAGTTCCGACAAGAAGACGCTTACAATCGCTCCCAGTACGGGTGATCCCATTACGTTCGATGTCGTTTCGCTGACCTCGAACAGCCTTCACCTGCAATGGGCTGAAACACAAAGTGAGGACCTGAACAGCGATGGCACGCCTGAAACGCTGAATTTCGCCATTGACTTAACACTCAGTAAACAATAGACATTTTATAAGCTTCACTTTTTTCTTCAGTTCACTCCGGGATCAGTTCCCGGATTTTTTTTTTGAAGTTCCGGAAATGAACCGGGTGCCGTGACTCATTGATGCCGGATCAGCAAGTTCTTCCCTGAACAATGTGGAAAGTCAATGAAAAAACATACTTTTGGCACCAGCCTGAAATCTGAACCCTATATGACGGATCAGGAATTTTATTTTCACAGTCGATATGAAGCTGATCCTGAATTAAAGGTTGACAGGCATCTATTATAAACCAGTATAGTATTTTGATTATGATCAGAATAGCAGGAATATTCGCTTTTGCCGCAATTACCGCCCTTATGACGGGAGGTGCAGGGATGAAAGGACATAAATCAGCGCTGCTTAAATACGACAGTCAGATTGACGCAATTATCAGCAGGATGACCATCGAGGAAAAAGTAAATATGCTGCATGCCAGGCATATGTTCGTCTCAGCCGGTGTCGAAAGGCTGGGAATTGCCGATATGAAGTACGCCGACGGACCATTCGGGATCCGCGAAGAGATGCAGCCAAACAGCTGGGCCCCGCTTGGCTGGGAAAAGGACAAGGCTACCTTTTTCCCAACGGGATCTGCACTTGCAGCGACCTGGAGCCCTGAGCTGGCATATAACTACGGCACAGGGCTTGCAAGGGAAGCCAGGCTGAGAGGGAAGGACATGATCCTCGGGCCGGCCATCAATATACAGAGGATCCCCACAGGCGGCAGGACGTATGAATATTTAAGCGAGGACCCATTCCTGAGCTCCCGTCTTGCCGTGGGCTATGTAAAAGGTGTCCAGGACAACGGGGTTGCCGTATGCGTGAAGCATTTTGCTCTGAACAACCAGGAGAATAACCGCGGCACCGTCAATGTGATCATAGGTGAACGTGCAATGAGGGAGATCTATCTTCCCCCATTCCGTGCAGCTGTTGAAGAAGGTGATGCCTATGGCATTATGCCTGCATACAACAAGGTGAACGGCTGGTGGTGTTCCGAAAACGATATGCTCCTTAACAGGATACTACGTGACGAATGGGGCTTTGCAGGAATGACCATATCTGACTGGGGCGGCACTCACAGTACAGTCCATTCAGTAACAAACGGGCTCAATGTCGAGATGCCCACCAAACAATTCCTCGGTCAGGCTCTTCTGGATTCTGTAAAGGCCGGTCTCGTATCTGAAAATGTTATCAATCAGCGCGTCAGGGAAATTTTGCGGGTAAGGATGGCTGTAAAGCCGGTTCCTGTGAATGAAGCCAATAAGGAGATGACCTCCCAGCCGGCACAGCAGAAGATTGCCTATGAGGTTGCCAGCAAATCGATTGTTCTTCTGAAGAATGACGGAGTCCTTCCACTTCATCTTGAAAACAAGCCCGTCATTGCAGTCATTGGTGCCAATGCGACCCAGATAATGGGATCGGGCGGACTAGGTGCAGGNGTGAAGACCCTGTATGAGATCACTCCGCTCGAGGGTTTGAAGAACAGGGTCGGTGACAAGGCTCAGATCATTTACTCCCAGGGATACGAACAGGTCAGGTTCAGCTTCGGCGACAGGTTCAGGAAAAGAACTCCCGCAGAGATTGAAAAAGCCGCGCGTGAGAAGGAAGAGACAGCCCGCAAGCTGATGGATGAAGCCGTTGGTATTGCAGCCAAGGCCGACCTGGTACTTTTCGTTGCCGGTGATAACAGGGCTGTCGAAACCGAAGGCAGCGACAGGACCGATATTTTCCTGCCAGCAGGTCAGGATAAGCTCATCAGCAGGATTGCCGAAGTGAATCCGAACATTGTCACGGTACTGACAAGCGGCGGTCCAAACGATCTCAATACGGTGAACCCCCTTTCGAAAGCATTGCTCATTTCGTGGTTTAACGGCTCGGAAGGAGGCAATGCCCTTGCGGATGTACTCCTCGGAAATATTTCGCCGGGCGGTCGCCTGCCATTCACGCTCCCGGTAAAGCTTGAAGATTCCCCGGCCTACGCACTCGGGAACTATCCGCAGGGCGATAAGAGCTCCGACGTCTTTGCCAACCTGGTTTCCAAACCGGAACAGGGCAAAGAAACTGAAAATAAAGCTGTCAATGCTCAGAAAAAGGACCCCGACACGGCTCCCTATTCCGAAGAATCGCTGGTTGGTTACCGCTGGTTCGATACCAAAAACGTTCCTGCCATGTACCCGTTCGGTTATGGCCTTACTTATACGACTTTCGATTATTCCGGCATTAAGACCGACAGGGAGAAGTATGGGAAAAAGGATATCATTGCATTATCGTGCGAGTTAAAGAACTCGGGAAAGGTGGCTGCCGATGAAGTTGTTCAGGCCTATGTCCACAGGATAGATCCAGCGGTCGAATGGCCCCTGAAGGAACTGAAATCATTCTCGAGGATATCGCTGGCCCCGGGGGAAAGCAAAATAGTTACGCTCAGCATCCCGGTCAGCAGTCTGATGTACTGGAACGAAAAGAAGCATGCCTGGGACAATGACCTTTGCCACATTGAATTGCTGGTCGGCGCTTCAGCCGGTGATATCAGGCTGAAAAAGGAGATCGCGCTCAGGTAACCGGGACCGGCAGCCTTTTTGACATGGTTTCATCGCTGCGGCGTTCTCAACCACATAGGATTCATCTTTAGGATCTTCCCGTACGCAGGGCAGCTTTCTTCATGGGCTCCCGGGAAAAATCCTATGCTTGAGAGGAATTCATTTACTATTTCCCCGCCGGTGAATTTAAAGGTCTTTTTGAAAAGCTTTACCCATCCGTCAAGGGGGAGCGGACTGTGATTTTCAAGCCATTGATCAAAAGACCCATACTCTTTCCGGATAAGGAGAATGGTCTTTGCGTTTTCGATCGCAGCATTTATTTTCAGCCTGTTGCGGATAATTGAAGGATCATTCAGCAGCCGTTCCCTGTCGCTTTCGGAATATGCAGCAACCTGTTGCAGGTTGAAATTGCTGAAAGCCTTGCGGAAAGCATTCTCCTTCTTCAGGATTATTTCCCAGTTGAGCCCGGCCTGGAAGATTTCCAGTACCAGCCGGCCGAACAGCTCATCATCATCGTGCAGCGGGAAACCATAGTGATTGTCGTGGTAATTACTATGAAGCTCCTTTCTTTCACCGGGTTGAAGGCTCTGAATGTATTGGCAGTAGGTCATGGAGGGGTTTTTATGCAAGATAGGAACTTTTTTATTTCACAGAGAGCACGGAGCACTGTGACCTCCGTGTCTCCTCCGTGTCTCCTCCGTGATCTCCGTGTAAGTTCTTTTCAATGGGAGGCTTCCCTAATTATCCTTGTTCCCTTCAGCAATTTTGAGCTGAACAAGCTTTTGGGGAGAAGGCCTGGACCCAACAAAATTTGTCGCCTTTTCGATGAATGGCCTGTCGATCTTAAAGATCCTGAATTCCACAAGCTGTTGAGCAGAAAGATCTGGATAACCTGCTTTCCCCATTTCATCGATATAATCCTTCGTCACTTTAAATATCTTCAGCTGCACTATAAGCTGTGCCGTGATCTTTTCCTTCAGGCCCATGCTTCTGACTTCCCTGATATACTCAGGGGTTACACCCTGGGCTTTGAACTGGACGATATCCTGGGTTGATAGCCCTTCATACCCGGATGCAGCCATATCCTTTACGTATTGCGGATCGATCCCCATTGCCTTGAAGGTGACAAGCTCGTTCCCTGATAATTTGTAGCCTGATTTATACATTGCGGAGGCATAATCCTGGTCGATCTTCAGTGCGGCGAAAGATATAATGTCCTCTGCAGACAGGTCCCCGCCTGAGAGCTTTTCCATACCGGCAATATACTCCGGGTCAATGCCCAGGGCCTTGAAACTGATAAGCTGACCAACCGAAATATCGCTCACCCTGGCGTCCCTGATGTTCCTGATATAATCCGTTGTGACATCGAGAGCTACAAGCGCAACCAGGTTATCTTTGGTCAGATCTTTATATCCCATGCTTCTGACGGTTTTTATATATGCAGGATCAAAATCCTTCAGGGTGAACAGCAGGAGCACCTGCGGGTCAAAACCGCTGAAGCCTTCATTTGCTAAAGCCCTGACAAAGTCATTGTCAGGCGTGTAAACAAATGTGCCGGCTCCATGGTCCGACGAAATATTCCCGTTCATGATTATCTCTCCGCCTCTCTTTTTCAGGGAGAATTCTACATTGTTCCCCTCCTGATACCCTGCCAGGTCTTGTTTTTTGAGCTTAACTGTTTCGGATGAACTCCCTTCATGGTTCTTTGACCTCGTGTGAAACTCAAATTCAAGTTCACTGTCTGCAGGATTGACCTCCCAGGTCCCCTGGATCTTTCCGGACCCGGATTGACCAGTTGCAGGCAAAGAAAGAAAAAACAGGGCAATGATGCCCGTCATAAAAAATTGAAAGTTCCTTTTCATGGTTACAGTTTTTATTGATTTGATTTTCGAATAAAAACAGGCCTTTTTTTTAAAAGTTACCGGATCTTTTATTTTTTTTGATGTATATGTTTCCGCTGTAACTCCTGACTATATACTCCGGACCTCCCGAATTCACCCTGTCAACAACCCAGTCCTCAAGGGAATAGACCTTCGTGTTTTCAACGTCCTTTATTACCGGCTGCCTCTTCAGGGGGACGAGATCAAAATCGGAATAGATATCTCCAGTCCCGGTCTTCATTTTCAGCACGGCATTGACCTTTTCAGGCAGGTTAATTGAAATATCTCCCTCCAGGGAAGTGAACATCATGGGATAATCGGGCCTCACCTCGCTGAAAGTTGCCAGTATCTTACCGTAAACCGAGTTCAGGACTGCTGAGCCGGAGATGTTTTCGAGCGTTACATCCCCGTTCGAATTGTCAGCCTCTATATCACCATTAATATTGATTACCTGGATCGTGCCGTTATCGAGCGATTTCAGCTTCAGTGAGAACCTGCGGGGGATCTTAATGTCAAAATCAACGGTTTTCCCTTCATCCCTGCAAAACAGGGTGACATTGATCCCGTCCGATTCGGCGTAAATATCGAACGGGTCCCGGTCGACACGCTTCAGTGAATTTCCGTCGTTCTTCCCGGTTCCCGGGAACCTTGGGGTTGCACTGATAACAATATCACTGCCTTCATAGCCTGTCACCTTGATGGATCCTTTTGGATTTTCGAAGGTGAAGAGGTGTTTGCCTGACAATGAAGGGAGATTTACTACGAGTTGTTCCTCCTGGCTGAATCCCACCGGCCCGATTGATAATCCCAGGAGAATTGTTAAAAGGTATTTCCTGATCATGGCGGCCTCCTATAATAGAACAGTTACAGCTTCATTTATCCTGGTTCTTACGGTGTAGTTCATGCCGGTATTGGTCAGGATCTTACGGAGCTCCGGAGCGGCTTTTCTTTCTTTAAGGGCCACCATCACTTCGGCCAGGCGAAGCTGGATCATGGGGGATGACTGGTTTTTTATGGATGAAATCAGTCCATCCCTTACAGCAGGATTGCCGGAATACTTTAAAAGGGCTTCCAGTGAAAGAAGCCTGACATTGTCGTTATCGTCGGTGTTCAATGCATTAAGCAGGCTTTCAATGATCCTGTCATCAGCTTTCTCCAGCTGGCTGACCATATTGACCGCCCTGATCCTCTCCAGCGAAGATGGCTGGTCGAGCATTGTCAGGACAAGGGTTTCCCTCAGATCCTTCATCTCACCCGAAAGCTTTGCCAGATCGCGGGGGTCAGATCTCTGGCCAAACCATGACTGCATGAACCACCCGAGGAGGAACAGGGCGATTCCGGCTGCGACCCTTAACCCGGCATAAAATGAATTGGAACGGACCCGGCCGGACCTGTGTCCGGTAATTCCGGCAGAGGATGTTTCCCGTGCCTCGTCGGCCAGCATCTCATAAAACCTTTGATCCATTGAAGAAGAAGGTTCATCAACGGAAACCCGGTCAATAAGTTCACTGACCATTCCCAGTGAATCGATCTCATCATCGGCAGAACCGGTTTTCTTTAATTCGGAATTAAGCTCTTCCGTCTCATCGGGCGACAGGTCACCTTTAAAAAGGTACTGCAGCTTCTCCTTACGATCTTTCTTTTTCATACCTGGAGCTTTCAATTTTCATGAATATATCCTTAAGTTTCTTTAACGCCCTGAACATCCTGATCTTGACATTACCTTCCGTCGTACCGAGAATGCCGGCTATTTCACGGTACCTGAGGCAGTCGATCTTACCGAAAACAATTATTTCCCTTTCATCATGTTCAAGGTTTTTTAAAGCAAGGCTGAGGGAGGCGATCTGTTCCCTCTTCCCGGTTTCGTCTTCATCACTCAGGAAATCCTGGACCGACCTGATATCTGCCGCGACCTCATAACTGAGAGAGTTCTTTTTTCCCCTGTTGTAGTCGAGTGCGGTATTATGGGCGATCTTAAACAGCCAGCTGGCAAAGCTTCCCTGCCCCGTAAAAGAACGGCAGTACCTTATGGCTTTGTAGAATACGTTATGCGTCAGGTCCTCACTGGTTTCCCTGTCACCACATGTAACCCTGAAAAAATACGAATAGACCCTCATCTTGTACCTTTCATACAAAATGGCCATTCTTTCGGTCTCGCCATCGATTATGCGAGCCATCAGAGTCAGATCGTCCGGTTCCCTGTTGCTGATATCAGGTAGTTTTAATGAATTTGCACTCTGATAAAAGACCTGCCTCGTCGCAATTAGTTACAGGATCTTATAAATTTTTTTTGCTTCGGCGATCAGCCAATCACCTCTGTGAAACTCCGTAAACCTCTGCGATCCTCTGTGTTATAAAAAATCCTGGCACTCAATTAACCAGTACCCTTTTCTCGCCGTGGTAGTCCCTGATCTTCTGGTTTTTCCTGAGATAACTGATAGTTGCGTCGGCAGTCGTGATAAAGAGCGATTTGCCAGGATCGGCATGGTTGTACCTGTAGACCGATGTCATGTAATTGTTCATGGCAACTGTGTACGATTTATTCATGTCGATAGCGGAACCGCTTCCGTCGAGCAGGGTGACATCGGTAAGGTTGCGTCCGGAATCGACCTTCAGTGATGTGCTGATTCCCGAGGGATAGACGGGAAGCCTGTCATCGACCGGGAAGGCGGCCATCAACAGGTCGCGTATCTCGTTACCGGTAAGCCTGGTAACCACAAGCTCATTGCCAAACGGATCGAGCTGGTAAACATTCATGATCGTCACCGGACCTTTTGCCAGGCGGTCAAGCCGGACGCCCCCGGGATTCACAAGTGCTATATCGGCCCCTGCAGCATCACGCTGCGCGTCGGCCATCAGGTACCCAAGCTCCTCGTATGATGAGAATTCGCCGGATGCCTGGGCAATGACCTCATTAAGGACCGGGTTATCGTTGAATTTGTCAACCATCGCACGGACTGAAGCTTTCTCGTTCCCTGATTTCCTGATATCAATGAGTTCCATACTGCGCTGCAGGGTACCGTCGCTTTTCAGCGTCAGCCGGATCAGTGTGCCGTATTTCAGCTTGTTCTCGGCCTGGGTGATAAGCACGCTGTTGAATATCTGTTCTTTTGCCACCCTCGTGTGCGAATGTCCGCCAATTATCAGGTCAATGCCTGCTGGCATTGTCTGTGCCAGCCTGACATCATTTTCAAAACCGAGGTGGGTCAGGGCAATCAGGATGTCGCCCTTATCCCTGATGGGGAGATACTCCCTTGCCGTCTCGAAAGGGGCACGGAATGCAAATCCCCTTGTATTGTCGGGATGTGAGTCTGGGATACCGTTCTGGTTTATCTGCAGGAGTCCCAGGAACACAAGCTTCAATCCGTTGTGTAGGGTAATGACCTTGTAAGGGCTTAGTTTTATGTTAAGGGAATCCTCCGGGATCACGTTGGCGCAGATAAAGCTGAAATTTGCCTTATGTGTCAGCTTGCTGAACCCGTCGGGACGGGAATCGAATTCATGGTTTCCTACCGCGCTGAGGTTAAACCCGACAGAATTCATCAGCTCGATCACAGGCAATCCTTTTTCAGGATACTGGTCGTTGACGGGATTGCCGGTCTGGTTATCACCCGCAGCAACCAGGAGCATTTCGGGATATAGAGTCCGAAGGCTGTCGACGATAAATGCAAGCTTCGGGAAATTATCTATAGTGGCATGCATGTCGTTTACCGCGAGAATGACTGCCTCCCTGTCGCCCTGCCTTGCAGCGGCTGCATTCCTGCTAGTCAGGCATGAGGAAAGAAACCCTGCTGAAAGCAATGCAAGAACCAGTACAGGAATTAAATTACTTTTTTTTTCCTGCCTCTTTATAAAAATAACATCNCCATCGGTCAGTTCACCGTCGTANGAGACTTCGTTGCCGTAGCGGTCTTCGACAGGCGGGAAGGGCCTGTCAGGGGTCTCACCCCTGAGGGAGTAATATTTCAGGACTGCGTCTTTTACCCTGGCCCCGGCATGAAGCTCAACGGGAGTGTTGTTGACGGTAATTTTCATGGGATAGCAATGAAATTATAAAGAAGCCTAAAATACTATTTTTCCGGCAGGCATGGATGGTGAAATTTCAAATTTCCGCCCGGGTTGCGGCTTCGGGCAATTTCAACATACGGCAAAGCGGCTCGCTTTAATTACGGGGATGGTTCGAAAAGCGCTATTTGAATTGAAAGGGAATCACTAACCGCAAAAGGTCCGGATTTTATAAAATCTGGTCCCTGACTTAATTTACCGGGCGAATTATGCAACATCAGGAATTTTTGCCGTCTTTATATAGTCGCAGGCTTAATCCGCCCGGCATGAAAGGATGCGTTTGGAAAGCACCGGATATGCGGGCAAGGGAAAGCGCATGGAAGGAACCGGATAGTAAGAATTCTTTACCATATTATAAACTTTCACAAAAGGTATCATGAAAACTCAATTAAATCTAAAAGCGTTCACCATGATTGCAGTGCTCGTTGCATTGCTTTCATGCAAAGGTTTTACCCAGGATGGCAAGACCCCTACCATCACAAAAACATTTGATATGGATCAGCCCGGCACGCTCAATGCCAGGTCATCCGGGGGCGGGGTGGAAGTCATGACCCATGATCAGAAAAATGTCGAGGTACAGTTGTTTGTCAGGAAAAATTCGAGGGTTTTGGCTCCATCAGACCCTGATCTTGCCGATGTCCTGGAAAATTATGACATGAAGATCGAGAAGGATGGCTCAGTGATCAATGCAATTGTAGAACACAAAATGAAGTTCAGGTCCTGGCTTAATACAGGAATTTCCCTGACCATTATTGTGCCGAAGGAAATGTCGTGCAACGTATCATCAAGCGGCGGCGGGGTAAAGATCTCGGGTGTGGATGGGACACATGATTTTACGAGCAGCGGCGGCGGGGTCCATCTTGAAAATACAGCAGGCAGGACGAACGCGAGTTCATCGGGAGGCGGAGTCACTTCCAGGAATCACAAAGGTGAAATTCACATGAGCTCCAGCGGCGGAGGGGTTACCGTGGAGGATGCGCAGGGCAGCGTGTTTGCACACAGTTCCGGCGGCGGGGTTCATGTTACCAATGTTCATGGTGATGTGGATGCTGGCAGCAGCGGCGGGGGAGTGACTGTTTCCGGCGAAACTGCCTATATAAAAGCCAGGTCGAGCGGCGGACCGGTACATGTCGATGTTTCCGGGTTGACCAAGGAGATGAACCTTGAATCGAGCGGGGGAGGTGTCGATGCGATTATCAGGAACGGCGGTAAGCTTGGCCTTGATCTTGACCTGAGCTCGCAAAGGGTCAATATAGAGCTTCACAATTTCTCGGGGAAAGTCGAAAAGGACCGTGTAAAGGGGACTCTGAACAATGGAGGTATCCCGGTCTATATGCGTTCTTCCGGAGGAAATGTAAGCGTCCGTTTCGAGGAATAGAGCCCTGACTTTTATCTTTAAACAGAGCCTCTGAGCCTCTTTATTAGAAGGGGTCTCACAAGGTTAAATCCAATAACCGCAAAGTTCGCAAAGTCCCGTCCTGGTATTTATCGGGACAGGACTTCGCGTCCTTTGCGGTTAATGCTTATTTTTAAGACGTCTCCTTTATAATTACCATTGCCTGTTCCTACTTGAGGATTCTTTTTCCCTCAAGGTCCCTTCCTCCCTGGTGAAGTACAAACTTGTCGCATTTACCCGATTCATCAACGACAAAGTCGAGAGTTGCATCAACCACTTTCAGGAAGAACCGTGTTTCAGACTCGGGAAATATCTCGACCTTTGGCTGTCCGGTACCCTGGGTGAAGATCCTGTCTCCTTCCACTGTCATGGTAATCTGAAAGCCAGGCATGAGCTCAAAGTTACCGACGTACCGCGAGAGGATCTCCGGTGTAAGACTGACCTCAATATGCTTCGGGACCGGCTTGTTTGTCCTTGTCCATATAATCCTTGTGCCCCTGTCATCAGTGACTCCGTCAGTTACGGTTCCTGCGGCATTCCTGTTGAATGCCATCGTGGTGAAAGAGTCATCGAAGAAAAACTTATCGGCCGCAAATAGCATGATCTTATACCTGGCTCCGCCGCTTCTCTGGGAATAAAGCTGGGCCCCATCCCTGGATATTACTCTTTCATTGCCATCCTCATCCGTATAAACGCCGGTGTACTGGTCGAGGACATTTTCAGGCACGGTTATTTCTGTGTAATTCAGCGGTTTCCCGATAGCGATCGCTGCCATCTTTGTCGAAACAGCATCAGGCGATTTCCCCGTGCTGTTTGAAAAGACAGCTACAAAAACATCTTCATTAGGCAGGTAGATGCCGTTGCAGAGATAGCCGTTGATGGCTCCGCCGTGTTCGATGGTCGGACTTCCCTGGAGCTGACGGAGGAACCAGCCGTATCCATAACCGGTGCCCTTGCCGTTCGAAAGCTTATATTCGGTAAATGCTTTATCGAGTGTTTCCTTCTTTAATAGCTTATAAGAGACAAGAGCGCGGTTCCATTTGTAAAGATCTCCAACAGTCGACATGATCGCGCCAGCCGAAAACGGGAGCAGCATGCTTATATAATCCGTATTTGCTGTCTTGTCACCATCAGGCTGATAACCGTATGCCCTGTTTTTAATGATGGCAACATCGCTGCCATAAAGTGAATTCGTCATGCCTGCCGGCTTTAAAAGGTTTTCCCTGATATATTCCTGGTAAGTCATGCCGGATACTTTTTCAATGATATATCCNAGGAGGAAGAAGCCGGAATTATTGTAATTCCATTTTGTGCCCGGGGCAAATTCCATGGGAAGATTCTTGAACTTGTCTATCACTTCACCGGGTTTAAAGTCCTCCCTGATATATTTCTGGAACTCGGGGACATTTGTATAGCTCTTGATTCCCGAAGTATGGGTCAGGAGGTTCTCTACGGTTATTTTGTAGGCCTGCGTAGGGTAATCAGGTATGAACTTTGTGATCTCATCCTGCAGTGACAGTTTCCCCTGTTCCATCAGCTGGAGGATTGCGACCGCGGTAAACTGCTTCGTGATGGATCCAACGCGGAACACCATTTCCGGCTGCATGGGGACATTCAGTTCAAGGTTTGCCATTCCAAACCCTTTCTGGTAAACCACGTTCCCTTTGATTGCAACAAGGGCAGCGCAGCCTGTTTCGCCGGTTTTAAACTGTGCCGACAACAGTTTGTCAAATTCCGCAGCCATTGTTTTAATGTTGGGCGACTGGGCTCTTGCGGACCACGTGATTAAAATCACCAGGGCAGTGATAATGATTTGTCTGAATCTTTGCTTCATATTGGTAGGTTTAAAGGTGTTTTGAATAAAGATAATTGTTTTGGGTTTTTCACCAAATGACTGTCTGCAATCTTTTATGATGCTCGAAAGGGAAGACACACGGCGCAGGATGCACGGCACTGGGACCGATTGCCCCAAACTCTTTCGTTGAAGTCATGGAGTTCACAATTACGCTATCACACGATCATAAAAAAGCCCGGAATACCAATCAGTTTCCGGGCTCTGCTAAACTCCTGATGATTTTTATCAGGACAAGGGACCTGTTATCAAGTATTGAGATATTGACGAATATTTCGATTATCTGGCCATTGAGGCACCACCTTTCATTACAGGATTCGATTCCGGAACGGCTGCTCCCTTAACCGGGAATCCTTCGACAGTTGGTGAATTGCCGTCAGAATCATAAATGACCCTGCCGTCACCCTGGCTGATCCAGTAACCATGCGGATTCCCATAATTGTTCAGCATGAAGTTGGCATAATAGAAGTTCTTTACCGCGCCGTCAGAGATGGTCCCGGAAATAACCATAATAAGATCTGCCGGATCACCATTGGCTGTTGAGCTGACCTTGAAAAAGGCTGAAAAGCTGTTGTCACTCCCTGAGATGAAACCACCCAGTCCGGTCCCGGTTTCAGGTGAATTATAGTAATCGAGCTTTACCGACAGGTTCTCATTATTCTGTTCCGAGAACTTAAAATAAAAATCGCTGAAGGTCGAGCCAATATAATCATCGGCGATATTCGAGCTCTTCAGCACAAACGGTGAGGCGAGGTAGGTATTCTGAAGATCGGGCGGCTTGACGCCGCCATGGACAGGCATTCCAAGCGATTTCATCGCGTTCAGTATGGAATCCGGAACGATGTTGTGGATCTGTTCGCTGAGATTGTCTTTGGACTCTTTTTTGCAGCCGGTCACCAGAATGAATGCCAGCGCAATGAATGACAGAACTTTCAGGCTTTTCATGTTAGGATTTTTATTCTAAAACAGTGAGGCACAGGTTTTATTGCCGGAACAGTGGAAAATATCTGCTTTCCGTGCTGACCGCGGGTAATTCGCATTTATTGGTCCCTGTTTAATGCTGCCTTTTCGTTCCTATGTCCAATTGTGAAATTCCCTGACAGTTAATACCGGCATTTTTTAATCATCCATTTTTTCCCGATCTTTAATGGCAGTACTAATACCTGGATGATCACTGTTAATATGAAAAAGATCACTGTACTTTCTAGTTTTGTCCTGTTCCTGGTGCTGGCCATGAGCCTGAAGATCAGCGGGCAGGAAGCAAGGTCGGTCACCGTCAAAGCCGGTGAATCAATCATGGATGTCCTTCCCTTTAATGAGATCTACCTGTACCCGCAGTTCACAAAAGGGATCGCGGTTAAGGCTGACGGAGCTGTCACGGAGGGGTTATTCAATTATAACATAATAATAGGGGAGATGCAGTTCATAGGTTCAAGAAAGGATACCCTTGCCGTCGCTCATCCGGAATATGTCAAATACTTCGTTATCAATGCCGACACCTTCTATTTCGACAAGGTCTACTTCAGGCGCATCGCCAGGAATAATGGCTTTATGCTGGCGGCCCATCAGTTTGCGAGCCTGACTGATGTAAGGACAGCCGGCCCGTATGGCACAACTTCATCAACAAGCACTGTCGACAGCTATTCTTCACTGTACAGCCAGGATAACGCTAAGGTTTACAAGCTGAAAGTCAATGTTGAAACAATATATTCGATCAGATGCGATTATTTTTTCACAGGCCCGGACAAGGAATTTGTCCTCGCAAGAAAAAATTTCCTGCTGAAGATGTTTCCCGGCAAATCCGATAAGATAAAACAGTTCATAAAGGAGAACTCGGTTCGCTTTAACAACCGGGAGGATCTTGTTAAGCTTACGGATTTTGTCGGATCGCTTCCTGAATGACCCGCTTATTCCGGAGATTTATTATCCCCACCAAAATGTAAGGATTTCCAGTGAACGAAGAATCATTATTGCTGATAGTTGATATTTAGTGTAAGATGAAGAGAATATTCCTGCTGTTTCTGATTTGTGCCCTGACATCAGCCTGCATCTACTCCCAGGCGGTTGCCCGGCTTTATGAAGGCAAAGCGCCCGGTTCAGAAGACTGGAATTACAGTGAAATTGAGTTTTCATCGCCCATGATGGCAGGAAAAATGATCCGTAATGTTGTCGACCCGACCCTGGCAGCTTACCTTCCTGACAAGTCCGTTGCAACAGGTACGGCAGTGATCATTGCTCCGGGTGGAGGCAATGTCTGGCTTTCGTATTCGTCAGAAGGCACGGATGTGGCAGAATGGCTCGTGAAGAGGGGCGTGGCTGCATTCGTTCTCAAGTACCGGCTTAACAGGACACCCGAATCCCCGCAGGATTTTGATAAATTCGTCCAGGAGATATTCCGGCAGCTGATGGCAGCTTTCAGCAGGAAGGACACAGCCCCGGCTTCAAAATCGCCCATCCCCCTGCAAACCGGCGACAGGTATTTTGCAGGGGAGGACGGCATAAGGGCAATCGAATTTGTCCGGGCACATTCGGCTGAATATGGGATCAATCCGCATAAAGTAGGGATAATAGGCTTTTCGGCGGGGGCAGCCCTAACAATGTTTACAATCCTCAATTCATCACCGGGTAAGCTCCCTGATTTTGCAGCGCCCATCTATGGCGGGTGGATAGGGGATTCGAAGATCCCCGGGAACGGACCTCCACTTTTCATCCTTTGCGCGGCTGATGATCCGATTTCGACCGGAAGCCCTGATCTTTACAGGGCTTGGAGGGCGGCCGGACTTTCGGCCGAGCTCCATGTCTACTCTAAAGGCGGCCACGGATTCGGCATGGTACAGAAAGGCTTGCCTGTAAACAGCTGGATAGAAAGGTTTTGCGATTGGATGAAAATCACAGGCTTTTAACCCATTATTCGCATTTAAGGCATTTCTTCTTCCTCCCCCTTCAGGGGGCCGGGGGGCAAACTTAAAGGGCCGGAAGTTTTGAAATGCAATAGCGCGAAATAACTTTTAATCTCCGTTCCATGAATATCAGATATCTTTTTGTTTTTATCTTTATAAGTCAGGAAATCAATCCCTGGCCCCAACAGAGCAAATTTAAATGATAGTCACTAATTCTTAAAAACCCCGAAAAAATGAAGCACTTTAAACCCGCTATCCTGGTAATGGTTCTGCTTTTCTGCGGAGCTTATGTTTCAGCTCAGACGGCTGAGGAAATTATAGCCAAGCACATTCAGTCACTTGGCGGTATCGAGCAGCTGAGCAAGGTCACATCGGTTTATACCGAAAGCAAAATAGAAGTAATGGGAATGGAAGGCGTTGGCAAGTCATGGACCCTTAATGGCAAGGGTAACAGGCAGGACATTGATATAATGGGTAACATTATAACCACCTGCTTTAACGATAAGGGCGGCTGGTCAATCAACCCGATGACTGGTAGCACAACTGCTGAAGACATGCCCGAGGCCCAATACAAATCAGGCAAGGAACAGATCTTTGTCGGAGGTCTTTTCGTCAATTATACTGAAAAAGGATATAAGCCTGAATTGATTGGCAATGAAGCTGTTGACAGTCTCAATACCGTAAAGGTCAAGATGACCTCCCCGGACGGAAATTCAACATTATATTATTTTGATCCGCTGACAGGCAACCTCATCAAGAGCATTTCACAGATGGATGTTCAGGGCGTCCTGAGCGATATGGAAATTAAATATCTGGACTACAAGCAGACAGACGGCTACAATCTGCCGTACAAGATGGAAATGTACATTCCGAGTGCACAATTCAGCATGACTTATACCGTCACCAAGGTCGAAGTGAACCAACCTGTTGACGAGAAAATGTTTGAAAAGCCCATATAAAATAAAGCTGAGGCCCGGGGCCGGCATAACGCTTACGTCCATGAAGAAATTCACATCAGGCAACCGCCCGGTCAACCGGCCGGTTGCACTTTTATTGTCAGTGACGGCATGCCTGTTGCTGGCCCTTTGTACAGGACCGTCAAAGGAGGGAGCCGCCCTGGAGTCCGGATTCCTGAATCCGCCTGACGCCGCCAGGCCACGTGTCTGGTGGCATTGGATGAACGGCAATATTACGAAGGAGGGGATAAGGGCAGACCTTGAATGGATGCATCGTATCGGGATCGGAGGTTTCCAGAACTTCGATGCTGCCCTGATGACGCCACAGATTGTTAACCACCGGCTGGTCTATATGACCCCTGAATGGAAGGAGGCATTTAAGTTTACTGCGGAGCTTGCCGATTCACTCGGCCTTGAGATGGCGATTGCCGGATCTCCGGGCTGGAGCGAAAGCGGGGGGCCCTGGGTTACACCGGCGGAAGCCATGAAAAAATATGTATGGAGTGAAACCCGGGTCACGGGAGGAAAGCCTGTATCGATCATTCTTCCAAAGCCTCCGGCTGCGACCGGTCCGTTCCGGAATCTTGGCATGTCGGGCGGATTCTCGCTGACCGGAGACAAAGAACCCGCGATGCCGGAGTTTTACGCCGACGCGGCCGTTGTTGCATGGCGTGTTCCTGAGGCTGACAGGCCGATGGCGGAGCTGACCCCCCGGATTACTTCCAGCGGAGGTGTCTTTGACCTTGCCGCCCTCACTGACGGCGACCTGGCCACGTCCACTCTGCTTCCTTACACTAAACCGGGAGAAAATGCATGGATACAATTCTCATTCTCCAGGCCTGATATAATAAAATCGCTGACGATTGTCGGCGGCGGATCGCCCGGGATCTTCGGTTTCGGGGCGGATCCTGATAACAGGGCACTTGAATCCAGCATGGATGGGAAGAACTTCACAAAGGTGACAGATATCCCGAGGGGAGGTGTCGAAGAGAGAACCCTTACCTTCAACCCCGTGACGGCCCGGTATTTCAGGTTTACCTGGAAGACTCCCCAGCCCCAGCCTGCTGTTGACCTGGGCTCCTTATTCGGCGCCGGAAACGCCCGGCTCCCGAAACCACCTGCCGGAACCAAGATTGCAGAGCTTGTCCTCCATACCGTTCCAAGGGTTAACCGGTTCGAGGATAAAGCCGCATTTGATGCCGCCGACGATCTCTATTCAGCCGCCACGCCGGATGCTGGTCCGGGTGAAGTAATCGGCAAAGCTGATGTGATTGACCTCACGGCAAATATGAAGAGTGACGGCACCCTGGACTGGGCTCCTCCTGAAGGCAATTGGATGGTGCTCCGCCTGGGATATTCACTCACCGGACATAAAAACTCTCCTGCCTCTCCCGAGGCCACCGGCCTGGAAGTTGACAAGCTGAACGCCGCCCATGTAAATGCCTATTTCAACAAATACCTCGACCAGTACAAAGAAGCTACCGGCGGGTTGATGGGCAAGAGGGGACTTAAATACATGATCACCGACAGCTGGGAGGCCGGTACGCAGAACTGGACCGACAGCATGATCACGGAATTTGCCTCAAGAAGAGGATATGACATGAAGCCATGGATGCCGGTGCTTGCCGGTCATATCGTGGAGAGTGCCGGATCGAGCGACCGGTTCCTGTGGGACTTCAGGAAAACCCTGGAAGAGCTGGTGGCCGAAAACCATTATGACCAGCTGACCGGGATCCTTGCTGAGCGGGGTATGGAACGATACAGTGAATCGCATGAAAGCGGACGTGCATTTATCGGTGACGGCATGGATGCCAAACGGAAGGCAGCAATTCCCATGAGTGCAACCTGGACGCCTGGCGGGCTGGACCACGGGTCTGAGGTTGCAACCGGGTACAAAGCTGATGTGCGCGAGTCAGCTTCCGTGGCACACCTGTACGGGCAGAACATTGTGGCTGCCGAGTCCATGACTGCAATTGGCAATACCTGGGGTTATGCGCCAGGCATTCTTAAGCCGACCGCCGACATGGAACTGGCCAACGGATTGAACAGGTTCGTCATCCATTGCTCGGTCCATCAGCCGGTTAACGATAAGATCCCCGGCCTGGGGCTTGGTCCGTTCGGACAGTGGTTCACGAGACATGAGACATGGGCGGAGCAGGCCGGTCCCTGGGTGACCTACCTTGCCCGAAGCAGCTATATTCTTCAGCAGGGGAAGTTCGTTGCTGACGTACTCTATTATTATGGTGAGGACAATAATGTCACTTCTCTCTTCGGGGATAAGCTGCCCGATATCCCTGAAGGCTATAATTATGATTTTGCGAGTCCTGACGTCCTTCTTAACCTTCTGAAGGCGGAAGACGGGAAGATTATTACACAAAGCGGGATGAGCTACCGGATCCTTGCACTGGACCGGAACTGCAGTCAGATGTCGCTTCCGGTCCTGCGTAAATTGCGCGACCTGGTAGGGGCGGGGGCTGTCGTGACCGGTGACAAGCCTGTCGGGACCCCCAGCCTGAGCGACGATCAGGAAGAATTCAGGGCAATTGCCGATCAATTATGGGCAAAGGAAAAGGGTGAAAACATCGTCGGAAAAGGGAAGGTATTCGGCGGTGCAACGGTCAGGGAAGTTCTCGATGCCCTTGCGATCGATCCGGATTTCAGCTATACCAGGCCTGATGAATCGGCCCGGCTCCTGTTTGTGCACCGCACTGCGGGCGATATCGATTTTTACTGGGTCAATAACCGGCAGGCAAAAGCGGTTGACCTTGATGCAACATTCAGGGTAACAGGAAGGGAGGCCGAAATATGGCATCCTGAAACCGGACTTATTGAAAAAAGCTCCTATTCGGCCGGTAAAGGCCTTACAAAAGTGCCGATGCACCTGGAGCCGGACGATGCCGTTTTCGTTGTGTTCCGGAATAAGACAAATTCCGCTTCCAGGACCATTGAACATCCTGCTGAAAAGGAGCTTTCCGTCTTAGAGAGCCCCTGGACTGTAAGCTTCCAGGAGAAGAGGGGAGCACCCGCACAGGCAACCTTCGGATCACTCACTCCCTGGAACGAGAATCCGGATCCCGGGATAAGGTACTTCTCAGGGACAGGCACGTATCACAAGACCATCAATGTTCCGGTGGAGTGGTTAAAAGACGGAAAAGAAATCTGGCTCGATCTCGGGAAAGTGGAGAACCTTGCAGAAGTGCTGGTAAATGGCAAGTCGCTCGGGATTGCATGGAAAGCTCCTTTCAGGTTGAAGCTGAGCGATGCTTTGAAAGAGGGCGATAACAGCCTCGAAATTAAGGTCACCGACCTGTGGGTGAACAGACTTATCGGCGACATGCAGCCGGATGCAAAAGAGAAGATAACCTACACGACAATGCCGTTCTACCGTGCTGATTCCCCGTTAAAGCCGTCGGGGTTGATGGGACCGGTTAGAGTGATCGGGGTTGGGAGATAGGAGGGTTTAAGAACTGGCACGGAGAGCACGGAGGGAACGCCCCCTAATCCCCCTGAAGGGGGACTTTGAAGAATTTGGTGATATTCCTTTTTAATGCCATCGTTCACTTATTTATGAAGATTTTGCGGATTTTTTACATTTGTTAACTGAAAGGATTTGCCATAACTTAAATCTACCGTCAATGGGAAACAATAATCGTCGTGAATTCCTGAAGAAAGGTCTTTTGGGATTATCCGGTGCCGCACTGGCCCCTGGCATGCTTAAAGGTTCTTTCGGCTCAGCAGGATCAATGTTGCCCGAACTGCCAACCCGCATACTCGGGAGAACCGGAATAAAAACCCCTCTGATCAGTATGGGGACAGCTGATGCAACAGCTCCCGGTCTCATCAGGGCAGCGTATGAATCCGGAATAAAGTTATTCTTCTCGGCTACCTATTATGGAGAAGGCAAGAACGAGCAACTTGTTGGTGAGGGCCTCAAGGGACTCGCGCGCGACTCTTACGTTGTCGGAACTGCCGCTCCGCCCGATGGAATGGATATGAGATCCGGAACCTTCAGGAACGGGTTCGATCCGGAGGGCTATATCCGGAAAGCGGATGCCAGCCTTAAGCGGTTCGGACTTGACTATGTGGATATTTTCCTCTTCCCGTATGCGGGGAAAAAGGAAACGGTCCTCCATGAGGGGGTCCTGAAAGCAATGGCGCAGCTTAAGAAACTGGGAAAGACAAGATTCCTGGGGATAGCTTCTCACAGTGATACTCCGGAGGCACTCAGGGCAGCGGCAGATTCAGGCATCTACGATGTCGCGATGATCGCCTACAATTACAAGGTTACTGATAAGGCCGCTGCTGATGCTGCAATCGAATATGCGGTGAAGGCAGGGATGGGTGTGGTGGCAATGAAGAGCATTGCAGGGGCCGGCCGCCAGAAATCAGGTCCTCCCCTTAATACTGATGCTGCCCTTAAATGGGTGCTGCAGAATCAGAACATGGCTTCAATCGTCTCCGGGATGTCAACGCTCGAAGAAATGCAGAAAAACCTGGCCATGATCCGCAATCTGAAGATGTCGGAACAGGAACTTAAGGATCTGAATCTTACATTGCTGAACAACGAATATGAACTCTATTGCCGGCAATGCCAGGAATGCCTCCCGCAGTGCCCGCATCATCTCGACATACCAACAATTATGAGGAGCTATATGTATGCCTATGGCTATAAGAACACAGCACAGGCATGGTTTACGCTTAAGGATGCCGGGTTAAACGGCAACCCCTGCGAATCATGCGCTGCGTGCAGTGTGAAGTGCGCATCCAGGTTCAATGTCAGGGAGAAGATCCTTGATATAGCAAGGCTTAAGGACGTTCCGCAGGATTTCATCTTGAGTTGATTATACGAATCACCCTGGCGTCCTTTGTGATTAACCATTGTGCCCTTCTTGGTTAAAAAAGTCACCACAAAGGATCACGAAGGTTTCCACTAAGGTAACGAAGGCTTGATCTTAAGATGCTGCTGTCGCAGATTTGGCTTCGCCGGGTTCGCAACAGACCGGCTTTTTAGCCGCCGGCACGGATTTGCAATCCATGCCTTGCCTTTTCCCCGGTTTCAATTGGCACAATAATAAATTTGATTCCTACCCAAGAAGCTGCTTCACTTTGGCCGATATTTCCTTGCCGTCAGCCCTGCCGGCAAGTTCCTTCATTGCGGCTCCCATAACTTTGCCCAGGTCTGCCGCGGTGCTGGCCCCGGTCCGGGTAATGACGTCCCTGACTATTGTGGTCAGCTCCTCATCGCTGAGCTTTGCCGGGAGGTATTTCTCAAGGACTATAGCTTCGGCTATTTCCCTTTCGTACAAATCATTCCTGTTCTGCTCTTTATAGATATCGGCTGATTCCTTCCTCTGCTTGACAAGCTTCTGAATGATCTTCANCTCCTCATCAGCAGTGAGGACAGAATCAGCACCTTTGTCGCTGCGGGCGAGGGTAAATGCGGTCTTGGCTGCCCTGATGGCCTCAAGCGCCACCTTATCCTTCGCTTTCATGGCATTCATAAGGTCGCGTGAGATCTGTTCGGTAAGTGACATGGCGGATATTTTTGTTAGTTATACCTTTAAAGGCTCGGCTATAAAGATAAATATAATCCGTTAACCAGTTAACCAGATAACCAGTTAGCCAGTTAACATCCCAGCTCACAACATTCTTACCTGCTCCTTCACAAGCATTTCGTTCTCCTCGTCAAAGCAGACAAAAATGACTTTTTCGATCGTGCTTTTTGAAAGGTAGTCGTTTACTGTTCTGACCGAGATCTCAGCGGCCTCATCCTTCGGAAACCTGTAGGCACCGGTACTGATATTCGGGAAAGCCACCGACTTGCATTCATTTTTTCCCGCCAGTTCAAGGGAATTCCGGTAGCAATCGGCCAGCAGCTCTCGTTCCCTGTTATTTCCGCCGTGCCACACCGGACCGACAGTATGGATCACGAACCTGGCCGGCAGTCTTCCGGCTCCTGTTATCACTGCCTGGCCGGCCGGACAGCTTCCCTGCTTTGCAACGATCTTCTTGCATTCTGCAAGTATTGCAGGTCCGCCCACCTTGTGGATGGCGCCGTCAACGCCTCCTCCGCCCATGAGTGATGAATTGGCAGCATTGACGATCGCGTCAGCTTCAGTTTTGGTAATATCTCCCTTAATTACTTCTATCATTCCCCGGTTCGATTTAAATTGTATTAATGACGGCTGTTCCAAAACCATCCAGGGTTTCCTGCCGGCAATCATAATTAAACATTTCCATTGTTCCTTTGTTATGTGAACAGCAATAAAAACTTATAAACCTGATTCATTTGATTTAAATTTGACAAGGAAGCCGTTGGTAATTATTTTAGCGGATATGGATAAAGAAGAAAATAATGGCAATAGGGCAGGGTCAACGGTAACGGAGAGTCCGGAAGCCGGAAAGGAAAGTGATCGCCGCATCATCAGGAAGCAGTTCCCGGTGACCGGTATGTCGTGTGCATCGTGTGCATCAAATGTTGAAAGTACATTAAGCAAACAATCGGGGGTCTTATTTGCGGCAGTGAACCTGGCTTCCGAGGCGGCAACGGTGGAATATGATCCGGAAGTTGTGCAGCCCACTGCCCTGAAAGAAGTCATCAGTTCGATAGGTTATGATCTGATCACGGATGAATCTGAAAAGGCGAAGGAGGAGCTTGAGAGCCTGCAGGTGAAGCGGTACAGAACGATGAGGCTCCGTACCCTTCTCGCGCTGGTCCTGGCTTTGCCCCTTTTGCTGATAAGTATGGTCTTTATGAAGATACCATACTCCCACTTTATCATGTGGGCGCTTGCTACACCGATAATGTGGCTGGGCCGGTCGTTTTTCATCAATGGGTGGAAACAGGCAAGACATGGAAGCGCCTCGATGGACACTCTGGTCTCGCTGAGCACCGGGATCGCATATCTCTTCAGCATATTCAACACACTTTTTCCCCAGTTCTGGGTAAATCACGGGCTGGAGGCGCATGTTTATTTTGAAGCAGCCGGTGTTGTGATTGCATTGGTCCAGCTTGGCAAGCTGCTTGAGGAGCGGGCAAAGGCAAATACTTCCTCCGCAATTAAAAAGCTGATCGGCCTTCAGCCCAGGACTGTATTCAAGGTCCTTCCGTCTGGGGAGGTCAGGGAATTCCTCATCTCAAAGGTCAAGCCGGGCGACCTGATTCTGGTAAGGCCCGGTGAGAAGATCCCGGTTGACGGGACAGTCCGGGAAGGCAGCAGCTACGTTGACGAGAGCATGATAACTGGCGAACCTGTGCCGGTTCTGAAAGAAGGGGGCTATGGTGTCTTCGCCGGGACTATCAACCAGAACGGAACATTTAGGTTTGTCGCGGAGAAGGTGGGAGCGGAGACGATGCTGAGCGGTATTATAAGGCTTGTCCAGGAAGCACAGGGTAGCAAGGCGCCTGTCCAGAAACTGGTTGACAAGGTTTCGGGCATCCTCGTTCCCGCCGTTGTGGGTATTTCTGTGGTTACACTCGGGGTATGGTGGATCTTCGGCGGGGAGAACGGATTCATACAGGGACTGCTCTCGATGATTACGGTCCTGGTAATTACCTGCCCGTGTGCGCTTGGGCTGGCAACACCAACCGCTATAATGGTCGGTATCGGGAAAGGTGCCGAGAACAATATTCTCATCAAGGATGCCGAGGCTCTTGAGCTCGCGCACAAGATGAACGTGCTGATCCTCGACAAGACCGGTACACTCACCGAAGGGAAGCCGTCGGTGAACAATATCGAATGGTCTGAAGGAGCGGACACAGAACTTAACAGGAATATCCTTTTTAGCCTTGAAAAGCTCTCGGAACATCCCCTTGCCGGGGCAGTGGCAGGTCACTTCATGGATTCAGCCGGTGAGGTTCCCCTTACGGAAGTAGAGAGCGTGACAGGAAAAGGGATCTCGGGATCATACGGAAAATCAAGGTATTTCACCGGGGGATCAAGGTTAATGAATGACAACGGTATAAGTTTCGGCCGGAGGCTCCTGGATCTGGCTGACAAGTGGGAGAGCGAAGCCGGTACGGTAATTTGCTTTGCAGATAGCAGGATGGTCCTTGCTGTCATTTCACTTTCTGATAAGCTGAAAGAGGATTCTGCAGAGGCTGTCAGGCAAATCCGGGAACTCGGCGTCGAGGTATATCTTGTGACCGGAGATAACCGCAAAACCGCCGAAGCCGTGGCTGCCAGGGCGGGCATCGGGGCTTTCCGGGCAGAGATGATGCCATCGGATAAAGCCGGTTTCATTGAATCCCTCCAAAAGGAAGGGAAAGTTACTGGTATGGCCGGTGACGGAATCAACGACAGCCAGGCGCTGGCGACCGCCGACGTGAGCATTGCCATGGGAAAAGGCTCCGATATAGCGATAGATGCGGCAAAGATGACGATTATAAGCAGCAAGCTGTCGCTAATTCCTGTGGCTATCCGACTCAGCAGGAACACCGTGAGAACCATCAGGCAGAATCTTTTCTGGGCATTTATCTATAACCTGATCGGGATCCCGATCGCCGCCGGTGTCCTTTATCCGTTGAATGGCTTCCTGCTGAATCCGATGATAGCCGGTGCTGCCATGGCATTGAGCAGCATCAGCGTGGTAAGCAACAGCCTGCGGCTGAAATACACGGATTGATGCGGGTCGTTGGGCTGCTGATCAGCTCGGTTCCACATGTATGTTGATGGTGAGATTCCTGAACGAGCTTTTTAGCTCATCCTCGATCCTGTCGCAATAGTTATGTGCATTTCCGACCGATTCAGTCTCCGGGATCTGGATATGGATATCGAGGAACTTATAGTTGCCGGCAGCTCTGGTCCTGAGATCATGGTAATCGACTTTCAGCTCCTTGAGCTTTTCCTCCAGCCTGCCTATGTCGGCATCTCCCCAGGCGGTATCCAGGAGTGGAGAAAACGCCTTGTGCAGAAGAGAGTATGATTCCCGGATGATGAACAGTGCAACAAGAATGGCAACTGCCGGGTCAAGCCACTTGATCCCTGTCAGGGCTATCAGCCCAAGTCCTGCAGCGACGCCGAGTGAGGTCCACACATCGGTCCTCAGATGCAGAGCATCTGCTTCAAGGGCGACAGAATTTGTCATGTGGGCAACCTTATACAGCTTTTTTGAAACTATCCAGTTGACACCTGCCGAGACGAACATTACGAGCGACCCTATCCAGATCGATTCGAGCTCCATGGGTTCCCCGAGCAGCTTCTTCACTGCTTTTACAATAATAAGGACTGCTGCAACGACAATGAGGAGGCCCTCGATCACACCGGATATGTTTTCAATTTTCCCGTGCCCGTAGGGATGCCGGTGGTCAGGCGGCGTGTCGGACATTTTCACTGATACGAAAGCGATCACGGCTGCAATCAGGTCCATCGATGAGTGGATAGCCTCGGAAATGATGCTCACCGACCCGCTCAAAATGCCGACCACCACTTTCATGATAATAAGAGTGGTGTTTGAGATTATTGACAAGCGGGCAATTCTGACTTTTGCATTCATGGATCCCCTTTTTTGACTGCCCGGTGAGCAGGATTACAAAATTAAGCAGATTGCGAAGGAAATCAAAGTTTAGCAGCTCCTTTTGAGGATCAAAGAGTGATCAGCTCATATTTGCTGTTCCCGAGTCCGATCTTTACGCCGTGATCAATACCTGACTGCCATGACGTATCGGGGTGTGCGAGCTTGAACTTATCGTGGCTTTTCAGTTCATCAGGATCGTGATTGTCACACAGCCTGCTTCCCGGAAGGACCGGCGCATCCGTCACAAGATCGGCACAGGCCTTATCGAGGGCCACCGGATCGAAAGAAGCGGCAATACCCAGGTCGGGAACGATAGGGTAGTCGTTGGCTCCCCAGCAATCGCAGTTCGGCGAAACGCTCATTATGAAGTTGATATGGAATGACGGTTTGTCCTTCACCGCTGCATAGGCATACTCAGTCACTTTCCTGCAGACCGACTCCGAGGAATTCTGCCATACGACCCGTGCTGAATCGTATTGGCAAACAGCCACACACTGACCGCAGCCGACACATTTCTCATAATCAATGTGCGCAATCTTATCTTTCCCGACCTTTACAGCGTCATGACCGCAAAATTTCTCACAGATCCTGCAACCCGTGCAATTCTCACCGAAGATCTCTGGTGATGAACCCGAGTGGAGGAAAAGTTTTCCGCCGACTGATGCGCATCCCATTCCAAGGTTCTTGAGAGCGCCGCCGAATCCTGTAAGCTCATGTCCCTTAAAATGGTTCATGGAGATAATGACATCGGCATCAGTTATGGCCGAACCTATTTTGGCTGATTTGCAAAGCTCAAGACCGGTCTCGACTTCCCTGAATTCTGTCCCCCTGATACCGTCGGCAATGATTACGGGGCAGCCGGCCGACAGCGGATTAAACCCGTTCTCGAATGCGGCATCAATATGGGAGGGTCCGTTTGCCCTACGGCCACTGTAAAGCGTATTGCAATCGGTCAGGAATGGAACTGCTCCTTTCGATTTCAGATACCTGGCAAGTGTTGCGGCATAATTCGGCCGTATGTAGGCCAGGTTTCCCGGCTCCCCGAAATGAATCTTGATTGCCACAAGCTTATGGTCAACGTTAATTCTTCCAATCCCGGCTTTTTCAATGAGGATCTCAAGCTTCCTGAGCAGATTCTGGTTTGGTTTCGTCCTCAGATTGGTAAAGTAAACCTTCGATTCAGGCATTTCGGTAACTTGTTTAAAGGGTTACGGATCAGTTATCATGTTTGCATCTCAGACTGACAGGACCCTTGCAAGGTCTACCAGCGTATGATCAACGTCCTTGTGGAGCTTAACGGCCTTGCGGAACGGCACCAGTACAATCTCTCCGTTTGCCAGTCCCACCATTACGCTTTTCTGGTCGTCGATCAGGGCTTCGACAGCTGCGTGGCCGAGACGGCTTGCATTTACCCTGTCGATTGCCGATGGAGAGCCCCCGCGCTGCAGATGGCCGAGTACCGATACCCTGATATCATAATCCTTGAATTCGTCCTTGACTTTCTTGGCAATGCCGATTGCACCCCCATCCTCATCACCCTCAGCAACGATGATGATATTGCTCGATTTGGCCCTTGTGTTTCCATTCTCTAACATCTTCTTCAGATTCCTGGCTTCCCCTTTTACCTCGGGGATTATGATTGCCTCGGCACCAGTTGCAATACCGCTGTAAAGCGCAATGAATCCCGCTTCAGCACCCATCACCTCGACAAAGAACATCCTGTTGTGAGCGCTTGCGGTATCCCTGATCTTGTCAACTGCCTCCACAACGGTATTAAGGGCTGTATCATAGCCTATTGTATAATCAGTCCCATAAATGTCATTATCGATGGTCCCGGGAATCCCCACAAACGGAATGTCATATTCTTCGTTGAATATCCTGGCCCCGGTGAATGATCCGTCGCCTCCGATCACTACAACACCGTCGATCTGTTGATTTCTTAGGTTATTGAAAGCCTTCAGCCTTCCTTCCGGGGTCCTGAACTCTTCACACCTGGCAGTTTTAAGGATTGTTCCGCCCCTCTGGATGATATCGCTTACACTGCTCGCAACAAGCGGACGGAAGATGCCTTCGATAAGACCCTGGTAACCATGTCCTATGCCGACTACTTCGAGTCCGTTGAAAATTGCGGTCCTTGTTACACCGCGTATTGCTGCATTCATTCCGGGAGCGTCACCCCCTGATGTCAATACTCCAATCTTCCTGATTTTTCCCATGTCTGAATTTTGAAGGCACAAATGTAAGAAAAAATTATTACGTAAAATGTTAGGAATCTGAACCCATCAGATATTTGACACAATACGGGTGATCTCTTCGATGAGCCATTTCGGGGTGGAGGTTGCACCGCAAACGCCGGCAGAGCTTTTCCCGGTAAACCACGATTTTTCGATCTCCTCAGGTGATGAAACAAAATGAGTCCCTTGGTTCACGCTTTTGCAGACCGAATAGAGCATCTTGCCGTTAGAGCTCTCACGTCCGCTTACAAAGATCACGACATCATGGCGCCGGGCGAAGGCCCTGAGGTGGGGCTCCCTGTTCGACACCTGGTTGCATACTGTTCTGTTAACCACAAGGTCCAGGTCAGGGTCGCATACCCCGGCCTCCTTCATCCTGTCTGTGATCAGCCTGCCGGTCTTTTTGTATTCACCTGCGCTCATGGTAGTCTGGGAAAAAAGCCAGACCGGTTTTGTGAAGTCGATCTTTGACAGATCATCAGGCCCTGAGATAAGTATGCCTTCATTGTCAGTCTGTCCCATGAGGCCGACAACCTCGGCATGGCCCGGCTTCCCGAAAATGACTACCTGTCCCGATCCCTGCCTGGCAGCCAGCCATGTTTCACGGATCCTCGACTGGAGGCGTTTCACGATCGGGCAGGTGGCCTCGATTATGGTTATATTGTTTCTGGTTGCCGTTTCGTAGGTCTCAGGCGGCTCCCCGTGAGCACGTATAAGGACACTGCAATCCCTGAGGTTCATGAACTCGTCGTGATCGATAGATACCAGGCCAAGCTCGGAAAGTCGTTCCACTTCCTTGTCATTGTGCACTATGGAACCCAGTGAAAACACCCTTTCACCCTTCAGCAGGGCGTTTTCGGCAATCTTGACGGCATTCTGGACCCCGAAACAGAATCCTGATCTTTTATCTACCTCAACTACCATTCCTTTTCGCCGCGATTATATTCCTTACCCATTCCATCTGCCCGGCAACAGACATCCTGCTGTTGTCGAGGAGAATTGCATCATCGGCCCTCCGCAGTGGGCTGATATCCCTGTTCTCATCAGCAATATCACGCGCTATGATATTTCTTTTTACCTCTTCAAAATCGACCTCGATATTCCTGCCCTTCAGCTCTTCGTACCGCCTCTTTGCCCTGATGTCGACCGAAGCGGTCATGAATATCTTAATGTCAGCGTCCGGAAATACTACAGTGCCTATATCCCTGCCGTCCATGACGATGCCCTTGAAAACCCCGATCTGCCTCTGCATCTCTACCATCCTTGACCTTACCTCAGGGATCTGGCTAATCCTGCTCACGAAATTCGAAACCTCAAATCCCCTTATTTCGGCTTCAACATTTTCCGAATTAAGGAAGGTTTCATACTCAACGATATCCGGGTTGTATATGAGGCCAATATGTATGTTCTGCAGGTCCGAAAGTATTGCCTCCAGACTGAAAATACCCTTGCCGATATAGCCCTTTCTCAGGCAGAAGAGGGTTACTGCCCTGTACATGGCCCCGCTGTCGATATAGATGTACTTCAGTTCCTTCGCGATAGCTTTTGCAAAGGTGCTTTTACCACAGGAAGAATACCCGTCGATTGCGATTATGAGTCTCTTATCCATCCTTTTTCCGGAAGAGCACAAAGATGTGAAAAATATGAAGGAAAACCAATTTTAATTTCAGCTGCGAAGCTTCCTGATTACTTTGTCGGGCCTGATTACCAGCGATATACTGGTTACAGATCCGGCCAGGTGGTAAGTGGCTCTTCCGAATTCGATGTTCATGAACGAGGTGTTTATCCCGAATCCCCAGGAGAAGCCTGCGGCTGATGAGACTGATTCCACCCGGAGCTCTTTTCTCCTCTGGTAGTTGTATCCTGCCGAGAAATAGAAATTCTTGTGAGGTATAAGTTCCACGCCTGCAATCATATGCCGTGCAATGTTATCAAAAAATGAGGACCCAGTTTTCCCTGACCCGTAGCTGCCCGAATCCGAAAGGTTAAATTTCTCCAGGTGCCTGGCGGTCAGAGAGAACCGGAAAGGCGCATGGGCAAGCCGGATCGATGCTCCCGACTGGATCTCAAAGGGAAGGCTTCTCGCCGGTTCCCCCCAGTACGTCGTGACCTGGAGCCCGACATTCTTAAGGACAAACCCTGCTGAAAGGAGCCTGTTGCTGCTGTGCCATGAGATCCCCGCATCGAAAGCCAATCCGAAGGAAGTATATTTTTCAAGTGTTGAGAGCACAGGCTTGATTGCTGCGCCAACCGTAAAGGATGAGTCAATCTCATGCGAGGCAATAAATGAAAAGGCATACTCCGCGGCACCGAAATCACCGGTGATCACACCGGTTTCATCAGCTGCCGTAAATGATCCGTAATTTAGGTAAGTGATCCCGGCAGCGAAGCTGTTGCCGCCCCCGAAGCTCTTTGAATATATTGCCTGCCCATAATTGATTCCTGCAAAATAGTTTGAATAATTGAGCACGAGCGATTTGTCCATCAGCGGGGAGAGCAGGGCAGGATTGTGGTATGCAAGATCGGGATTGTTTCCTGATATGGAAACATTGGTCCCTCCAAGTGATGTTACAAGCCCGGAATGGGTGAGGCTCAGGAATTCGTAAACATGATCGCCCCCCGTCTGGGCAAAGCAGTTGGCTTCAGTGACAAGCAGCAGCATTATGAGGGTCCTTCTTCCCATCATTTGAATATCACCGTAAAATTATGATTTTAAAGGCAGGAGTCCAGAATTATTTAAAGAATGCGTAATTATCTCACTCTCATGATATATGTCTCCATCCACCGTTTGTCCCCCTCTCCCCCTGTGTCCCCCTCTCCCAGGGGCGAGGGGGAGCCTCTCATTATGCCATTATGTCCAGCAAACGTTCAAACCAGTAAACATTAAACCAGTTAACCAGTTAACCAGTTAACCATTTAACCAGTTAACCAGTTAACCAGTTAACCAGTTAACTAGGTAACCAGTTAACCAGCCAACCCCTCCTCAAGCAGTTTTTCCGGTAAGTATTATGGCATCATCGGTCTCGTCGCGCCGGCCATTAATCTGAGACATGAACACCCCGGCGACCACGATTATCATGCCGGTGATGTTCTGAACGGTCAGTTTGTCTCCAATAAGGAAGAATGAGAAAATGGCTGTCATGAGCGGGATGAAATTTGTGAACACATTCGCTCTCGTAACCCCCATGTTCCTTACGGAATAGCCAAAGAGGATGAAAGCCCCGCACGACGCGAAGACTGCCAGTTCGAGGATTGGAACAAATGCCCTGAAGGTCATATGGATCTCCGTGAAATGCCTGAAGTCAAGGGCCAGGAAGACAGGCAGGAAGAATATGGCGCCAAGTGTACTCTGAATGAAGACAATGAATACCGGGCCGTAGTTCCCGACCAGCCTGCTCAGTGTAAGGTTGTAACCCGTGGCGCTGAAGACAGCCAGGAGAAGCAGCATCAGCCCTCTGGGGCTGAAAGAGATGGATCCGTTCCTGTTGAGTATGAATACTAGGATCCCGATGAAGGAGAGGATTATGCCTGCATAATTGATCGCCCTGAGCCTTTCCCTGAAAATGATCCAGGCGGCCACCGTTGCAACCACCGGAATTGTCGAGATCACCACCGAACCAGCTGTTGCGGAGACATATGTGAGACCGAAGCTTTCACCGAGGAAATAGAGGAACGGCTCGAAAAGGGCGAGCATGATGAAAAGCTTCCTGTCTTCACGCCGGATCGTGCTGAATTTCTTTTTGAAGAACAGGTATGAAGAAAGCAGGATTATCGAAAATACCAGACGCAGGAATATTATGGTCACAGGGGGGAATACCCTGTTTGCGATCTTGAACCAGATGAAGGAAAATGCCCAGAAGATCATGGAAAGCATGACACCGCCGTAGATCCTGATCCTGTTTTTCATTCGTTCCGGGTTGATACTTTATGGTGTGCGAATTTAAGCTTAAAAGTCATATTTTTTTAGTCCGGAAAGCATTTCTTTGAAAGTGCCCCGTTCCCTGTAATTTTCGACCAATAGTGACACCTGTCTGAATATTCGCAGACAATTCTATGATATGTAATATATTAGAGGCAAGTGAAATTTCGAACACATCTTTATAGTACATAATTGATGATTTGTTTATGAAGCTATAATTATTATATTTGCCGCCTCAAACAAGATTGTTGCATTCGTAGTTCAAAGCACTTGTGAATAGAAACCGATAATCAGAAACTGATGAAAATTCTTGTATGTATCAGCAATGTCCCCGACACCACTACCAAAATAAGGTTCACGGAGGCAAATACTTCCATCGATACAACGGGCATTCAATGGGTTATCAATCCATGGGATGAGCTTGCACTTACCCGTGCGCTCGAGCTGAAGGATGATGCGGCAACCGGTGTCAAATCAGTTACGGTGGCTCATGTGGGACTGGCAACTTCTGAACCGACGCTCAGGAAAGCTCTCGCAATCGGGGCTGACGATGCCATCCGGGTGAACGCCGATCCTTCAGATTCCTATTTTGTTGCGGCCCAGCTTGCTGAGGCGGTCAGGAAAGAAGGATTCGACATCGTTTTTTGCGGAATTGAATCAAGTGACCACAATAACTCTGCAGTCGGAGGGATGACGGCGGAATTTCTCGGGATCCCTTCGGTGTCAGCCATATCAGGCATCAGGATCGAAAACGGAACCGCGATCCTGACGAGGGACATTGACGGGGGCAAGGAGTCCATCAGGATACCGGCACCATTTGTGGCAATCGTTCAGAAGGGCATAGCAAAAGAGCCGAGAATTGCCTCGATGAGGGGAATAATGACCGCCAGGACCAAGCCTGTAAAACTCCTTGAACCTGTACAGACAGAGGCACTTACAGTTGTCTCGGGCCTTGAGAAGCCCAGTCCCAGGGCAGCCTGCAAATTCGTCGATGCCGAAAACGCAGGTCAGCTGATTGATCTGCTTCAGAATGAAGCCAAAGTTATCTGATCGTAAAATTTGAAAAATCTCGAAATATGTCAGTATTAGTATATACGGAAAACTGGGAGGGCAAATTCAAGAAGCAGTCATACGAACTTGTATCCTATGCTTCAGCCATGGCTGACCAGGTCAGGACAAATGTTGTTGCGGTGTCGGTGGGAAAGGCTGATGAAACTGAGCTTGCACGGCTTGGCAATTACGGGGCATCTAAGATCATCAATCTTACCGGGGATCATTTTAAAACCCTTGACAACCAGGTTTATACCGATGCTCTGGCTGAAATTGCCCTTAAAGAAGGTGCTGAAGTGATCATCTTCACCAACAACAATTCGGGGAAAGCGATTGCCCCCAGGCTGTCGGTGAGGCTAAAGGCCGGCCTGGCTTCGGGTGTGAGCGGGCTTCCTCTTTCCCTTGAACCTTTTGTCCTGAGGAAAAGAGCCTATTCGGGAAATGCTTTCGCGCATGTAACAATTAAGTCGCCGATCAGGATAATCTCAATTCTCCAGAATTCATTTGAGATCAATGAAAGGCCAACGGGAGCTGTGCCTGAAATAATAGCCGCTGCAACCCCCGGGGCTGCCGGCAGGACAGTTGTCACAGATACCTTCAGACAGACAGGAAAGATCCTTCTGACAGATGCTGATATTGTGGTCTCCGGCGGACGCGGGATGAAATCTCCCGAGAACTGGGGTCCGATCGAAGAGCTGGCAGCCCTCCTTGGAGGTGCGACAGCCTGCTCGCGGCCTGTCTCCGATGAAGGGTGGCGTTCACATGAGGAGCATACAGGGCAAACCGGGAAGATCATAGCTCCCAATCTTTACATCGCCGTGGGGATCTCCGGCGCAACACAGCACCTGGCCGGGGTAAGCGGGTCAAAATACATTGTGGCGATCAACTCCGATAAGGATGCGCCGATATTTGAGTCGGCCCAGTACGGCATCGTGGGTGATGCAATGAAAGTTCTGCCGAAGATCGTCGAGGCTGCCAGATCATTGAAGAAATAATTCACTGAATTTGCATAAGCTTAATCGATTTGACCGTCGAAAGTCCACAGTTTTGCTGTGGCAAAATTTAAACTAATATCCATCCGATGGCAAAGCAGATCATTTTCACCATAACACTTCTGATTACATTAGGGGTTTTCTTCTATACCGTGAGGAGGCTGGCAAGGTTTTTCAGCTTTACCCGTCCCGGTTTTCCGGTAAAGGATATCGGGAAGCGCTTCGGCATGATGATGAAGGTGGCTTTCGGACAGACAAAGATCTTCCGCAGGCCGGTTCTCGGGTTGTTCCATGCACTTGTTTTCTGGGGCTTCTGTATAATTATCTTCGGAAGCATTGAAATGGTGGTCGACGGGACTACGGGTACGGAGAGGTTCCTTCATTTTCTGGGCCCTGTATATGATTTCATAATTGCTTCCGGCGATATATTTGCGGTACTTGTCGGGGTTTCCATTATCATATTCCTTAGCCGGCGCCTGTTTTTCCATATCAGGAGGTTTGAAGGAATCGAAATGAAAAGGAGATCGCATCTCGACGCAAATATTTCCCTCACGATGATCCTTATTCTTATGGTCTCCCTCCTTGTTATGAATGCAGGTTATGCCGGTTACTCCACAGCTTCCGGAAGGGAAGCCTTCGGGTCATACCCGGTGGGCTCGTTCATCGCGGGCCTGTTTCCGGCCGCAGGGGAGGAGAGCTTCAGGCTGGCATATGAGATTGCATGGTGGACCCATATCCTGATGATCTTTGTTTTTGCCAACTACCTGCCATATTCAAAACATTTCCATGTTTTCATGTCGGTACCCAATGTGTTCCTGTCGAATCTTGAGCCAATGGGCAAGCTGAGGAATATGGACAGCATCACCCGGGAGGTAAAGCTTATGCTGGATCCGGAAACCGCTTTTTCAGCCGCATCTTCAGATGCTCCGCCTGAGCGTTTCGGGGTAAAGGATGCTGAGGACGTGGTCTGGAAAAATTACTTCGATTCCCTTTCCTGCACTGAATGCGGGAGATGTACTTCAGTGTGCCCGGCAAACATAACAGGGAAAAAGCTTTCTCCAAGAAAGGTCATGATGGATCTGAGGGCAAGGATGAAGGAGAAAGGGCCTCTCATGATCAGGAACGGCAGGGAGTTCAGTGATAACCGCTCGCTTCTCAGGGACTATATTTCAGAGGAGGAGCTCTGGGCCTGTACCACCTGCAACGCCTGCGCAAAGGAGTGTCCGATAAACATAAATCATCCCGCGCTTATCATTGATATGAGGCGTTACCTTGTTCTTGAGGAAGGTTCCGCACCGGGCGAGCTCAAAAGTACCTTCAGCAATATCGAAAACAACGGTGCTCCGTGGCAGTACTCGGCGGCTGACAGGCTCAACTGGGCCCAGGATCTGAACTTTAAGGTCCCGGTTATGGCTGAACTTTATGCAAGGGGTGAAAATCCCGAATACCTTTACTGGGTTGGATGTGCCGGTGCTTTTGATGACCGGTACAGGAAAGTAGTCAGGGCATTTGCCACAATCCTCGACAGGATGAAGGTAAGCTATGCTGTTCTGGGGACCGAGGAAACTTGCACGGGTGATCCTGCAAGGCGTGCCGGCAATGAAATGCTGTTCCAGATGCAGGCATTACAGGTCATCGGATTACTAAACAATTATAATGTCAAAAAGGTACTGACCACATGCCCCCACTGCTTCAATACCTTCCGGAATGAATACCCGGACCTCGGGGGAAATTTTGAGGTGATAAACTATACAAATTTCCTCCTGGATGGCATAAGGGACGGAAAAGTCAGGATCTCCAATGAAAAATTTAGCGGCAGTGTTATCACTTACCACGATCCCTGTTACCTTGGCAGGGCCAATGAGATATATTCCGAACCCCGTGAGATCATTGGGAGGGTCACGGGCAGCGTTGCCGAGATGAGCAGGCATAAGAGCTTCGCCCTTTGCTGCGGTGCCGGCGGTTCACAGATGTTCAAGGAAGCCGAAAAGGGCACCAGGGAGATCTTTATTGAAAGGACCGAGGAGGCTCTTTCAACAAACGCAGATATAATTGCAACTGCCTGTCCGTTCTGCATGACAATGATGACAGACGGCATCAAATACAAGAACAGCGAAGAAAAGGTGAAGAACCTTGATATCGCCGAGCTGGTCGCACAGTCGCTCGAATAAGAAAATACAATACATAATTAACAACCATGGAAACCAGAAAAACCCTTAAAAGCGGAGAATTCCTTGTAAGCGAAGTTGAACCCGGAGATGTCTTCATTCCCGAGGAGTTTAATGAGGAACAGAGAATGATAGCACAGACTTGCAAGGATTTTCTTGATGCTGAAGTATATCCAAACCTCGAAGCTGTCGAGAAAAGTGACAGGCAGCTGATGAAGAGTATGCTGAAAAAATCTGGGGAGCTGGGGATGATGGGCATTTCAGTACCCGAGGAGTACGGAGGATTCGGACAGTCATTCGTGACCCAGATGCTGGTCGCCGAAACAACGGGTGCAGGTTATTCATTTTCAGTTGCTTACATGGCCCATTGCGGGATCGGTACCCTTCCTATCCTTTATTACGGAAATGAAGACCAGAGACAACGCTATGTCACCAGGCTTGCGACAGGCGAGTTGATAGGCGCATACTGCCTTACCGAGCCCGGTGCCGGAAGCGACGCAAATTCCGGTAAGACAAATGCCAGGCTTTCGGAGGACGGGAAACACTATATCCTGAACGGCCAGAAAATGTGGATAACAAATGCCGGGTTTGCCGACACCCTGGTTGTCTTCGCCAAAATAGACAACGACAGGGTTTTGAGCGCATTCATTGTCGAAAGCAGCTACCCTGGGGTTGTAATAGGCCCCGACGAGCATAAAATGGGGATCAGAGGTTCATCGACCGCACAGATCTACTTTAACGATGTAATGGTACCTGTCGAAAACCTGCTCGGGAAAAGAGGTGAAGGTTTCAGGATCGCACTTAGCATTCTTCATATGGGAAGGCTCAAGCTCGGGGCAAATGTCCTTGGGGCTGCCAAGAAGGCTATAAATGACTCAGTGGGGTATGCAAACGAAAGGAAACAGTTCGGCATGTTTATATCTGCTTTCGGTGCCATCAAATATAAGCTGGCAGAGCAGGTCATACGCCTGTTTGCGTCGGAATCAGCTGTATATCGCGTAAGCAACGATATCGACAGCCTTATGGAAAAGCTGAAGACCGACTGCGGCGACAAGGGTCGGGCATCAATAGAAGCCATAAGTCATTATGCTGTTGAAGCTGCCATACTGAAGGTGGTCGGATCGGAAATGCTTGATTTCGTGGCTGATGAAGCCGTACAGATACATGGCGGAATGGGATATTCTGCTGAAATGGACGTTGAAAGGGGATATCGTGATTCGAGGATCAACCGGATATTTGAAGGCACCAATGAAATAAACCGCCTGCTGGTTTCAGATACGGCAATGAAAAGGGCAATGAAGGGCGAGTTTGACCTGTTCGGCGAAGCTGAGAAACTGAACGCTGAGCTTGAGAAGTTAAGCGACGGTAAGCAGGAGGGGGAATCCTACATGGAAGAAAAGATGAGATACATCAGGAACTTCAAGAAGATCATCCTCCTTTGCATTGACGGAGCAATGAAGCAATTCGGCAAGGGACTGGTCAATGAGCAGGAAGTGATGAACAACATCGCCGAAATGATGATGGAGCTCTATATCTCCGAATCACTGGCACTCAGGGTGGCGAAGCTTGAATCGGTCCGGGGCGTCCAAACTGTTTACAGGGATATCCTCGATGTTAGCATTTACGACCTTTCCGACAGGATAAGAAAGTCTGCATCCGATGCCGTCAATTCATTTGCCTCTGAAGAGGCTTTGCCAAAACTCTCCGGCGCTGTTGAACGCCTTGCAAAAGTCAGGGGCGTCAACATCAAGGAAGCACGGAGACGGATCGCCGACAGGCTTATCGAAGACCAGGCCTATAAATTCTGAGTTCCCCGGCCTGGGCCCTGCAGAGCAGGATCATTTCTTCACCACCTTGACGACTGCTATCTTTTCGCCGTTCAGGCGGATCTGAAGCAGATAAACGCCGGGTGCGACATTCATGTTGATCGGAATTACCTCATTCCCCGGGAGATTCTCCAGGGAATAAATAAGCCTGGTGCTCATGTCGACTACCGAGAGATCAAAATGATAATCTTCCGGGGACAGGATCATCAGGTTTAAGTTGTCCCTGAACGGGTTTGGATAGGCCACCGCATCGATCGAAGTGGTAAATTTCACTGAGATAGTGTGGTTAGCATCGAGGTCGCTGAACACATACTCCGGCGAAGGATCAACTGGGTTATTATCAACGAGCACCTTATCTATCCGGTATCCCGAATTGGGCACTATCGAATATGTCTGCCCGCTCCCCTCGAACAGTGTCAGATCTCCGGAAGGAGTAATTGTTCCACCCGTTCCGGCTTCGGCAGTTATCGTATAGGTGAGGAGAGGAGCGAATGTCACCAAAACGCTATGGTTATCAGTTATATGATTCAATGAATATGACGGGATCCTGCCCTGTGAGACACCATCGACCTTTACATCTGAAACCTTGAAGCCATAGTCGGGAGTGAAGATGCACGAAAGGTCTGTCCCATAGTTTACCACGGTATCAGCGGCAGGGTTTACCAAACCTCCTGTATTTGATTCAATATTTACGGTATAGGTGATTATGGTGAAATTGACACTGATGGAATGAACAGCCTTTACATTAGAAAATGTATAACTGTCCAGGGAACCCACAGACTGTCCGTTGACTATCACATCTGCAATCCTGAAGCCAATGTCCGGTGTTATCAGGTATGTCTGGTCCGTACCGTAAATAACGCTGGTGATTCCGGGTGGCGTGATTGAACCGCCCGAATTGCTTGTGGCGGAGACATTGAACGTGATGTGTTTGAAGGTGGCAGACAATGTGTGGGCGGACGTTACATTGGTGAAAGTATACGATGAAATTGCACCACGTGATACATTGTCGACCTTTACATCCGAGATCAGGTATCCTTCGTCAGGATGAATGCTGCATACCAGCTGCGAGCCGTAATTCAGCGTTGTTGTTCCGGAAGGCGTGACTGATCCGCCTGCCTCCGCGGTTGTCGTTATAATGTAAGTATAAATTGCGAAGGAGGCCGAAATGGTATGGTTGGCAGTCACATTGGTAAACGTATAGTGATTGACCGGACCCACCGATACATTGTCAACGGTAACATCAGAAATATAATAGCCTGTATTCGGAATGATATTGACAGTTTGCGAGGCGCCGTAATTAATGGTGGTGGAACCTGAAGGCGATACTGTCCCACCGGTTCCCGCACTTGATGATAAATTGAAGGTGATAATGGCGAATGTCGCCGAGATGGTATGATTCGAGCTGACATTTGAGAATGTGTATGAGTTGCCCGTACCCACCGAGACATTATCGACCCTGACGTCAGAGATCCTGTAGCCTGTTATTGGCGTTATGGTATAAGTCTGGCTTGTGCCGTAATTGACGGTGGTAATTCCGGCAGGGTTGATTGACCCGCCGCTTCCTGCCGAGGCAGTGAGTGTAAATGTCGCAACAGCGAAAGCCGCAGATATGGTGTGGTTTGCCGTGACGTTGCTGAATGTATAGGAACTGAGGGCCCCCATCGGAGAATTGTCGACGGTGACGTTTGATATCTGGAATCCGGTGGAAGGCACGATTGAAAAGGCCCGGCTTGTCCCGTACTGGACGGTTACATTTCCCGAAGGATTGATTGTACCGCCGGAGCCTGCACTGGAAGAGACCGTATAGGTGAGGATACTGATGACAACCCTGAGCGTATGCGGAGCGGTGACATTATTGAAAGTGTAGGTGGACACGACTCCTACGGAAACATTATCAACAAGTACATCAGAAACATAATAACCGGTCATGGCGGAAATGGTAAATGCCTGGCTGGCACCCCAGGTTACAGGCACCGCCCCGGCAGGCGAAAGATTGCCGCCGACATCGACGGATGCGGTTATAGTATTGGTCTTCAGTTCAAAGGTAACTGAGATTGTGTGGTTCAATGTAATATTTGAGAATGTATAGGATGATGGGGTTCCGACCGAGGCATTATCCACGATCACATCGCGGATATCGTAGCCGGTATTCGGGGAAATGGTGAATGTCCTGGATGTTCCGTAATTTACTGTTGTGTTGCCGGAGGGGGATATGGACCCGCCTGATCCGGCACTGGCTGTAAGCGTGAAAGTAAGGAGCGAAAATGATGATGATATTGTGTGGTTTGCGGTTACATTGCTGAAAGTATAGGTTGATACTGCACCGACCGACACCCCGTCGACGCGGACATCAGATATTGCATATCCGGTATTCGCCTGGATCGTGAACGTCGATCCGGAGCCCTCATTTACGGTCACGGTTCCCCCCGGGGTTATGGTACCGCCGGAGCCTGCGCTAGTAGTGATCGTATAGGTCGGGGTTGGAACGAAGGAAGCCTCAATTGAATGGTTGGCCGTGACATTATTGAAGGTGTATGTCGAAACGGTACCCACGGAAACGTTATCGACCTTCACATCCGATATCCTGTACCCGATATTCGGTGTTATCGCAAATGTCTTGTTTGTTGCTTCGTTCACCTGCACGCTTCCCGAAGGGTTTATCGATCCTCCCGAACCTGCAGTTGAAGTTATGGTATAGACTGTTGTAGGTACGAAGGTCACCGAGATATCATGATTGGAAGTTACATTGCTGAATGTATAGGTTGAAACCGCTCCCACGGACGTATTGTCGGCCTTTACATCTGAAACCTTGAATCCAATGGACGGGTTCATTGTAAAGGTCTTATTTGTCCCCACCACTACAGAGGATATCCCTGAGGGATCTATTGTGCCCCCCGCCCCCGCGCTCGATGTGATCGTGTAAACCATACCGCTCAGTACTGCCACTTCGGCATCTGTAAGGGCATGATCATAGAACTTCACGCTGCTGATCTGTCCCTTGAAATAGGTGCTGGTCCTGGTGGCCTGCCCGAGGATGAATTCGGGAGTGGAATAATTTGTGATTGCCGTTCCGGTGGAAAGCGTCTTGTCGAGGATGCCGTTGATATAAAGCTTGAGGGAGCTGGTATTGCCTGTAATGGCGATATGGGTCCACGCGTTGGCCGGAATGACAGCCGTTGAGGTCACGGTTTTCGAACTGCCGTCGTTGATCCTCGCTACAACATGGCCATCGGATGTAAGGTATAAATTACGGTCGTTGGTTGTTGAAAGCGGGTATTCCGACATTGAAGATATGTCCATCTCCCTTATGAGGTCGGGCCTCACGCGCATCGAAATAGTAAATGATGGATTGTTGTTGCCCTTCAGGGTCATGTAATCGTCGTCCCCGTCAAAGATATAAGCTCCCGGCTCGAGCTGGGCTGGGCCCGGGGTGGTTATTACGCCCCCGGTCATTATGCCTGTCTTATCAGTGCCTCCTTCAACGATCTTGATGAATTTGTGAATGCCTGAGGGTGTCAGGTCTGTGTGCCATGACCACCTTCCGTTGTAGATATATATGTTCATTATCCCGACGAAAAGATCGGGAGTGTTGAAATTGACATTTGTGTAGGTTATGCCGGCGGGTATTGAAGGTAGGTCCACGAAAACGCCGTTGCTCGTGCCAAGCATCCAGACATCCTTGCGGTACTTGACGGCAAGTTCCCTGACCGCCCGGTTCACAGCCTTGTGATGAGGGTGCCCGTATTCCCCCCAGTTATTGTGAGTCACCACCCTCGCCATTGAAGGATCCGCGATGTACTGTTCAATCTTGGCCTTGAGCTTGTTGATCTCAAATGTCGACAGCTCATTGGGATCATTGTAAGTCATCGTCACCAGATGATCATTCAAGAGATAATCATAATAGGAATGAGAACTCCAGTAGTACTCCGTATACTCTTCATCCGTGATGTCGTCCCATGGCGTCATCCAGTTTGACTCATAGTCAATATTGTAGTTATTGTTGTCAATGAAATCCTGCTGCTGCGCGATCGTTGTCCTGAAGTCGGGTGTGGCTGGCATTGCCCCGCAGACAAACTTTTCACATTTGAACCACCAGGGAAGCATCCAGATAAGGTCATCATCCATGTGGGAATTGATGAGTATTGTACCGCTTTTGGGAACCGTGCTGAAACTGACCTCGGTCCCCTGGCCTGCTGCATTGATCAATCCTGCTACAATAAGAATTGCAGAACAAAATGCTCTTTTCAAAAAGGATTTTCTCATATGATGTTATCGGACTTGACTAAGTTTTGTCAAATATACACTTTTTAAATGTTCCACACAAATTTAGCTTGATTGTAAATGGTTGAAAATTAACGAAAAAGGACTCATTGGTCTTTCTAAAAAATCCAGATATCAACGAATTACAAAGGTTCACTGATGATTTGTTTTCGTTCATCAAAATCGCAGGAATTTTATCAACAGCAGTGTTTATAATTTCCAGGTTTCAGATCAAGCTGTTCAAGATAACGCCAGGGAACATGCTTTAATTATTTACGCGCGTAAAAATGATTATGCATCCAAAGTCTGAGTTTATCCGCAAGGAACGCCGGGTTTGATTAAAGCATGCAAAGGTATTTTACTGAAATTAACCTTTTTGCGACCTTTGCGGTTAAAAGATTTTGACCTTTGATACATCCTCTTCACCTGAATTAATTAAATCCTTTCGTTGGAATTGTCAGATACCGGTTACGGATGTGATAATAAGCACTTGTCACCAGCTAAAAAAGCCAGGGGAACTTTTTCCTCAATCATTATTGATTGGGTATATTTGTGAAAAACTTATCAGTTCCAGTACTAAATCTTGAAAAATGTATCTGTACCCTCTCTGGATTAGGATATGGCATTTCTTAAATGCCGCGCTCTTCCTGGTGCTTCTTGTAACAGGATTGATCATTCACTTTCACGGCGCTGGTCATTCAGGATCCGCGACCGGGCTTACCGGAGCCATCAGATGGCATAATGCAACCGCTGTTATGCTTCTGGCGGACTACGTGCTCTTCATCGCCGGGAATGCCCTTTCCGGCAACGGAAAGTATTACAGGATCAGGAAAAGGAATTTCTGGTCCGACGTGCTCCTCCAGGCAAAATATTACCGGAAGGGAAGATCCGGGGGTGAAAAAGAGCCTTTCCCCGTGACTGAGGAACAGAAGTTCAATCCCCTCCAGAGGCTCTCTTATGTTCTAACAATGTATGCGGGATTTCCTCTCCTGGCATTGTCCGGCATTGTACTTTTTTTCCCATCACTCGAATTCTGGAACATATTTGGTATCAGCGGCGCGGAACTAAGCGATATCATTCATATCTCAATGGGATTCCTCCTTACTCTCTTCCTGATAATCCATATTTATTCCTTTACGCTGGTGCCAAAGCCGGGATCTTTGTTAAGGAGCATTATTTCAGGATATTACACTAGGGAAGAGGAGTGACTGCCACCACGTGCTGCCGGAAACCGGACAGCCGTCCTGCCGGCCATGGGATTTTTGTCTTTACGGTTGGCCCGTTAGAGAGAGATCTTCCGGAATTATAGGTAATGAGGATCAAAAGAACTAAAATTGCATGTTAATTGTATTAATATTATCACTGTTAAATAGTCAGCATAATTATGAAAACGACCAGGAAATTATTTTCGGCACCAGCCGCTGTTATCATTGGCCTTCTCTTTACGCTCACGGTTTCGGCTCAGCCTAAGCCATGGGTGGTTCCTGACAACTACAAAACAATGCAAAACCCTGTGGTAAAAGGAGATGCTTCCAATAAAGCCGGGATGGCCCTGTATAATAAATACTGTGCCTCATGCCATGGAAAGACAGGGCTTGGTGACGGAGTGAAATCAAGGATGCTCACCACATTCCCGGGCGATCTGTCAGGTGCCGCCTACCAGAATGAAACTGACGGCGAGCAATTCTACAAGACCAAGTTCGGGCGCGAAGAGATGCCGAAATATGAAGGCAGGCTGACCGATGACGACATCTGGAATATCGTGAACTACATGCGGACATTCAAGAAATAATTTTGCCATGAAATAGAAGGCAGGTATTGTTATTTTATTAACAATAAAAGCCTGACCGGTAATCTTGCTTTGCTGAACGGCTTCAAAGTGGCTGAAACTTATTGCTCCGTGATAATCAGCGACTTCCATGCCTATCGGCAGGCAGGTCCGTGTCCTCCGTGCAAGTTTTTGCTTTTCAGTAATAACCATATCATCAAGAATGAAAATTGCCAAGTTCCTTTTCTCCCCGGTCTTTATGGGGATACTTTTGCTGATCTTCGCCGGGTCAATGGCGGCGGCAACATTTATTGAAAATGATTTCGGCTCATCGGCTGCCTACAGCTCAGTCTACAATACGAGGTGGTTCGAGCTGATTATCCTTCTGCTGGCTGTCAATCTGGCAGGGCAGCTCATTATTTACAAATTGTACAGGAAAAGCAGGCTCACCGTGTTCATTTTTCACAGCGCCTTCATCATGATGGCTGCCGGGGCCGCGATAACCAGGTATTCGGGATGGGAGGGAACCATTCACATCCGTGAGGGCCAGGTAGAGGGTAATTGCTCGACCGGGGAGAAATTCCTGTCGGCAAGGCTCATAGAGAGCTCCGGGAAGGTCCTGGGCGAAACCTCCGACAGGTTCTCTTCCGTTATGCAGGAAGGAAATTACAGCCGGAAGATAGCCGGCGGGGGTCATGAATATGAACTGGTGCTTGGCAAGGTCCTGCAGAATGCCTCAGAGCAGGTTACCGAAACGCCTCAAGGGGAACCGATGATCTCCTTCCTTCTTTCCGACAGCACGCGCAGGGAGACCGCGAATCTGAAATCCGGACAAAGCATAAATTTCGGGAAATTCACGATCGGACTTAATTCTCCTGAAAATACTGATCTGAAAATCATTACGGATTCATCTTCATTCAGGTTCATTCCATCCGTCCCTGTTTCCGTAACCGATATGATGACGCAGGAAACGGTGACGGTTCTTCCCGGTGAAACAAAAGAACTTAAAGCAATGGGGCTTCTGACCATCGGCGGAAAGCGCATCGTGCCGCGTTCGATGGCGCTCAGGGGTACTCTCATGCCTGTTTCGATGGGCACAGCTATGGGTTCCGCAGGGAAAAATGCCCTGATATTTCACTTGCTGGAAGGTGATAATAGTGTAGTATCACTTTGTCTCTGGGATGAGGATTCGGGAGACGGGTCTTCTGCTTCAGTAAAGATCGGCGACAATACCCTTGAGATCTCGGCCGGGCCTCACAGGATACCCCTTCCCTTCACCCTCAGGCTTAACCGGTTCATTCTCGAGAGGTATCCCGGGTCGAACAGCCCATCGGGCTACAAAAGTGATGTGACGCTGACCGACAGGGCAGCAGGGATTGAAAAGCCATGCCTGATATATATGAACAACATTCTTAAATACAAGGGATACAGGATTTTCCAGTCCTCGTTCGATCAGGATGAAAGGGGTACGATCCTATCGATAAACCACGACCCGGCAGGCATGATGGTCACCTATACCGGTTACGGGCTTCTGTTCCTTTTCATTGTGCTTTCGCTGATGAACAGGAAGTCCTCATTCTACACGGTGACGGCCGGTGCCTGGAGCTCGGCTATCAGGAGAATTGCCCCGCTGATGCTTGTTTTGATCTTTTTGCCGGGGATGGGGAACCTGAATGCCCAGAGGCTGGTCCCCGACAGGAGATCGAGCGATGAGATCGGAAAGATCCTGGTCCAGGACCAGAAAGGAAGGACAAAGCCGCTTTTTACCCTGAGTAACGATATTCTGAGAAAAGTGGCGAGGGAGAACAAGCTTGAGGGGCTGACCCCGATGCAGGTGTTCCTTGGTATTTATCTCGATTTCAATAACTGGAAAGATGTGCCCCTCATAAAAGTTTCGAACGGTGAGCTGAGGAAGAGCCTTGGCGTAAAGGGGAGCATGGCGTCTTTTTCTGACCTGGTAAGCTTCGGCAACGGGGGTTCCTACAAGCTCGGGGAGGATGTGAACCGGGCTTACTCCAAATCACCTGCTGAAAGAAGCAAGCTCGATAAGGAGACCATGAAGGTGGATGAGAGGGTGAATATCATATACATGATCTATACCGGGGGATTCCTGAGGATGTTCCCGCTGCACAACGGATCGCATGATTGGGTCTCGCCTGATGAGGCACTCAGGAGCGCCGCGGACAGCCAGGATTCGCTCTATCTGAAGAGTGTGGTCCCGCTTATTTCCGAAGCCCTTCAAACAGGGAACTTTGCGAAGGCAAAACAGGTCGCGGGCACCGTAAGTGATTACCAGAAGAAATTTGCAAAATACGCCCTTCCGGACAAAGCGAGGTCTGATGCTGAAGGTCTCTATTACAGGATGATGATCTTCGAGAGGCTTTTCCCGTTCTATGCAACTGTCGGGATTGTGATGCTTGCCGGGCTGATAATAATGGTCATCAAGGGGAAGAAGGGCAATTCATCCCTGATCAGGGCGGCAGGCTGGGTCCTGTTCGCCGGCTTCCTGCTGCATACTTTCGGGCTTGGCTTGCGCTGGTTCATCTCCGGGCACTCCCCGATGAGCAACGGCTATGAATCGATGATCTTCATTTCGTGGGTAACCCTTCTTGCAGGATTTATATTCAGCAGGCGCTCCCCGTTTGCCCTCTCTGCAACGGCTGTCCTTGCATCAATGACCCTTCTCGTGGCACACATGAGCTTCATGGATCCTGAGATCACAAACCTTGTCCCGGTTCTGAAATCATACTGGCTTACCCTGCATGTTTCAGTCATCACGGGAAGCTACGGTTTCTTAGGACTTGGAGCAATCCTTGCAATTATCTCACTCATACTGATGGCACTCTCTGATGAGGGAAACAGGGAGAGGATATCCGGTACCGTTGACGAGCTTGCCCTTATTACCTACAGGACACTGGTGCTGGGCCTTTATTTTCTCACTATCGGCACTTTCCTGGGAGCCGTGTGGGCAAATGAGGCCTGGGGCAGATACTGGGGCTGGGACCCGAAGGAGACCTGGTCGCTCATCACAATCGTGATCTACAGCATTGTGACTCATTCCAGGCTCATCCCGGGAATGAAGGATATATATACATTCAATCTCCTGGCGCTCTTCTCCTTTTCGTCGGTGCTGATGACATATTTCGGAGTGAACTATTACCTGTCGGGACTTCATTCATACGCTTCCGGCGAAGCCGCTCCGATCCCTCCGTTTGTATATATTACAGTGATCGTCCTGGCAGGGCTGGCAATGGCAGCCTATCTGAAATATCACAAGTGGGAGATGGCAAACAGGGTGAAGGCATAGGGTTTCTCGGTGTCTCCTCAGTGCTCTCCGTGAAACAATTATTTACAGGAAATAAAAAAAGCTGTCTCATCTCCTGACAGCCTTTCTTATCGGGTGGAAGATGGGATTCGAACCCACGACTTTCGGAACCACAATCCGACGCTCTAACCAGCTGAGCTACATCCACCGTTTAGAGGCAGCAAAATAAGCCTAAAAAATCCATTCCGCAAAATATAAACTTTATTTTATCTTCCATCTATTCATTGTTATCTTTGACCGGTTCAAAAACCGTTCATAAATAAACGGGAGCCCTTCTGCAATTTTTTCTGTGGTGGGATTGTTATCAGGAAAGTTCGTTTTTTATTCTCTGGGTTGAAAAGGATAAGACTGATCGATAATATTTCAGGATTACAGTTGTTCCAGCTGATGAAGTTCACTGTCTTCCTGATAGTCAGCATCGTATTTACAAAGAGCCATCTCACCCGCGCCGAGATCGGTTCATGGGAAATGTTCCTGTTCATTTCGGGGCTGATAAGCTTTTTCTGGGTCACCGGGATCATCCAGTCGCTTCTGCCCTTGTACCACCGCAACCGTACCTTCCGGAGGCTGGGCGACAACGGTTCGGGAAAATCGCCTGAGATATTCAATGCCTTCATCCTGCTCTGCCTCTTCAGCCTTCTCTTCTTTGGACTTGGCCATGCCATTAAAAATAACTTCTCTGTGTTCCATTTTACCGGGAACGTGCCGTACATCAACCTTCTGCTCCTGTATCTGCTCCTTTCAAACCCGGTCTGCCTGATAGAATATATATACCTGCTCAACAATCGCTCCTACAGGATCTTTCAGTACGGGGTCTACACGTTTTCAGCCCAGCTGCTGATGGTTATAGTTCCGGTGATCCTTGGAAAGGGCATAATCTGGTCGATTTACGGGCTCCTTGCCGTGACGGGGGTTAGGTGGATCTGGCTTCTTATCCTGCTGAGAAGGTACACCGAGATGAAGATCTCCTATGAATTCATGAAAGAGCATCTTTACCTTGGCATTCCCCTGATCCTGACGTCACTTATCAGCGGATCAGCCCAATATACTGATGGGGTGATCGTTTCAGCAGTTTACCGCGATCCCGGATGGTTCGCCTGGTTCCGCTATGGGGCGAAAGAGTTCCCGCTTGTGCTGATGCTGGCGAACGGACTCAGCAATGCAATGCTTCCCGAGTTCTCCACCCGCCAGATGATGAAGGAATCGCTTGCCAAGATTAAAATGAAGTCTAAAAGGCTGATGCATATCTGCTTCCCTGCCACAATGGTCGTAATGCTCCTCGCCAGGTGGATCTATCCAAGGATGTTCACCCCGGAGTTTCAGAAAAGCGCCGATGTTTTCCTCATTTACTCCCTTCTTGTCATTCCGCGGCTTGTTTTTCCCCAGACCATCATTGTGGGCCGGAAAAAGACAAACGTCACACTTGTCGCCTCGATCCTTGAGCTGGCCGTCAATATACCACTCAGCCTCCTGCTCATAAAGCTTAATCACAATATCGTCGGGGTCGCGCTCGCTACATTTGTTGTGTACCTGATGGGCAAGATCTTCCTTGTAGGTTACCTCTGGATAAAGATGAAGATTAAGCCATCCGAATACATCCCCGTCAGGATCTACCTCCTATATTCAACCCTGCTGACACTAGTCTTTGTCCTTATCGACCACAGGATAATCGACATACATTGATTGAAAGAGGAGTCACCCCTTTACGGTCGCGTTATTCTTCACAATCATGGTAATGGAATCGGATTTAAGTTCTTTATGGAATTTAACCCCCTTCCGGCCCCTGC
>JGI20215J15232_1000031_pt1 | contig 56773 bp, 46 predicted proteins | sample WetSurMetagenome_2_FD_15232 | JGI IMG/M metagenome (IMG submission 15232) | reverse complement strand
ACCAGCAATTGGCAACTGGCAACCAGCAACTCTTACTCAATACACATCGAGATCAAAATAGAATCCCATCTTCCTGAACTTCTCATACCGTTCCCTTTTGAACCTGTAGTACCAGGCTCCTTTCCTGGATGTTTCCCGCTCCTTCTCATCAAGCTTTTCAAGGAGGTTCATCGACAGGATCTTCTTCCTGAAATTCCTCTTGTCAATGGGTCTCTGGTGGATCACTTCATACAGGTTCTGAAGCTGAACAAGCGTGAATTTTTCAGGGAGGAGTTCAAAGCCGATCGGCTTTATTTTGATATGCATTTGCAGGTCGGTGAGGGCTTTCATTACCATTTCATCGTGATCGAAAATAAGCCCGGGCAGGTTGCTCATCGACTGCCAGTGCGCACCATTGCTCTCTTTAAGTTCCCGGTTGATATCCTGGATCTTGATAAGGGCAGAGTAAGAGACGGAGAACACCCTGGCGCCGGGGTCCCGTTCAGGATCTCCATAGGTCCAGGATTGTTCCAGGTAAACGCCGCTGAGGCCCGTAAGATTCAGGAGCACTCTTGCAGCAGCTTCATCGAGATTTTCGTTTTGCTTTACAAAACCTCCGGCAAGCGACCATTTTCCCCTCGCAGGCTGCATTTTCCTCTTTATGAGAAGGAGCTTGAGATCCTTTTCAAGTATGTCATAGCCAAATATTATGCAATCGACGGCTATATAGTACCGTGAATAATTTGAATAAAGGGCCATTTATAATAATACCGGGATTTTGCTATTCTTCTCTTGATTTTATTTCCTGCTGAACATATGAAAATATACCTCATTCCACCTGAGTTCCTTTGCAAAAGATGAAAGGTCGCATTTTTCGTCAATCAGTACGTATTCGATTCCGAGCATCTCGCAGAAGTCCTCAATGTACTCCGCGCTGATGGCAGTGCTGAACCCGGTATGATGGGCCCCTCCTGCGAGGATCCATGCTGCGGCGCCAGTTTTGAGGTCGGGCATGGGTTTCCAGAGGACGCTGGCCACCGGAAGGTTGGGCATGTCGGGGCATTCAACCACCTCGACCTTGTTCACTATCATCCGGAACCTGTTGCCGAGATCTATCAAAGAGGCACAGACAGCCTTCCCGGTCATTGTTTTGAATACAAGTCTTGCAGGGTCTTCCTTTCCGCCGATTGAGAGGGGATGCACCTCGAGGTATGGTTTTCCGGATGCGATCGACGGGCACACCTCCAGCATGTGAGCTCCGAGGACCTTCATTCCTGCAGGGTCAAAATGATAAGTATAATCTTCCATGAATGAAGTTCCTCCGGGAAGCCTGGTTGCCATCACTTTCATCGACCTGACAAGGGCAGCAGTTTTCCAGTCACCCTCTGCACCAAAGCCGTAACCCTTCTCCATAAGCCGCTGGACTGCAAGCCCGGGCAGCTGTTTGAGGCCATAGAGGTCTTCAAAAGTAGTGGTAAATGCCTTAAAGCTGCCAGCCGAAAGGAATTTCTCAAGCCCGAGCTCGATCCTTGCGGAGTCCCTCAGTGCTGCTGATCCTGCAATATCCTCGGTTGTATAATATGCTGATTTATATTCTTCTATCAGCCTGTCGATCTCATTTTCAGAAACCGCGTTCACGACTGCAACGAGATCCCCTATCCCATAGCCATACACCGAGTACCCAAGGTCCATCTGGGCGCTGACCTTGTTCCCTTCAGTCACAGCCACATCACGCATGTTATCGCCAAACCGGGCCACCTTCATGGTCCGGGCATCGTCAAGGGCAGCAGCTGCCCTGGTCCATACCCCTATGCGGCATACTGCCTCCTCATCCTCCCAGTGACCGACAACTACTTTTCTTGCAAGCCTCATCCTCGACCCGATAAACCCGAATTCCCTGTCCCCATGTGCCGACTGGTTCAGGTTCATGAAGTTCATATCAATAGAATCCCAGGGGATGTCCCTGTTCATCTGCGTATGGAAATGAAGCAGCGGCTTGTTGAGAACCGAGAGGCCCCTAATCCACATCTTTGCAGGTGAAAAAGTATGCATCCAGGCGATTATCCCGATGCAGTTCCGGTTGTGATTGGCTTCAGAGCAGAGATCAAAGATCGAATCGGGAGTGGTAAGCACCGGTTTAAAGATTATCCTTACCGGGATCTGGGTCGAGCTGTCCAGTGCCTCGGAGATTGCTTTTGAATCGGCGGCTACCTGCCTAAGGGTATCGGGACCATAGAGGTGCTGACTTCCCGTCACAAACCATACTTCCTCGTTATTCAGCGTGTCCATTTGATAAATATCAGTTGGTTATATTTGATTACTACCAGAAATACACATAAAAAGCAATACAAGCTCCAAGCACAATGAGCGATGTAACAATATCGACAGTGCTCCAGCTTTCGCGGGTTTCCTTGCGTTGTTCGGCAGTCTGCGAGAAATAGGTAAGTCCCTGGAGCTGCTTTTCATCAGCCTTTGGCGTGAAGAAGCTTATCACAATCATAAGCAGGATTGTAAATATGAAGAGGCCAATGCAGAAATGAAGCCAGTTGATATTCATGAGAGTCCAGATGCCCGATCTGAGGGAGGGGTCCGTAATAAGCTTTGCAGCCACGCTGTCGTAATGGGTTCCTGGATCGAAAATCATCATCCCGAGCCTGAGGAATCCGAGGAGTGCGCCGATTATGAGCCCCCACTGGCCGGCTTTCGGGGTAATCCTCTTGTTGAATACCCCCATCATGAATGCAGCCGCAATCGCTGGTGCGATAAGGGACTGCACTTTCTGGAGGTAATCATAAAGCACTGAGCCGATATTCTTCATTATCGGGATCCAGATAAGGCCCAGGAGCACCACACTTATAGTGGCTATACGTCCTATCACAACAAGCCTATGCTCGCTTGCTTCGGGATGGTACTGCTTATAGAAGTCGATGGTGAAGAGGGTTGCCGATGAATTGAAATGGGCTGCCAGGGAAGTCATAAGGGCCGCTATGAACCCGACGACCACGATGCCTTTGACACCCATCGGAAGCAATGTCCCGACAAGGGATCCGTAGGCAAGGTTATTGTCGGTGAAAGTAAGGACGCCCTGTGTTCTGAGTGCGGCTGCGACCATGCCCGGGATGAGGAACATGAAGACCGGGAGGAGCTTAAGGAACCCGGCAAAGATGGTCCCTTTTCTTGCCTGTGAAAGGTTCTTGGCAGCCAGGGCCCTCTGGACGATATGCTGGTCGGTGCACCAGTACCACAGTCCTATGATGGCGGCGCCGAAGAATACGCTGACTCCGGGGTACTCATTGTACCACCGGTCGGCCTTGTCAAAATGGAACAGGTGCATATTTGTTGCACCGTTTGCACTCGTAATCTCCACCAGCTTCTGCCAGCCGTCGACAAGACCGCCGCCTCCAACTTTCATAAGCCCGAGGATCAGGATTGTTATTGCGCCCAGGATCAGGATGGGCGTCTGAATAACCGATATTGTCATGATCCCTTTCATGCCTCCCAGCACCGTGAATATACCGGTAAGGAGCACCAGGCCGATGGCCCCGTACCAGAAATTGATCCCGAGAACAGCCTGAAGGAAAATACCTCCGGTGAATGCCGTTACGGAGACTTTTGTCAGAACATAGCTGATCAGTGTGACTATTGAAAGAGCTGAGCTTGTCTCCCTGGTAAACCGCAATTTAAGGAACTCGGGCATGGTGAACACCCTGCTGTGCGAATAGAAAGGGACAAATACCCAGCCAAGCAGAAGGATTGCCCACCCATGCATCTCCCAGTGAGCCATGCCCATTCCGCTCTCAGCCCCTGCACTTGCAAGGCCGACAAGGTGTTCGGAACCGATATTGGCTGCAAAGATTGCCGCACCGACAGCCAGCCAGGTCTCGCTACGGCCTGAAAGAAAATAGTCACTTGTGTCATCCTTCTTGCGCTTTACAACCCAGAGGACGATTCCAACCAGGCCTGCGAAAAACAGAACCAGGATTATCCAGTCTAATGTTGCCATTACAATAATTTTATTGATGAATATATTTGTTCCATATTTTATTAGAATCAGGTCAGGGCGGATGATGCTGTATAAAATTAGGAAAAAATAATATAAATGTAAAATTTACACTTATTATTTTGAAAAAATAAGATTTTCGGCTAAATCCATTGATTCATAGACGACTGGATGAAATCTATCACCCGCTGGTTATCTTCCTTTCCGTTGGTCAATACGGGGAACGGTTCGCCGAATTTGAAGTAGATGGTCTTTTTATGGTCGAGCGGGCCTAACTCTTTTATGAGCTTCCCCTGGCCCCAGAAATCTGTTTTCAATGACACCGGGATTACCTTGACCCCTGCCTTTTTTGCGAGCTTTACTCCAAGTGAATTGAAATCCTCAGGTTTGAATTCAGTGCTTCGTGTGCTCTGCGGGAAGATAATGACTGAAATGCCTTTTGCCAGCAGTACCGGGCCCTTGGTCATCACCTCCTCGAGGTCCTTCCTGGGGTCGGTCCTGCCCACGACGATCGGATCCCTCGATCGCATCACATGCCCGAACAAAGGATGCTTTACAAGGCTCTCCTTTACCACGAAGGTAACTTCGCGATGAGGCGCTACCAGGCAGGGAAGGATCATTGTCTCGAGGGTGCTCATGTGGTTCCCGATAAAGACGACGGGATCAGGATCCCTGGCAATATTCTCCATGCCCGTTATATTGAACCGCCCTCCCGAGTTCTCGATGAACCTGAAGATATAGTACGAGGAATCGGACCATGCCTTTGTGTCGTAAATGCCTCTGACAGCCTGGCTTCTTGTGCGGAAGACAATTACTGCATACTTGTAAGTGAAATATAGGCGATGGTAATGAAACAACCTGTAAAGAAAGCTGTTTCTCCCATTTTCCGGCGTCTGGTACGAGTCTGAGTCAAAATATCCCTTAAACATATTTCTTAGGATCCTTTTTTCTATCCCGGAAACAAATATAAATCTACCGGATCAATCTGACAAAACCGGTCTGCGTTTTTCCTGCTGCAACAGTTCAGATCAGTGAGGATCTCTTCTCCTTATACAGCTCAATTGCGTCATTCAGTATCTCGTAGGCTTTTTTCCTTTCGAGGAATTCCTCCACTGAAACATTCTTGTGTTCAAGCTTCTTGTAATCCTCAAAAAACCTCCTGAGCTCGACAAGGGTGTGGGGTGGAAGGTCGGAAAGCTCCTCCAGGTAGTTGACCGACATATCGTTGCGTGCCACAGAAATTATTTTGACATCCCTCTCCTTCTGGTCCACCATTTCCATTGCACCGATCACCTTTGCCTCAACGATACACATAGGGAAGACATCGATTGAACAGATCACCAGGATATCCAGTGGATCATGATCGTCGCAGTAGGTCTGGGGGATGAATCCATAATTCGCAGGGTAGTGGACGGCCGAAAAGAGGACCCTGTCGAGTTTCAGGATACCTGAATCCTTGTCGAGCTCATATTTGCCCTTCGACCATTTCGGGATCTCGATCACTGCCCTGACGTATTTAGGGGCATCCTTCCCCGGGCTTATACTGTGCCAGGGATGTGCAGTCTGTATTAGCTTCATAATCAGAGCCTGTTTGAGAATATGATCATAAGCCGGCTATTTACCGGCAGCTTTCTTTTTTGACAAAAGGTGAGGCAGGAGGAATTCACTTAAGGGAACGGGATCGTGTGTCTTTGCCCATTCCGTAGTCAGCTGGTACTGTTCCTTCAGGTTGTCAAAATTGAACAGCAGGAAGTCTTTTTTGAAATCAGGGACCCATACCCAGGTCCTTGAAACAAGCTCAGGAGCTTCCTCGGCATAAGCCTCGAGCCTGTTTACAAATCCCTTCCAGAGCATGGCATCAAGGGAGACTCCCAGCCTGTCGAACACACCCCTGTCGTTGATCCCGAGCCCTTTCAGCTCTTCGCTGATTGTCGGCAAGCTGTCTGCTTTCCTGCTAAGGATGTAGACTTTCTCGACACCTTTTCCCCTGAATTTTTCAAATTCCAGGAGGGCCCGGAACGGGACAAGATCATCACCCACGCCACCATCAACATATTCAACATCAGGTATGGTTGTGACATTTCTTATCCTTACAGGTGGAAATGCAACCGGATAAGAGGTGGATGCCATCAGGATATCAACAATGCTGAGGGTTGTATCAGTTTCCGTGTTGATCTTCCTGCTGCACATACGGTAGACTTCTTTCCTCAGATCTAGCGTTTTCAGGTGGGTAAAAGAGATCTCGGTCATAATGGGAAGGTCACCGATCTCTTTATATCCGAGCCTGGTCTCAGCGATCTTTTTGAAAAGCTCCCTGGCTGGTTCAGTGTTCACCGGGATTTTCTTGTCATCCTGTATGTAGACATCGCTGTTCCTGATGTTGAACAGGAGATTCCTGTAATACGACCAGGTAGCCTTCCGTGTCAGGATGCCGTTAAGCATGACCGCATTCAGCGCACCGGAGCTCACACCCGAAATGAACACCACGTTATTAAGCAGGCCGCGGTCGTACAGCTCCTCGAGCAGCCCCGCTTCCTGCGGAATCCGTGCGGCAGCTCCAGTCATTATTACCGCCACCCCGCTTCTCTTCTGGTCCGAAGTTATTTCCTGCCTGGAAGGAGAATCTGAAAATGACGCTGAGAAGAGAGCAAGGGTCATAATTACCAGAACAATCTTCAGTTTTTTCATACTTGTTACATTTTCCGGAAATCATCAATTGCGAAGTCTTTACCCCTAAAATGTTTAAGGTGTTTAAAATTACGCAAACCGCTGGTTATAAGCAAGACGATAAACTCCGAAACCTGTTCATTTCAGACTTGATTTTTTTTATTTCCTTCCAGGCAGAAAAATCCCTCAGGAATATGGAAAATGATTGACCGAAGTGATTACCGGCCGCATTTGCCTATTTGCTCAACAAGGGCATTACCAGGAGCCATAACGACAACCCCGTAAGCACGGTAACAGCAGTCCATCCAATAAGGTTCTGAACCCTGTTGTTAACATACTGCCCCATGATCTTCTTATTATTGATCAGGAGGATCATGCTTACCAGCACTACCGGAAGAAGTATACCGTTCAGGACCTGCGACCAAATCGAAATGCCGATCAGCGGTGCATTCGGAAGAAGGATTATTACTGCCGAAATAATAACGATCCCGGTATATAGGACATAGAATTCCCTTGCTTCATCCCATTTTTTGTCGATTCCCGCTTCGAAGCCAAATGCCTCGCAAATATAAAAGGCTGTTGCAAGCGGAAGAATGGTGGCGGAGAAGATTGAGGCTATGAACAGTCCGAATGCAAACACCTGTGATGCAAGTTCGCCCGCAAGAGGCTTAAGTGACAGTGCGGCGTCCTTCGCTTCGTTTATCTGGATTCCGTTGGGATAGAGTGTTGATCCGCATGCCACCATAATGAAGAATGCAACCACCACGGTTGCAATGCAGCCGACCACAATATCAACCAATGTGAATTTGTAGTTCTTCATCTTAAGACCTTTCTCTATGACGGATGACTGCATGTAGAATTGCATCCAGGGTGCTATAGTGGTTCCAACAAGGGCGATCACCACCGAAAGGCTTTTTGTGTTCCACTCGATCCCCGGCCGGATGATGGCTGATCCTATCTCACCCCAATGGGGCCTGCTCATAAGGGCCGATACGACATAAGTGAGAAGTGATGCGCTGAAGATCAGGAATATTCGTTCCGCGAATTGATAATTACCCTTTACCACGAGTATCCAGACCAGGATAGCAGTCACCGGAACCGAAATGTACTTGCTGATCCCGAAAATTTCCATGCTGCCAGCCACACCGGCAAACTCGGTAGTTGTGTTCCCGATATTGGAAAGCAGAAGGCCGATAAAAATAAAGAAGGTGATCTTTACCCCTGCATTTTCCCGGATGAGATCCGAGAGGCCTTTGCCGGTAACAATCCCCATGCGGGCATTCATTTCCTGGATCACGAGAAGCACCACGAGTGAAGGGATGAGGGTCCAGATCATCCTGTAACCATAAAGGGCGCCCGCTACCGAGTAAGTGGTTATCCCTCCTGCATCGTTGTCGACGCTGCCCGTTATGATCCCCGGCCCCAGAAGTGCAACGAAGATCATCAGGTTCCTGTAAAATCCAGTCTTGGAGAATTTTGTCCTGAACATCACATCCAGATTTTATCGCTTGTTCGTCCTCCTCTTGTTTATGAGATCCTCCACAACATCATCGACGACTACCATTCCCTGAAGCTGGTTGCTGCCGTCAACAACAGGAACTGCCAGCAGGTTGTACTTTGATATTGTTTCCGCAATATCGTCCACCTTCTGGTCATCGTACAGAAACACAGGTTCGGATTTCATGATCCTGCTGAGCTTCATTTCAGGTTCGGCGACCACCAGGTCGCGCAGATCGAAAGTACCGACCAGCTCGTCATTCTCCCCCGTGACAAAAAGGGTATAAAGTTCTGCGGGTTCCGGTTTCTTTGACCTGAGCTCCCTGATTACATCGTCAACGGTAAGGTCCGGCTTGAACGACAGGATATCGGTGGTCATCAGGCTGCCCGCCGAATTATCGGGGTATTCAAGCAGATCCCTTACTTCCTGGGACGACTCGCTGTCCATCTCTTTCAGGAGCATCTCGGCCTTTTCGTCCTCTATTTCATCGAGGATATCGGCCACCTCATCGGCCGGCATTTTCTCGAGCACATCCGCGACCTTATTCACCGGCAGGCTTTCGATGATATGGATCTGGGCATCGGTTTCGAGCTCCTCCAGCACATCGGCTGCCTTTTCCTCGTCAAGAGCCGAGAAAACATGCGGGCTCGACTTCTTCCCAAGGTCCTCGAGGATATCCGCAAGGTCCGACGGGTGAAGTGTATGCAGCTTTGCATAGCTTTTTGAAAGCTTGATGTTGAGGTTGGAATAATCAATAGCCTGAACATCGTCCCACAGGATGAACTTTGCAGGAATATTGACCTTCAGCAGCGAGAGTATCCTCTTGATCGGAATCGAAATACCGATCCGCCGGAGGAGGCCCTCGATCCCGATATCGACCGCTACTGCAAATGTACCGCCCGGGAGTGTGGCAAGCCTTACATCATTCACCCTGACCAGCTTCCTGCCGTTAAGATCAACGATCTGCTTGTCAAGGATATTCTCCACCAGAAGCAGCCCGTTGCTTATCTCATCTTCCGTGAGGGCTATCAGCTCGGTACAGGTAACATTAATCTGTTCCCTTGCCTTTGTCACCCTGAATGCAGAAAATGAATAGAATCTGACCTCCCTGTGTATCTTCAGCTTTGCTCCAATAACCAGTTGCTGGTTCGTCCCGTTCGGGCCAGACGGAGCAGCGTTGATAAGAAGATCCCTGAGCTTACCTATTGCGTAACCGTCAGCATCGAATACTTCTTTGCCGATTATTCCGCTCAGATAAAATGTCGTCAGTGATGTCATAGTCACCTCCTTGCCATTTATTGATATAGCCTGAGGCAACCGGAAAAGATTGTGGCCTCGTCTATACCAGGTTAATAACTAACATATTCGCAGGGCCGTCGTCCATATTGGATCCTGAATTTTTTTTACGGACATAAAAATAATTCCATGAGTGTTACTTTCCAAATAGTTTTCGAATAAAAATGATCTTGTTTCAAAATTATTTGTTTGAATTATGATTAAGGTATATTTTAACCGCAAAAAACGCCAGGTTCCTTGAAGTTTGCAATGATTTTAGATGCCATATGCTCACTTCGCGGACTTTGCCCTGACTTTGCGCGCTTTGCGGTAGAAAATATAATTACCATTCTGTCAGATGGAAACTGTACTTATTTCAGGTGGCAGCGGCCTTGTCGGGAGAAGGCTTTCCCTCGCGCTGGAGGAAGCAGGGTACGGTATTGCCATTCTGACAAGAAATCCTGATCAGCAAGAACATTTCAGGAATTATTCCTGGGACCCTGACAATAACTTCATCGATGAAGAGGCGATTGCCGGGGCAGACTACATTGTCCATCTTGCAGGAGCGAACCTGGGTGAAAAAAGATGGACAAACAGGCGGCGGAAAGAAATTGTCGATTCCAGGATAAAAAGCGGGCAGCTTCTGTTCGACCTTGTAAAAAAGACCAGCAGGGAGCTGAAAGGCTTTATTTCAGCTTCCGCAATGGGATATTACGGGTCACTGACATCTGAAAAAATCTTCACAGAGGAGGATCCCCCCGGGACTGACTTTGCCGCTGAAGTGTGCAGGCTTTGGGAGGCAGAAGCCGGAAAGTTCGGGATGGCCGGAATAAGGACCGTGATCATCAGGGCAGGCATCGTGCTCACACCTTCGGGTGGTGCCCTGGGAAAAATGGCAGCGGTGGTCAGGGCCGGCCTGGGTTCACCGCTTGGCAGCGGCAGCCAGTATCTCCCCTGGATCCACATCGATGACCTATGCGGCATCTATCTGAAGGCCCTCAGCGACAGTTCGATGAAAGGCCCGTACAATGCCGTTGCCCCAGATCAGAGGACAAACAGGGAATTCACCCGCACCCTTGCCGGGGCATTGCATAGGCCATTCTTTGCTCCCCGCGTACCCACACCCGTGCTTAAGCTGCTTTATGGTGAAATGTCGGGGATGCTTCTTAGAGGAAGCAGGCTGTCGGCCGGCAAAATAATGCGGGAAGGGTTCAGTTTCAGGTTTCCCGGTCTGAAGGAAGCCCTGGAGGATGTTCTCCGGTGAAAAATGCTCTTATTCCTGTTTTGGCTCCTGCAGGGTCCAGAGCAGGTCAGAGGTCTTGAAGCCAAGATCAGCCGCAATCCTGAGGTACTTCTGTCTTATATCCTCCGGTACCGTTGTTTCGCGGGAGAGTATCCAAAGGTACTTCACGCTGCTGCCTGCGACCAAGGCATATTTATAATCCTTATCGAGGGCGATGACATTGTAGGCCCCATAAAACGGACCGAAAAATGAAACCTTTAGCCTGGCTTCATCCTTGCTGCCGGCAAATTTCGCCTTTCCCACGGCCTGTTTCCACACTTTTTTTACTGTGTCGTAGCCCCGGTTCACAACTTTGACGGTCCCGTTTTTGTTTAATGAATAGTTGGCAGTCACATGGGTAAGATTGCGTTCGAACCTGAAGTCCATGCGGGCTATCTCGAACCACTGGCCCGTGTACTTCGGCAACGTAAATGGTTTAACGGCAGCAAATTGTCCGGAATGTGATGAAAAGGTGAAAGCAAATACCGGAACGAGGCCCATGGGGATCACCGAAATGAGGTTTATCAGATTCATGATCATTGGAATTATAAAAGCAAAAATAACATATTTCCCGTATGTTCTGACATGAATAAAGTGACGAGGCAAGGGTTCAAATGGATCGAAAAATGAGTCCTAAAGCTATTTGTTTAATAATTACTATGTTTGCATTATAATCAAGATTGATCACGGATGGAAGGCAGGTCACTTACCGAGATGGATGGAAGGTTTCTTTATTACGCCTTTGTTGCCGGCGGGAAGAAGGTGATCAGTCACCAGATCGATCTCAACAGGATCAACGTTTTCCCGGTTAATGACGGCGACACAGGGACCAATCTAGCGGCGACCATCCGATCCGTTATTGACTCGATAAGCCCGCACAGGTCGTACAAGGTGACTGCCGACAGGATAGCGGAGGCAGTCCTCATGAATGCAAGGGGGAATTCCGGAATAATCTTTGCCCAGTTCTTTTACGGAATCAGCTCCGAGACCGGGGAGTGCATGTCGGTCAACCTCCGTCAGTTCGCCGAAACCCTGAACAGATCCGTAAGTTATGTGTATGATGCTGTCGCCAGACCTGTCGAAGGAACGATGCTGACCGTAATAAGGGAGATGGCTGAATATATTTACAGCAGCTGGACCAGGTACAGTGATTTCAACAATCTCCTGATCGCCTCATATGAAGTCCTGAAACGTTCTCTTCATGAGACCACGTCAAAATTGGCGGTCCTGGGCAGGAACAAGGTGGTAGATGCAGGCGCCAAGGGATTCGTACTTTTCATAGAGGGGATCCTCGAGTTCATTGCCTCGAGGAATATCAGGGAGCTTATCACAATCGGCGGGAAAAATGAAGATCTGGCCCTGCCTGCAGGTGAGGAATATGAGTCACTTAACTTCAGGTATTGCACTGAGGCCGTGATTAAGGATTGCAGGACCGACAAAAGGTCCCTTGCAGCTATAGCCGGAAAATTCGGCGATTCAATAGTGATTGCCGGATCAGACAGGATCAGGAGGCTCCATATACACACCAACACGCCTGCTGAGCTTTTCGAAGCGGTGAGAAGCGCCGGGACGATCACCTTCCAGAAGGCCGACGACATGCTGCGACATACCGAGACTGCCAGCCGGAGAAAATGGAAAATTGCGCTGGTCACCGACTCGACCTGTGACCTGTCGCCGGATCTTCTCGACAAGTACCAGATCAACATGGTTCCCATAAACATCTCGTTCGGAGAGAACCAGTACCTCGACAAGGTGACCATCCAGCCTGAGCAATTCTATTCACTCCTTTCAACTTCACCGGACTTTCCCAGGAGCGCACAGGTTAATGAATCAGCATTTGTCAACCTTTATTCTCATCTTGCAACATATTATGATTCAGTCATAGCTGTCCACCTGAGCGACAAGCTGAGTGGCACAATCTTCAGCAGCCAGAGAGCCGCCAGGAAAGTCAGCCGTGAATTCGGGAAGCCGGTTTCGGTGATCAATTCCCTCAACCTCTCCGGTGCCCTTGGATTAATAGTCCTGAAAACTGCAGAGGCAATAGAGGCAGGAATCCCCCACTCGAAAATTGTCCGTATGGCCGAGAAATGGGTCAGGGGAACACGCATTTTTGTAAGCGTCAGGACTCTCAGATACATGGTGCGCGGAGGCAGGGTCTCGGCCGCCAGGGGAATTCTCGCAAAGATGCTCAACATAAATCCAATTGTCTCGATCGATCCGACGGGTAAGGCGGTGGTTTTTGACAAATCATTCAGCCAGAGATCGAATATGAGAAAAGTGATGGGGTATGTAAGGGAAATAGCCGCGAAAAACAAGATCTGGAACTATGTGGTTCTCCATGCAGAGAATCCGAAAGCTGCCGATTGGTATTCTGACCAGATGGAAATGCTGACCGGCAGGAAACCTGTTTCGGTCGTCAACATTTCGCCGGTCATCGGGGCCAATGCGGGCATCGGCGCCGCCTCCGTAGCACTGTTATTCGAATAACAATACCGGGAATGAATTTCATGAATATATACCTGCAGGGCCTGGGGATAGCGATGATCCTGATGACGTTGCTATGGATCGTCAGTGTTATCATAAAGAATGTCAGTATAGTTGATCTATTCTGGGGCACGGGGTTTATTATCCTGTCAGTTTTCTATTTCATTGTCTCACCGGGAAATGAATACAGGAAGATCCTGATCCTTATCCTTGTTTCGATATGGGGTTTGAGGCTCTCCATATACCTTGCCTGGAGGAATTCCGGGAAGGGAGAAGATTTCCGGTACAGGGAATTCAGGAGAAAATATGGTGAGAAACGCTACTGGTGGATAAGCTTCTTCCAGGTATTCCTGCTTCAGGGAGTGCTGATGTGGCTGATCTCGGCCCCGCTTCTTGGAGCGCAATTCTTTGGAGCTGAAAGAGGCCCTGGCCCTATAGATCTCGCCGGTATATTATTCTGGATCACCGGGATCGTATTTGAGGCCGGGGGTGATTACCAGCTCGCTGCATTCAAGGCTGACCCTTCAAACAAAGGCAGGGTCCTTGACAGTGGGTTCTGGCGCTATACAAGGCACCCTAATTACTTCGGCGATTCATCAGTATGGTGGGGATTCGGGATCATTTGCCTCGCGGCGGGAGGCCTTCTTCCGGTACTTGGTTCGGTACTGATGACCGTGATCATAATAAAGCTGTCCGGTGTTGCAATGCTGGAAAAAACCCTTAATGAAACCAAGCCTGAATACCATAATTATATAAAGAATACCAGCGCATTCTTTCCCTGGCCGCCCAGAAAGTTCAAAAAAATGTAGAAAGCCTGTTGAACAATACTCCGGCATCTGATGTTTTTTGTCAAACTGATCGCCAGATGAAAAATTATATTTTACTTCCGCTTCTTATATTAATAATGTCAAGCAGGCTTCCCGGCCAGGACAACTCAGGGATAATCCAGGGCAAGGTTTACGATTCAAAAACCAATGAAGGCGTACCGTTTGCCACGGTCCAGGTATGGGGCACTGCAACGGGAGCAGCGACCGGCATCGATGGAAAATTCCGGATCACCGGCATCAAACCGGGGTACATTGAATTAAGGGTTTCCTCAATCGGATACAAGACCTTCATTTCTTCAGCAATCTTTGTGACCAACAGCAAGCAGGTCGATATTGAAATACCCCTCGAAGAAATGGCAATCGGGCTTTCAGAGGTTACAGTAAAGGCATCACCATTCCTGAAAAAAGTTGAAACTCCCTTGTCAGCGAGGGTTATCGGTATCGAGGAGATCGATAAGAACCCCGGCGCCAACAGGGATATCTCAAAGGTGATCCAGGCATACCCCGGGGTAGCTTCAACTCCTGCATATAGGAATGACGTTATTGTCAGGGGCGGAGGACCCAACGAAAATAGGTTCTATGTGGACAACGTTGAGATCCCATATCTTAACCATTTTTCCACGCAGGGGTCTTCAGGGGGACCTGTCGGCATTATAAACGTCGATTTTGTGCAGTCGGTCGATTTTCTGTCCGGCGCCTTCCCTGCTTCAAAGGGGAATGCACTGAGCTCGGTGCTGAATTTTACCTTCCTCGACGGCAACAGGGAGAAGATGAAATACAGGGCCACCGTCGGGGCATCAGACCTTGGGTTGACAGTTGACGGACCTGCCGGAAAGAACGGCACAATCCTGATGTCACTCAGGCGATCATACCTTCAGTTCCTTTTCAGCGCCCTGAAGCTCCCCTTCCTGCCAAACTATACCGATTTCCAGGTCAAATACAGGGTCAGGCTTGACGAAAAGAATGAGCTCACTTTTATAGGATTAGGGGCAAAAGATGATTTCAGCCTGAACCTCAAGGCAAATGAAACAGAGTACCAGCGATACATCCTCGATTACTTACCTGTCCAGGAACAATACAGCTATGTTGCAGGACTGGTTTACAAACATTTCAGGAAACAGGGATACGACACCTGGGTGCTTAGTCGTAATTACCTGAATAACACCCAGTTCAAATACGCAGGAAATGTTGTGGCCGATACGAACCGGATCTTTGATTATTTCTCGGGTGAAGGCGACATAAAAGCCAGGTTCGAAAGGACGATACTGAACGAAAACGGATTCAGGATAAATTTTGGGGCAGGATATGAATACGCCCATTATAGGAATTCCACATACAAGCGGCTCTTTACAACAGAAAATGAGCGGCTCATTGATTACCGGAGCAATCTCAAGTTCGGAAAATTTGGCCTCTTCGGGCAGATAAGCAAATCGCTGCTGGAGGAACGGCTGAGTCTGTCTTTTGGATTAAGGACGGATTTCAACAACTATTCAACCGCGATGTCAAACCCGCTGGACCAGTTATCGCCACGTCTTTCAGCCTCATACAGCCTGACGGACAAGCTGAACCTGAATTTCAGCATAGGTCGGTATTACCAGCTGCCCCCCTATACCGCCCTCGGTTATGCCGACACTACCGCGACTTTTGTGAACAGGTTAAACAGGTTGAAATATATCAGGTCGGATCATATCCTAGGCGGGATCGAGCTGAATCCTGCGGAAAACATACAAGTTTCCCTTGAAGCATTCCATAAGTCTTATTCGAGGTATCCGTACTCACTCGCCGATAAAGTGCCGCTGTCAAGCAAGAGCGCTGATTTCGGGGTTTTCGGTGACGAGGCGCTGCTCTCAATATCAGACGGCAGGGCTTACGGGATCGAGTTGCTCGGCAGGGTCAGGGATTTGAAAGGACTGAACCTGATCCTTTCCTACACGTATGTCAGGAGTGAATTTAAAACCGGAGGATCGGCATGGATCCCGTCAGCCTGGGATAACAGACACCTTTTCAATGTTATTGCATCCCGGAAATTCAAAGGGAACTGGGACCTGGGATTCAGGTGGAGGTTTGTCGGAGGAGCCCCGTACACTCCGTATGATCTTCTGAAGTCCTCCCTCAAAGCAGCATGGGATCTCCAGGGGCAGGGATATCCCGATTACTCAAGGTTCAATACGGTACGTCTCAGGCCATTCCACCAGCTCGACATGCGGGTCGACAAGCAGTTTTTCTTTAAAAGCTGGTCGCTGATGATGTATATTGACGTCCAGAATGCTTACAACTTCAAGGCCGACCAGCCGCCGATCCTTGTCAGGCAGACTGATGGAAGCGGAATTCCCCTGACCGATCCTTCGGATCCTTCAAGGTACCTTTTGAAGTATATTAACGGTAATTCAGGGACCGTACTGCCTGCCGTTGGAATAATGATCGAATTCTGAGGCCCCGGGCCTGGACCCTGGCAGCAGTTATCAGATCAGGAACGGGATCACGGCTTTTCTTCCGGCAGGGTAACCCGGGAACCGGGATTTGTACCATTTATGTGATGCAACGGCCCTCGGGAACAGGTTGGCAAATGTGAAAATGAAGAAAGTCAGCCCGGGAAGCGACCAGGTCATCACTGCCCATCCGGCCCATTCAATGATCTCTCCGAAATAGTGGGGGCACGAGATATAATCGAAGAGCCAGCCGTCTGGGATGACATAGGCCCCGGGATTCCCCTTCCTGAGAAGCTTGAGCTTTTCATCGGCCGTCTTGTTAATGGCGAGTCCTGCAAAAAAGATCAATAATCCTGAAATAAACTGCCACGACAGAAGCCATGAATTGTCATAATTTCCCAGGTGAAGAACGCCGAAACCGTTGACAAACCCGTTGAGGCAATTGAAAATGATCGCCATCAGGACAAGGATGAAAGGAAATGACTTCTCCCTGCCCGACTGCCGGAAGGGATAAATGAAAGTGCGATGTGTATAATGAATTAGCCAGACGATCACAAAAACGATGACAGGCAGGCTTTTTGTGCCGGAGGTTATGAAGAAGAGGATCATAAGTGCCGGAGAGGGGAATTCCATGATCATCCAGGCCCACTTTGACTTAAGGACGGGACCCCAGCCCGAACGGGAGAATTTCCCGTACGGGGCTGATACAAATAATAATGAGATGAATGCTATTACTGCAAACAGGAGTATCAGGTAAATTGAATAATTATATAGATCTTCGATTGACATGGGGTAGACTACCAGATTAAGTATAAGTACATTGAACAGATTATTCTTTTTACAAAGAGATCACAGAGGGAAAAAAGCAACTCAGCGTAAATCGGTGGTTTCTCTGTGCAACTCTGTGAAAGTTCTTTAGATTATTTTTATAAATAGTTCCCAAAGTTATAAAAATGCTATTTTTGTCACTCCCCTAAGTGAATAATTTATTGGCATATGTCGGAACTGGAAACCCACTTCGCTCGATTCAGGGAAAATATCATCGGGATCGATTCCGAGATCACAACTCCATATGGCAGGAAGAAGCTTGTCTATGCCGACTGGATCGCCAGCGGAAGGCTCTACGATCCGATAGAAAAAAGGATCTTGCAGGAGATTGGCCCGCTCGTCGGGAACACCCATTCGGAATCGTCAGCGACCGGGAAGGCGATGACCGATGCCTATCACCAGGCCCAGAAGATTGTGAAGCACCATGTCAATGCCGATGATAATGATATCCTGATATTTACCGGCACCGGGATGACCTCGGCAATAGCAAAGCTGCAGAGGATCCTGGGGCTCAAGGTCCCCGAGCAGGCAATCAATTATTGCGTTTTCACCCATGGTGAATACAACACATGCCGTGAGATACCGAATGAGAACAGGCCTGTGGTTTTCCTGACCCACACCGAGCATCATTCCAACCACACCTCCTGGTTTGAAACCCTTGCCGATGTTGTTGTGCTCGAGCCGGCAGGAGATCTCAGGGTCGATCCGGACAGGCTTAGGGAAGAAATAAAAAAATACAGGAACAGGCCGTTGCTTATCGGGTCATTTTCTGCATGTTCGAATGTAACGGGCTATATGCCGCCGTTTCATGAGCTTGCCAGGATAATGCACGAGAATGAGGGTTATTGCTTTGTGGATTTTGCCGCATCGGCGCCCTATGTGAAGATCGACATGCATCCCGACGACAGGATGGAGCAGCTCGATGCGGTGTTCTTTTCCCCTCATAAATTCCTCGGCGGGCCGGGCAGTGCGGGGGTCCTCATCTTCAACCGCCAGCTTTACAAGAACGAAACACCTGATACTCCCGGCGGCGGAACCGTCAAGTGGACCAACCGGTGGGGAGGCTACAGCTATATAACCGATATAGAAGTAAAGGAAGACGGTGGTACACCGGGGTTTCTGCAAGGCATCAAGGTGGCGCTGGCTGTCTCGCTGAAGGAGAAAATGGGAATTGAAAGGATGCGCGAACGCGAAAAGGAGCTCATATCACTTGCCTTCAGGGAGTTGTCAAACATTTCCGGACTTCATATCCTTGCCGACAACATAGAAGAGCGGCTCGGGGTATTCTCATTCTATATGGACAATATCCACCATAACCTTGTGACAAAGCTCCTCAATGACAGGTTCGGCATCCAGGTGAGGGGCGGTTGCTCCTGTGCCGGCACCTACGGACATTTCCTTCTCAATGTCGATTTCAGGATGTCGAAGGAGATCACCGACAGGATCGAAGCAGGCGACCTGTCGATGAAACCCGGGTGGATAAGGCTCTCCCTGCATCCCACAATGACCGATGAAGAGCTTTTGTACATTACCGGTTCCATACGGAAAATTTCAATCAGCGCGACCGAATGGGCAGCCGACTATTTGTACGACAGGCACACAAATGAGTTCCGGCATAAAAATTTCACCGCCCCCGGACCTGCCGTATCTTCCTGGTTTGATTTGGATTAGCCTTAGTCCGGGCACTTGTCCCCATATTCGCCGGCACTTGTTTTCACAAAGTATTTGATAGTACGCATAATTAATTTATTTTTGCACCTCCGGCCCGTAGCTCAGCTGGTAGAGCACGTGACTCTTAATCATGGGGTCGAGAGTTCGATCCTCTCCGGGCCGACAGGATGCCGTCTCAAAACATAAGTGAGACGGCTTTTTTATTTGAGTTTATTAAAGGATGTATCAAAAGTCTGATTTTAACTGCAAAGAACGCCAAGTTTGCGCAAAGTACGCAAAGGTAATTTACTGAACTTAACCTCTTTGCGGGCTTTACGGAAGAACTTTGCGACCTTCGCGGTTAATGGATTTTGACTTATGACACATCCTTTTTTTATTAATTGCCGGAAAATTCCGCTGTCTGACAACAAACCTGTTATTATATTTGTCCAAACCTGTGGTTGAACAATAACCATTTACCTACTAATTAAAATCATTTTACCATGGGACAAAAAGGAAGAGAAATTGTAAGGATGAATGTTGACGAGCTGCTTCACCTTCTGAACAAGGCTTTATCGGACGAATGGCTCGCTTATTACCAGTACTGGGTTGGTTCCAAAGTAGTAAAGGGACCAATGAAAAATGCGGTAATAGCGGAACTTACCATTCATGCCACCGAAGAGCTGAGCCATGCCGAGCTGATAACGACAAGGATCATCCAGCTGGGAGGATCGCCGGTGCCCGCACCCGAAGAATGGATGAAACTGACCAACTGCGGCTATGAGCCCCCCTTCAACCATTATGTTGAAGAGATACTGAACCAGAATATCAGGGGAGAGCAATGCGCGATCCGCACCTATAACTCCCTGCTCGACATAACACGCGAGGGGGATCCTGTATCGTACAATATGATCCTCACAATCCTCAGCCAGGAGGTCGAGCATGAGGAGGACCTACAGTCTCTCAGGGAAGACCTGGAGCTTATGTTGCTTAAAATGAAATGACTTTATGCTTAATGAATTTGACATGAAAGCTGCGGGATGGGATGATAATCCTGTTCATGTCGAACGGGCTGCAGCAATATCGCGGGCGATAATTGATACTATTCCGTTAACCCCGGAAATGACGGCTTTCGAATTTGGAGCAGGTACGGGAATTACCGGATTCCTGCTCCGCGATCGCCTGAAAAAGATCATTCTGACCGACAGCTCCGAAGAGATGGTCAGGATCATGAAAGATAAGATAAGGAGGTCGGGAGCCGGAAATCTCACGGCGAAGTGGTTCGACCTGGAATCGGAGCAGTGGACCGGGAGCAGGTTCAGCCTGGTAATGACCCAGATGGTCCTTCATCACATCGAAGGCATAGAAGAGATCTTTGAAAAATTCCATGATCTGCTGATCCCTGGAGGATACCTGGCTGTTGCCGACCTCTACCCTGAGGATGGCTCATTTCACGGGGAGGGCTTTACCGGGCACAGGGGATTTGACCCGGAATGGTTGTCAGAGATACTTGTAAGAAAGGGATTCAGGGATCGTTCGTACAGGAAGTGCTTTGAAATAAAAAAACAACTCACCGATACTGAGATAAGGAGTTTTGATATATTTTTACTGACCGCTCTCAGAGAATAGAAGATCTGGTCCGGGATACCTGGTTGCAATTTTAACTCGACAATTATGGAAATCACATTTGAAGGGGGAAAAGTAGTCACCGCTTATTGCCGCGGCCATTTAATCAGGACTGACCAGCCAGAAGCAAGCGGCGGCAAGGATTCGGCCCCCTCCCCTTTTGAACTGTACCTTGCTTCGATCGGGACATGCGCCGGGATCTATGTTAAGTCGTTCTGCGACAACCGGAACATCCCTGCCGAAAAGATCAAGCTGCTCCAGAAAGTTGAATATGACAAGGATTCCGGGCTGCCGGTCAGTATGGAAATTGAGATCCGGCTGCCCCATGACTTCCCCGAGAAATACCGTGATTCATTGATTCATGTGGCGGGACTCTGCAAGGTAAAGAAATCTATAATGAGCCCCCCTCAGTTCACTATAAAGGCTGTACAGGCAGATTGATAGCTGTCAGCAAGCCGAAAATAATTAGAATGATACACCCTGGCTTTCAGCCACCCTGCCTGCCGGTTGTGTAATCCCTTCTTTACCTTTGTGTAAAATATTACTTTTGATACAGCTGCTGTTGATTCAAAATATCCCCAACACTGCGTTACACCGCAGGAAGCCAGAGCTACATCAGGTACATATTGATAAGCTGTTCATACAGCTCCTGCTTTCCGCTGATCGTTGCCGGTTCACCGTTTTTGCCTGCCAGGCCGCGAAGATCCTCGAGAGTCAGCCTGCCCAGTTCATAATCTTTTCCGGGCCCTTTATCGAATGATTCATACCTCTTCTGTCTCATTTTAAGGTAATCGCTTTCCTTCAGTATCCTGTCGGCGATCAGCAGGGACCTGGCGAAAGTATCCATTCCGCTTATATGTGCGATGAAGAGATCATCGGGATCGGTAGAGTTCCTTCTTATCTTGGCATCGAAGTTTATTCCCCCGGTGGTGAATCCGCCGGCATGCAAAATGACCAGCATTGCCTCGGTGAGCTCAAACACGTTTGTCGGGAATTCATCCGTATCCCAGCCGTTCTGGTAATCGCCCTTATTGGCATCGATGCTGCCCAGGAGGCCCGAATCAGCAGCGACCTGAAGCTCATGCTGGAAGGTATGACCGGCCAGGGTGGCATGGTTCACCTCGATATTCAGCTTGAAATCCTTATCAAGGCCGTATTTTTTAAGGAAGCCTATTATTGCTGCGGAGTCGTAGTCATACTGGTGCTTTGTCGGTTCCATCGGCTTGGGTTCGACAAGGAAAGTGCCCTTGAATCCCTTCTTGCGGCCGTAGTCCCTCGCAATCGAGAGCATCATTCCCATATGGTCGAGCTCTCTTTTCATGTTGGTGTTATGAAGGCTCATATATCCTTCGCGTCCGCCCCAGAAAACGTAATTCTCCCCGCCAAGGGCGATGGTTGCATCAATTGCATTCTTAAGCTGAACGGCAGCATTCGTCACGACATTGAAATCGGGATTGGTCGCGGCCCCGTTCATATACCTTGGGTTTGAGAATAGATTTGCGGTTCCCCACAGCAGCTTAACGCCTGTCTGATCCTGCAGCTTCTTCATCACCGGCACGAATTTCTCAAGCCTCTTCTCGATATCAAAAACTGAACCGTCGCCACCCACTACATCTACATCGTGAAAACAATAAAAAGGCGCGCCTATCTTCGTAATGAATTCGAAAGCAGTATCCAGCCGGGCCAGGACTTTGTCGTCTGATTCAAGGTCCTTCCAGTGATAGGAATGGGTTGCATCCCCGAATGGATCCTTTCCGTCGCCGCAGAATGAGTGCCAGTATGCAATGGCAAACCGGAGGTGCTCCTTCATTTTTTTACCGGCGACCACCTCTTCCGGGTTATACCATCTGAATGCAAGGGGATTTTTTGATTTTATCCCTTCATATTCAATTTTCCCTATTCCGGGGAATGCTTCTTTTTTGCCTTTGTATATCATCTTGTAGGGTTTATTTGGTTTACTGGTTTACTGGTTTACTGGTTTACTGGTTTACTGGTTTACTGGTTTACTGGTTTACTGGTTTACTGGTTTACTGGTTTACTGGTTTACTGGTTAACTGGTTTACTGGTTAAATGGTTTCCTTGAGGCGGCACTTCCAGCAGGCATAGGCCTCCCTGTAAGCATCTTCTTTCACCTGGTCAGGTTCCGTGATCCGGACTGTTTTGAGCCCGCTGAACGCCTCTTTTCCGGATTTGTAATAACCGGAACCTATTCCTGCACCGCGGGCGGCTCCGGCTGACCCGTCAGTATTGTAGAGATGGATCGGTGTGCCTGTAACGCATGAAAGCGCTTCCCTGAATACCGGGCTGAGGAACATATTTGCTTCTCCCGCCCTTATCAGCACGGGCGTTATCCCTGTCTCATTCATTATATCGAGGCCATATCTGAAAGAGAAAGCAATCCCTTCCTGGGCGGCCCTGAAAAGGTGCTGGGAGCCGTGCCTGTTAAAGCTAAGCCCGAGGATGGCAGATCCGGAATCCTTGTTCCCAAGCATCCGTTCTGCCCCGTTTCCGAAAGGAAGGATCGAGACCCCGTCAGAGCCCGGCTGAACCTGGGCTGCCATGGCATTCATCCCGTCGTATGAAATGCCCGGGCCGGCAATCCGCCTTAGCCAGGAGTTCAGGATGCCTGTCCCGTTGATGCAAAGCAGGACACCGAGCCGGGGAGCTTCATCAGAATTGTTAACGTGAAGAAACGTATTCACCCTTGAAAGTGGATCGAATTTTTTCCTGTCTGTCACACCGTAGATGACCCCTGAAGTTCCGGCGGTAGCGGCAACTTCACCGGGATTGAGGACATTCAGTGAAAGAGCATTATTTGGCTGGTCTCCGGCACGGTAAGTTACATGGATGCCTTCCGGCAGCCCCAGTTCATCCGCAATTGCAGGAAGGATCTTCCCCTGCTCTGAGAAAGAGGGCAGACGGTCAGGCAGGAGAGAGCCCTTGAAGCCGTAGTAGTCCATCAGCCCTGATGAAACCCTGTTCTCATCAAAATCCCAGAAGATCCCTTCCGAAAGTCCCGAAAATGTTGTGAATATCTCCCCGGTAAGCCTCATTGCAATATAATCTCCGGGAAGCATTATCTTAAATATCCGGCTGAAGATATCCGGCTCATTTTCCTTGACCCAGGCAAGCTTCGAGGCAGTAAAGTTCCCCGGAGAGTTGAGGAGATGCTTCAGGCAGAACTGGTTTCCAAGATCCTTCAGCGCTTTATCCCCGTACGGAACCGCCCTGCTGTCGCACCAGATGATTGAAGGCCGGAGGACCTTCATTTCCTGGTCCACTGCGACCAGTCCATGCATCTGGTAAGAGATCCCTGCTGCGCCGATCTCGCTTTTCCTTCCGCCAAGCTGCGAAATGCAGTCCCTGACAGCAAGCTTCATATTCTTCCACCAGAGCTCCGGGTCCTGTTCGGCCCATCCCGGCCTGACGGCAATGATCTCCATTTCCTCTTTGGGATGGAACGCCGTTGCCAGGCAATCGCCCGATTCACCGTCGATTATTGAAGCCTTCACTGAAGAGCTTCCCAGATCAATTCCAAGAAGAAGCATACCAGTTAAAATTATTCAGTGAAACTAATAAAAGTTAGTGAATTAAATATCATTAAATTACACAAAACTGTAGCAAGGGCTGGATTTTAAACCCTAACTATTTCGCGGCTGCCGGTTTGATCCTTCTGCTCCTGTAAATGCACTCTTTCATGTCGCAGAAGCTGCACGTGTAGGGATTGAATCTTACATTCCCGCCGATCCCTATGAAGCCGCTGACCGATTTTATGGGAGACATCAGGGCAGACTCATTGAGCGCGATGCCGCATCTGTTTCCGGGCATAAGGCTGAAGAGCTTATGCTGTTCCGCAACGTTCCATCCGCAGTATCCGGGGCTGTACCTGTTGGTTATTCCCAACCCGGATGCATTCATCTCCTTGTGGAGCGAGTTCTGCATCAGGTCGGCTGCGGCTTCAACTATTTCTGACCCGATAATGTCAAAAAGATACCCCTTGAGGAGGTCCCCCTCCTTCATTGCTGCCCCGCTTGCAGTCCCGATCTCCTGACCGGCTGTACAGAGAAAAATGGCAATTGCAGTAGACTTCCTGATCTGGCTATATACTATCTTACTGATATCGAAACTTGTCGAATCGATGCTGACTGTTTTCCCGGCAGGATTGAATGTCACCCCGTTAAAAATTCTGTACTCCGCTTTCACCGAGCACATGAGGCTTGCCTCATCCAATGCCTCCGCGATAAGGTCCGTAAGGATGCCGGAGGAAGCACCGTCCTGGTCACCGGTCATATTCTCAATTTTCCTAACCGTAAGATCAAGCTGTGAAAAATCAATGCTGAAAACCCTTTCCGTGCCCATACCCGCTCTTTTTGTTATTTTTTCAGTCCGCTTTCGGTGACGATCCTTTCAACTACAGATTCCCATCCCAGGGTCATAAGGTGGATACCGCTGATCCCTTTCCCGGACTTCACGGAATCGATGATCTCAAGTGCGATCTGAACCCCTTCCTCCTGTGCCCCCTCACCTGCCGCCTCCATTCTCTTGAGGATTCTCTCCGGCAGATATACGCCGGGGATCTTCTCGTGCAGGTAAACTGCTGATCTGTAGCTCTTCAGTGGCACAAGCCCGATTAAAATGAACACCTTGCCGAGGATTCCCCTCTTATCAAGCTGCTCGAGCCAGGGATCGAGTCTCTCCGGTTCGAATACAATGTTTGTCTGGAAGAACTGAGCCCCGGCATTTACCTTCTTGTGGTCCCTGGCAGCCTGGAATTCAGGATCCGAGGCAAAGGGAGAAGTTGCTGCGCCAAGAAAGTACTTAGGCGGTATTTTCATTTTCCGGCCGTCAAGGTAGATCCCTTCATCTCTCATTCTCCGCAGGATCCAGAGCATCTGCACCGAATCGATGTCAAGAACGTTCATGTTTCCCCGTGGCGGACATCCCGCGGATGGATTATCACCAGTCACACAAAGAATATTCCTGATCCCAAGCTGTGCGGCTCCGATCGCGGCAGACTGCAAGCCGGTCCTTGTCGTATCCCTCGCTGCAATCTGGAATACCGGTTCCGCACCAAGGCCTGTTGCTGTGGCGCAGCATGAAATTGCCGACATTCTCGGGATTGCCGATGCTGAATCGGTAAAATTGATTGCCGACACATAAGGTTTTACAAGCCCGATATCTTTTGAAAGCTTCTGCGGATCAGCGCTGAGTGGAGGCGTAACCTCTGTCGCCACAACAAATTCCCCTGCCCGCAGCTTTCGTTCAAGCTCAGAAACAGGTTCCGGGTATGATGGAGGATGATACTCTGAATCTCCCTGCCACCAGTCAGGCTGCCTGATAGTTCTAAACACGGAATCCCACACTTCAGATCTTTTCTTTTCCTGCCTTGATACTATCCCCGACAGGAAATGGCCTGTTCCCACATTCCTGACCTGCCTGACGACATCTCCCCAGGTCTCGGTTCCCGCCCTGCTCCAGTCGATCGGTGGCAGGACTTCCAGGAGCGTGTCACTGCGGCCGGTTCTGGCTGCTCTTTTATAAATGCAGTACCAGATGCATTTCCGGGTCTCGTCCACATAGCACCTCTTTTCCGGAGTCACGCTTCCGCAAGGGCCGTTCCTCAGGCCTTTCGGGCATTCCATAGGGCAGATGAAAGCAGTTTCCTGCAGCAGGCAGTTTCCGCACATCCTGCAACCGAAGAGTGGTCCCTTGACTGCCAGTTCCAGGCGGGCGAGCAGCCTCCTGGCGGCCTTTTCTTTCTTAAAGGGATAGAAGGCGGGCTGCCATCTCCTTGCGGGTTTAATGCCTGACATCAGCGATCAGCGGGTTATTTATTCGTAAACTGGTCAAATCAGGGCTGGTTTTGAAAATGCCCGACGAACCTTACTGCATAGTCATCCCTTCCCAGCACCAGGTCGGTTGCACGGATTGCCCCGGTGATCTTTTCAGGATTGGCAATGGGACAGCTAAGTCCGTAAAGAATTGACACCGAGATAAAAGCTGCATTCAGTGACTCCCTGCCCGGGAGTCCGAATGAAATATTGGAGGCCCCCATTGTAATGTTATTGCCAAAATTCTGATTGACAAGCCTGATAGTTTCAAGCGTCACTAGGCAGGCCTGTGGTTCAGCCCCTACCGCCATTGCAAGCGGATCGACAATGACATCCCCGGCGGCTATTCCTTCGCTTACTGCTCTTTCAATGATCTTTCCGGCAATGGCAGCCCTTTTCTCCGGTTCGTTCGTTATGCCGTCATCATCCATGCATAACCCTATAATTGCCGCATTATATTTTTTCGCAATGGGCAGCAGGGTGCGGAGTGATTCTTCCTTCCCGTTAACGGAATTAATAAGTGCTTTCCCCTTCATGACCCTGAGAGCAGCCTCAATAGCCCTCGGATTCGGGGAATCAAGACACAGTGGCACATCAAATTTCTCCTGGATGGCGATCACGGCTTCAGGCAGGAGGGATTCATCATCAACGCCGGGGAAGCCTACATTAACGTCAAGCACATCCGCCCCGGCCCTGATCTGGCTTTCAGCAAGTTCAAGCACGTATGCAAAATCCCTTTCCTGGAGCGTTGTCACAAGCTTTTTCCGCCTGGTCGGGTTTATCGATTCGCCGATTATGACAACGGGCCCTTCGGTGTCGATCGCCACTTCTGAAGAAGTGCCTATGAGGATTGTTCTCATTAGAGAGTGCTGTTTTATTTTATGAAATCTATGCTCTTTTTATTGTCTGGTCCCTCCCCCGGAGAGTGAGGAGCTGATCCTTGAACCGGGATTACCCCCCTTCACTCCCGGCGGAAGGGGCCGGGGTGCGAGGTGATTTTCTATGCCCCAAACTGTCTTAGGTAATTAACGGCTCCCTGGGGATCGGGGGAATAAAAATCAGCCCCGATCTTTTTGCAGTAATCCATTGTCACCGGGGCGCCGCCCACCAGGATCTGCATGGCACCATGCTTCTCACGGATCGCAGCAACCGTTTTCTTCATGTTTTCCATCGTTGTGGTAAGAAGGGCCGAAAGACCAACCACGGCACCAGGGTTCTCGTCGATGGCTTTAAGGAACTTCTCAGTACTTACGTCTGTTCCGAGATCGATCACTTCCCATCCGCCTCCTTCGACCATCATTGCGACAAGATTCTTTCCAATATCATGCAGGTCGCCGGCTACTGTCCCGACAATGAATTTTCCTTTTCTTTTGGTCTCCCCGCTCTGAAAATAGGGTTTAAGATGTTTCATGGCGGCATTCATTGCCCTTGCCGCCATAAGCATCTGTGGCACATAGATCTCTTTCCGGGTGAACCGGTCACCGACCGCGGCCATAGCCAGGACGAGTGACTTTTCAAGTATCTCATCGGGCTTAATCCCCTGTTCCAGGGCTTGTTTTGCCAGTTCATCAGCTCCATCCTGCCCTTTCATGTCGGGCGGATAAGAAGCGGCTTTGTCGGTCTTTCCGTATTCGACACACCTGGCAAGCCTGTTAAGTATATCATCCATTGATTTATAGGTTTGGTAGAAAGTTCTAAATCCGATCCTAATTTATATATTCTGCATTTAACTCTGACTAAAATTAACGATTTTAATAATCGCACCCGGCAGCAAGGTGTTATTTTTGCACCGTCAAAATCCGGTTCTTGCTTCAAATTAATTACCTTTATTCAATAAATCATTTGAAATATGCGGCACTCATTTTTATTACTCGGAGCTTTTCTAATTAATACCGTTATGGCACAGACTCCCCAGACAGGAATTTTCACGAACAGCGAAGATATTGGAAACCCGAAGAACCAGGGTTCAGCGGTTTACAACAAGGCTGATCAGAGCTACAACATAAAGGGGGCCGGATACAATATCTGGTTTGAGAGGGACGAATTCCATTACCTTTTCAAGAAGCTCAAGGGCGACTTCATTCTTACCGCCAACTTTAAATTTGAGGGAAAGGGAAAAGAGGCGCACAGGAAGACCGGCTGGATGATAAGGTGGACAAAGGACGAGAAATCCCCTCATATCTCTGCTGTCATTCATGGCGACGGGCTTACTGTCATGCAATGGAGGAATTCGGAAGGTGCAGCCATGAGGGATCCACAGGATGAGATATTTGCAAAAGACTCCTCATACAGTGTAGTCCAGGTTGAAAGGGCTGGTAAGACCATAATAATGAGGGCGGCAAAGGAAGGAAAGCCTTTTGATGTAATCGGAAGCCATGAGATGGATAACATGCCGGATGAGGTTCTTGCCGGGATGTTCGTATGCTCTCACAATCCCGATGTGACTGAGGAGATAATCGCGTGGAACGTGAGGATCGACACACCCGTTCCCGATAATTATAATCCCGGAAGGGATGCATTTCTGGGCTGCCGGCTCGAGACCATGAACGTATTTGACGGGAAAAGAATGGTTATCTACGAAAAAGCCGGGCGTTTTGAAGCTCCTAACTGGATGCCCGACGGCAAGAAGCTGCTCTTCAATATGGATGGGCTGCTCTATAAGATACCTGTTGAAGGTGGCCGCCTTGAACAGCTGAATACCGGATTCGCGAAAGCGAATAACAACGACCATGGGATCTCATTCAACGGGAAGCTGCTGGCCATCAGCTGCCAGAGGGAAGGCATGCCCGGAGGTGGGTCAACTGTTTATGTACTGCCTCTCAAGGGAGGCACCCCGAAAATGGTGACTGAGAATACCCCATCGTACTGGCACGGCTGGAACCCGAACAACAAGGAAGTTGTCTATGTCGCGCAGCGTAACGGGAAGAATATTTACAACATTTACAGGAACTCGATCAATGGCGGCAAGGAAGTCGCTCTCACTGATATCGGACAGGGGGAACATGTCGATGGTTGCGAATACTCCCCCGATGGCAGGTACATCTATTACAATGGCAGCCACACAGGGAACATGCAGCTGTGGAGGATGAGGCCCGACGGCACAGGGAAGGAGCAGCTGACATTTGATGACTTCAGGAACTGGTTCCCCCACATCTCGCCTGACGGGAAATGGATCGCCTTCATTTCATTCCCGCCTGATATAGAGAAGAATGCTCATCCATCATATAAAAGGGTGTTACTCAGGATCATGCCTGCCGATGGCGGGGCCCCGAAAGTCATAGCATACCTTTACGGAGGCCAGGGGACCATAAATGTTCCGTCCTGGTCCCCGGACAGCAAACACATCGCTTTTGTTAGCAACTCAACAAGATAAGTGAAATACTGATATCAAGGGAACCAATTTTGCATTGAAAAAAAGCATATTTTTCGGGCCGGAAAACGACCTGAAGAATATCATGAACTCCGGAATTTACACACTGCTTACAGTACCGGTCTATGCAATATTGTATATCTACACGGCCATTGGTGTAGCGGCAGTTATAATCCTGTCATGGCTTAATCTGAAAAGGCCTATCTGGTACATGTTCAGGATCTGGGCGAAATCGGTGTTCATCCTGATGGGAAAGAGGCTCGAGGTAACAGGAAAGGAGAATATCAACAGGAATGAAAAATATATCCTGGTCGCCAATCATGCCAGCCTGTTCGACATCGTGGCAATAACATCATTCTATCCAAATGTGGCATGGTTCGGGCATGAAAGACTTTTGAAGGTGCCTGTTTTCGGCAGGTTTCTCAAGATGATCGGGTACGTGCCGTTCAGGGAGCCGACCATCACAAATACCAGGCATATGCTCGAACAGCTGATGGACAAGGCCAAGGGTCAGTCGGTAGCCCTTTTCCCCGAGGGGACCAGGACCCTCGACGGCAGGATAAATCCTTTTTTCAGGGGATTTATCTATCTTTTCAGGACAAGGGAAATTGGGATCCTGCCCGTTACGCTTACCGGGTTTTATGATCTGAAGCCGAAGAACAGGTTTTACATCGATTTCGGATCAAAGCTGAATGTGAAGATACATAAGCCTATACCAAAAGAAGAGCTGATCAATAAAAGCGACAGGGAAATAATTGATACTGTTAAAACTGTTATTGAATCGGCATATTATTGATTTTGACCTTGATCAATTATAGAGCATTGACCTTGTATTTTTTTAACCGAAAAGATCGCAAAGCCCCGTTCCAGGTTCTATCTGGAGCCATTTGGCACGCAAAGGACGCAAAGCACTCCCGTCAGTGGATCAGAGCATAAACTTTGCGCTCTTTGCCATAACTTGGCGCTCTTTGCGGTTCATAATTTTAAACTAAAGAGTTCTTACAGTGACAGGACCAAACTCAGGGAAATGGGTTTTCATAGTAAACCCGATCGCAGGTAATGGCTTCGCCTCCAGTCTTATTCCCATGATTGAAGAGATGATAAAAAAACACTCCGTTGACGGGGAAATAGCCCTGACTGAGCGGCCAGGGCATGCTACCGATCTATCCAGTAAATTCTACGAAAAGGGATATGGCCACATAATCGGGGTAGGCGGCGACGGCACGGTCAATGAAATAGCAAGGCCCCTCGCCGGGAAGAAAGATGTTACCATCGGCATCGTACCGGCAGGGACCGGGAATGATTTCATCCAGATACTCGGGTTCCCGGGCAGGTTCACCGAAAAGGAGTGGGATATCTTCTTCAGCAGAAAAACAATTGGTATGGATGCCGGCCATGTAAACAATATGATATTCCTCAACGGCATGGGGCTTGGATTTGATGCCGAGGTGGCTGCCGAAAATTATACCGAACCCGGTAAGGTGAAAAAAGGGGGAGCTCATAAGTATATATGGCACATCGTTAAAACACTTCTCTTCTTCAGGGAGAAAAGGATGGAAGTGGTCAACGGTGATTCAAAATCGGAATTCGACTGCTTTATCAATACAATTTCGATCGGGAGGCGCTTTGCAGGTGGATTTTACCTCACCCCGAAAGCTGTTGCCAATGACGGTCTCCTCGATGTATGCTCAATTACAAAGCTTAACCTTTTGCGTCGCTTCCGGCTTCTGCTGATGGTCCCGAAAGGGAATCATATTTCTGAAAAGGAAGTCAATTACTACCAGACCCCGGGCCTCCGTATCACTTTCCCGGTGGATGTGCCGTATCATGTCGACGGTGAGCTCTTTTTTTCAAGGGAATTCGAGGTAAAGGTCATCCCGGATGCCTTCAATGTTATCTACAACCCGGATGGCAACCACTTCTTCAAATGACAGGGTGAAAGAGGGCGGGTACATAGCTTTCTTTGATCTTGACCGGACAATAATCAGCGCAGTAAGCGGCAGGGCCCTGGCACTCGGGGCATGGAAAGCAGGATTGATGAGTCCTTCCGGGCTTTTTAAGGCACTCCTTCTTTCACTGGCCTGGTCGCTGAAGGTGATGGACCCCGTTGAGACGATTCACAGGATGACGGGCTGGGTCAAGGGAATCCGGGAATCCGACTTTGAGGATCTCTGCAGGAAAGTGTTCAATGAAAAACTTCTGCCTTCCGTCCACCGGGATGTAACAGATGAGATAATCATGCACCGTGCGAACGGCGGAAGGCTTGTTATCCTCTCATCCTCCCTGAAACAAATTTGCGGGCTGTTTGTCGAACACCTGGGAATGGATGATGCCTTGTGCTCGGAACTCGGGGCTGAAGATGGGATCCTGACGGGCAGGAGCGCCGGCATGCTCTGCTTCGGTCCGGAAAAGCTTGAAAGGATGAAAAAGTATTGTGAAATTAATAACAATACCCCGGCCATGGCATGGTACTACGCCGATTCATGGTCGGACGTGCCGGTTCTCGAGGCAGTCGGATATCCGGTTTGTATCAATCCTGACAAGAAACTGTTAAGGAAAGCATTGACTAACAACTGGAAAGTTCATAACTGGACATAAGGAGTGTTTTACCGGAAGTTCACCGAGGTAATTTATCGAATCTCAATGTAATAAACAGCTTAAAATAACAAAACCATGAGAAACTTAACAATTGTTGCTCTTTCCCTGTTTTTACTGGTTTCATGCCAAACTGAAATGAAAAAAATCGCTTATCCTGTCACACAAAAAGTAAATGTAGCTGATACTTTCTTCGGTACCTCAGTCCCTGATCCTTACCGCTGGCTGGAGAATGATACCGCTGAAGATGTTAAAGCGTGGGTGGAAGCTGAGAACAAGCTCACTTTCGGATACCTGGATAAGATCCCGTACAGGCAGGAGATAAGGGACAGGCTGACTAAGATCTTCAACTATGAGAAGTACGGCCTGCCATTCCGGGCCGGGGATTACACCTACTTTGCCAAAAATGACGGACTTCAGAATCAGTATGTCTATTACAGGCAGAAGGATGGCGGTGAACCTGAGCTCTTCCTTGACCCCAACAAGTTCTCCGCTGACGGGACAACCTCTCTCGGGGAGATCAGTTTCTCGAAGGACGGGACCAGGGCAGCCTATACCATTTCAGAAGGGGGCTCCGACTGGAGAAAGCTGATCATTATGGATGCGATCCCAAAAACCACAATAGGCGATACCCTTATGGATATTAAATTCAGCAATATCGCCTGGCAGGGAAATGACGGATTCTACTACTCAACCTACGATAAGCCAAAAGGCAACCTCCTGACAGCAATGACCGATCACCACAAGTTGTATTATCATAAGATCGGGACAAAACAGTCCGATGACAAGGTCGTTTTCGGTGATAAGATCACAAGAAGGTATATATGGGGTGAAGTTACCGAAGATGGCAGGTACCTTATCATTACAGCATCAGTATCCACAACGGGCAATGAGCTTTATATCAAGGACCTTGCAAAGAATGACTCCGAGTTGAAGACTGTGGCCGGGAACTTCGATAATAATAATTACGTCGTTCTCAATGAAGGATCCAGGCTCTTCATCTTTACCGACCTTAAAGCGCCCAACGGGAAAATTATCACAGTCGATGCCGGCAATCCCGGGGTTGAAAACTGGAAGGACTTTGTGCCCGAAACCGGGGACGCCCTGCAGCCCTCTGCATGCTCAGGTTACATCTTCGCAAATTACCTGAAGGACGCAATTTCATTCGTCCGGCAGTATGACCTGACGGGAATGCTGGTAAGGGAGATCGCTCTCCCGGGTGCAGGAAGTGCATCCGGGTTCAGCGGCAAAAAAGATGACAAGGTAGTCTATTATGCCTTCACAAACTATATAACCCCGAATGAGATCTTCAGGATGGATCCTGTTACCGGTGAGACAAACATTTACAAAAAGCCGTCCGTGATGTTCAAAAGTGACGATTATGTTTCGAACCAGGTCTTTTATAACTCGAAAGACGGGACAAGGATTCCTATGATAATCACCTACGGGAAGGACCTCAGGCTTGACGGGAAGAACCCGACCATCCTTTATGGCTACGGAGGTTTCAGCTTAAGCCTGACCCCGTATTTCAGTATTGTCAATGCCCTCTGGCTGGAGATGGGAGGCATATACGCAGTCCCGAATATCCGGGGCGGAGGTGAATACGGAGAAAAATGGCACCTGGCCGGAACCAAAATGAATAAACAGAATGTGTTCGATGATTTCATTGCTGCGGCAGAATACCTGATTTCCGGCAAGTATACTTCTACTGAATACCTGGCTGTAAGCGGCGGGTCGAATGGCGGATTGCTCATCGGGGCAGTAATGACGCAGCGGCCGGATCTCATGAAAGTCGCCCTGCCTGCCGTCGGTGTAATGGATATGCTAAGGTACAACAAGTTCACAGCCGGTGCCGGCTGGGCATATGATTACGGGACAGCTGAAGAGAGCCGGGAGATGTTCAGTTACCTTCTTGGCTATTCGCCTCTTCAGAATATCAGGGACGGGGTTGAATATCCCGCCACCCTCGTCACTACCGCTGACCATGATGACAGGGTTGTTCCTGCCCATTCATTCAAGTTTGCCGCCACACTTCAGGCAAAACAGAAGGGGAATAACCCGGTTCTTATCCGGATCGAGACAAAAGCAGGCCATGGAGGCGGAACCCCGGTCAGCAAGATCATCGAACAGACTGCAGATGAATTCGGGTTCACACTGTGGAATATGGGATTTAAAGAGCTTCCGAGGTAAGAGAAATCAGTTACACAGAGGGCACTGAGGAGACATGGAGGGGCATGGAGAGAATATCTCTGTGCTCTCTGTGTAACTAAACTTACTTTACTACATACTCTTTCACGGGGATCTCCCCGTACACGACCTCCAGGAATGGCTTCCCGGCCTTCATGCCGATATTCCCAAACCCGGTCTCGGTGGAGATGAAGCTTTTGAAATCGCCTGCCCGTGAGCTGATGAACATCTTCTGCGACAGGGCATCGTACCTTACCCCTGTAAGTCCCTGAAGCAAGCCGTAGCTCGACATTGCCCTGGCGTACCAGTGGCCGCATTCATATTCGTCAAACGGGTTCCTTACCCTCCCGTCGTACCGTTTGCGAGTGGCCTGGACGATCTTCAGACCTTTCCCGGTTTCCCCAATCATCATGAGATGGGAAGCTACCTGGTATTCGAAACCTGTCCATACTTCATTGCTGTAAACGAACGGAAGAGAAAGCATATCTCCTTTGGGCCAGGTGCACAGTATAAGGCCACCCTCATTTCCGGCAGCATATGATGGACGCTGTGGATTAGAGTGATTAACGAGGGATTCCCTGAAATTATACTTGTAGACGGAATTGAGATGGCTCGCAACCTTTGCGGAATCAACAACATTTTCGAGCCCGCACGCTGCGGCTATCCATGCCCCGAGTATGCCATCCGAAAGGCACCCGTTTCCATACTGGTATTTGGGCCCCTCCTTTTCGAGGATCTTCTTGGCCTCCTCGGAGTAATTGGAATTCCATGCCCCCTCGGATGCTTTAATTGGATCTGGTGCGTTCAGCCCCTGCCATTTGATCTTCTGGATAAAATATTCCCCGTTGAAAAGCTCTGTTTCGAGAGCCTTCCTTCCTTTTTCATAAAGGGCCTCATATTTCGTAACATCCTGCCCAAGGGCACTCCCCATCTCACAGAAAGCCTTCAGGGCTCCAAGGTAAAAGCTTGTGCACATCCCGTCGGGGCCCCAGAATTCTATATCATAAGTGTTATGATGCGGTTCCTCAGGAGTTCCCGTGTTTCTCGGGTCCCATGTCCTGATGCAGTAATCCATGCTTTGTACTACCCTGGGGAATAGCTCCTTAAGCCACTCGGTATTTCCGCTAATGTGCCAGTCGCGGTAGATCTTCATTATCCCTCCCAGCTGTCCGTCGGCAGCCGCGTAAAAGGTCGTGGCAACCTTCCTTATCGGAAGAGCAGCCCTGAATGTCTGGTGTCCTTCCTTATCCTGGTTGGGCTTGAATTCCGTCTGGCGCAGGGTGCGTTCTAGCGACGGGAAGAGATGCGGTATGGCCTGGGCGTAGTTCCAGACATGCTCACACGAACCTGCACAGCAGCCTGAATTGTCTCCGCAGCCTTCCCAGCACCACAGCTTGCCGTCAGTCTGGCGCAGTACGGTAGGTGATTTGAGGATAGTGAGGTTTGCCGAAATGGCTTCGAGCACTTCGGGGGGCAGGGTTGATGAGTAAAACGAATCGCTGAAAAGCTTTGATTTTTTCAGGAGATCATCATAGTTTGTCAGCCAGTATTTCACCACATCAGTTATTGAACCGAATTTCCCTGAATACCAGGGTTTGTAAAAGGGCTGCTTGCAGCAGCAATTTGGGTCTGTACATACCTCATCCTCAGGCTCTTTAGAATCTTCGCCGTACCTGAGGTCCGTATCCGGGACATACCATGCAGTCATAAGCCGGATAGTACGTGAAGCACCTTTTTCGAGGGTGAAGGGAACATAAAGGGAAGCTCCCGGGGCTGAATTGCTGACAGGAGCGACAGCCCTCGTCTCTCCCTTGAGGATCGTATTCCAGGTTATCGTGAGCGGATCCCACCAGCCGCCCCGGAACCAGCAATGATCCACGATCGTCCCCGACTCGGAAGTGAAGATCGCAAAATCCCCTTTCGTTTCAGGTTTGTTCTTCGCCCCTCCCTCCGAGAGGATGAATCCGTTTGACAGAGGCTTCACAGAATTGACACCTCCGGGCATCGACATGAAATTCACAGTGTTGTAAGAAAATACCGCTTCGATTGCAGAATTCCCTGTATTCCTGAAGGTATATTCAATCGCGGCAACAGGCAGGCTCGAATTGTCAGCATCTGTCGGAATGAACGGGCTCCATCCCGAAACATGGACCTCAAGTGGCATATCCTTGTCTTTCAGATCGATAGTTGCGAAGGGGAACCTTGCCTCGAAGGTAGTCTCCTCGAATCGCGGAAGGCCGGCATCGGACCCCGCTGAACCGTTGCCCGAGTCGGGCGGGCCGAATTTCTTCCAGTCCGGAACCTGTCCCTCAAGGACCAGCGCCCCGTTCTCCAGGCCTTTTACCGAGACTGCCGCGAAAGCACAGGGCTGGTTAAAAATCTCGGGCCGGTTCCTTACCGACATGTGGGAAATGCCTCCGGTACCCTCGAGGCAGAACATTCCGGCCCCTATACCGCCGAGCGGAAAGGCGATCCTGTTAAGGTTCTCTCCCGTAAAGGTGCCGTTGAATTCGTGGCCGGTGACGGGTTTGGGACCTGGTGTCTGTGTACATGATGCCAGCAATAATGCCGGGACGAGAAGCAGGAGATGGTGTTTCATAAATTAAAAGTTAAGAACTTACACGGAGATCACGGAAGAGACACGGAGGAGAGACAGCGTTCACCAATTTTCCTCCGTGTCTTCTCCGTGTTCTCTGTGAATCTATTTTGTATTCTAGCTTTCCAGTATCAGCTTCAGCCTGTCGCACAGGTCCTTCAGCCCGGCAGGAGTATCACCCCCATCCATTTCCACGTTCATCCAGCTGTGGTAACCGATGTCGTCGATTGCCTTCATCACCGCGCTCCAGTTCACATCGCCGTCACGGAGTTTTACGTCGAACCCGGCACCCATCCCTTTCGTATCTCTCAACTTCCTGCTGTACTCCTTGACATGGATCTTTGCGATCCTCTTCCCCAGGATCCTGATCCACTGTTCAGGCCACCCCCAGGCGACAATATTGCCGATATCGAAATAGTTCCCAACGATGGGGCTCTGGAACTGGTCGACATACCTGGCAGCTTCCAGGGGGCTGAGCAGAAAGCCGTTCCAGACATTTTCAATTGCGATCTTCACTCCAAGCTTTTCCGCGACAGGTATGGCTTTCTTTATTTCGGCAACCGACCGGTCCCAGCACTGGTCATAGCTGATATCCTGTGTGACGCGTCCCGGCACCAGGAGGACGGTATCGCCTCCGTATGCCTTTGCATCCTCCAGTGCCACGATGAGGGCATCGACACCCTTTTTCCTGGTTTCGGGATCGGGGCTCGAAAGAATGAACTCCCAGTGCTTTGAATCGCAGACACTAGGGATCACCATGCCGGTCTGGTCGCGGGCAGCCAGCACCTCCTTCCGGTCCATGTGGCTGTCGACCTCGACACCGTCGAACCCTGCAGCTTTCACTGCCTGAAATTTCTCAAGCACGCTTTTGCCGACTCCAACCCCTCCCCACATGATCCCCTTCTTCAGGGGGCGCTTCGGCTGCTGGACGGATCCAGACAATCCGGGAAACTGTGCCGTTGCGATCATTGCAGATGCCAGCACACTCTTTTTTGCAAAATCTCTACGGTTCATATGTCAAACTCGCTCTAAGTTACTTTACAAACTTTATAGACTTTATAGACTTTATAGACTTTATAGACTTATTTTACGCATTTCCCGAAGGATTCACTTCTACTCCCACCACCGGCGGCGTCTCAGGTATCCCGGGCACGGGGCCGAACGCAAAAGTCTTCGGTCCGAGGTAAAGATCCGAATTGAGCACCTGGTCCCACGTCACATCCCTGCCCGTGTAGGCTGTCATTCTTCCCATAATGCAGATCATCGTGGAATTTACCTGTGCCTCCCCGTCATTGACAGGGTTCCCGGTCCTGATGCCGGTGATGAGATTGATATGTTCCTGGACATAGGGATCGGTGACCTTCCAGGTCTGGTCGGTTGAGCCTTCCTCGGGGTATGGATATTTCCAAATCTCTTCACCCTTAAGGTTATAGATCATCCCTTTTGCGTTGACAAATCCTTCGGTCCCGACGATGAACTGCTCCGTAAGATTGTCGCAGCCGGTTATCTGGCGCGATGCGCAATGAGCGTGCATGCCGTTGTCGTAGATGTACTCCACGCTGAAGAAGTCGTACTGGTCGCCGGTTACCCTTCTCTGGCGCCCGCCCCATCCAATCGCCTTAACCGGGGTTTTCCCGAGGTACCAGTTCATGACATCAATCTCATGAATGAACTGCTCGACGATAAGGTCCCCTGACAGCCAGGTCCAGTTCACCCAGTCGCGCAGCATGTATTCCATATCGGTCCAGCCGGGCTGGCGCTTGAAATACCAGAGGGCGCCGCCGTTTCTTGTAATGTGAGCGCTCACCAGCTCGCCGATCGCACCGTTCTGGACCCTTCTCCAGGTCTCGGCAAAGTCCTTCTGGACCCTGCGTATTGTGCCGCTGACCATGCAGAGGCCCTTCTCCTGGGCACGTTTGACCGAAACCAGCATTTTACGGGCGCCGACGGGATCGGTGGCTACAGGCTTTTCCATGAAGATATGCTTGTCGGCATTCACAGCAGCCTCAACATGATCGGCACGAAACTTTGGCGGCGTGCACAGCAGCACCAGGTCCACCCCTGAATCTATCACCTTCTGGTAACTGTCGAAGCCGAGAAAGCACTTTTCATCAGGGACTTCCACATTCTTTTGTTTCTTAAGCTCGCTCCTGCAAAGATCCATCTTATCCTTGAAGACATCTCCGAGAGCTGTGATCTCCAGGCCATTACCGGCATCGAGGAAATTGATGGCGGCCCCGGTGCCCCTGCCTCCGCAGCCGATAAGTCCTGCCTTCAGCGGTTTTCCGTCGGGTGCCTTAGTCAGGAAAGCAGGCAGCTTTAACTCCTTCTTCTTATCCTTCCCGCTGCATGAAGTAATAATATTAGCTGCGCCCATAGTTCCGAGGGCTGCAAAGGTTGCGCCGGCAATAAATTTGCGCCTGTCCATTCCGGCGGCTTTCGATTGTCCATTATTCTCAAGTTTTTCCATTTTTATAGTATAAGGTTTAAAAATATCTGTACCGGAAAATTTGTTACACGAAGATCGCGGAGGAGACACAGAGGGACACGGAGGGCACCGGGGTCAATTAACCTCAAGGTCTCTCCATGCTGGCATTGCAGGGAACTTTGAATGCGGCTCAGCCTGGTACCAGTAGCAAACAGATGCCATATCGGATTTCTGCTGCAGGTATCTTCCTCCTTGTCTCCAGCCCAGGTCCTGGATGGTTACCTTCAGGTCTTTTTCGAACCGTATGGGATCCATGATGTGCCAGCGGTACATTCCAAAGCGCTGCATCACATTGTAGTGCCCGTCTCCTCTAATCACCTGGTGGAGGCCTGAATAGGGCGTACAAAACTCAGTATATGCCGTTTCGTCAGTATAAAGTATATCTTTTCTCCTTGTGTCGAAATCGTATGAGCCGCAGAAATAATCCTCTGTCCCGGTACCGCATATAGTAGGGAATTTCGAATCGCCGTCAAGGAAGAACTTGATCTCGCCCTCTCCCCACCAGCCATTGTTCCTCACTCCCACTGCCAGGTAGACGCCTACATAATGGCCTTTCCCCTTAACTCCGTCGATGATGGTATAGTCGGATGACTGGTCTGGATTCTGGCGGCGGAACTGTGCATGGAAATACCCGGCATCATCAGGTACCTGGGTCAGGGTATAGTCTATCTGGTAGTACAAGGTCATCTGATCCTGGTCGCCGGTGTTTTCCATCGTGATCCTGCACTTCTTCCTGAAAGGCATGGGCCAGTAGCTGTTGAAGGCGCTTCCGGGGTTTACGCAGATCGCAGCAGATGCAAGAGGTGCATATTGTCCCCAGGCCATCCCGAAAAAGTCTCCCACGGGGCATTCAACCGAAGGCTCAGCCTCATCGTCCCAGTAGATCCTCAGGATTGAATAGCGCCAGTTTCCGGCAGGAGTCATCCAGATATGCTGGATTGCCCCGGGGCCGTCGATCACGGCCATGGTAAATGTTTCACCCGGCTTGATCCTGACGAAAGGATTGACCTTCCATCCCTGCCCAAGGTCGCGGGCAGCGCCTGCAGCATTGGCAGCATTGGGCTTATCCCTGTCTTCAAGCCTGGCCATGCCTGCCTTGCCTTTCTCACCCGTAAAGTTTTCGGGGCTTATCGACCGGCTCTTCGCATCCGAAAGTCTGTACAGGTTTCCGATGCCCATATCGAGGCCGTTGAACTTGTCCTGCCCGGTAAGGAGAAAAGTGAAAAGGGAAAACAGCGTAATGAGTGTGCAGATTTTTTTCATAGTATTTTAAGTTTGAAGGGTATTAGAATTCCTTTTAAAATTAATAAATTGAAAATAAATGAAAGTGTGTTGCGAGATTTATCTGTGGGTTGTCAGGTGATTTTTTTGTTACACGGAGATCACTGACCTGCCTGCCCTGCCTACCGGCAGGCAGGCGGTAGGCAGGGGAAACACGGAGATCCCGGTGACCCTTCAACCCCCTGAAGGGGGCAGGGGGCAAACTTGTAACTAACCGGGCTTGTCCATCGTTTTTACTACATTTGTAAACAAAATCACCGGAGGTCCGTTTTCAGAGTATGATGTCCAAAAAACTTGCATTCACCATCACTGCGGCAATTCTTCTGCTTATGCTCCCCTTCTTTGGCTCGTACTGCCAGTCCCAGCAGAAAACCGTAATAAAGGGCACTGTGAGCGATGCAAATACCGGAGATCCGATACCGTACGTTTCAGTCCTCCTTAAGGGCACCACTGTCGGAACGCTGACCGACAACAACGGTAAATACTCAATTGAGACATCAGTCTCTGCGAAAGAGATCCAGTTTTCATTCCTCGGGTACCAGACACAGATTGTTCCCATGAAACCGGGTGTATCGCAAACGGTCAACATAAGTCTGAAACTGACGGATATTGCCCTTGAGGAAGTAAATATCAGACCGGGCCGCAGGAATTACAGGAACAGGGGGAATCCGGCCGTGGAACTTATCGACAGTGTAATAAAGCACAAATCCTCCAACAGGGCCCAATCATTTGATTTTCTGCAGTACAGGAAATATGAGAAGATCCAGTTTGCGCTCAGCGACATCACCAAAGGTCTCGAAAATGCCAGGATGTTCGAAAAGTATAAGTTCATTTTCAGCAACATTGACACAACAAAGAGAATAGGCAATGATGTCCTCCCGATCTTCATAAGGGAAGAGATATCCGATCATTATTACAGGAAATCGCCCGAGGCCACGAAAGAGATCCTGAAAGCGGAAAAGACAATCAACCTTAACCAGTACCTCGATAACAGGGGTGTCACCGCAAACCTTGATTACCTCTACCAGAACATCAATATCTACGACAACGAGATCCTTTTTCTCACAAACAAGTTCCTGAGCCCCATTGCAAATACGGCACCTGCTTTTTACAGGTACTATATACAGGATACGCTTAATGTAAAGGGTATCACATGCATTAAGCTCTTCTTTGAGCCGAGGAATCCTGCCGATTTCCTGTTTCACGGGAATCTTTATATTACCCTCGACTCCCTCTTTGCCGTCAGGAAGATCGATATGGGAATCAATCAGAAGATCAACATTGACTGGATAAAGGATATCAGCGTCACGCAGGATTTTGAAACATTCGGCAGCAAGGACTGGCTTCTTTCAAGAGAGGAGATATCGCTTGACGCCGGGATTGTAAAAGGGACTCTCGGGCTGTACGGCCAGCGGACAATTTCCTACCAGGATTACAAGTTAAATCGCCCGATTGCCGATAAGGTCTTCAAGGGACCTGTAAAATCTGATGATATCGATCCCCTTTCGAACATTCCCGGATGGTGGGAGGCGAACCGTCAGCTCCCACTGTCGAAAAATGAAAGGAGGATATATACCACGGTTGACAGCCTTAACAGGGTGGCGGCATTCAGGAACCAGATGAAGGTGGTGATGCTGATTACCACAGGCTTCCTCGAAATGGGGGATGTCGAGCTTGGTCCTGTCGGCAGCTTCTACAGTTTCAATACCGTCGAGGGACAAAGGTTCAGGTTCGGCGGAAGGACAACCACCACCTTCAGCAGGAAATTCACGCTCGGAGGGTATGCTGCCTATGGAACCAGGGACAGGATCTTCAAGTACAATGCAAGCTTTATCTGGTCGCTTACACCAAGGACAATCTACCAGTTCCCCGTTAAATCGATCGCTCTTTCCTATACCAGGGACACACAGATTCCCGGGCAGGACCTGCTCTTTAACCAGGGTGATAATTTCTTCCTGTCGTTCAAAAGGGGTGTAAGTGATAAACTACTCCTAAACAGTACTTTTCGCATAGAATCCTTCAACGAATACAAAAATCATTTCTCATGGCTTCTGGGATATAGCTATACACTTCAGAAACCGGAAGGGAACATCTCCTTCAATACATCCTCTGAAACTCTGCTGACAGGTAGGAGCCATGACCTGGGCATCTCGGAGATCTACCTGGATCTCCGGTATGCCCCGAATGAAACCTTCTACCAGGGGAAGCTTTACAGGGACCCATTCCCGAGCAAATATCCCGTGATCCAGCTGAAGAGTGCAGCAGGAGCTAAGTTCCTCGATAATGATTTTGACTACGTCCGCCTCCAGGCCAATATCAGCAAGAGATTCTGGGTCTCCATAATCGGGTATACGGATGTTTCGCTCGAGGGTGGCAGGATCTTCGGAACCGTCCCTTACCCGTTGCTCTTCATTCATCCCGCAAACCAGACCTATGCGTACCAGGCAAATTCGTACAACCTGATGAACTTCCTCGAGTTTGTCAGCGACAGGTATGCATCGCTCAATATAGATCACAGTTTCAACGGGTTCCTGCTAAACAAGGTACCCCTGCTCAAGAAGCTGAAATTCAGGGAAGTGGTCACGCTGAAACTCCTTTACGGCGGCCTGGGGAACAATAATAACCCGGCAATGAACCAGAACCTGTTCCGCTTCCCAACCGACGCCGACGGATTGCCCCTGACCTACACCCTTGGGAAAACGCCGTACATTGAAGCCAGCGTAGGACTCTCGAACATTCTCAGGATCTTCAGGGTCGACGTGATCAAGCGGTTCACATACCTTAACCATCCCCATGTTTCGGAGATCGGGGTCAGAGTGCAGTTCAAGTTTGACATATAATTTGTTACACGGAGAACACAGACCTGCCTGCCGGTAGGCAGGGGAGACACGGAGAGCACGGGGTAATAAAATAAAGAAGAGAAGAACCTCCCAACGGGCCTTCTCTTCATGTAATCGGCGCGCGGAAGAGAGACCGCACGCATTGAGTTCCTGTCTAACCTAAAACTAACCTTAACTAACTAACAAAAAACATGTATTTAAAATCAATGTTGTTCTCACGAAGCCACCAGCGCAATGCTTTTGCAATCTTCCGCCTTCTCAGGAGAACTGTTCCAAGATCCTTTGAGGATATTTTGTAAAAAGTTTTCATAGGCCATATTTATTGATTTATACTATTTCGATCTCAACTTCAACTTTCAACTTTCAATTTTCAACCCACCTTCCCTTTCATCAAATCTTACGATGTAAAAATAACTCCCCGGGTCACCTTTGTCAAGCCCCTGATGGCCGGTTAGTGGTAAAATGGGACGACTGACGGGATTGTTCGTCAACGAATTCACGTCAACGGAGAACACACAAGGATGGCTTGCTTATAAAAGAAGCGTATTCGTCAAAAGCAGGGCGGAATTTATCATCAAACCCAGGCAACCAGCACAATAATGTTGATCATATCACATAACTAGCTCTAATACATCTAATTACAGCACCACAATGCTTACAGCACCCAAACCGGCACTTTTGACAAATGTGAGGTCCGGGTTGACAAAAAATCATGAAAAAGGGGATTTTGGGATGCTCCGGGAGAAAAATGAATGCGTTAAAACGTCAGATTTCGTGACGATCACCCAAAAACCGGTAATATTTTTGTTCCGGAAACTAAGGGAAAAGTGATGGAAAAGTTGTGTATAATCTGCTTTGGTACGGCAGATATTCAAATCAGCCTGTAATTACGGTAGAAGGTATCTATCCCGAGGTATTTCCTGATGAAGATCTTTCCCCTGTACCTGAGTGATAGCCGGTTGAAGGACATGTCATGATCGAAGCTCCAGTTTTTCCTGTCAATGTGGTCCTGCATCACCGCAGGATGAGTGCCCCCGAACCTGCTCAGGGCATCAATCGAGGAGTAATCAAAGCTTTTGCTGTCGATGGCGGCTTCCTGGTTCCTGTTTCCTGAATAGAAAGAGCTTGCATTCTTCACTTTTCTCATCATGACCCCCGGTTCCTTCACCCAGCCGTAATGATAGACATAAGCATCAACAGGCTTCACATTCAGTTTCATGTTGTCTCCTTTCCTGAAACCCTGGGCATCCCTGTAGGAAAAAATTGATTTGTCATTCCTTATGACCCTTATCTCGTTGCTGTACCACCTGGGAGAGATGGCGACATAATCATAAGAGCCATAGAAGTGAAGGTAATTGAATAAAAGACCGTCAACTTCCCTTGTGTCTTTCCATTTCAGCATGGCAGCCCGGATGGCATCGAGATATTTCTCGTGCACCGCCTCATCGCCCTGGATATAGAAGGCCCAGTCAGAATCGTCAGGGACTGCCCTGAACGCCTTGTCGGTCTCTGCCGCAAAGACTTTGCCGCCGGTCTTCATTTCGGCAGAATCGTTCCAGGTCGTATTGATCACCTTAATTTTATCACGGTCGATGCTTCGCACCAGCGCCTCCGTATTATCTTCCGAGTCTCCGACTGCCACAACAAAATCGTCGCACACCGGGAGTATCGACTTGATAGCCTCAGCCACAGGGTAATCGAACCTGACGGCATTGCGTATAAAAGTGAATCCTGTTACCTTCATTTGAACAAATTAAGCTTACCCGGCTCAAAAATAACATCAATCTGAATATTATTGATATCCGGAGTACTTGATCTTGAAGTCACATTGAATTATCTTTAGAAAAAGTTTTCCCGGTATGAAGACAAAAGCAGTATCATTTCTCTATTTTCTGACAGGGATCCTTTACATAATTCTGAGGGACAATCCTTCACCCTGGCTGAACACCGGATTGAAAGCCCTCATAATGCCCCTCCTGATCGCAATCCTGATAATCAACTTCCAGAACAGCCTGCTTTCCATGCTGATGCTGGCAGCTCTGGTGTTTTCATGGGCGGGTGATATCATCCTGGACTTTTCATTTGTAAAAGGGCTGATCTGCTTCCTGCTCGCCCAGGTGACGTACCTTTTCGTCTTCTCCCTCACACCGGGAAGCAACATCCTTTTCAAGAACAAGCTTTACCTGATCATACCGGTTGCGCTCTATGGGGCAGGGCTGATCATGTTCATATACAATGACCTCCAGGAAATGCGGCTGGCGGTGATGGTATATGCGCTCGTGATTCTTTCGATGCTTGCATCGGCTATCAACAGGTTACGTAAGGTTAACAGGCTCAGCTATTGGCTTGTACTATTAGGGGCCGTGCTTTTTGTCATTTCGGATTCCATGATCGCGATCAACAAATTCACCCTGAACTTCTGGGGAGCCGAGGCACTGATCATGGCCACATATGTCATTGCCCAGTACCTGATCGTTACAGGGTATATCCGCCAGAGCGCAGACAGGATGGTTTAGCGGGAATACAGTGCTCCTGGCCTGGACAATTCAACGGCATTAATTTTTGTTACCTTTGAATATGTATTGTTAATTAATTAACAACCAACCAATATGAAAACTGCTTCCAGGATACTCATTATCACTTTAATGATCGCGGGCTGCAGCAGCCGTCATGGTTCCAGCTCCTCAACAGGCGGCGGAATAACGGGGACCGTGCCGCCGGCCAGAGAGGCCGTGCTTAAAATGGTCTCGGTCGTCCGCCCTGGTACACCAAACCGCATCATCAGTGTCGGCGGGGACAAGGCAGACATCCGGGGTTACTCATCTGGGGCGATCCAGACCGCTATCGATGCCCTTCATAACCAGGATAACGGGGGAACAGTTTTCCTACAGCCCGGAGTTTATGAGATCATTGCACCTGTCACACTTTACGATAATATAACACTGAAAGGATCAGGGCCTTCGACCATCCTTAAGAAATGCAAAGGATTCCGTTCGCCTTTTGCCCTCGACGCCGATTACGGCGAACTGGAGATCACCGTAAAGGACGCTTCCGGATTCAGGCCGGGAATGGGGGTTGCCGTTTATGACGACGAGAAACGCTCGGGATGGGATGTAACCACGGCGAAGATCATCGATATAAAAGGCAATACCATTTATGTGGATCAATTCCTTGTCCGTGATTATGAAGCCGGGAAAAACGGCACGCTTTCAAATGCCTGTTCGGTGATCTCGGCAGTTAATGCAGGGAACATCGCGATCGCCGACCTCACTGTCGACGGGACCAAGGAGAGCAACGACCTGGTCGACGGGTGCCGTGCCGGGGCAATTTACCTGCATAAGGTCCATGACGCACTCGTCGACAAGGTAGTTGTCAGGGATTTCAATTGCGACGGAATAAGCTGGCAGATCACGGAAAATGTGACAGTCAGCAATTGCGAGATCTATGGATGCGCAAATGCAGGCCTTCATCCGGGGACCGGTTCGCCGTTCACGCATATCACCGGGAACAACAGCCACGACAATTCGAGGTTCGGGCTCTATGTCTGCTGGCGTGTCCGTCACGGCGAGGTGACAAGCAACAGCTTCCATAACAACGGTGTGAACGGCATCTGCACCGGCCACAAGGATACTGATATGCTTTTTGCTGAAAACAAGGTTTTTGATAATGGCGGCGACGGCATAAACCTTCGCAACGACGGTCTTCTGAATGAGCCTCACAGGAGCATCATCAGGAACAATATTATTGAAAATAACGGAGGTTACGGGGTATCTGTCGATTGCCCTGCTGAAGGGGTGGTGATTGAAGGGAATACCATTTCAAACCGTCCGGGCGGCTTGCAGAAAGTTGCCGTCTTCCTTGGGCCAAAAAGTCTTCCGGTGACAATAAAGGATAATAAGATTTCCGGATTCGCCGACGGTGAAATTTTTCATGCAAATAAGTAGTTGTCTGACAGTTTTACCATGATGACATACATCCACAGCTGTTCCGAATTAATTAAGTCACCCCGGTCTTCGTATTTTCAGTGTCATTAAACCTGCCGGTAAAAAATGAGACCCCGGATTTTGATCAATTTTGCAGGAATATTCTGTTGTCTCTTAACTGTTACAACGCCGGTGCCAGGCCAGCAGATCTCAGATTACCGGCTTTTTACCGGTTACGGAACCCGTCAAGGCGACCCGCATGAACTCATCATCATCCGAAGGTTCCTGAGGGGTTTCGATACCTGTTATCTCACGGTTTCCCCACAGACGCTTCAGACCTCAGTCGTTAATTCAGGGCAGGTAAAGGTCTCACTCCTGCCCTGGAATGAGCTGAAGTCGCGGTTTGCCGCCAGTGCATACGTATTTGCCCTCGACAGGGCCGAACTATCCCGCACCAAACTCCAGGATGCCGGTATCAGAAAAGTACTACCCCTCAGGAAGGGCATAGACCTTACTATCGATCTCTGCCCGTCGCGGCTTCCGCTCGACAGGGAAATCTTCACCGACCTTATTAAAGAGATGGCAGTAATTGAAAAACCTGTGCCTATTGCGATTTCGGTTACCGGAGTCTGGATCCGGGAGCATCCCGGGGATTTCCGGTGGCTCGACAGCCTCACCGTTGCAGGTGAGCTTTCAATACTGTGGATCAATCATTCCTTTAATCACCATACCAGCAAAAAAGCCCCGCTGACATCTAACTTTCTTCTTGCCCCGGGAACCGACATAAATTCGGAAGTGCTTGATCTCGAGCTCCTGTTGCTTGAAAAGAATATTACACCTTCGGTTTTCTTTCGTTTCCCCGGCCTTGTTTCGGATAAGGAGATCTATGAAAAAATAATCGCCTTCGGGCTCATCCCCGTCGGAAGCGATGCCTGGCTTGCTAAGGGTGAGCGTCCCGTGAACGGAAGCATCGTACTCATCCATGCCAACGGGAACGAGCCCCTGGGGGTCAGGGATTTCATCAGGCTGATCAGGGAAGAACAATCCAAAGCAAAGTCAGGGCAATGGGAACTGCTCGACCTTCGCCAAAGCTTGGCAGAGGAAGAAGAATGAGGAGCGGGTCAGGACTCGGTTTCCCTTAAGCTTACGCGGCCGGCTTTTCTACCGGGTAAATATCCAGCTCCATCATCTTTGTCTGGCGAAGGATCTTCATCCTGGCGGGTTTTGAGATCAGGCCGCCACCGATAAGGTGCCTGGTCAGATCACCTGAGCTCGCAATGGTCCTGCCTTCGAACTCCACGATTATATCGCCCTCGCGCAGGTCGGCCCGTGATGCCGGCGACAAATTTTCGAGTCCGATTATCAATGCGCCCCTCTTTGCCTCAATCTTGTAGAAGTTCCTTATCCTGGGGTTTATGTCGATCTCATTAATCATGAGCCCCAGGTATGCCTTCCTCACCTTCCCGTCGCTTATGAGGTAACGGGCCACCTCCTTGGCCGTGTCGATCCCGATGGAGAAGCTCAGGCCCTGTGCGGCAGGTATGATGGCAGTGTTGATCCCGATCACATCGCCGTTCGAATCGATCATCGGGCCGCCCGAGTTCCCGGGATTCATTGCAGCATCCGACTGAAGGATGTTGTCGATCAGGTGCCCGTCGGGTGTGCGCATTGTGCGTCCGACACCGCTCAGTACACCCACCGATACCGAATGCTGGTAGCCGAGAGGATTCCCGATCGCAATGACCAGCTGTCCGATCTTCAGGCCAGTCGATTCCCCCAGTCTTGCAGGTGTGTAACCGGAACCGTAGATCTTGATAATTGCAATATCGGTATCCCTGTCCAGCCCGGTAACCGATCCCGTAAATTCATCCCCGTCGAGGAGGGTCACAACCAACTTATCGGAATCATCAATGACGTGCGAGTTTGTTAGGATCAGCCCGTCGCTCGAGAATACGAAACCGGAACCGGATCCCGAAAAAAGCTCCTTCCCTCCTGCCTGGGAGTATTTATCGACCTTCACAACAGCATTCTTGACCTTATCGACCGCGTTCACTATTATTTCAGAAAAGATATCCATGGCATTTATATTTCCAGTGTCCATAACAATATTGGAGCCAAAGTGGCGGAGCAGACATTTTGGCTTACTTAGTATGGTGGTTGGGATTTTTATTAAACGCTAAGAGCGCAAAGTCAAACTTCCATAGCGTTATTTGCTTACACTTTGCGTCCTCTGCGGTAAAATAAAGAAATATTAGAAAATATCATATTTGCTATTATATTTACAACCCATCTAAACCTAATCTTATGAACCGTCTCCTGAGAAAACTTGCATCCCTGCCACGGACTCTCTGGTTTAAGATCACATTCATCGCCATGGGCATCGCTTCCACAGCATGGTTCCTTATACGCGTGATACCCAAGCCATCCCGCGCAACTTATCCCTGCATGAGGGTTGCTGCACCGGTAATGTCGGGCTTCGTTATATGGCTGCTCTCGGTTTCAGGCGCCATCGCATCGTTCAGGAAGGCAAAATTGCACCTTCGAAAGGCCAACTACCTCTATGCGTCATTTTTCCTGCTCCTGACTGCATTGTTCACAGCAGTGTTCTTCGCAAGGAATAATGTGGAAGCTATTGCAAGGCCCTCGGCAGAATGGGTGATAGTACCAAACAATCCTGCCGGAGCTGCGAAGGGCATTTACCCCGGGCGCGTAGTATGGGTCCATGATCCGCTCCTTGCATCCTGGGATGGGAAAACCGGTAACTGGTGGGACGATAGTGCCGTCTCGCAAGCCGAAGCTGACAGGATGATGGAACAATCACTTCTTGAACTGACAGGTGAAAAGACAGCGAAAAATGCCTGGCAGGCCCTTTTCGTGCATTTCAACAAAAACCACGGGAAAAAGGAATTGAAATATAATCCGTCGCAGAAGGTTGCAGTGAAGATTAATGAGAACAACACCTACGGGCACAGGAACTCGGAGGAGATAAATGCAACTCCGCAGATGGTCCTTTCCCTGATCAAGAGCCTTGTAAATGAGGCAGGTGTGCCACAGAAGAACATAACAGTCTTTGATGCCAGCCGGTTTATCACCGATAATGTTTTCAACAAGTGCCATCCTGAATTCCCTGAGGTGGTCTTTCTTGACAATGTCGGAGGCGACGGACGTTCAAAATCGACATATGTCGATAATGCCATTCCCTATACCATGGATAACGGTAAGCTTGCAACTGGGCTTGCGTCATGCGCCGTGGAGGCAGATTACCTTATAAACATGGCCCTTCTTAAGGGGCATGTCGGCCAGGGTGTGACCCTTTGTGCCAAGAACTGGTACGGGGTGACCAGTATTTATAACGACTGGCACCTGAATGCCCATAATAATTTCAATCCAGACAGGAGCGGGAAACCTCAGTATCTGACATTTGTGGATTTCATGGCCCATAGTGATCTGGGAGGCAAAACCATGCTGTTCCTGATCGACGGCACCTACGGATCGAAGCTGGTGAATGGAGCACCCGGACCAAAATGGAAGATGGCCCCATTCGGCAATAACTGGGGATGCACCCTTCTTGCTTCACAGGACCCGGTGGCAATCGATGCCGTGGGCCTCGACCTTCTGCGTACAGAGTGGCCCGATGCACCTGACATGGCATTCAGTGACCAGTACCTGATCGAAGCCGCAATGGCGGGCAACCCTCCGTCGAAGACGAAGTATGATCCGCAGCGCAACGGGATGAAGATCGGGAGCCTCGGTGTGATGGAGCACTGGAATAACGGCACCGACATGAAGTACAGCCGGAACCTTGGGAAAAAAGAAGGTATCGAATTAGTATACCAGAAACTATAATTATATAATAATCTCTGTCTCATAAGATTTATGGATAGGAATCCGTACAAAGGCACCCCATATCGGTGGGTTATACTGGGTGTTTATATGCTAATGGTTGCAGCCAACCAGCTTCTCTGGATAACATTTGCCCCGATAACAAGCGAGGCAGTGAAATTCTATGGCGTCTCCGACCTCATGATAGGCATTCTCTCCATGTGCTTCATGATCGTTTATCTTGTCGTTTCAATCCCGGCCTCCTGGATCATCGATACTTACGGTATCCGGGCCGGAGTAGGGACCGGGGCGATCCTGACCGGTGTTTTCGGCCTGCTGAGGGGGATCGTCCCGCCGCATTATAATCTTGTCCTTTTGACCCAGGTGGGTATTGCCGCCGGACAGCCGTTCCTGCTGAACGCCATCACCAAGATCGCGGCCCGCTGGTTCCCGTTTGAAGAGAGGGCCACTGCATCCGGCCTCGGGACACTTTCAATGTATATGGGCATACTTGCCGGGATGATCGTGACTCCCATCCTGGTAAACAGTACCGGGATCACAGGCATGCTTCATATTTATGGGGTGATCGCGCTTGTCGTTATGATCGTATTCGGAGCGTTCGTCCGTGAAAGGCCCCCCGTAGCCCCCTGTCCACCGGAGATGGAGGAGCGCGCCCTTGCCCTTGACGGGCTGAAGCAGATATTCAGAAAGAGGGACTTCAATTTGCTCATGATGATCTTTTTCATCGGGCTGGGAGTATTCAACGCCGTTACCACCTGGATCGAAAATATCGTCAGCCCCCGGGGCTTTACGATTGTTCAGGCTGGAATGACCGGAGGACTCATGATAACCGGCGGCGTGCTGGGGGCGCTCATACTTCCTTTCCTATCCGATAAGTTCAGGCGAAGGACGCCCTTCATCATGATCGCCCTCGCCGGCGCGACGATCAGCCTTATAGGCGTTACCATTTCAACCAGCTACTTCATATTGCTGGCCTCAGGAGCAGCTTTCGGGTTTTTCCTGCTCAGCTCAGGACCGATTGGTTTTCAATACGGCGCCGAAATTACCTACCCGATATCTGAGGGTACGTCGAATGGTTTCCTTCTCCTTGCCGGTCAGGTCTCCGGCATACTTTTCATTTTCGGCATGGACGGATTCAAGTCGGCTGAAACAGGTTCGATGAGCAGGCCTCTCTGGGTGCTGATCGTACTTATGGTTATCAGCCTTGCATTATCGACTATTGTCAGGGAATCAAAGCTAATTCAGAAAAAGGATGAAGCAGGGAATTAGCATTAAGTGGTTACACGGACTTGCACGCAGGAGACACCGAGGAATACGGAGCTTTACTCTTATTGTTCTCTGTGTCTTCTCAGTGCTCTCTGTGTCACAAACTGTTTCCGCCCAGTCATCCAATCAATTCGACAGGATGGTCGATCATGACAGAAAGTCGGCCCAGGTATGGTGGTACTCCTGGATAGGCGGCTATACTGTGGCCACCATTGGACAGGGAGCAGTGAACCTCTCCTCTGATTCCAGGTCACTCAGGCAGGATATGGCGCTTGGGGCTGCCACAACATTCCTTGGAGCCGTGGGAACACTTTTAACCCCGGTAGTCCCCGGGAAAGTCTATATAAAAAAACATGGCTTCCAGCCGGGTGATTCATTGGAGAGCCAGGCTTTCCAGGAATTCCTGCTAAAAGAGATTGCCAGCAGGGAGAAGGCCGGAAGGTCGTGGAAGACACATGCCGTTACCGGGGTGGTGGATCTTGGCAGCGGACTGGTTACCTGGATTGCTTTCAAAAGGAGTGTATGGGACGGGGTTATCAACTTCGCGTTAAATACCGTGATTGCGGAGGCCCAGATCTGGAGCCAGCCCGTGAGGGCGGTGAAGGATTATGAAAAGTGGCAGGAGGAAAAAGCCGGCGGCAGGGTGCAATCAATAAAAAAGCCTGAGGCAGCTGTTTTCGTCGGATCAGCCCCGGGCGGGGTACGGATCAGGGTCGTTTTCTGATCACTGATTTCACCAAACCATTTTTTCCGGTTTTACCTGTACGGGCAGGTATCATTTGAATTCCGTCTGGACGGAAATCAGTTCTCAAAAGTAATATTCTGAGGCTCTTGTCGTTTATTATATAAGACTTTAACCTATGAAAAATAAACACTCGCACAAGACCAAGATCGTAAAGATTGACAATTTCACATGGATTGANACGGGAGCATGGATCCCCGANGAAGTGGCAAAAGCGCAATTCCTTCAGAAGCTGCAGCTTGCAAAAGCCAATTCGGGCGGTGACCAGGCGAACAGCGGGAACCTGCTGTTGCAGGGGCTTGTCTGACCTTCTTCAGTCCGGAAACTGCAGAAGCCCGCAAAGGGCTTTTTTGTTCATGATCCCGGCACGCGCAGGATTGTCATTTAATGGCCTTACCAGCCATAATTGCCTATTGGCGGCTTCTCCAAAAAAGAGAGGCAAAAATAATTCATAATATTTTGGATTACGGTTTTTAGGTTTATATTTGCAGACCGAAATTAAGGTGCCATAGCTCAGTAGGTAGAGCAACGGACTGAAAATCCGTGTGTCCCTGGTTCGATTCCCGGTGGCACCACATTCTTAAATCTGATTTTGTTGAATATCAATATAATCAGATTTTTTTATGCCCATTTTTCCCCATATATCCCCCGCGAAGCTTAAAACTCGTCAAATTGAAGTTATTATTTCGAGCATTCCAATCTGTCGCTTCACCTGTTTGCAGGTTCAGGTCTTGTTCGGGATATCCAAAGGCACAAAAGGTCAAAACTGACCTCGTGTTTCTGTTTGGAACTTCCTATAAAACTCCCCAAAATAAGTTTAAAAGGTAATTTGTTATAAAAATATAGGATCTTCCCATGCATTCGATATCAAAAAACCGGTAATGTCTCCAGAGAAAACAAAAAAAATATTTATGGCAATTGCCATTGCCATTGATCTATACTTTTTGACCTAAATTCGTCAAATTAATTTGACTTTCAGTTTAAAGACCGATATTCGTTAGGAGTATATCCCGTCTCATTCTTAAACATACGGCTGAAGTGCTGGGAATGCTTAAATCCCAGTTCATAAGCTATTTCACTGATCGACTTGCTTGTATCGAATATCCGCTCCTTGGCAATTTCTATTAGCTTTAAATGGATATGTTCCGAAGCCGATTTACCTGTCTCTTTTTTAATCAGATCACCAAAATAGTTAGCGGAAAGATGCAATTGATCGGCACAATATTTTATCGTTGGTAATCCTGTCGTCTTTGCCATTTCTGATTTGAAATAATTATTCAGTAAATTTTCAAATCTGCTAAGAATGTCTTTATTAACCAGATTCCGGGTGATAAATTGTCTGTCGTAGAATCGCATGCAATAATTGAGAAGCAATTCGATGTTATTCGCTATAAGCTTCTTACTATGCTTATCAATGGATTGATGAAGTTCGTGATCAATCTTATTCAGGCAGTCTAAGATGATCTGTCGTTCTTTTTCAGACAAATGAAGAGCTTCATGTGCTTCATATGTAAAAAAAGTATATTCTTTAATATTGCGGCCAAGTGAAGTTCCTTTTATTAAATCAGGATGAAAAAGCAGAGCCCAGCCTTCAGGATGAGGATTCCCTGGTATGTTACCTATTCCAGCAACCTGCCCGGGGGCAATAAAAACAAGTGTTCCTTCCTGGTAGTCGTAATAATTACAACCATATTTCAAATCACCACATATGGCATCTTTTAGAAAAACACAATAAAAACCAAGATTTACACGTGTAGTCGGAATTAGTTTCATTTTTGATAATTCATAAACACTCACCAAGGGATGAAGTGTCTCTATACCCCTCATGGTGTTATATTCCGATATACTCTCCAATTTCAGTATTTCATCCATAGACATAGTTTTTATTCTGAACCAAATTTACTGCTTATTTATTAACTGGTTACGGGTAAAAGATGCTATCCGTAATTCTGGTACATAATACAGTAATCCATATACAACCCTATCAGTTTTTTCATCTCAACTTTGCCTTGTAAAATTCTTGTTCTCTAATATGTTTAGTAATTTTTTGGAATGGATAATGTTGTTTTGAACAATGGGGTTGAAATGCCGATACTGGGATTCGGAGTATTTCAGGTGAGGGATCTCAAAGAATGTGAAAACAGTGTACTTCATGCTTTAGAAACAGGGTACCGTTTAATTGACACGGCAGCATCATACCTGAATGAAACAGCGGTTGGAAATGCAATTAAGAAAAGCGGAGTACCTAGAAAAGAGTTGTTTATTACGACGAAACTATGGGTGCAGGATACAGGATATGATAAAACAAAGAGGGCAATTGAGAAATCCATTGACAAACTGCAACTGGATTATCTGGATTTGTATCTGATACATCAGCCCTACGGTGATGTTCACGGGTCGTGGAGGGCTATGAGTGAATTATACAAAGAGGGAAAGATAAAGGCAATAGGTGTCAGTAACTTTCAGCCCGACCGGATCATGGATCTGATAACTTTTAATGAAATTGTTCCTGCGGTAAACCAGATTGAAACACACCCGTTCAATCAACAGATTGATTATCAGAAATTCCTGACCGAAAATAAGGTTCAGATTGAATCGTGGGGACCATTTGCCGAAGGGAAGAACAATCTTTTTCAGAATGAATTACTGCTTTCAATTGGAGCAAAGTATGGGAAAAGTATAGCTCAGGTAGTTCTACGGTGGCTCACTCAAAGGGGAGTAGTGGCTATTCCCAAATCAGTCAGAAAGGAAAGGATAAAAGAGAACTTCAATATTTTCGATTTTGACCTGGGCCCGGAAGATATGGAAGCTATTGTGACGCTCGACATGAAAGTCACCAGCTTTTTTGACCACAGGGATCCGGCAGTTATAAAATGGATGGGAAGTAGAAAGCTTGACTTATAAATTTCAAAAGGAATATACCTGTAAGTAAACTTCAAAATTGTAATAACATGAAAAAAATAACATTAATTCCAATTGCAATCTTTATGACAACAAATATTATTTCTCCGGCTCAAACCAAATCAATAAATCCCTTCGGCCTGGTTTACGAAGATGCGGTCATGGAAAATGTGCCCGGTAAAGTAAATATCCATCCAGTGACTTATAAATTAGATGGTATTGATATTGCAGCCAACGTTTATACACCTGCCAATTATGACTCTTCAAAGAAATATCCGGCAGTAGTCGTTGCACATCCAAACGGAGGAATAAAGGAGCAGACCGCAGGATTATATGCCCAGCGTTTGGCTGAGGAAGGTTATATA
>JGI20215J15232_1000030_pt1 | contig 56997 bp, 45 predicted proteins | sample WetSurMetagenome_2_FD_15232 | JGI IMG/M metagenome (IMG submission 15232) | reverse complement strand
CCAGCACNCAGCACCCAGCACCCAGCACCCAGCACCCAGCACCCAGCACCCAGCACCCAGCACCCAGCAACAAGCAACAAGCAACAAGCAACAAGCAACCAGAATATCTTATTAACAAATATCTAAACTTATCTAAATGTCTGAAAATTTTTCAATCAGTCCTTCAGGGGAGAAGTTTCCCCTGCCAAAACCCGAAGACTACAAAGCTGAATTTGAACAGCTTAAAAAGAGGGTAGAGGAGGAGCGTTCCCGGAACCGCGAGATTGTTGTGGTGATGGGAGTCGGATTTGTCGGAGCCGTTATGGCCGCAATTGTAGCTGACACGGTTGACAAAAAAACCGGTCAGCCTTCAAAGTTCGTTATCGGGATGCAAAGGCCCAGTGCCCGCAGCTTCTGGAAGATCCCGCTGCTTAACCGGGGAATCTCGCCTGTAAAGGCAGAGGATCCGGAGGTTGATCCCATGATTGACCGTTGCGTCAACCAGAAGAAGACACTGGTCGCAACTTTCACCTATGATGTACTGAAGCTCGCAGATGTCGTGGTTGTGGATGTTCAGTGCGATTACCTGAAAGCAGACCTTGGAAATGTCAGGACAGGGCACACCGACATGGCTGCCCTTGAATCTTCCCTCCATGTGATAGCCGGGCACATACCGCCTGAAGCACTGGTGCTCATTGAAACGACTGTTGCTCCCGGGACCACCGAGCAGGTTGCATACCCGATAATGAAAAAGGTATTCAGGAAGAGAGGGATCGATTCTGACCCCCTGCTTGCTCATAGTTATGAACGTGTTATGCCGGGGAAGAACTACGTGGCCAGCATTCGTGATTTCTGGAGGGTCTGCAGTGGGATCAATGAAAAAGCAAGGGAACGTGTCGTGAAATTCCTGAACGAGGTGCTTAATACCGAAAAATTCCCGCTTACTGTCATGGACAGGCCCATCGAGTCGGAGACTGCCAAGATTGTGGAAAACAGCTACAGGGCAACCATACTTGCTTTCCTGGATGAATGGAGCCTTTTTGCCGAACGCAACGGCGTTGACCTTATCAAGGTGATCAAAGCTATTAAGGTGAGGCCCACTCACAGCAACATTATCTTCCCGGGACCGGGGGTAGGAGGTTACTGCCTTCCAAAGGACGGCGGGCTCGGACTATGGGCTTACAAGCACATACTCGGGTTTGAGGATGACATTTTCAGGATCACCCCCAATGCCATCGACATCAATGATACCCGCGGACTTCATGTGGGCCAGCTCACCAGGGATGCATTGCGCAACATGGGCCAGCCTATTGCAGGGGCAGAGGTGCTGGTGCTGGGGGCTGCATATCGCGAGGATGTCGGGGACACCAGGTACAGCGGTTCGGAGATCGTCATCAGGAAACTGACCGAGATGGGTGCCGAAATCAAGGTCCATGATCCGTATGTCGAGCACTGGTGGGAGTTCGAGCAGCAGGATACCTTCCCGGGGCCAGGTCAGAGCAAATCAAAGTTCTTCCGTAACCAGGAAAAGCTGAAGGAAATAAGAATTGAGCAGGATCTGGAAAAGGCGCTCGCAGATGCCGAAGCTGTGATCTTTGCCGTTCCACACAAAGCCTACCTCGAACTGGACCCTGAAGATGTCGTGAAGACTATTGGTCATCCCGCTGCGGTCATTGATTGCTTCGGAATACTTTCCGACGACAAGATCAGGCGCTATTTCCAGCTGGGATGCGAAGTGAAGGGCCTTGGCAGGGGGCACATCCAGCGTATCAAGGATGAGATCCGTAAGGGGTAGTTTGGTCTGCTGATTATTAATTATTGGATTTCCTGAGGATTAGAGGATAGTCTATTCCCCGCTGGTTCCAGGATCCGGTTAATGTCATCGTGCTGCGGTCGAGGATTCCCCTGTAGGAACCGCTGGCGACAGGGACCCTGAACGATATCGTATCACTAATTGCGTGCATTGCCGTGACCTGGATGTTTGTCGCTTCCTGGTCGGGACTGTCGAGACTGGGAAATGGCAGGTCGTTTTTCAGAACTATATTCAGAACGAATTGGAATTCACTGCCAAACTGGCTTAGCTTGCCTTTCCAGGTTCCGAGGAAACAGGGCTCAATTTTTGAATCGGATCTTTCATCATCCGAATCATCTGTCCTCTTTTTCAACGTGAGAACTTCATAAACTGAGTCCCTCGCTCTTCTTCCCATGAATTTTTCAATCTCATCAAGGAATAAGGCTGTGGTAGCATTCCCTGACCGTGAGGTCGAAGCGTAAAATGATGAAAACACCTGCCTGAGCTTTTCATCCCCATAGGCTCGCCAAAGCTGATCCATGAAAAGAGCCGGCTTATAATACCGGTTAATTTCCCTTTCGCCCGAGTTTCCCTGGGTATCAACAATTGCGGTCCGGATATCTGAATTTGTCACTATCCCCCTGTACTCGTCAATAAGGAGGCGGTAGAACTCCTTCCCGGACATCTTTTCAGAGATCATCAATGCCAGGAATTCTGCCATGCCCTCATTCAGCCAGTCCTCTGTGGAGCCGGCATCTGCAGTGCTCCAGCAGTGGGCCATCTCGTGAATATTTAACCGCAGATCCCTTGCATAGCCGTAATGCTGCTTACGCTGGTCAAGCGCAAAGTTTTCCGAGACAATGATCATCGGGGACCTTGCGTATCCGCCTGCCGGCCGTGGAGAATAAACAAGCCGGACCAGGCCGCAGGCACCTTTTGAACCGTAGATGCCGACAAGCATTCCATAGGCTTTTGCAATGTCATTCCTCATGGAATCGACATATGTCCCAGGCAGTCTGCTGTAATATATCTCGATCGGGGTATCGCAGCTTGTCACTTCAGCCTTCTTCAGACCAGGAGCTGCCACCAGCGAAATATTCCACACCGGACCGGCAGATTTCCAGGTAGTGACAACACGATCTCCCATGATTAAATTACTGCTTAATATGCTGTTTGTAATTACCACAAATTCAGATGGTAAACTTAGTCTGAGATTATAATCGAACAGGCCGTCCGAAGCGGATACCGGATACCATTTTATCTGGTCGGATAATTCAATCAGGTCAGCCCTGACCATATTCACAGAGCTGATGGTTCTCGGGAAGTTTTCTGGCAGTAACCTTCCGGAATAATATATTTCAATATTCGCCGGTATGGAAGCCAGGGTTATTCTCAGAGAACTATCGGGAAGGAAGGCGACAGCTTTCCCGGTGTCTATTGATTTGTGATCAGCAGACACTTTGCTGACCCTCATCCCCCTGGTGAGGAAAAAGACAGAATCCCCCGGATCCCGGATCTCAGCACTGCAATTGATATACCCCGATGCCGGGTTAATTTCGAGGTCCAGGATATACTTTTTGCCAGGTTCCTTTTCAACCTGTCCAAATGCGGCAACTGCTGTCCAGATAGCCAGCAATTGGATAAGAAAAGCTTTCATTATCAAGATCTTATAGTCAGTCAGGCATTGCGTGCAAAGTCACTGATTTCATTTCCTGAATGGATATTCTCCTGCAGAAGCTCCCTCCAGGTAAGCCTTCAGCAGCCGCCTGTCAGAAACGGTACCATCATTGCGGTTAAAAATGCCGAAACCAAGGTTTTCCAATGCCCCGTTATCCCAAACGAAGGGGACCATCCCTGCATTTTTTGCGCGCTCTGTCAGGAACCTGTAATAATAGGAGCGCGACTCAAGATGATGCTCAAGAGCATCACCGGTCAGCAAGGCCCGGCGGATTGCTCCAAATTCGCCCAGGATGACTGGATATCCATGGTCAACAAACCCTGCTTTCATCCTGGCAAACTGCGACACGGCGTAATCTTCCTGACCCCACGAAGAGATTGTGCCGTATTGGGCAAAATCAACGCCCCAAAGGTACTTAACAGTGCCCCAGGAAGCATCAGATTCGAGCCCGGCGAATTCCCAGGGGTCATAGTAATGAACTTCGACCATTAGACGTCCTGTTACTTTGTCGGCAGGTAATTCGAGGTGATTCACTGCATGGTCAATATTTGTGTTATATGCCTGGATCAGCAGGGTCCTGTATGCATTTTTCCCTCCCGTCGAGCGCACGGCATCCACAAAGGTCTGATTATAGGACATCTGTACCTCAAAGTTCTCAGAAACCGGGTCAGAATCCGTATGGACTTCATTTGTGCCTGCAAAGATGAGGTGCTCATCATAATCCCTGAAAAATCGGGCCACCTGTTCCCAGATAGCTTTTTGTTTGGCATTCACAGCTACCTGTTTCGAATAGGTGGGATTCTGTTCAAGCCATCCACCGTCCCAGTGGCTGTTGAGGATTACGTACATGCCGGTGTTGCAGCAATAATCCACAACCTGTTTAACACGCTGAAGCCAGGAATCCTTGAGCTTGCAGGTGGCCGGATCCTCAATATAGCTGTTCCATCCGCACGGGATCCGGACGCTGTTTATGCCGGCCGCTTTGACTGAATCGATCAGCAACTGGGTGGCAAGCGGATTACCCCAGGCCGTTTCCCCGCCGAGTGCCTCCAGGGTATTCCCGAGGTTCCAGCCGGCAAACATACCGAAAGCAAGCCCTATTGCATCTTTTTCCATACCTGACATGTCCGGAGCAATCGGGTCGCTGTAGTCAGGGTAATACCTGTCCTGTGTGATATCCACCGTCACTGAATCCTGGGAATCCACTACAAATGTAAGTTTGGTGCTGCGCGGATTCCCTGTGGAATTTGGCAGCGCTGTGACCTTAAGCTGAACATAGGCAATTGTAGAAGAACTGATCAGGGTTGTGCACCAGTTCCCTCTTGAAGACACCGTCCATTTCCTTCCGGTCATGCTTACATTTAGCTTTGCATCTCCTCCGGTTCCGGGAAATGCAAGCTCTTTCGGGCTTATATCCAATTCAGATTTCGAGTCCTGGCTTTCTTTCCTGCATGAGGCAATGACCAACGTGATAATTATCAGGCAAATAATAAGGTGTTTTTTCATCTGGTTATTTTGGTATCGTATTTTAAGGAGTTATCTTACAGGCCTCAGCTTCATTATTTCCATCCAGTCATCAGGCCTTGAAATGACCCTGAATCCTGCTTTTTTATATACCCCGTGGGCATCCTTGGTGACCAGAAGCCACTGGTAAACATCCATGAGATCCGGGTGATTCAGGATATAACGGATCATGGCCCGACCGATCCCCTGCTTTCTGTACCGTTCATCCACAATTACATCGAGGATATACGCGAACCTGGTCTTGTCCGAGATCACCCTTGCATAGCTGATCTGGACATTATCCGGTGTGAATGCCCCGAGCAGCAATGCGGAGTTTTTAGCTCCCTGGATTGTCTCGGCTTTTTGAATTCCCGGGCACCAGTGCGATTTCGCGAGCATCTCGTTGATCCTGACGAAATCCATCAGGTCAAATCCATCCCTGATCATATATTCAGAACTCTCACTCATAATTATTACGTGGTTATGCAGCTAAAATTGTTTTAAGCAATCCTGTCAGTGAAATTATAAAAAACTAATTAAATCCGAACCTGTTTGTTTTTGACTTATAATTGCAGAATGGGTTACAAATCATCAGGGAGGTCAAGGATCGAGCCTCTTCAGCCTGTGTGCAGGAAAAAGGCCTACAATACGGAAGGGGAGGCAGAGGCTATGATAAGTCACATCAGGGAAACAAGAGTTACCCGGGAAATTCGAGCATACAAATGCAGCGTCTGCGGGTTATGGCATCTGACAAGCAAGGCGCGGGAAGATTAAGGGACAAGGGCTGGGGCTTTTTTGCCGTAATTCTGAATCACCGGCTGATCTTCCCGTAAAAATCCGCAATTCTGAAGAATGATTCTTTCGGCTCCCATTTCCCGTTCCCTGTCGATTTTGTAACCGAATAGCTTGCCATATCAAGGTCCTTTTCCGGATCGGCAGAGTGAATCAGCCCCGGAGTTACAAAATCAAATACAAACGCACCGGTAACGCCTTTTTCTTCGAATTTCTCCAGCAACTCAATGATATAGCCTGCTTGCACATTTTCATTCCTGATACACTTTTCGATAAAAACAGGCGGGATTTTCGAGAGATCCAGGACTGAGTGGCCGGTCGGGCCCCTGCTGTCGGCACCTTCATATGAACAACAGCCAAACTCACTGATGATCAATGGTTTGTCTTTAGAAGCCAGGTTATTGAGAATCCTGTCAAAATATTTTCTATTGAAGGACGCCCTGTAGAGGTTGACACAGAGAAAATCAAATCCGGACCAGTCGGCCTTCTCCCATATGCCGCCGGCGTATGTGACCTTACCCTTGAAGGAAGCTCGAGCACTAAGGGCGGCATCCTTTAAAAAGCCGGTGAATGATCTCTGGAACGATGGCCTGATACCGATAGCATTTTTGAGAAAGAAGAGAGGGGAGAGGAGGTTGGAAATCCTGCCGGCTATTGATTCTCCCTTTACAAACCCCTGCAGGTCTATTGTTGCCTCACCCGCGACGATCAGCACAAGTTCCCGGGTGCTGAATTCCTGCCGGAGGATCTCGAATTTTTCAGCGACAGCTTTAATATAAGCAAGCGTATCTGTTATTGTTCCGCCGATGAGGCGCGGTGAAAGCCAGACGTTGAGCCCGCAAAGCAGCGCGGTCCTGGACGCGAGCATTAGCCTTTCCGGGTCTTTTCCGTAGATCCTTACCGAATTGCATTTCAGGACGTTCCTGATTGCCTGCATGTCGTGTATAAGGGAATCCTCGCCAGGCTCGTCCCTGGTCACAAACCCCTTGAGATACTCCGTACCGATATCGTAAGTAACGCCTTTGTATTCCATTGTTACAAAGTCTGTCCAATGTTAAGAAGATAAACGATATCCTGTTCCTGTCCGGTTACAGCTGGACATCCTTAATGCGATGGTTGGAACCGGAATGGTTCACTCCAAGGCCGGCAAAAAGGTCAAGGTGAATGTTAATATCTACCTCTACGTTGCCTTTGATCATTGACCATACCGGGCAGTAAGTATCTTCGGACATCTTTATGACTCTCCTGATATCGTCCTCAGATGTATGACCGGATCTGATTGATACATCGAATGTTATCTTACTGAATCCTGTGGGATGATTTTCCTTTCTGTTCCCGGTTGCCCTGATGCTGAAGGTGTCGACCGGCTTCTGCATCCTCCTGAGGAATGTGAGCATTGCGCTGCCAAGGCATGAGGAGAAGCTTAGCAGGAACAATTCGAGGGATGTGTAGCCTTTCCCGTCGCCGAGAGGCGGAATATAGTCAATCGCCACAGGCGGATTTGCATCAGCTGTTCCCATGAAACCAAGCCGGTCATTTACAAGTTTTATTTCAGATATTACAAGCTTATTCTTGTCAGGTGCCATAATGGTTAGGTTTACGAATCCAATCAGGCAGCAAAACTAAATTTCTTCGGGACTTATGCCATGATAATTATTATTAAAGAATGTTAAAAATAAAAGTGAGAAACTGTGACTGGCATTTGTCGTAAAGAATTGTCAATTGAAATTAATTCACTGAGATCACGGAGGAGACACGGAGATACACTGAGGAAGAGGCTCTCCGTGCAGCTCTGTGCAAGTTCTTCTGAATCACGACAAAGGTGGTCCGGGATTTACAATATATATTTCCTATAATTAATATTATGTCAAATAGAATTAATTTGATGTCAGCCCAGTGGCCTGGATTAACCTACCGGCCAGTCCCCTATTTCGACTCTCAATAAAAAAATTGAAGTTACCTGTCCAGGTAGTACTGGATAAATCTGACGGTTGTTGTATCCAGGACAGGCAAACTTGGAATATCCAGCAGATCAAGTGAAGATGCCTCAGTGATGTTCCCCCATCTTGAAGTCCTTACAAGCTTGTAGCCGTTCCTGGCAGCTGCCGACAGGATCTCCTCATCACCGGCACCGTCGCCATAAGGCAACGATAATGAAGTTACAGAGTAAGGAACATGTTCCCCAATGATTGATCTTGACCGTCCGAGCTCATAATCAAGGAATTCATTGTACTCTTCGTCATTTTCATAACTTTCCCGTGCCTGGGCCAGAAACGCGTGGGAATATGTATGGGACCCGAACACAAATGCCTTTTCCCCCCCGGTGACCGTGTAGCGGCTCATTTCTTCAACCTGGTCCCAAGTGATAAACGAAGTCTGGCCGACCATGTATGTCCACAGGAAAAATGTTGCCTTCATTTTGTACTTGACAAGCAATGGCATTGCATAATTATACCATGACTGGTCTCCATCGTCGAATGTCAGGATAACGGAATTGCCTGAAGGCATTTTACCTGATGATGCGATGCCTTCCAAGTCGTTGAATGACAATATATTAATATTATTTTCCGTAAGGTACCTGAGGTCGGACTCGAACGACGCAACCGATCTTTCATATTCATTTACAGGATCTTCCGGGCTGATCCTGTGGTACATCAGCACGAGAACTTTTCCCGGTTCAGGCTCAGGTTCACCGGATCTGCTGCACCCGTAAGCGGTCAGCGATAATAATATAAATGAAAAGATCAGGCGGTTCATTTGTTTGGGGAACATCTGCAAGTGCAATTTTAACTAAAATATCCCAAAAAAGAAAACCCCTCCGGAAAGCCGGAAGGGTTCTGTAATTTATAGTCAGCAAATATGAGCTGAATGTTGTTATTTCTGCTCGAGTGAGTCGATCTTTGCCTTTACCTCATTATACTTGTCAGTCATTTTAAGCCTGTAGTAAAGCTCTTTAAGGCTTCTGAGCGAATAAAGATCGTCTGGTTTCAGTTCATTTGCCTTCTGCATGTACGGAAGGGCTTTTGCAAATACAGACATTGCTTCCTGGATGGCAACATTGTATTTATCAACATCCATTATGTCGTTGGCTTTGGAGAACATGGCGGAAGCTTTATTTATATAGGCTGCTCCCAGTCCGTACTGACTATCATAAAAGTCGGGCTTCATCTCGACAGCCTTTGTAAGATCTGTAATTGCAGGATCGAAATTACTCTGGTTCAGGTAGATAATCCCCTCCGCGAACCAGAGGCTCGAGTTACCGGGATCATCTTTCTTTGCCTGATCGAGATATTTCAGGGCTTCTACATTCTTGCCAGCCTTGATATAAAGGTCAATAAGCTGAAGGGTAATATTCTTGTCACCCGGGAATTTATCGGGAAGGCTTTTCAGCAGGGCTTCAGCCTTGGTGGTGTCGCCCATCTCCATATAGCTTTGTGATATCTGGTAATACGGGGTGATGCCCATGTATTTCAAATCCGTGCATTTCGTGAAGAAGTTGACGGCATCCTGGAATTTTCCCGAATTCATTGCTGCAAGACCTGCATTGTAGTACATGCCGGTATCAGTTGCGCCCACATACATGTCGGTTTCCGTGATCTTGATCTGGGTTTCGAATGATTTGAGCGCTCCTGCATAGTCCTTGGCTTCAAACTGAGTACCGCCCTGTGAATAAAGATCAAGGGCAAGTGAATTATAGACCATACCGGTAATAATTCTCTTCTTCACGCCACCCTTCGGATCAAGTTCCAGAGCCTTCTGATATGCGGCAAATGCTTCATCGAGAGGATCAGGACATAATGACTTGAATTTGGGATTGTCAGATTTGAATACGGCCTGGCAAAGTTTTCCTTTTGCAAAATAGGTATTGAACCAAGTAGACGATTTAGGATCTGTCATTGCCTGATCGAGTGCTTCCTTTGCCTTATCCAGAGCTCCCTGTTCGATAAAGCTGAGGGCGCTGGTAACTTTTCCCTTCTGGGCAAAAGCACCAAGAGAGATACAAACAACTGCAGCAAGCAGTAACAACTTTTTCATAATTATAATTCTAGTTAGTGTGTCAATAATAATTTGCCAAATTTATAACAATACTTATTAATCTTCAAATTCTTTGCCATTTTCATTGACTGATTGATCATTTTGATCATCTGTAAGGGTTTCAGCACTATCCTCTTCATCGCTGACAAGCACGCTGGCAACTGAGGCAATGATATCATTTTCCTTAAGATTGATCAGCCTGACACCCTGTGTTGCCCTTCCCATCACCCTCAGTGCCGACACCGGGCTCCTGAGGATGTTGCCGAACTGGGTAATGATCATAAGATCATGACTGTCAGTCACATCTTTCAGCGCTATCAACTGCCCGGTCTTATCGGTTATATTGATTGTCTTGACTCCTTTCCCACCCCTGTTGGTAATCCGGTAATCCTCTATATCGGATCTTTTGCCGTAACCTTTTTCCGAAACGACCAGTATCTCTTTTTCCTTACTCACAACTGTTATCATTCCGATTACAAAGTCGGATTTTTCATCGGCAAGCTTGATCCCGCGAACGCCCGAGGCAGTCCTTCCCATCGGTCTTACTCCCTTTTCCGGGAACCTGATGGCCCTCCCCGATCTGACGGCAAGCATTATGTGGTGGCCTCCGTTGGTCATCCGGGCTTCAAGAAGCTCATCACCCTCCCTCACTGTAATTGCATTGACGCCATTGTTCCTTGGCCTGGAATAGGCCTCCAACGATGTTTTCTTGATTATTCCCTTGGTGGTGCAGAGCACTATATAATTATTGTTGATATACTCCTCGTCGTTCAGGTTCTTCACATTGATAAAGGCCCTGACCTTATCATCGGGCTCGATGTTGATCAGGTTCTGCATAGCCCTGCCTTTCGATGTTTTCGAACCCTCGGGGATATTGTACACTTTCAGCCAGTAGCACCTGCCCTTGCTGGTAAAGAAGAGCATCGTATTGTGCATGGTGGCGATGTAGAGATGTTCGATGAAATCCTCTTCCCTGGTAGCTCCTCCCTTTGCGCCGGTCCCTCCCCTGTTCTGCCTCCTGAATTCGGTAAGCGGGGTACGCTTTATATATCCTAGGTGGGAGATGGTAATCACCATCTCGTCATCTGCATAAAAGTCTTCCGGGTTGAACTCCTCTGCGTTCGGGATGATCTCCGTCCGGCGCCTGTCGCCGTACTTTTCCTTGATCTCCGCCAGCTCGTCCTTTATGATCTTCATCTGGAGGTCCACATCCACAAGCACTTTCCTGAGGTACTCGATAAGCGCCATTACCTCCTTGTATTCTTCCCTCAGCTTTTCCTGTTCAAGGCCGGTCAGCTGCCTGAGCCTCATCTCGACGATTGCCCTTGCCTGGATGTCTGAAAGGCTGAATCGTTCCATAAGGCGTTCCCTTGCTTCATCAGCGTTCTTTGAGGCCTTTATTATGGCGATTACCTCATCGATATTGTCGCTTGCAATTATCAGTCCTTCAAGGATATGAGCCCTTTTCTCAGCCTGGCTAAGGTCGTACCTGGCACGGCGCAGCACAACATCGTGGCGGTGACGTACAAAGTAATCGATCAGCTCCTTTGTATTGAGTGTCCTCGGCCTTCCCCTCACAAGGGCTATATTATTGACATTGAATGATGTCTGAAGGGATGAAAGCTTGTACAGGTTATTAAGGACCACGCTGGAGCTGGCATCCTTTTTAAGGATTATCACAACACGCATGCCATTCCGGTCCGACTCATCATTTATATAAGAGATGCCCTCGAGCCTTTTCTCGTTGATAAGGTCAGCGATCTTCCTGATCATTTCTGCCTTGTTGACCATGTACGGGATCTCTGTTACGACGATGCACTCGCGGCCTGAATGGGTGAGCTCGATCTCGGTCTTCGCCCTGATCAAAATCCTTCCCCGGCCGGTCTCGATCGCGTCCCTGATCCCCTGTTCGCCGTAGATGATACCGCCTGTCGGAAAGTCAGGGCCCTTGATATGTTTCATCAGCTCGTCGGTGGTGATGTCCTTGTTATCGATGAATGCCACCGTGGCATCAATGATCTCCGAGAGGTTGTGTGGTGGCATATTTGTAGCCATTCCCACTGCGATCCCTGAAGCGCCGTTCACCAGGAGGTTTGGCAGCCTAGTGGGAAGCACCAGCGGCTCCTGGAGTGAATCATCAAAATTCGGCTGGAAATCGACAGTTTCACGGTCGATATCCGAAAGCATCTCCTCGGCAATTCTCTTCAGCCTGGCTTCGGTATATCTCATGGCTGCCGGGCTGTCGCCGTCGATCGAGCCAAAGTTACCCTGGCCGTCTACCAGCGGGTAACGAAGCGACCACTCCTGCGCCATTCTTACCATCGCCTCATAAACGGAGGAATCCCCGTGTGGATGGTACTTACCCAGCACCTCCCCTACTATCCTGGCTGATTTCTTATATGGCCTGTTTGACATTACGCCCAGCTCAGACATCCCAAAAAGAACACGCCTGTGAACCGGCTTGAGTCCGTCCCTGACATCAGGCAAAGCTCTCGACACAATGACCGACATCGAATAATCGATGTAGGCCGATTTCATTTCCTCTTCAATATTTACCTGGACCACTCTCTCTCTCTCTGACATAACCCGTTATTTGTTAAATAGATATATTTTTTTTTTGTATGACAGGTTTCGCATACGAAATTAGTGATTATTTAGTTAATTTTGCATTTTCCCAGGGGGACTTTTAAACATCGGTTGTTTATAAATGGGCACGAAAATTGCCAATGGTAATTTGGATTAGATTTAACTTTGATTTGAATGCATCGGGCACTTCTGTCGGACACGGACTGACAGAATGGCTCAGGCGCAAAATTTAGAAAGAAAGGCAAAGAATATATGGACTCACAATTTTCACAAAGAGTTAAGGATATCCTGAGTTATAGCAAGGAGGAGGCTATAAGGCTGGGAAACAGCCATATAAGCCCCGAGCACCTGTTCCTGGGGATCCTCAGGGATGGTGAGGGTGTTGCTGTGGAGATCCTGCTGAATCAGGGGATAGATCTTCTTGTCCTCAAAGGATCCATCGAAAAGAGCATCAGGGTTGACAGCCCGATAGCAATGGCAGATCATGAAGTTATTCCGCTTTTAAGGAGCACTGAAAGGATACTCAAGCTTGTTTACCTTGAAGCCAAGGCTCTTAAAAGCAATACTATTGATTCTGAGCATCTTCTTCTTGCAATACTGAAGGATGAAAATGCACTTGTCACCAGGTTTCTGTCAGAGCTGGATGTGGATTACAACTCATTCAGGAGGTCAGTCGAAACGGCTATCTCACCATCGGCAAAAGCCGATTTTCCGAGGGAGGATGATGATGAAGGACAGTCATTCGGAGGGATGGGAAAAGGCCAATCCTCCTCACAGTCGTCAAAGCCTTCTTCTGATACGCCGGTCCTTGACAATTTTGGCATTGATCTGACAAAGGCGGCTGAAGAGGGCCGTCTCGATCCGGTGGTCGGCCGTGAAAGGGAGATTGAACGGCTCGCACAGATATTGTCGCGAAGGAAAAAGAACAATCCGGTGCTGATCGGCGAGCCCGGAGTCGGCAAATCGGCAATAGCTGAAGGGCTAGCTCTCCGGATAACCAAGAAGAACGTTTCGAGGGTGCTTTTCAACAAGAGGGTTGTTGCCCTTGACCTTGCTTCAATAGTTGCCGGTACAAAGTACCGCGGTCAGTTTGAGGAAAGGATGAAGGCGATCCTGAATGAACTGTCCAAAAACGACAATATAATCCTGTTCATTGACGAGATCCACACGATAGTGGGCGCCGGAGGAGCAACGGGTTCACTCGATGCCGCCAACATGCTTAAGCCGGCTTTGGCCAGGGGCGAGATACAGTGCATCGGGGCAACCACGCTCGATGAGTACCGCCAGCACATTGAGAAGGATGGCGCTCTCGAACGCAGGTTCCAGAAAGTTCTGGTCGAGCCTACTTCGGTGGAAGAGACGATACATATCCTCCATAACATCAAGGAGAGGTATGAAGAGCATCACAATGTCATTTACACGGATGATGCCATTGAAGCCTGCGTTAAGCTCACCGCAAGATACATCTCCGACAGGCACCTTCCCGATAAGGCGATCGACGCACTTGATGAATCGGGTTCCAGGGTGCACATCTCGAATATTGTTGTCCCCGAGAAGATACTGTCGCTAGAAAAGCAGCTGGAGGATACCAAGAAGGAGAAGATGATGGCAGTGAAGAACCAGAATTTCGAAAAGGCAGCCAGTTTCCGCGACAGGGAGAAAGATCTCCTCGATTCGATAGAGGTTGAAAAGAAGAAATGGGAAAAGGAGCTTGCAGTGAACCGCGAGACTGTCGATGCAGAGAAGGTAGCCGAGGTCGTTGCAATGATGACNGGGGTTCCGGTCCAGCGCATAGCACAGACGGAAGGTACGCGCCTCCTTAAGATGGCCGATGAGCTGAGGGGCAGTGTGATCGGCCAGGATGAAGCCATCCAGAAGGTCGTCAAGTCGATCCAGAGGAACCGTGCGGGCCTGAAAGATCCAAATAAGCCTATAGGAACATTTATTTTCCTGGGCCCTACGGGAGTCGGAAAAACCCAGCTGGCAAAAGTGCTAGCCAAGTTCCTGTTTGATTCGACCGATAACCTAGTCAGGATCGACATGAGCGAATACATGGAGAAGTTTTCTGTCTCACGCCTTGTTGGGGCACCTCCCGGATATGTCGGATATGAAGAAGGCGGCCAGCTCACCGAGAAAGTGAGGAGAAGGCCATATTCGGTGGTCCTTCTGGATGAGATCGAAAAAGCGCATCCCGATGTGTTCCATATAATGCTGCAGGTGCTTGATGAGGGCCAGCTGACAGATAGTCTCGGACGCCGGGTCGACTTCAGGAACACCATTGTGATCCTCACCTCCAATATCGGAACGAGGCAGATCGCTGAGTTCGGTCATGGTGTGGGTTTTGACACGAGTGCCAAAAAAGCGACCAGGGATGAACAGACCAGGAGCATCCTCCAGAAAGCGCTTCAGAAAACATTTGCGCCCGAATTCCTGAACAGGATCGACGACGTGATAATGTTCAATTCCCTTGGTAAGGAGGAGATCAACAAGATAATAGACCTCGAGCTGAAGGGATTGTACGACAGGGTCAAGTCCCTGGGATACCAGCTCAAGATAGTAAATTCTGCCAGGGACTATATCGCCGAGAAGGGGTTTGATGCCACATACGGGGCACGCCCGCTGAAACGGGCAATTCAGAAATACCTCGAGGATCCGATGGCTGAGGTCCTTATAAAGGCGGACCTGAAGGACGGGGACACTATTCTTGTCGGGTTCAACAGCGTCAAGTCGGAGATCAGGATAAAGATCCAGAAGAAGAAGGAGACTCCGATGGAACTCCCGGAAGCGAGCGATTCAAATCTAAACTGAGGGTAAATTACTTTTGTTGCACTGAGGATCACAGGGACATGGTCTCTGTGAATCCTCCGTGTCTCTTCAGTGCCCTCTGCGGAAGTTCTTCATTTTCTTTCCGGCACTCCGAAAAGATCGAATTCCGCTATACCGGTTATCCGGATATCGTAGAAATTCCCGGGTTCGAGGTTATGCTCCGCCCCTACCAGGACCTCCTGGTCAACTTCGGGGCTGTCGTATTCGCTTCTTCCCGTAAAAAAATCCCCTTCCCTCCTGTCGATAATGACCTTCATTATCTTTCCCTGCATCACGGCGTTCAGGCCTGCTGAGATTTCCTGCTGCAATTGCATGAGTTCATCGACACGAGCCCTCCTGATTTTATCAGTGACATCGTCACGGTAATTATTGTACGAATAGGTTCCCTCTTCATGTGAATAGGCAAATACTCCCAGCCTGTCGAACCTGAATTCCCTGATGAATTCCTTCAGTTCGTTGAAATCCTCAGCGGTTTCTCCCGGATGACCGGCAATGAGTGTTGTCCTGATGGCTGCATCAGGCACCTTCTCCCTGATGGTTTCGAGCAGGCGCCTCGTTTCAGCGCCTCCGTGCGATCGTTTCATGAGCTTCAGCATCCTGTCAGATATGTGCTGGACCGGGATGTCGATATATTTGCAGATCCGGGGGTTGTCCCGCATCAGGCCGAGGAGTTCCTCAGGAAAATTCGTTGGGTAAAGGTAATGAAGCCTTATCCATTCAAGTCCTTCTGTTTTAAGAAGTTCAGACACGAGTTCGGGCAGCCTCTGACGGTGGTAAAGATCGAGGCCGTAATAGCTGAGGTCCTGGGCAACAAGGATAAGCTCCTTCACGCCCATCCCGGCAAGCCGTGAGGCTTCCCCGGCCAGCTCCCCGAGAGGCCTCGAGATGTATCTCCCCCTTATCATCGGGATCGAGCAGAAGGCACAGGTCCTGTCGCACCCTTCCGATACCTTGAGATAAGCATAGTGGCCCGGGCTTGTAATGATCCTGTCGGGAACTGCCTGGCCGGTTTCCGGGATTCCGATCTCCGACAATATATCGTTTATATTGTTCACCCCGAAGTACCTGCTCACCTCAGGGATCTCTTTCTTCAGGGCATCCATGTATCGTTCTGCCAGGCATCCCATAACGTAAAGCTTGTCGATTTTGCCGGCCTGTTTTGCCTTGACGAACCTGAGGATTGTATCGATGCTCTCTTCCTTTGCATCACTGATGAAACCGCAGGTGTTTATGATCACTGACGGGGCGTCAAAATCACCCGCATCATGGATGACGCTGAATCCTCCCGCCCGGATCCGCCCCATGAGCTTTTCCGAATCGACGATGTTTTTTGAGCACCCGAGGGTGACAATATTGATTTGGTATTTAGAATGGTAATCTGTCAATCTAATTTAATTGGTTGTTAATTAATTAACAAATTAAAACTTGTTAAGGAATTTTTAATCGCAGAGGACGCAAAGATTATGCAAAGCCCGCAAAGGACTATTCATATTTTGCTTTGCGTTCATAGCGCATACTTCGCGGTCTTTGCGGTTGAACAGGATTTGGCAACTCATCATTATTTCTTACCTGAACTGAAAAGTGAGTCCACGAATTCGTACGGATTGAACACCTGCAGGTCTTCCAGCTTCTCGCCCAGGCCAATATATTTGACAGGGATCCTGAATTGGTCGGAGATCCCGATTACCACACCTCCCTTGGCCGTCCCATCTAGCTTTGTAATGGCCATGGCAGTCACGTTTGTTGCTGCGGTGAACTGTTTTGCCTGCTCAAACGCATTCTGGCCGGTTGATCCGTCAAGCACGAGCAGGACCTCATGCGGAGCTCCCGGAACCACCTTCTCCATCACCCTCTTGATCTTCGAGAGTTCAGTCATCAGGTTGATCTTATTGTGGAGGCGTCCGGCGGTATCGATGATTGCAATGTCATACTTTCCGGCTACCGCTGATTTCACCGAGTCGAATGCCACTGAGGCAGGATCGGATCCCATCTTCTGTTTCACAATATCCACCCCTGCTCGCCCGGCCCAGATCTGCAGCTGATCAATGGCTGCAGCCCTGAAGGTATCGGCGGCTCCCAGCAGAACGCTTTTGCCGGAGCTTTTGTACATGTGGGCAAGTTTTGCGATGGTAGTAGTTTTGCCCGAGCCGTTGACGCCGACCACCATTATTACCCATGGTGAAGCCGGGAGATTACCTGATTGGCCCTGAGCTTCACCGGTATTATTGTTTTCCAGGAGTGCTGCAATCTCTTCTTTAAGTATTGCATTCAGTTCGCTCGTATTCAAATACTTATCTTTGGCAACCCGGCTTTCAATGCGTTCAATGATCCGCAGGGTGGTGTCGACNCCAACATCGGATGACACCAGGACCTCTTCGAGGTTGTCAAGAACCTCCTCATCGACCCGGGATTTGCCAATGACGGCCCGTGACAGCTTGGCAAATACACTTTCCTTGGTCTTTTCAAGGCCTTTATCTAGAACCTCTTTTTTCTGTTTGTTTCCGAATCCAAGCCAGGCCATTCGCGCTCAGAATTACTTAATGTCAAATATAAAAAAAAGCCTTCTTCGGAGAGGAAGAAAGCCCTTAACATCTCATTTCCTTCAGGATCTATTTCTTCGTGAAAAAATCCTTTATATGATCATTATGAACTACTTCCTCTTTGAACTGATATGAACCGGTCTTATCTGATTTAATCATTTTGATGCACCTCGTAAAGGTCTTGCCGGATCCTGTCTTAAGTGTTGCAACAACTTTCTTTGCCATTGTCTGATACTTTTATTTTATTTCCCTGTGAACGGTGTATTTCTTGAGAAACGGGTTGTATTTCCTTCTTTCAAGACGGTCAGGTGTATTTTTCCTGTTCTTGGTGGAGATGTACCTTGACATGCCCGGAACCCCGCTTTCCTTCTGCTCGGTGCACTCAAGTATAATCTGCTGCCTGTTGCCTTTTGCTTTCTTTGCCATTGTCTGTCCTCCGATTAATAATTCACGACGTACCCTTTTTCACGGGCTTCTTTCAGAACAGCGGTCACGCCTTTCTTGTTGATAAGGCGAATGCCTGAGGTCGAGATCTTGAGTGATATCCATCTCTGCTCTTCAGGCAGGTAATATCTTTTAACAAAGAGGTTCGGGTAAAATCTCCTCTTGGTCCTTCTCTTCGAATGGGAGACATTATTTCCCACCATCGCTTTCTTTCCTGTTACCTGACAAATCCTTGACATTCTGCTCTGTTTTACTTTTTATCTGTTCCTTTTTTAAAACGAAGCGCAAATTACGTGATTTTTATCTGATTAACCAAATAAATATTTTGATTTTTTTCAACCGGGTATTAAAATCCACCTCAGCCGCTTATTATCTGTTTCCTCAGAAGGTCAAGCGCTGCAAGGGAGAAGCGCCGTATATTAGCGATCCTTTCGGTTCCGAATACATGCTTCACTGCAAGAGTCCCGGATCCGGATGCCACAGATACCCAGACTGTCCCAACGCGCTTATCATTTGTTCCCCCGTCGGGGCCGGCAATACCTGTCGTGGCCACAGAGAAATCGCTGTTAAAGATCTTCCTGGCGTTCTCAGCCATGGCCATTGCCACCGGTTCGCTGACTGCCCCATGTTGTCCGATGATGGCCGGATCGATCTTAAGCAGGCCGGTCTTGATCCTGTTGTCATAAGCCACCACGGAGCCAAGGAAATATGCCGAACTTCCCGGGACACTCGTGATCATATGGGCGATATTACCGCCAGTGCAGCTTTCAGCGGTACAGAGAGTCTTATGCCTTTGTGCCAGCAGCCTTCCTGTTACCTCCTCGAAGGTCTGCTCATCTTCTGCATAGATCAGGTCGGGTATCGTTTGGTATAGCCTGGCTACCTGCCTGTCGATCAGGTCTTTAATTTCCTCCAGAGATTTACCGGTACCAGTAAGCCTGAGCTTATTTATACCCCACGAGGGCAGGTAGGCAAGCCTGATCTCTTCGGGAAGACCGGCCTCAAACTCTTCCAGCAGATCGGATAATACCGCCTCCGAAACGCCATAGGTCATTAAATTCTTGTGAACAATGACCTGCGATGTGAACAGCTTCCTTATTTCAGGCAGTACATGCTGCTCCATGATATACTTCATTTCATACGGCACTCCCGGCATTGAGATGAACCGGGTTCCTTCCTTTTCAAACCACATCCCCGGTGCCGTTCCAACCGCATTTGTCAGGACCCTGCATGATTCCGGGACCTCTGCCTGCTTACTGTTCTTTTCGTTCATGGGAAATCCGCGGCGCATCATCATCTGCCCTATCATCTCCAGAACCTCGTTGTTCACGACAAGGCGGGTTTTGAAAAACTCGCAGAGCGCCGGCTTTGTTATATCGTCGCTGGTCGGCCCGAGCCCCCCGGTAATAAGTACAACCTCCGACTTCCCTGTGAAGTCCGAAAGGGCATTGAGAATATCCTCCCTTTTATCATGGACTGTGATCTTTCTACAGACATCAAACCCGGCAAGGCTCATCTTTTCACCGATCCAGGCTGAATTCGTGTCAATTGTCTGTCCTATAAGCAGTTCGTCACCAATAGTAATTATCCCGGCTCTCATCTTTTCAAATTCTGGAATGCGCCACAAATTTATCGATTTAATCGCATTCACCGAAAAACTCAGGGGGGTATTCAAATAATTCAGGCGAAAATGCGTTATCCAGGTACAAGTCTGTCTTAAAGACAATACTCAAAAAAACCCAAAGCTGTGTCGTATTACCGTCAGGAATTACTTATAAGGATTTTGATAATCGGAGGGATCATAACCACCCTGCTGACTATCGGACTTATCAATTTTGTCCTTTAGCCGTACCTGAACAGGTGTTGGTCAAATCCTGACCGTTGATAAAATTCTTAGTCTGAGGTCCTTCATCAAAAGTCTTGAGAGATTTGTCAAAATTTTTCAAAAATCTCCCGGCAAGTTCATAATTTTAGTAAAAACAAGGCACCTCCCCTGCAGAGGATGGATGCTGTTGATCATAAATTGCTGCTGAACCGGACTTTCAGTTTAGCATCTTTATTGTAATTACTGGGGAATGACAAGATTTTTGGCTATTGGGCTGTTGCTGCTTTTACAATCCTCTTTCACATACGGGCAGACCTTTACCGTGACCCTTGCACCAAATCCTCCCGAGGGGGGGACTTTGGCAGGCGCCGGAACTTTTGATGCAGGCTCCACAGTTAATGTCAGTGCGGTTGCTTCAGAGGGTTTCACATTTGCCAGCTGGACGGAAAATTCATCGGTGGTCTCCACCAGCGCGAGCTTCAGCTTTGAGCTGACTGCAGACAGGACCCTTACTGCGAATTTCACTCAGCTGACATATCTGGTTACCGCTTCAGCAAGCCCGGCCGCCGGCGGATCGGTCTCAGGAGCTGGGAACTTCACCTTTAATACCTCTGTGACCCTAACTGCAACGGCAAATCAGGGCTATTCATTTACCAGCTGGACCGAAAACTCTGTCGTTGTTTCGGCTGATCCGTCATATAGTTTCAATGTTACTTCGGCAAGGGAACTGACAGCGAATTTCACCCTGAACAATTATACGGTTGTGACTTCCGTAAGTCCTGCAGGCGCAGGCTCTGCGACCGGTGACGGTACTTATGCTTATAATTCCCCGGTTACGGTAACTGCCGCCCCATCCTCCGGCTACAGGTTTGTGAGCTGGACCGAAGGAGCTGCAATCGTTTCTTCAAATGCCGGATATACATTTTCCCTGTCTGGGAACCGGACCCTGGTCGCTAATTTTATAAAGACATATTCAGTCACCGCCTCTTCACTTCCAGCTGAGGGAGGGACAACATCCGGCAGTAGTATATATGATGAGGGCGCATCAGCCACTGTAATTGCAAATCCTTCATCAGGATACAGGTTTTCGGGCTGGACAGAAGGAGGATCGACGGTCTCAACCAGTGCTTCCTATGTTTTCACCGTAATGGCTGACAGGTCACTTGCCGCCGTTTTCATAAAGACATTTTCCATTTCCTCATCCCCTTCGCCGGCCGGAGGAGGGACGATCACCGGGAACGGAACATACGATTCAGGTGCTCCGGTAACACTTACGGCTTCGCCATCAGCAGGGTTTGCCTTTGTTAACTGGACCGAAGACGGGACCACCGTTTCGGCAAATTCCAGCTACTCCTTTACAGCCCTTTCAAGCCGTACTTTAGTCGCCAATTTCGTACTGACACCTTCAATTATTGTAACTGCCGATCCTTCTGCCGGGGGGTCAGTGACGGGTGGCGGAACCTACACTGCCGGAGCCCAGGTGACGGTTAACGCCTCACCCTCTTCGGGTTACAGGTTCGTGAACTGGACCGAGAACGGAACAGTGGTATCCGTGAATGCAGCCTATGCATTCACGGCATCGGTTGACAGGAATCTTACTGCAAATTTTATCCGGCAGTTTACCATAACGACTTCTGTGAGCCCGGCTGAGGGAGGCTCGGCGTCCGGCGGCGGCACTTACGACTCCGGAACGTCTGTTACAGTTGCTGCAACGCCGGGTGCAGGCTTCAGATTCGTGAACTGGACAGAGAATGGGACCCAGGTATCAGCAAACACCAGCTATACGTTCAGTGTCTCTTCAGCCAGGGCCCTTGTGGCGAACTTTGTCCGGACCTATACAATTACACTGTCCGCCCTGCCGGCCGAAGGTGGTTCAACATCAGGAGCAGGGACCTACGATTCCGGGTCAACAGTTACGGTCATTGCGACCCCGGCTGCAGGATACAGGTTTTACAGCTGGTCCGAAGGCGGAACAGCCGTCTCCGCAAATGCAAGCTATTCATTTACTGCCGCAGCCAGCCGGACCCTGGTTGCCAATTTTGTCAGAACCGTGACAATTACCGCCTCCGCAAATCCCGTTTCCGGTGGAGCGGTCAGCGGTGCAGGCACTTACGATGTCGGTACCTCAGTCAACATGACCGCATCTCCAACGGCAGGCTGCAGGTTCGTAAGCTGGACCGAAGGCGGGTCAATTGTGTCATCAAATGCCACCTATTCATTCACCGCAAACACAGCCAGGACCCTTGTTGCCAATTTCCTCCTCACACCCGCCGTTACTGTCTCTGCCAATCCGGCAGGAGGCGGTTCGGTATCGGGCGGGGGAATATTTGACTCAGGCACATCGGTTACGGTTTCAGCAGTACCGACAGCCGGATTCAGGTTTGTCAACTGGACGGAGAACGGAACCCAGGTCTCGGCGATCGCATCATATACATTTACAATAACATCCAGCCGAACACTTGCGGCCAATTTCGTCCAGACCTTTGCTGTAACACTGTCGGCAAGCCCGGTCGCAGGAGGTACTGTCTCAGGTGCCGGGACTTTTGATTCAGGTTCATCGGTAACAGTGTCTGCAACCCCAGCTTCGGGGTACAGGTTTGCAAACTGGACTGAAAACGGCTCCCCTGTCTCAACAAATGCCAGCTACACGTTCACTGTCACAGCAGGGCGGGTCCTTGTAGCCAGCTTCGTGCAGACATATGCGGTAGCTTTGTCAGCAAGCCCTGCATCGGGCGGAACCGTATCGGGCGGTGGAATTTTTGATTCAGGGGCGTCAGTCACAGTCACTGCAGTGCCTGCGGCAGGCTACCGGTTTGTGAACTGGAACGAAGGCGGGTCGCCGGTTTCGACAAATGCCTCCTATACATTTACCCTCAGTTCTGCGCGTACTCTCGTGGCAAATTTTGTAGCAGGATATACTGTTACCCTTTCCTTAAATCCTTCAGCAGGAGGTTCTGCGTCAGGTGGTGGAACATACGACAGCGGGACATCACTTACAGTAACTGCAACCCCTGCATCAGGGTACAGGTTTGGCAGCTGGACCGAAGGCGGCACCACTGTATCGACAAGCGCAGGCTTTACATTCACGGTTACCGCAAATCGCACGCTGACAGCGAATTTCATTCTTACCCCCTCCATCACCACATCGTCAAATCCTGTGGCGGGAGGCTCGACAGCAGGAGGCGGCATATTTGATTCGGGTGCATCGGTTACGGTTACAGCCACACCATCAGCTTCATACAGATTTGTTAACTGGACCGAGAACGGGTCCCAGGTCTCGGTGAATGCCAGTTACACATTTACAGCCACAGCGAGCCGGGCTCTCGTTGCAAACTTCGGGACCACGCTGACGGTCAGTGTCTCAGCAAGTCCTTCAGCAGGTGGCACCGTATCAGGAGGAGGAACGTTTGATTCGGGAACATCAGTCACAGTCGCAGCAGTGGCTGCTTCCGGGTACAGGTTCGTCAGCTGGACCGAAGGAGGATCGGCCGTTTCGACTTCCTCCAGCTATACATTCACCCTTAGTGCAAACAGGACCCTGGTCGCCGGGTTTGTCAGGATATATACCATCACTGCGGCTGCTTCACCCTCTTCCGGAGGCTCCGCAAGCGGAGGAGGAGTTTACGATTCCGGGGAAGCGGTGACTCTTACCGCAACACCTGCCGCGGGTTACAGGTTCAGCTCCTGGACAGAGGAAGGTTCAGTCGTTTCGACAAGCCCCTCCTATTCATTTACGGCATCCGCCGCCCTCTCGCTTACTGCCAATTTCATACGGATCTGTACAATCTCAGTATCAGCAAATCCTGCCGCAGGCGGAACAGTTTCCGGCGGAGGGACATTTGACTCGGGGACCATAGTGACTGTCATCGCTGCCCCGCAGGCAGGCTGCAGGTTTACAGGCTGGACTGAAGGGGGCAATCCTGTCTCATCAGCCGGCAGCTACAGCTTCACTGCCACTTCGAGCCGTACGCTGACTGCCCAGTTTGTCCGTGTACTTACCCTCTCCGTTTCGGCAAGCCCTTCAGCCGGAGGGACAGTATCCGGAGGGGGATCATATGATTCCGGCACCCAGGTAACAGCTGCGGCAACACCTTCAGCCGGTTACAGTTTCGTGAGCTGGACCGAAGGAGGTTCGATTGTTTCAACAAGTCCGGGATATGTCTTCAGCATCACCGCAAACAGGAACCTGACGGCCAACTTCAGCCGGATAACCTATAGTGTAAAAACATCAGCCAGTCCTGCAGCCTGGGGAACTGCTTCCGGGGATGGGAATTTCTATTCGGGCACCCGGGTCACGGTGACGGCAACGCCTGCCATCGGGTATGCTTTCTCTGAATGGAAGGAAAACAATGTCATTGTCTCGACAAGTGCGATTTATACTTTTCCCCTGAACTCCGGCAGGAATCTTGTGGCCATTTTCAAGAAAGTTCCCGTTGTTTTCAGCTTTAAGGCTGCTGACGGTCATGCGATCCGGAATAACGACACCCTTAAAGCTGGATCTGCTGAACAGGGGTCATTTCCAATATACGTAAATTCAAATTTCAGCTGGAACGCTGCCGAGAATTCAGTCTGGCTTAGTGTAATCAAAGAGAACGATACATTGGTGAGGGTGAACTATTTTGAGAATATTTCGGTACTTGAAAAGGTTGCCGTTGTCAGTGTGACCAACCAGCTTAACAATGTGTTCCTTATCAATATCTGCCAGCCCGGCAGAGTTTCGCAGCTCAGAAATACCAGGTTTGACGATGCTGAGATGTTCCCTAATCCGGTCAGTGAGATCGGGTATATCAGGGCCGGAAAGCAGGGATTTGACAGGATATCAGTCTCTGTGAGCAATATCCAGGGACATTTAATATCGGTGACAGAATACAGTAATGTGTCACCCGGCGAGCTGATCGCCCTGCCCGTTGCCGGGCTGCCCTCCGGGCAGTACCTGGTTACGCTGGGAGACGGGGTGAACCATAAGACGTTCCGAGTAATAAAATACTAAAGAGGAAGAACTTACACAAAAAAATAAATTACTTGCCCGGTCCCGGTATCTCAATCGGTGCGATTTCCAGATCCTGCGAATGATCTTCACCCAGCCCCAGCATATCAGCCTTTACTGTACTGAATCCTGAATTTCCAGCCGATAAGCTCCATGAAAGAGACACCTCATTTTTTGCTTCCAGTGTTACATATCCGGTTGACCGGATTACCTGTACTGGCACCCCGAACAGGAGGATACTGATCTCAGGCCCGGAAAAAACTTTGACGCTGGCACTGTCCGTAACCTCAGGTTTGCTGAAATCGTAGTTGATACTCTGGACGATGGGGCTTTCGGTCCACGCTGAACCCTGGAAATTTGAACCTGACGATATCACCCGGTCCTGCCTGAAGCCGGAACTTATGCTTCCCGCGACCCTGACATTCATGCCGCAAAGGATCCTGATGTATGGTACAAAAACCAGGCTGTCAATAACTACCGGGGTATGGATAAAATCTGCAGCTATTATATCTGTGGCACCCGTGATCGTACCGACCGACCTGAAATTGAGCTCATCTATTTTGTCAAGCACGGTACTTACGGAGACCTGCGTTATCCGGTTAGAGCTGATCTTAATAGTAATATCAACTTCCGGGCTTATACCGACTGATCCGCCGAGCAGTGCACTAGAGGCACCCTCTCTCCAGACCTCCAGGCTGTCAAGGGTAACCGCCAGACCGTCGAAGGATTTTGAGGAACTCTTCACCAGTACGCCATCCCGTTTTGATAGGAGGCTGAAATCCCTTTCAAGCAATTTCCCTTTGAACTGAATTGTGCCATCCTTTACAGCATCAGTCAGTGAGGCATCGGAGGTAAGGATTATCAGGTTATGGTCGATTTTCTCAACGCTCCTTACTTTCCTGAGAAGTCCATAGGGCGTTTTTTCTGAAACTCCGAGAACAAGGATACTCATGTCGCTGACTGATCCAAGCTTTTCCGTTTCCCCATAAAAAGAAATCCTGTCGTCAGCGACTTCACTGATAAGCGACAGTTCCTCAGATCCCAGGAAGACCACGTTTCCCGAGAATGTCAGGTCACCGATCTTCTGACCCCAGGAAAATTCTTCCCGTTTGCAGCCTGCGGAAAGCAGCAAAGCGATTAATAATATGCCGGTGATATGGTATCTCCTGTCCATTCTCTTTTTTCGGCGGTTAACGGTTGTCCATGACAACTCTATTTGTTGAATGTTTTATGCATTTTCACGGAAATATTCTTTTTCCTGATGGCGGAATGAATAAACGAGAAGGCAGATACCACAGATATCCCTCCTGATGCATAAGAAAGCCTGTCGAGGCGCGTTCCTTTGTTAAAATAGCTCCTGGCCATGGTTTCAGTCTCAGCAACATGTGAGAGCGAAAAATTATGGTCAGCCTCAGTTCTAAGCCAGGCAAACCCTGCAGCGCCGATAATACAGACCGGCACGGAAATAAATTCCATCGCCCTGCTGGATCTTCTTTTCCTTACCAGGCTGTTATCGAATGGCAGGCTAAAGTTTAGCTCCGGATTTATTCCGGCGGGATTGTTCCCGGCCAGGCTGATGTCACGGACACTCCCTATTGAGGCTGTGCCCGGATGCTTGGCGGCAATCAGTCTTGCCATTTCCCTGTTCCCCTGGAGCTTCGCGATAGTTCCCGCCGAAAAGCCCTGGTTTGTCCGTGTCTTCTTGTCGGCCCCGCCCAGAAGCAGGAGCCTTGCAATTTCAAGGCCGTTAAGTTCAGAAGCAATGTGAAGCGGGGAATATCCAGAATTCCCTGTGAGATTCACATTGGCCCCTTTTTTCAGCAGAAGGGAAACAATCGCCCTGTTGTTACGGAGCACTGCCAGGTGCAGTGATGAAAGCCCCAGATCGTTCCTGATATCAGGGTCCGCCCCCTTGTCGAGGAGGATCACGGCTGATCGTTCATCTCCTGAAAGTATTGCTTGATGCAATGATGTATTCCCGTTATTGCCGGCTTCATTTATTGTCATTTGATCTCTTACCGTATCAACAGTTGAAGGATTGCCGGAAGCAGGATCTTTGTCTGAATTGATTGTTGTACTGACAATCTTCTCCTGAGTTAATGGATTTCGGTTAATGCTGAATGCCCGTGGAGCGGAGTCATGAAAGACTTTTAGGACCGCAGCCAGTAATGGAGCAGTTTCGGCAGCTGCCGGCATCTCGATTTTCGTTTTCCGGCCTGGAAGAGCACGGCGCTTGTCACCCGGAGGGGTTGTGGAATTGTTTGGAGCAACAGTTGCGCCTGAAGCTTGCCTTGCCGGTTTCTTTTCGGTTTTCAATGCATTATTGACCTCATTTGCATTGGCTGATGGTTCAGTTTTACTTTCAGGCACCGCAATGTCCTTCTGACCGGTGGCTTCAGGAACCTTATCAACCTGCCGGGGCGGCGTTCCTGTTACATTGGCAGGTTTCGAACCGGAGGCGATTCCCGTAACCGTGAATTGCTTCTCAAATCTCTTCGTTTCGCTCCCTGTTCTGGTCTTATATTCAACTATGAATTTGTATTCCCCTGCCTGGTCTAGCTGGGGTATGACAACCCTGACAATATCCTCACTTTGCCATGCAGACCAGACCAGTAATCCCCTGTCGATTATACTGGTTCCTTTTCCGGGGATATGGAGCATGTACCTGCACTCGGTGATCAGGGAGCTTTTCATAAATGTCAGGTCAATCTTCTCGAGGATGCCGACTTTTAATGGCACCCTGTTAACGAAATAGACCGGCCCCATCTGATATGAATCTGAAGCACCGGATCCGTCACCGGTGAAGACCGGAATAGCATTGCCTGCACTCACTCCGTAAAATGCTGCCAGTAATAGCAAAAAACACTTCATTGAAAAAGTACTCTCTGAATTGTCCCCGGGTTTGATTTTGATACTCAGGTTTCAGATATAAATTTATCCAATCCCGGGGAGTTTCGCGAAAGATTTTGATTAACCTGCCGGAATTTATGATTAAAGGCTCCTACCCGAGCCGGTGCCGGTTATGAGTACGTGTGTTCCCATGTCAGAATTTGAGGGTGAACCTGGCTCCTCTGCCGGGAATTGATTCTGCCGAGATCGATCCCCTGTGATTCTGCATGATCTGCCTGGAGAGGCTCAGGCCGATTCCTGACCCGTTTTCCTTTGTTGTATAGAAAGGGATGAAAATATCTTCAATAATGTCGGCAGGAATGCCTGGTCCATTATCCCCGACCTGGATAATCGTGTACCCATTCCCATGGAATGCCTTGAGCCGGATAATCCCGTTCTTCATTCCTGAGAGCGAATCCAGGGAATTCTTTATCAGGTTTATCAGCACCTGTTCAACCTGGGAATAGTCGGCGGTCAGTGTAAGATCATTAGGATGAACGCTTGCGTCTATGCTTTTGCTTCCCGCAAGGCTTGATTGCATAAGAAGGACAGTGCGGCTGAACAGGCCGCTGATCCTGAATGTGCTCACTTCAGGTTCCGGAAGGGATGCAAGGCTCCGGTACTTATCGACGAAGTCAAGCAGCCCTTTCCCGGTCTCTTCAATGGTATTAAGGCCGAGAAGTGTTTTATCAATCACCTTCGGGTCGAGCTTTTCAGGTGCTAAGGTGCCTGCATCATCCTTACTTTTGAAGTAACCCGAGATAACCCTTGTCAGGGAGGTCACCGGGCTTATTGAGTTCATGATTTCGTGGGTCAGCACCCTGATCAGCTTTTGCCATGAATCGAGCTCTTTCCTGTCGAGTTCGCCCGTAATGTCCTGGAACGATACAAGCTTTATCATCCTGTCATCCATCCTGAACTCGGCAGCCCTTATCAGTACACTCTTTATCAGATTGTCAACGACGGCTTTATGGAGAATCTCACTGCCTGGTTCCACCGAGCTGACCGCCCTGTACAGCACTTCATCCTTCAGTCTCAGATCTGCAATATTGGCCGGTTTAATCACGGGCAGATACCTCCTTGCCGCCCTGTTGTATATCTCAATTTTCCCGGAACTGTCGAATGAAAGCAATCCTACATCCACCTGGTCAACGAGGCATTGCAGAAAACGGCCGCTCCTTTCATTTTCGATCCTGGCATCCCGGATGACTTTATTAACATGGTTCATCCTGCCGTAAAGCCTTTCAAATGACCTGCCGTTTCCCCCTGATGAGAACCGGATGGACGAATCATGATCGTGTACGGATGAGAAGAATCTCTCCAGGTCGTTGTTTGTCCTGTTGACAAAATTTACAAGGAGCCAGGACTGGAGGATTACCAGGAAGATTGCCCCTGACAGTGTGTAATAATACCCCTGGCCCGTGTGGGGCAGGATTATCCCGACCGCCAGGCTTGTTGCAAGAATAAGGATCACCCGGATCATTACGCTGATGAAGAAATTTTTCAGGACCATACCCATGCTTTTCTAGAGTTTGTACTTTTCGATCTTATTGTACATGGTCTGCCTGGCCAGACCCAGTTCTCTTGCCGCCTTAAGCACATTCCCGTTATTCCGGGCCAGTGCGTCACGAACAGCTTTTTTTTCGATTTCGGCAAAGGTAGCCGGCTCCTGTTCTGCGTTCAGCTGCCTGTCCGGGGCAGGGATCATGAAATCTTCCGGCATAAGGATATCCGAATCACAGAGTATCACAGCCTTTTCAACTGTATGGCGCAGTTCACGAACATTCCCGGGCCAGTTATGCTTTAGCAGCTTGTCGATTGTCCTGCTGCTGAATTTCAGGTAATATTTTTCATATTTCCTCGAATATTCCCGCAGGAAATGTTCTGCAAGAAGTATGACGTCCTCTCCCCTCTCCCTCAATGGAGGCAGTTCGATCACTATCGTGTTGATCCTGTAGTAGAGATCCTCGCGAAACAAACCTCTGGCGATCATTTCTTTCAGGTCCTTGTTTGTTGCGCAGATAAGCCGGATGTCGAACGGTACCGGTGTTTTTGAGCCGACTTTATATATTGTCCTGTTCTGAATTGCTGAAAGCAGCTTTGACTGCATAGAGAAAGAAAGGTTCCCGATCTCATCCAGGAAGAGCGTGCCGCCTGAAGCCGTTTCAAACCAGCCGGTCTTCTCTTCCCTTGCATCAGTAAACGCGCCTTTGACATGGCCGAACATCTCACTTTCAAACAAAGTCTCGGTGATCGTGCTCAGGTCTATGCTGATGAAAACCTCATCCATCCTGGATGACAGGCAATGGATCTCCTTTACTATCAGTTCTTTCCCGGTGCCATTTTCCCCGGCTACAAGTACATTGGCATCGGTTCCGGCGACCTTGTTCACCACCTGGAACACACTTTTCATGGCCCCGGACTCTCCTATCAGCGGGCCATCCCGCCTGACAGCCTCCCTGACCATCTGCTTCTGCCGGTCGCGGAGCTTCCTGTTCTCGACCTTTGACTGCCTCAGCCTTACCGCAGCCTGCAGCGTGGCAATCAGCTTGTCGTTGTCCCATGGCTTAACGACAAAATCTGCAGCTCCATCCTTTATTGCCCTTACAGCCAGGTTCGTATCAGCGTACGCGGTGATCATCACCACCACGGCTGACGGGTCAGCCGCCAGTACCTGTTTCAGCCAGAATATCCCTTCATTCCCGGTATTGACCCCTGCAGAGAAATTCATATCGAGCAGGATTGCATCAAACTCCCGGGTACCCGTCAGCCCGGTTATCTGATTGGGATTTGATATCCCGGTGACACTCTCAAATTCCGGTTCCAGCAGCTGGACCAGCGCTTTCAGTACCTGCTTGTGATCGTCAACGATCAGTAATTTTCCATTCATAGCTTTTCCGGATATACAGGAAATGAGTCCATTAATTAGACACTAAGTGTCTTTAATATGGACAAAGATAGTAATTTCATGATATGACTTAAAGATTAAGCAACTAATAATCAGCAGGAATAAAAATTATGGTACGGGAATTGGAATCAGGGTATCATTCACTATATTGAGATTACTATGCTGAAGAACTATTTCACCATCGCCCTGAGGAACATAAGAAGGCATCCGGGTTATTCGCTGCTCAATGTCAGCGGTATGGCCATTGGCCTGGCATCCGCTTTTTTGCTTTTCATGTGGGTATACGATGAATGGAGCTATGACAGGCACTTCAGCAACGCCGGAAATATTTACCGTATCATACAGAACGAGAATCCCCGGGGCGCGAAAAGCTCCCTCCTTGCAGTGTCTCCGGATGGCCTTACCAGGGCGTTAAAGGAATCGTACCCGGAGGTGATCAGGGCTACCAGCTTCTCCCCTCTTTTTATCATGATAAGGAAAGGGGACGAGTTTATAGGGGAAGGAATATTCTTCGTCGACAGGGATTTTCTGAAGATGTTTGATATCGAATTTGTCAAGGGAGACATTAACACCGCCCTGGGTGACCCTACAAATGTTATCATTACGGAAAAGATCGCAAAGAAGTACTTTGGCGGCGAGGATCCTGTCGGGAAAAAACTGCCCCTGTCGGTGACAAATTATGTGCTGACAGTAACAGGAGTCGTTAAGAACTTTCCGCATAACAGTCATATTCAATTTGATTTTCTTGTTCCAAGGGAGTTCTCCGGGTTGCTCGGCGGTCATTTTAATGAATGGGACGTTCTGGATTACAACTACATAGAACTGAAAGACGGGACTAATGGCAGGGCATTCGGACTTAAAATAGCCGATTTCCTGAAAAAGCACGGGAAAAGCACGGATGCCCAGTTGTCCCTTCAGAATTTAAAGAAGATACATCTTTATTCCGCAAGGAAGTACACATACGACGTCATTGGTCACGGGGACATCATTTATGTCAGGATAATGGGCATCATTGCACTCTTCCTTCTCCTCATCGCCTGCATTAACTTCATGAATCTGACAACCGCTCAATCTGCAAGGAGGGCAAGGGAGATCGGCTTGCGCAAGGCGGCAGGTGCAGGGAGGAGGAAGATCGTTTTCCAGTTCCTTGGTGAATCAGTGATGATCGTATTTACCGCCCAGATAATTGCAATGATCATAGTCGAATTGTTTCTGCCTGCCTTTAACGGCTTGAGCGGGAAGCAGCTGCATGTCGAATACAGGAGTGCCGGCCTCTATGCCTGCATGATCGGTGTTGTGGTGTTGTGCGGTGTGCTGGCCGGAGGTTATCCGGCCTGGTACCTCTCCTCCCTCAGGCCGCTCGATGCGCTGAAAGGGACACTGACCGGAAACTACCGCAATAGTGGCTTCAGGAGGATCCTGGTCGTGTTCCAGTCGGCATTGTCGGGGATACTTATCATTTGCACGCTGATCGTGGCAAAGCAGCTGAATTATCTTCAGAACAAGGACCTTGGGTTCAACAGGGAAAATGTGGGATATATCCAGTATCCGTCGGCTCCCTGGGATCCGGTTCTCATAACCCTGAAAAAAGAGCTCCTGAAGAACCCCGGTATTGAGTATGTCACAAGGGCATTCCGCACCTCTTTCAGGATCGAGGATTATTCCCATGATTTTACCTGGGAAGGAAAGAAGGCCGGCGAGGATGTCCTGTTCAATATGTTCCAGGCTGATGAGGATTTTGCCGCTACCTTTAAGCTTGATCTTGCAGAAGGGCGTTTCTTTTCAGCTGACCATCCCGCTGATTCAAAAGCTGTGGTGATAAATGAAACGGCGGCCGGGATCCTTGGATTCAGGGAGCCGGTGGGCAGGAACATCACCAGCCATGGTACAGAATCGACGATCATCGGGGTTGTCAGGGATTTTCATTTCAAGACGCTGCATTATAAGATCGAGCCACTTGTGATAAGCTTTGGCGGTTCCAATATCCTGTATGTCAGGATGAAACCCGGTCAGGTGCCTCAAACCATGCGGGCAATAAGTGATGTTTACGGATCATTTCATCCCGCATCTCCCCTTAGCTTCCATTTTCTGAAAGATGATTTTGACAATCTCTACATTGAGGAACGGAAAATCGGCGAAATAGCCGGCTGCTTCTCATTCCTTGCTATCATGATATCATGCCTAGGACTCCTCGGGCTTTCATCCTACATGACTGAACGCCGTACGAAAGAGATAGGGATCCGGAAGGTAAACGGGGCAAGACCGGCAGAGATGTTCTCCATGCTTACAAATGAATATCTCCTGCTGGTCATTGCTTCCATGTTCGTTGCTACACCGGTTGCCTGGTACGCCATGAATAAATGGCTCCAGACCTTTGCCTACAGGACAAATACAAGCCTATGGGTCTTTGCCGCTGCAGCTGCTCTCGTGACAGTGGTCACACTTCTTACCGTGGCATTCCAGTCGTTCAGGGCATCGAGAAGGAACCCGGTCGAGGCTCTGAGGTATGAATGAAAAAGAGCTTGCAACCCACATACACGGCTAGTTAAAACCCGGAGATTTATCCGGGATCAAAAGAACAAATTGCCTGTTTTAATTGTATGATAATGAGGGCGAAAATGTCTACATATCAGGTTATTGAACAATAATTAACAGATTATGGAGAGAAGAAGGTTTTTAATAAGCATGGGGCTTGGGGCAGCCGGGACCCTTGCCGCCGGGAAGGGTCTTTCCGGCAGTACTAACGGATTGGTAAGATCCTCCGGTGAACAGGTGGCGCAAACATTGAACAGGCTGATGATGCTCAGCATCAATGTGAGCAGTATGCAAAAGGCAAAAACGTTCTATGCGGAGAAGCTTGGACTTAAGATCGCCTCAGAATACCGGATCGACGACGACAACTGGTGGGTATCTCTCGCATTTCCCGGCGGCGGAGCCGTTATTACCCTTGCGCGTGCGGGTACATATCCTGAATCAATTAAACCCCACACTTTGTCTCTTTACATTTCTACTCCCGATATAGAAGAAGCCCACAAAAAACTATCCATGGAAGGTCTCACGGCCGGTCCTGTCCAGGACGACCTGTTCGGCCCTGGTTCCGGCGTGAAGTTCCTGAGGCTGGAAGACCCGGATGGCAACCTGGTCCATATTGTTCAGGAGCATGAATCAAGAGTGCCATTCTGAGATACAGGGGATTCGTGCGGGATAGCATAGAAGTTTTCGTTTCGCGGATTTTCACGCGGGGATGCAGCTGAGAAGGCGATGACGACCTGTAACCCCGCGGGAGCCTTCCTGTCAGGTATTTAAACTTGACCGATAAGATGATATTATGTAAATTTGACCTATGTTCCTGTTCCAAAACAATTATTAAACTGTTTTTATTAACTCAGTTAGGAGGTCCCGAACCAAATCAATTTGAATCCATTGCTAATTATGAATTTCAGACACTTTACCCATGCTGTGATATTCTTCATGCTCTTACCCTTCCTGTTCATATCTGTTGATGCCCGGTTTGCAAAGAATGAATATCCGGGACAGAGGAGTGTCATCTGGGATGTTAAGGAAAAGCCGGACATTGATACGCTGGTCGTGATCGAGCAGGCCTACCTCCAAACCGACAGAACATATTATTACCCGGGAGATGATATCTGGTTCAAGGCTTACCTGATGGACGCAGGGGAAAGGCTCCTCTCCGGTCACAGCAAAAACCTTCATGTCGATCTGATCTCCCATTCCCGGGGTATCGTCGCGTCCAGGACAGTCAGGCTCGAAGACGGCCTGGGGAATGGCGATATCAGGCTCTCCGACAGTCTCGCTTCCGGGAAGTACATCATCAGGGCGTATACCAATTACATGAGGAATTTCGGAGATCAGCGGTTCTTCAGCAAGGAGATCTATATCATTGGTTCGGACAAGGTGAAGGAAGAAGCATCAAATGAGGCGGAATATTTTAAGACTGGAATCCACCTGAGCTTCTTTCCTGAGGGAGGTTCCCTCGTTGAAAATGTGCCCTCCGTCGTTTCGTTCAAAGCCGTCGATGATCAGGGCAAAGGGTGTGACGTTCATGGAGGTGTGTACTCATCAAAAGGCGATCTGGTCACTTATTTCAAATCTGAACACCTGGGAATGGGTTCTTTCACCCTGCGACCAAGGGCCGGCTTAAAATATTATGCAGTCTTCAGGGAGGCCGACAGCATGGATTACAGGGCCGACCTGCCACATAGTTTCCCTGAGGGATTAACCCTTGGAACAACGATGGATAACGACGGCAACCTGGTAGTGACCGTCAGGAGAAATCCCCGGAGATTTCACTCGGATTCGGACCAGGACTTGCTGCTGAGGTTCACATCGCGGAATGAAGTGCTGAAAACCGTTCTCTGCAAAATCAAGTCGCCCGATACTTATTTCGTTATTCCCGTTGATGATCTTCCGGAGGGGATCATAGTGCTGACGCTCATGAGCCTTGATGAGGTCCCTCAGGCAGAGAGGCTGGTTTTTATCAGTAAGCAGGCTCCGGCCGGCATCCATATCCGTACAGACAAACCTGTTTACGACAGGCGGGATCCTGTTACGGTGAATCTATCCCTGCCTGTGGATTCGGCGGATGAAGTGAACGGGAATATTTCGGTTGCCATCGCCGATAAGGACCTGATGGAAGGCGCAGTTCCCAATCAGAGTAATATCGCCTCCTGGTTCCTCCTTGAATCTGATGTCCGCGGGACCATTGAGGACCCGTCATATTATTTTGATCCTTCGAACAGCGGGAGGCTGAGGGACCTGGATCTCCTGCTCCGCACCCAGGGCTGGCGGGACTTTGCCTGGAAGTACAACGGAAATTATTTTCCCCCTGAAGATGGCTTTACGGTTTCCGGGAGATTGCGGGAGTTCTTTTCGGACAAGCCAATCGAGAATTCGCGGGTCAGCTTTGCAATTTTTGGAGGTGATAATTTCTTGCTGACAACATTGCCGGCCGACCCATCGGGGAGATTCAGGCTGTCAGGAATCGATTTTTCAGGGGAAGGAAGGCTGATTGTTACCGGGATCGGCAAAAAAGGCCGGCTTCAGGGTTTGCTGACTATTGACTCGGCCACATACATTCCGCCGGAAGCTCCGGAGATCCGGGATGGTTTGAAGGTAGTGGAAAACAGAGTCAATAAGATGAGGACCTGGTATGAGATCAGCGAATCTGTAAAAAGGCAGTACAGGCTTTCTGACACAGTAAAGCTTGGGGAGATAAAAATAATTGCCGAACGTCCCAGGGATCCCCAGGCAGACAAAGTGGGAAGAAGCCGGCAAATGTACGGCCACCCCGACAATGAGGTGATAATCACCGAAGAAATGGATAGCTATCCTAACCTTGTCGAGATACTGAGGGGGCATGTGGCCGGGCTTATTGTCACGGGTTCATATCCCGATTACCATATCTATATCAGGGGTGCCGGGTCCGTCAACTCACAGCGGCCCCCTCTTGTCCTTGTCGACGGCGGCAAGACCAGCTTTGAAGAGCTGGTGACCATGCCGGTTTCAGCAATTGACAGGATCGATGTTCTGAAGTCAGTTTCGAGTTCCGGGATTTTTGGAATGGATGCTGCAGGCGGGGCAATAAACCTGATCACCCGGGCCGGGGGCTGGGGATATATACCCGCAGAATACTCCCGGAACCTGCGGTTCTCCGGTTACAATGTCCCCCGGATATTTTATTCCCCGCAGCATCCGGCGGGATCCGACCCGCAATATGGGCCTGATCTCCGTTGCACCCTGTTCTGGAAGCCCGACGTTATCCTGAAAGGCAATGATCAGCAGATCCTGAACTTTTACAACGGGGATAAACCTGCGACTTACCGGATCTCAGCAGAGGGAATTACCTCGTCCGGCATACCTGTTACAGGAAGCACCGAATATATTGTCAGGTAATCAGACCCGCGATTACAGGCTAGATTTTGTGCCTGACTGCACGGCAAGCTGGTTTCATACCCATAATTTTAACCACCAAGGATCACAAAGGTTCCCCAAGGATCACAAAGGACTTTTGAATCAGCCTCTTGGGAAGAGGGTAAAATTTTTAAAAGAACTTAAGCTTATCTTAATTGTGAGTTTTTACATTACTCCTGTTACTTTGTGTCTCCTCTGTGCAACTCAGTGTTACAGGATTTGCTTGCCAGGTTCTATTGTCCTGACAGCCTTGCCAGCCTGCAGATGGTGAGCTGATCGTAATATTTCTTTGTAAAGGTCAGTGAATCGCCTGCTGTAACAAACCTGTACCTGCCTGACAGGATCCAGTCCCAGGTGTATATGGCAATCCTGGCGTATTCGTCGCTGAACCAAACGGAGTCCCCTGCAACAAAGTAATTACCTTTTCCGTAATCGAGCTCAGATGTCCCGGAATAATGGTATCCCGGATCATCGAACCTGATAGTTATCGTGTCGATGGCGGAATGGCCTGAGGATAGATAATAAACGACTTTTTCCCCCCGGTATGTGCCGGAATTCAATGCTGATGGTTCCGGCAGTGTCCCGGATTTTTGGCAGGAAACAATAATAAGAGTCGCTGCAACAAGGATAGAGATTCTCATATAGGAAGGCTATTGTTATAAAAATAACAGCAAAAATCAGGCCACTCCCTTGAAATCAGTTACCTGTCAAAACCAATGGACAACCAATACTTCAAAGAATTGATTTAATGAAATTTACCTCTGCGACCTTATAAAAGCCTTTGCGTGCTTTTCGGTAAAATTTCTGGCAGTCAGCCCGGAAGCCGCAGTGAAGTCTCCCCATGGTAATAACCCGTTAATATTTTTCCCTCCCCTGCCCTGCTTCATTCAGATGCCGTTGCATAACTTAGATTGCTTTACTGCAGCAGAAAGTCAGCCGGGACCACGAGCAAGTCATCCGAACTTTGGCTGGGCATGTGGGATTGTGACTGACGGGGCCGTGCTGTGAATATTGGATATCTTAGAGCTCTTGAAAAATTAACAGAACCAGCACAATGTTTGAAACTAAAAGGAAAACAAGGGAAAGACTTAAGGAATCATTTGGCAATGTAAAATCTGACTCTTTCTACTTTGATTATATTGAAAAGTACTTCAGACACAAGGATCATGCAGATGCATTCCAAATATTGTCGGAAAAAACTTGTAATGATCTGGATTTTAATGAATTATTTATGTTTGTTGACAGGACGACATCAAAAGTCGGACAACAATTTCTGTATGATACCCTTAGAACAATTACCCCGGATAGCGCCAGGTTCATTCAACAGGAGAAACTGATCCGGCAGATTTCCAAAGATCCTGATCTGAGATTGAGCCTTCAGGTGCTTCTGGACAAGTTATCCGGTGAAAGTACGTATTTTATTGCCTCTCTCTTTCAGGATGAGCACATAAAAAAACCCAGGTGGTTCTTCATTATCCCGCTCTTGTCATCTGCAAGCCTGTTCAGCATACTATTGCTCCCGTTTACCCCTCAGTTCTTCTTTGTTTTGCTTGTATTGATAATCATAAATCTGGGAATACATTATTGGAATAAGCGCAACCTGTATGAATACTTAGGATCGATCCCGCAATTACTCAGGCTGAATGAAATAGCGAAAGAGCTTTACAGGGATAAGCTGCTTGCACAGACAGACCCTGAGTTACCCGGTTCGATCAAAAATATCGACAAGGTTAAAAACCATATGTCATTTTTCAGGCTTGAAGCCAAGCTTGAAACTGATGCAGAAATTGCGTTCTGGGGTATGCTTGAACTTGTTAAGGCCGTGTTTTTGCTGGAGCCATTGCTGCTATTTGGGGTGTTAAGGCAATTGGACACAAAACGAAAGGAGATTGAAAAAGTTTTCTCTTTCGTGGGTTACATTGACTCCCTTGTCTCAATAGCCTCCCTAAGACAAGGACTGACATCATTTTGTACACCTGAGATAATGGGAAAATGCAAAGTTTTGGAAACAACGGAAGTTTATCATCCCCTGATACCGGGTTGTGTCCCAAATTCTATTCAGGTAAGCGATAAGTCAATTCTGCTGACCGGATCAAATATGTCGGGGAAAACCTCCTTCATCCGGACAATCGGACTGAATGTAATAACCGGATTAACGATCAATACCTGTTTTGCCAGGCACTTCTCGCTGTCAAGATTTAAGATATATTCGGCTATCAGGATAAGTGACGATCTGATGAATGACAAGAGTTATTATTTTGAAGAGGTTCTGACGATAAAAGAAATGATTGGGAAAAGCAAAATCCCCGGATCTAATTTGTTCCTGCTCGATGAAATTTTCAAAGGGACAAATACTATTGAACGAATATCGGCAGGCAAAGCTGTTCTGTCATTTCTGAGTACCGGCAGCAATATTGTTTTTGTTTCAACTCATGATATTGAATTGGCAGATATGCTGAAGGATACCTATGAGCTGTATCATTTCAGTGAACAAGTCGGTGATAAAACCATTGCTTTTGATTTCAAATTGAAAGAGGGGAAGCTGCAAAACCGGAATGCAATCAGGATCCTGGAAATAAATGATTACCCGGCGGAAATAATCACTGAAGCAATGGAATTATCCGGGGAGCTGGATAAGGTATTCAATGCAAACAAAGTTGTATAGCCTTCATCCTTACTTCGAAAATAAAATAGTTTATAATCGGATTATATTCTAATTTAGCTTACAGGATAATCAAATAAGCATCAAATGAATCCAGTCCGCTATTTATCCTCCGGTCTTCTGCTGCTTCTGTTTGTTTCGAATCTGTTTCTTGGGATAATAACTTTTCCGCATGTAAGCTATGCTTACTATTTGATATTCAGTATAGTCTATTTTGCCCTTGGCTTGCTGATGATGAGCAGGATGAAGTTCGCTGAGCTGGTTGGATTCCTGGCTACCCTGGCCATTTTTTTTATATATCCGCTGATACTTGATTTTAAAAACCTGCACCCATGGTCATCAGGTGTTATGAGCGCCATTAATGCAATAGTCTTTGTGGCGTGTTTTATCCTGTTGCTGCTTAAAATAAAGGATTAAAATACTTGTGACACCTGCACCTGCACACGTGTTTCCAGCAATCAAATCGAAGATTAGTAAACTTTAACAATAAATTAACGTAAGATTAAATTACATAACGTATATTTACGTCATATAACTTATATATAAGTCCACAATATAAACGTAAATATCAAAGACCGATGACCAGATTATTTGTCAATTATTTGTTTGAAAGTTCAGTCTGTCTGATCATTCTGACAATTGTTTACAGGATCCTGTTATCCAGGCTTACTCATTTCACGTGGATGAGAATCTATTTGATGCTTAGCTTAGTCCTGAGCATTACACTGCCGATAATCATACTGCCGGTAAATTGGAGAGCATCATCCTTCCTGCCAGGTATATTCAACAACCTGAGCCTGATCCAGGGAAACAGTTCAGGTTATCAGGATGGCCTGTCTGTATCAAATAATCAAAAGGCGGGTGGCATTAATATTCAGAATTTGATATATTCTGCATTAATATTAATTTACATTGCCGGAGTACTTTATAAAATGGGGACGCTGGTTTGGAACCTGACCCTGATCGGCGGATACATAAAACAAAATCCAATAACTAGTGAAGAGAATTGCAGGGTAGTAAGGATAAATGATAGCATACCGCCCTTTTCCTTCCTTAATTTTATTTTCCTGTCCGCAGATTATAAAAACATATCTGCAACTGATTTACAGCAAATCAAAGAACATGAGAAAGTGCATGTAAAACAATTTCATACAATTGATTTAATCCTTGTTGAGCTTTCGGCTGTTATGTTCTGGTTTAATCCATTTATTGTCTATTTAAAGGAGTCCTTACAGGAAATTCATGAATATATTGCTGATGAAAAAACAGCAGGTTCAGGCGGGAGCAAGAAGGAATATGCTGCATTGCTGTTGAGTCTGTCGTCAGAATTGAAGAGCCCTGCCGTATTAAACCTGACTGCTGGATTTACAGAGCCTCAAATTATCAGAAGACTTCAAGCGCTGATTAAAAGCAGGTCCGAGCCAATGGACAGATTACGGTTTTTAATCTTATTTCCTTTGACTGCAGTCATGTTGCTATCATTCTCATATGTAAAAACTCCTGACAATAGGATCAGCGAAACAATTGGAAATGCAAAAACCATCAGCACACAACAGAGGATCGGCAGGATATCCTGGTCGGGAAACACTGTTTACTCATCTTCGGTCCTGAATAAAGCCTTAGGTGTCAAATCAGGGGAAAAGTATGACAAGGAAGATGTTTTATACCGTCTGGGCGACAAGGTTGCGTCCCTTTATCTCGACAATGGGTATGTTTTTCACAAATGCGATCTGAGCACAAAAATACGTAACGGCAGGGTTGACCTGAACATCTTTGTAACAGAGGGGGAAAAAGCGACCGTTGGGGAAATCACTGTAAAAGGAAATACTACGGTTCCGGTTAATGAGATCCTTAAAAACATCACATTTAAATCCGGTGACTTTTTCAGTAAAGAAAAAATTATCAGCTCAATCAAATCGCTTGCAGCGATGGGTAAGTTTGATCCTGAGAAAATTAACCCTCAATTGACTCCATCCATGAAAAGTCCTGACCAGGAATTTGCTGTCATTGATATACTTTTCGGGGTAACAGAAATAAAAAAATAGTACTGCTATGGAAGAATTAACGAAAGCTGAAGAAAGGGTAATGATGATTTTCTGGCAGATTAGAAAAGCATTTGTCAAAGATATAATAGCACAGATTCATGAAGATCCGAAACCACCTTATACCACTATTTCATCAGTAGTACGGATACTGGCAAACAAAGGATATTTAAAATACAAGGTTTATGGCAAAACCTACGAATATTATCCTGCAATTACCCGGTTTGCTTATACAAAGTATAAATTAAACCGGATACTTACCGGACATTTTGATAACTCTCCATCTGAACTGGTATCATTTCTGGTCAAAGAGGAAAAGCTGAATGATGAAGAGATACAAAAAATCAAAGACATCATCAACAAGATCAAGTAGCTTACACAGTGAAACCGCGGATACCGATTCTGCCTCACCGGTCTGAATTGGGAGATTCTTCGCTACGCTCAGAATAACAAGGTTATATAATGGTTTTGTAGGGAGGATATGTTTAGCCGCATTGCGGCCAAACATATCCTCCCTCCTCCCCTTGACTCATTTAAATAATTGTCATTTTGATTGCGACGGAGTGAAGCGAAGAATCTCATAACAGACCTGTAGATATTTATTCGGATATGCTAAATTTAAATAAAAGCAAGAGATGAAATACATTCTGATTGTTGCCCTGGTAATTCCCCTGTCAATTTCATGTAAAAGGCAGGAACCTCCGACAAAAGTCAAGGATGATCTGACAACATTCCTGACGATGGATCCTGTCATCCAGACTTCATTTGACTATTATTCAAATAGAGTAAAGGACACGTTCAGGATCTTTGTCTGTCTGCCAAAAAACTATAAAGAGAGCAAAGATACTTATCCTGCCGTCTATGTTTTGGATGCCAATGTCGCTTTTGATATGATCTCGGCATTGATGAAATTGCTGAGCAATGGGTTGGATTGCAAGCAGGCGATTTATGTCGGAGTTGGATATAAGGACTTTATACTGATGGATTCATTGAGGGGCAGGGATTACTCGTATCCGCAAAAAGACGGAATCCCGGAAAGCGGCGGCGGAAATCTATTTACTGAATTTCTCAGTGATGAGTTGATCCCGTATATCGACTCTGCCTACAGGACAAAATTCGGTGAGAATACGCTGATCGGTCATTCATTGGGCGGTTACTATGCATTTTATAATATGCTTTCGAGTGCTGCTGACGGTAAACCCATGTTCAAAAATTACATTGCCGGCAGCCCGTTCGTAATTAATGACAAATACCTTGTCGACCTGGAGCAAACGCTTTCGGTTAAAACAGATTCACTTCCTGTCAGGCTTTTCATGTGCTCGGGAACAAGAGGTGATGTTGACAGTATGCTAAAAGTGTTCACGGGGATATTCAGGAAAAGGAACTACAAAGGTTTTGAATTTGAATCAATTGAGCTGAAAGACTTTGATCATATGGATGTCATGTTCCCTACATGGTCGAAAGGATTGAGATATATTCTTACGAATGAAAAATAACCTTCAGCTGCCTCAGAAAATAAAATTGAATGACTTCCCGAATTGCGTGACTATCCCTGAACAGGTTTGATATATGATCTCCCGCTTTTACCAGGTAGTGATTGCATGTTTTTTTATAGCTATTATTCCACAGTGCAAAAGGAGACATGTAAATGCTGTAAAAGACATTGACGGGAATACCTATAAAACCGTCCTGATTGGTAATTTCTGGTGGATGACCGGGAATTTAAGATCTACCAGGCTAAATGACGGTTCAATTATCCCATGTATCAGCGATCAGTCGGCCTGGCTAAGATCAGGCTCTTTTGCATATTGTTATTATAAAAATAACACAGCATACTTCGATACTTTGGGATTTCTTTACAACTGGTATGCTGTCAACTCGGGAAAGCTTTGTCCGGCCGGATGGCGCGTACCGGCAGATAATGAATGGAAGCTGCTGGAAGGCTATGCAGATACCAGGTACGGACCGGAAGATCCGGTTTGGGACAAAATGGGCCTTAGAGGTTTTGACGCTGGCCAAAGGCTCAGGTCAGCCAGGGGTTGGAGAAAAGGAATAACCGGTACAGATGATCTGGGATTCTCCGCTCTTCCCGGAGGAGAACGGCTAACCCGGTTTTTCGCCGGCGGCAGCAGCGGTTTCTGGTGGACTTCTACTGAAGCAAGTCCCTCGAGTGCTTACTATCGGAATCTGATCTATTCTTACGAACTGGTGGCCCGGGATACTCATCCGAAGAGAATGGGATTTTCGGTCCGGTGCATAAAAGATAAGTAACGAACCCTTACATGTAAGCTTCATAGTATAACAGACCGTCAGTGTGTCTGAACAATTCCGTCCTGTAAACTGTCAAATTATTAAACATAACAGCATGGCAAGGCTGATTGCAGCAATCAATCTGACGATTGACGGGTTTTGCGACCATACCGCAGTAACCGCAGGTGACGAATTGCTCCGGCACTACAGCGAACTGTTAAGCCAGGCAGGCGCAATCCTGTACGGGAGGATAACATACCAGCTGATGGAAAGTTACTGGCCGGCAGTTGCGATGAACCCAGCCGGCAACAAGCCGGAGGATGAATTCGCCGAAGTAATTCAGCATATTCCCAAAATAGTTTTTTCCCGCACCCTGACCAGTGTCGGATGGGAAAATGCCAGGCTGGCAAAGGGAGGCCTTGAAGAGGAAGTAATACGGCTCATGCAGCAGCCAGACAGAGACATTTTAGCCGGAAGCCGGAGTTTGATCGCGGCCCTGACCGAGCTCAATTTAATAGATGAGTACCAGCTATGTGTTCACCCGGTTATCGCAGGAGGCGGTTTGCCATTATTTAAGGATGTAAAAAACAGGGCTACCTTTAAGCTCCTGAAAACAAAGACCTTTGGCTCAGGCGCAATAGTGCTTTACTATGAGCCGGCAAAAAAATGACCTGGCCCGGATTTTCCGCGTGACTGTATAATTTATTTAGCCCTCCACGTGTCAGTTATTATTCCATAACTATCACTTATTTCCTGCCTGACAATTTACCTTGAGTCACCGTCCCGGTGACCAGTTATCATGTTCCTGTGATATCCACAATTACCGGCTTCAGGGCGAGGCCGGATGAGTCAGTGTGAAACTTATTATAAAATAGACTATATGAAAACAATAACAATTTTAGCACTCTCCCTGATTTGCACCGGAATTTCAGCCCAGACACCGGATCCCGGAATGGTCCTCATACCTGCAGGAGATTTTACGATGGGCAGGAATACCAGTAATCCAACGGATTGGCAGCCCGAACACCAGGTTTCGATCGACTCATTTTTCATGGATAAATATGAAGTCACCAATAAACAGTACTATGAGTTTTGCATGAAGACAGGCAACCCATTACCTGAATTCTGGGGTTCTTCTGAAATAAAATGCAGCCTGGATTATCCTGATCATCCTGTTGTGGGCATCAGTTCCATTGATGCCATGAGATATGCAAAATGGGCCGGCAAAAGGCTGCCGACCGAAGCGGAATGGGAATATGCAGCAAGGGGCGGACTTCATGATAAGAGCTTCCCATTGGGTGACCAGATCGATTCAACCATGGTAAACTACGGGAAGAAATACAGGACCACCCTAAAGGTCGGAACATTCCAGCCAAACGGCTATGGCCTGTTTGACATGTCCGGCAATGTTTGGGAATGGACCTCTGATTATTACGGTGAAAACTACTATGCAAGTTCCCCCGGTAAGGATCCGCGGGGACCCGACCATGGCCGGTTCAGGGTCATACGGGGCGGCAGCTGGCACTCGGGAGGCATGTGTCAGCAAACATACTACAGGAATGGACTGCCTGTCAGCTGGGTGGATTTTGCGGTCGGGTTCAGATGTGTAAAAGATGCCAGGTAAGCATTGTAAAAAACGAAAAACAAGAAATTACACGGAGTGACACAGAGACAAATGGTCACGTTCTCTGTGTACCTTTGTGTCTCCTCCGTGATCTCCGTGTAACAAAAAAAGAGAGACCTCTTGTCTCTCTCTTGAGCGGGAAACGAGACTCGAACTCGCGACCCTTAGCTTGGGAAGTGCTCCCTTGAGTTCTCACCCTCCTTCCATTGGTATATAGTTATTTCATTGTTGTATTAACTATCAGTCTATTAGCTGGAGTTAAATCTAATTGTGTCTTTGATGTTTTAATCCCTTATAATACATTTATGGTGCAAATTTTGATGCAAAAATTTACAGATACCCGACATAGCAATTACACAACCTACAGCAAATCTATTCCCTGACACACATTTAAAATTGCAAAGAACGGGCAAACATCCAGTCAAATTAATAGTCTACTATCTTGGCACAAAGAAGAGACATGGCTTTTGGACCTGAAGAGCGCACTCCTTGTTAAGGCTTGTAATTATGATCTCTGTTCCCGCTATTTTTGTATAAATACATCCGCACGGCTGCCATCCATGGCACATTGATAATGTAACGTCTCTACAATCCTGGCGCTNCCGCCATCGGCATTCATTATCCAGACTGGCCTTTTGTCGCCTGCTTTAGCATCATAAGTCTGCTTCATCTTTTTTACATCTCTCCAGTAGGCTTCATCCGTAACCCTGAAGGTGATGAATTTCCCGTCCGGAGAATATGATGGTGAACTGCTGATTTGTTTTAAACTGGTCAGTTGTTTCAGGTCTGATCCGTCGGAATTACATGAAAAGATCTCTGCAATGTCGCCTACCTGCATGGAAAAAGCAATTTCTCTGCCATCAGACGACCAGACAGGTGCTACGCCGCCAATCTCAGATTCTTCAGGAATTATCTGCCTACGGTTTTTGCCATCCGAGTCCATAATCCAGACTCCCCAGTCTTTCTTTCCTCTCTGTGTGAAAACAATCATCTTCCCATCCGGTGAAATATTTGCATCCCGCCCTTCAGCTACCTCTTCCTGCCCGGTTCCGTCTGGTTTCACCCGCAATATCTTTGATGTGCTGCCCTCGTTGAAATAAATCCACCTGCTATCAGCTGTAAATGAACCCCAGTAAGCCACCGATCCTTCAGGCAGACTGGTTATTTTTCTAAGATGTGATCCATCAGTATCAGATATATAATAGTTATAGGTTTTACCATCCTCGCGGTTTGAAGTGAAAATAACCTGCTTTCCATTGGGGTGCCATGCAGGATATCGCTCTTCGGATGAAGGTGATTTGGTTATATTGAATGCATCTCCGGTAACCGGATTGACGGAGAATATTTCGGTATCACCTGTACGGACACAAGTTATCAGGATTTGTGACTTTTCAGTCTGGGCGAACAGTTGTGCTGCTGATAAGAGCAGAATAAACATTGTCGGAATTTTCATAGCATTATCATTTTATGTCAGGGCAGAATAATTTTCTTCAATAATCATCCTGTACACGTGCACTTATTGCTTGCCTGGCGTCAATTGATAAAAGATTACCTCTGAAAAGCTGTGCCGGCAGGGATATTAATTTTGTAATCATGTTATTGCAATTATTTGATTTTTAACATTATCCGGTTCAAATACCTTCCTCCAGTCATCTTTTATAAACTCCTTCAGGCCACTCTGGAGGGCTTTGTTCGCGGCATCGGAGAAAACGGCTCCTGGTAACTCATTGAACAGGACCGCCATCTGGATCCTCAGATGACCGAGCAGGAAATCTCTTGCTGCTTCGGCCGGGACACCTCTCTTAATTACCTCATTTAGTCCCTCCCTGATAACGAACACACAGGTTGATGCCAGAGTTTCCACTAGAGCAGGTTCAAGCAAACCCATCTGTTCGACTGAAATCCTGTGAGAACGCCAGACAGGAGAATAGAATGTAGAGGCAAGTTTCTCCCCCATGTTATAATCATCATCATTTCCTTTCATAAGGGCACATACAATTGCCTGTTTGGCAGCAACGCCTCCAAAATGGTCCTTCATTTTTTCAGGGTCGGCTTCCCAGTTGAAGATTGAGGGGTGCGCGGGGTGGGTTATAAAATATGCAATGTCTTTTCTTTCGTAAAGCTTGCCGGCCAGAGCTGCTGCAGGATCAAGAGTCACAGCAAGTGAACCTGCTTTCATCCTGGGTACATATTCGCTTGTTACTGCTTCCAGAGCGATATCGGGGACTGCAAATATTACTGCATCGGCTTCAGGAACAACTTTTACGGCATCAGTAACTCCGATTCCGGTTTTGCTAAGTTTCTCAATGCCTGCAGGATTATTCTCTGCATAACTTACATCATAATCAGATCTTACCAGGTTATGTGATAGTCGCATCCCCATTTTGCCACCTGCTCCGATTAATGTTACTTTATATTTCATTGTTTGTTTTTTTGAGTTTATTTAGCGTTAAATTCAATCTATTTTCCAAATTCATCAATGTCAATAACTTTGTTTTTGTATGCCGATTCATAGGCAGCCCAAACCAGTCTGACGGTTTCAAAATTATCATCACCGGTTGTTTCGGCCTTTGATTTTCCAAGAAGATCATGTAGTATATCGTTATTGCATGCTACAATGCTCGGCGGTTCAGGTTCAAGGCGTTCAGTCTGCCATTTGTACTTCTTCATTGTCATTTTCTCATAAGTTGTCTTATTTCCGACTGTGATTGCGAAATTGTAATCGGCATCAAGCCTCAGACTTCCCTTATCACCTTCAATGATAAGCAGGAGCTGAGGAAAAATTTCTTTTTCCAGAGGAGAGCTGAATGATATCTGTTGTACGCAAATCATACCATTCTTCATTCTCAGTATTGATGTTGCCACATCCTCTCCCTTGATTGTCGGATTTACAGTTTGAACCTGGGCATAAATTGTTGCAGCCTCTCCAAAGAGGTAGCGGAGTACATCGAACTGGTGTGAACCCTGGTCGGTAAGTGCGAATTGTTTAAGTGTTGCAAGGAATGGCTGTGTCTCGAACAACGGGAATGCTGTATTCCATAAAGAATTGCAGCGGAAAGGTTTACCTATTAAACCTGAATCCAGGATTTCTTTGGCTCTTCTGATCTGTGGCTGCCACCTGTAATTCTCATGAATATAGAATTTGACGCCTGCATCACGAGTAACCTGCATCATTTTTTTCGCTGCCGGCAAGGAGGGAGCCATTGGCTTCTGACAGATTACATGTTTTCCGAATTTTGCAGCCAGTTCAACAAAACCTGCATGAGTGTCGACGTCGGTGATAATATCGATGAAATCTATTCTTTCATTTCTCATCAGTGCTTCAGGATCGTCATATGTATGCAAAATACTGAACCTCATCGCAAGGTCATCAGCCTTTGATTTTGTGCGATTGTAGAGAGCTACACATTCTGTGCCATCAAGTTCCTGCCAACCTCCAAGCTGGAACTGCGACCAGAAACCGCATCCGAATATAGCAAACCTGATTTTTTCCATATTTCATATTGATTTTCTGTTAGTTGGTTTTTACGAAGGCAGAAGTGATTTAAGGTATTTCAGGCTTTCAGCAGCCCAATCATTTTCCTTCGCTATAGTCTCTTCAATATGTGGCAATGGAGGTGTCCAGAGCTCAAGTATGGCGCTCCTGCAAATTCCATATATTGAGAGGTTGTCGATGAGCCAACGAATGTCCAGCATTCCCTTCCCGGCCGGTCTGCCTTCAACATTAAACCCCATTTTATGGATCAGGCGTGAGATTTGATAATCCTTTACATGCAGGTTTATAGTGCATGGCAGCAGAAGTGAACAAACCTGTTCAAATCCCTCACCTGCGCCTATTGAGTTTACTGTATCGAGGCAGATACCGGCAGTTTCAATGCCAACGGCCTCAATTATCTCCCTGAATTCCCTTGCTTTGAGGCGGTCGTGATTTTCGATCGCCAATTTAATTCGTCTCGACCTGAATTCCAGGGAAAGATCTCTTATTATAGAAATAATTTCATTGACTGAAGGCTCAAACCCAGGAGAGTCAATTACCATTCTCAGGATCGGGGACCCCATTTTCTCAGCAGTGTTCAGGCATTTTATCGTGTGTTCTGCCATTAAGCCCCGACCTCCCATTTCAAGGGAGATGCCTTTATCCGAAGCGTATCTGCAAATAAGTTCAATTTCTGAACAGGCCAAGTTTTCGAGCGGCAGATTGTCTGCGACCTGGATCAGGTCAATTTCATTCTCCGCTGCTTTATCAATAAGATCATATATCGTAAGCGGTTTAACAGGCACAGAGCCAGGAACGCCTACTGCCCAGGTATATGTGTATGAACTTAGTCCTGCTTTCATATCGCGGTGCCCATGAACTGATTTTAAAGTTTTCCCGGAGGAGGGAAATTTCTTGAAGAATCATCAAGCACAAGTATCCAGTCGAGGTTTTCACCATGGTTTGGCGGAATAAATGATCTTGCTCCTGTATTCGGAAATGTTCCAATAAGTGTTGATTCTCCGTTCCTCGGGTTGAACCACCAGGCTGTAACTTCACGGCCTTTAATCACATCCATTCTCACAGTGAATCTTCTTCCTATAGGCGCGTATACCATTGCATAAGATCCTTCGCTGTCTCGTGTTGCAACAAATCTGTATGCGCCGGAGCCTGGCACTGCTGTTGTGACAATGTCGGGCACAATAACTGAATTATCAGGTATCCTTGTCAGAAAAGGTCGCGATTCCATCAGTTTCCTGCCATAGGTCATCTGGGCAGCGCCGGGCTGGTCTATTGCTTCATACCATGGCATGAGCGGACGGTTGATCGGATCCCTGCCGGGAGCATACATCTGCCATACGGAATGATGTCCGTAGGTGTGGCCGCAGGCCCCGCTGAAAAGATCCCAGTAAAGTGGTTTTCTAACATCACAGGCAATTGAATGACCGTTTGCTTCGGGATTGAAGTTTATAGGATGATCCTCATAAATTGGTTCTGCGTCAATTACCGGTTTCGGCGACTGAATCATATAATCTTCGAAAGTCTGGAAATACCTTTCCGTAAAGCTTGGGCTGTGGCCGTTCTGGCGCATATTAAAATCAAGCCATTTTTCATTGTGAAGGTATTGTGATGAACCCTCACCTCCGGCAGGATGGAAGCTTATAAGATGCGCTCCTCTGTCACCTTCCCTCAGTCCTTCAGCCATTGCTTCGATGATCTGGAAATGAAGCACTTTTTCAATGGGACGGTCACCGCCGAGTATCCAGATTATGTTTGAATTGTTCCTGTATCTGTTCCCGAGAAACCTTCCGTATGATCTGGCATTTTCTGGTGTGAAAATCTGAGGTCCGGTGCCCCACTTCCTGTTCCATTTGTCTCCCCAGGTTGGAAGCATGCCTATAAAGATCCCTTTTTCGGCAGCCTTTTTTACAACCCAGTCAACATGCTGGAAATAAGCTTCGTTTGGAGTCAGAGGGTCGTTTCCGACGAGAGGCACGTTTCCTTCTTCATTGGGTGTATTCAATCCATCGAGCTCCGCCAGAATAACAGCCTGTATGACTGTGAATCCTTTGGCACGGCGGTTTTCAAGATATATTTCAGATTCTTCCCTTGTGAGCCTGTGAAAGAGTTCCCATCCCGTATCGCCAAGATAAAAGAACGGAGTCCCATCCTCAAATACAATAAAATGATTATTTGATGATACTTTAAGCTTTCCGTGCGACAGGTTAACCGAGGGACCGTTCCAGGCTCCGGTCTGAGCCTTAATAATTGAAAATGATACCAGAAGGATAAAAATGATTAAAGCTGATTTTTTCATATGTTGACTTTTTATAGTCTCGACATTACTATGAGGACGAGTCCGATAAGGTAGAAGAGGAACATCAGCGCCAGCAGAAGGCTTGTTCCTTTAGGTGCATCTTTGAATTCCTTCCAGACAAATATTCCCCAGAGGGCTGCGACAACCGGTGCAGCGTTGCTAAGGCCGTATGAAATCGCCGGGCTGGCAGCGCCTGCAGCCATGAAGCTTACAGAGTTCCCAAGGCACCATATCGCCCCTCCCAGCATACCCAGTAAGTGTGCTTTCATGGAGCCTTCCTTCCATTGGGAAATTTTAACAGGATCCCCTTCAACCGGCCTTGACATGAATATCGGATTCACAATAATAGTACTGATAAGAGCTCCTATTGAAAACATGAAAACAGCGGTATAGGAGCTGATCTTTCCTGCTTCAGCGGGAGAGAAGTCGGTGGCAAGAGTTTTTGCCACGAACCTGTAAAAAAAAGCAATGCATACTCCTGCCAGGAAGGCAAGGGCTATTCCCTTGAATGTTGGTTTTTTCCTTGAAGCTGCAAGTTTGCGGTATGATTGCATGCTTAAAAGTATAGCAAGAATTATTACTGCAGTACCCATAAAAAGCAGGAGAGGATTCCCCTCAGGTCTGCCTATGTAATTGATTATTATTCCAAGTGTCCATCCTATACCTCCACCTATCGGAAAAGCAACAGACATCCCTGCAACCGAAATTGAAGCGACAAGCAGCAGAGTGCCTATATTCCATATAAAACCTCCAATGGCTGCAGACAAAAGGTTCCCGGCGTCAGCCTGGATGATATCCGGGATGAAGCTTCGGCCCTGATGCCCAAGACTTCCGAATGTAAAGGTCATTAATAGAGCAAAAAAGAATATTCCGGCAGAATAGTCCCAGTAAAAGAGTTCAAATCTCCATTGCTCACCAATAAGATTACGCGTATTCTGCCATGAGCCCCAGCAGATCATTGCCAGCACACAAAGTAATACTGCGTAGGAATAATTCTGAACAAGTATCATATCAGTTTGTTTTGAGAAGTAACCAAAAATAGCTTTATATTTCAACGCCAGAGCCGGGCTTCAATAAATTTTAGCGAAAATGGTTCCATACTTAAAGTCTTGGTACAGCTTAAGGTATACTCTTTCTCAGCTCCTGTCCATTTACTGTTCCATGCAGCTTCAGAGTAGTTTTCAAGTGACAGGGTTCTTATTCTTAACAGTCCTGTGCAGCCAGAAATAGTTACGTCACGTTTTTCAGCCGTATAATTAAACATCATCAGCATTAGCTTCCGGCCATCGGAAAGAGTCAGGCATTCAGCGGAATGGCTGTCTGAGCTTAGGGTTCTCAGGAGTTTCAGTTTTTTGTTAAGGAGCAGGAACCTGAAAACAAAAAACACAGGGAACACCATTCCCCCTGACACCGGAAATTCCGACGGCCATCTTGAATCATATTCACCCTGTAAAATACCTCTTTCGCCGGCAGCTTCGAAATAGGTTACTCCAGACACTTCTGATTCCAGAAGATTTTTCAGACTACCGGCAGTCCAGCAGGCACCGAAAAGCGAAAGCAACCTGATGTCAACCTGCGGGGGGAATTCAATACCAGAAAATGGAATTTCGTAAAACTCCCGGTTTGGATTAAACCGCCTCTGGATCGTTACCGGTGAGATCCATACACCTTTATCGTCTGCAATACCGGTTGCTGATGCTGCAGTAGCAGCTTGGCCGGAGAGATTCTCGACGAGTGTAAGATTATCCGATGAATGTTCCTGCGGGTGCACCGAATAGCAGATCATGTCGTTCCCACGGTTACCAGGATGCACCCTGTTTATCTCCACAAAGCTGGCATTGGTACCGATACCGATCCTGGCACCGGGACAAAGCTCCCTCATACCAGGGATCACGAGCTCTGATAGCCACCCGGGTGTTACAGCCTCATTTTTATGAAATATCAGTATGACCGCGATCTCATTCTTCCGTCCCGAGAGCCAGTCCCTCAATGTCAGGAGCTGTACCCTTGCGTTGTTATCAAAAAAAATCACCAGTTCCAGTGGTAGGATGAGCCTTTCCGCTTCATTAAACAAGGTATCTGCCCTCGACTGCCAGTGGGGTGAATCAGGAAATATTTCTACCCTGTAATGATCGAACTGGATACTTCGGAGAACCTTTATCTCTCCATCGGTCAGCGGCTGAGGTCTTGTCGATGATGAGATACCAACAGGTGGCATCTTTTTCCCATTTTCAGGTTCGATAGTGATTATGATTCTTTTTAAATTCTTCGAATCCCTAAGTGAGATATTCTCTCCTTTAAGAATAATCTTCTGAGCTATAACACTTCCCTTTTCGATCCTTGTAGGGAAAGGAATGGAGAGAGGGCCGGAATAAGTTTTAAAGGAGGTGTCGGTCCAGTTTCTTTGATCCTCCGTTTCGAAGATATCCCCCTGGAAGTCTGCGGTATAGATATCACCGCCAGTCTGCCAACTCATGCTCCTGATATTCATGAAGGGCTGGTGCGGGCTGATCATTTCAGGAAACACAGTACCTTCTGCAGTGCCGTCAGTATGTATGATGGAACATGGCTTCCCAGCATAATGGTCTGACGGGTGAAGGAGACAGAATCCTATCCGGTTTTTCATAAATGAACTCAATGCCTCCCCTTCAAATGAGAATATTACTGTGTTGTCATTTTTTCCTTCAATTGAGAAAAATGCCCTGAAATGAATCTCTCCACTTTGGTATTCAGCTTTGTAAGTTATTATGAATTCATTGCCGTTTACATTAAGGTTTTCATCGGAGATTTCAGGTACGATTGTAAGCCAGTCCATGTTTCGGAGAGCAAAATAGATCATCCTTAATACCTCAGTTCTGCCATTGGATATATACCTAAGACTGCCTTTGTCGTAAAACATCGAAAGATTACCTGCCGTCAGCCTGACTCTCTTGTCGGCTGAATCGCTGCCGCCGTGAAGCATGAGCTCATGAGTGAGCCAGTGTTGATTTATTCCTGATGGATCCATATTTGAAAGGCCGGACAAAGACAATAAGACTCAGATTTTCCAGGATAGTTGAACCTTTAAGTGCTTTTATTACAATCATCCAAGCTGTATAGACCTCCAAGGTTCGATGGGCAGTAAGTTAAAGCAAATCATATCTTAGCCTGAGATAAAGGTCGATATTCCGTTCAATCTGGTTATCTTTCCCGTAAAGTTAAGATAGGCTGTCAGAGGAACCAAATCCTGGTGAAAAAAAAGAGGGTGCCCTTTTGAGACACCCTCTTTTGGTGAATTAAACTCCTGATTGCGTGAAAGACAAATTTGACACTATTATTTGTCGTTTAATGGTACAGTGAATGATTTGACCGATCTTTAAGTATTCCGGAAAGGGCAACTGAAAGTATGTACCCGAATTTTGATTTTTTATTAGCAATTCCCGATACTTATAAAAAACTAAATTCCAATCTGTAAAAGAAAATTCAATTCCTGTTTTTACTTGATAATGAATGGACCTTCATATTCAATTTTCCCACACCACTTACAACTGCGGCTTATGTAATAAGGCACCCCTTGTACCCTAACACCCCTCCCGGGAGAATATATCCATTCATGTTTTACAACACTTTGCTTCCTGTAATTTGTTATTTCAGCATAGCACTTTTTGCACACTCCGCACGGACTCCAGACATGTTCTGTTTCCGGAACCTGTTTCTTTGCCAACCCACACTTGCTACAAATACAACCCATCCAGACGTGATTGATATCATTGACATCTCTGCGTTTATTGCAAATTTTGCATTTGCAGCCTTCCCAAACATGAAGTTCATCAGGAACAACTCTGGTTTTGTTGCAGTTAACACAACGAGGGTTGCAGTCTCTCCATGTGTGCAGTCCAAATAAACATCGCAATGATTTCATTATCAAGAATTACTCAAATTTCAGGATCTTTGGATCAACAGATGGTTTTTCAATTGTCCCCGAAACAGATATACCAGCGATCAGTATTTACGAAAATCATTTAAACAATGATATCAATATTAGTATTATTCCAATTATGGCACCCAGAATTGAAGCACGATCGCCATTATCACAATTAAAAATTTTATCAATTAAAATACTGAAAATTAAGAAAATAAAACCGACTATTAGCAGTGGTCTGCTAATTATATATGATGGAGCGACGATAAAAAGGTGTTTAAAGCGATAAATGATTTGACTCCAGGTAGAATATATAAAGTAAGGAGGAACTACTTACAGTGTTTTAGCTGGTAAAATAATCAACCTAAACAACTGAAAAAGGATTTGCTTCACCGTAGGCTTACCATGTAAACATGTCGTCAGTCCTTCATAAATAAAAATGCCGCATTACCATGCGGCTTTGTTTGAGCGGGAAACGAGACTCGAACTCGCGACCCTTAGCTTGGGAAGCTAATGCTCTACCAACTGAGCTATTCCCGCATACTCTGAATAAGTCTTAATCAGCTTTATTTAATAATTAAGGACAAATTCAGTATGCGGCAAAAATACAAAATAGTTTTTTGTATGCAAATACCATGTTGATGAGCATGGCAAATTATTTTATCAAGGGAATCCGGTTACCCGGGGAACCTCCCGCTCAGCTGCCTTTCGACCATCCAGCCGGGATACTCGGGATTTAGGCTGCTGATATCATCGAGTCTCCGCTTATCATCCTCTGATAGTGTCAGCTCGGTACTGGCAATGTCGTCGAGAAGCTGCTCCCTGGTCTTTACCCCGATGATCACGCTGGTAACTCCCGGCCGTTCCCTGAGCCAGGAGAGTGCGACCCTGGCAGGCGATGCGCTGTAGTTGCTTCCGGTCCTTGCCATTTCCTCAATGATATCATAAGCCTTATCCTTATTGAGCGGCGGGAAATCAAAATTGTCCCTCCTGCTCTCCCCCGCTACAGCATTTTCCCTTGTAAACTTTCCCGAAAGAAATCCGCCGGCAAGCGGGCTCCAGGGGATTATGCTCATCCCTTCGCTGAGTGCCATAGGCACTATCTCCCTTTCAATATCGCGGCTTGCTATGGTGTAGTAGTTCTGGGTAGCAACGAACCGAAAGCCGCCCGTTCTCTCCGCAACTGCATTGGCTTTTACGACCATCCATGCCGGGTGATTGCTGACACCCGGATACCTGATCTTGCCGCTCCTCACAAGGTCCTCCATTGCCCTCATCGTCTCCTCGAGCGGGGTGAGAGGGTCAACCCCGTGCAGATAGAGCATATCGATGTGCGAGATGCCCATCCTCATCAGGCTCTCATTCACCGAATCAAGGATGTGTAGCCTGGAGAGCCCAACCTGGTTCACCCCCTCTCCCATTCTCAGCCTTACCTTGGTTGCAATGAACAGGTTCTGCCTTGGCAATCCGAGCTCACGGATTGCATTGCCAAGTAGTTGCTCGGCCAGGCCCTCCGAATAAGCGTTTGCCGTATCAATGAAATTAATGCCATGCTCATAGGCTATCCTCACAATCTGGTTGACCTCCTCCTGGTTCAGGTGCCCTATCGCGGTCCAGTATCCTCTTCCTCCAAAAGTCATTGTACCAAGACAAAGCTCCGATAAGAGCACACCGGTATTTCCCAATGAATTATACTTCATATTCCTGCATTTTTTATTGGGCTACTTTGACGGCGGGTCCGGCATATCCTTTACCGGGACCTTCCAGGTGCCGGGTACCGGGACACTCACCCCCTTTGTGTTGCCATGCGAAAGGTTATCGGCCCCAAAGTAATAGAGCGGCCACCCCTTGTAAGTCATCTGGCTCCTGCCGAACACGGTAATGGTGCCGAACAGGGATTTGTCGAGATCAGATGGGACACTCATCACCGGTGATTCATAGATCGGCCACAGACCGTTATTGGAAAAATCGGATTTTGTGAAATCGTTCTTATTCACGCTGTCCTTTGAAA